>Ga0115004_10000054_pt1 | contig 59685 bp, 53 predicted proteins | sample ArcticOcean_MG_C_10_FD_88737 | JGI IMG/M metagenome (GOLD analysis project Ga0115004, IMG submission 88737) | Marine microbial communities from western Arctic Ocean - ArcticOcean_MG_CB11_90 | ecosystem: Environmental > Aquatic > Marine > Oceanic | place: Arctic Ocean: Canada Basin | collected... | reverse complement strand
TGTCGGGTAGCTAAGTACGGAAGGGATAACCGCTGAAAGCATCTAAGCGGGAAACCCGCCTCAAAACTAGTTTTTCCTATAGAGCCGTCGTAGACTACGACGTTGATAGGCTGGGTGTGGAAGCGCGGTAACGCGTGAAGCTAACCAGTACTAATAGCTCAATTGGCTTGATTTATGCACTGAAAAAGTTTTTAGACTAAATATTTTCTCAAATTAACGATGAATAAAATTTCCAAATTTGAAAATAAATTTTTTGTAAAAATTTTTATAGATTTAAAATTATAGAAATATTTTAAAATTATTTAAAAATATGTTTTTTTTATCATTTAATGCTTTATTATATCATTAAAGTTAGTGGTGAAAGTTTACATAAGTAATTAAAAATTATGAATAGTTAATTTATAAGAAGCTTTAGAAAGAATTTTATTAATGAAAAAATTAACCCAAGATCCAGTTACAAGTTTTTTTGAAGAGCGTAATAATGACATTAGTCAAATGGCTCAAGATGAAAAACTTAAAAAATTGTCATTGGAATGGATGCTTCATGCAGATAAGTATAAATATACATATAATTTTTCCTGGATGGGGCGACCTATAATTAAATTTCCTTCAGACATGATAGTCCAGCAGGAGATAATGTGGAAATTGAAACCTGACTTAATTATTGAAACTGGGATTGCTCATGGTGGTTCAATACTGTTCTCTGCTTCAATGATTGAAATGATGGGAGTTGATGGTGAGGTGGTTGCGATTGATATTGATATCAGAGAACATAATAAAAAACTTATTGAAGCACACCCGATGTATAAGCGTATAACAATGTATGAAGGATCGTCAGTTGATACAAATATTATTAATAAAGTTAAAGAACACGCAAAGAATAAAAAATGTGTGATGTTAATACTAGATTCAAATCATACACATGATCATGTTTTAGAGGAACTTAGGGTTTATGCGCCGCTCGTTACTATCGGTTCATATTGTATTTTACCTGACACATTTATTGAATTTTTTCCACCAGGATATTCTTCTAACCACAACAAAAGGCCCTGGGATGTAGGTAATAACCCTTATACTGCCATGAAAGCTTTTCTAGAAAAAAATAAAAATTTTTCAATAGATAAATATTTTAGTGATAAAGCAATGATAACTGAAACTATTGACGGTTATTTAAAAAGAGATTTTTAACATATATGGTGCTTTTTTTTTTTAATTATATAAATTAATTATTTAAAAAAAATACTTAAATTTTATAATTTGGTGAAAATGAAAATTTATAATTGTCATATTTGTAAAAAAAAATTGACTAAAATTTTAGATTTAAATAGGCAGCCTCCAGCTAATTCAATTTATAAAAAAAAAAAACCAAAAGTCTTTCCCTTAATTTTATCTTTTTGCAAACCATGCAGTCTCCTTCAACTTACTGAATTTCCAAGCAAAAAATATCTCTTTAATAAATATTTTTGGGTAACAGGAACATCAGCAGCTGCAAAGAATTTTGCAAAAATTTTTTATAAAAAATTATCAAAATCTATAAATAAAAATTCAAACATTTTTGAAATAGCAAGCAACGACGGAACTTTTTTAAAAGAATTTAATAGAAATAAACACAATATTTTAGGAATAGATCCTGCTAAAAATATAGCAAAGATTGCCAACTCAAAGGGAATTAAAACAATTCCAGATTTTTTTAACTATAAGAAAAGTATAAAGATAAAAAAATTTTACCAACCCGACCTAATATTTGCAAGAAATGTAATTCCACATGTAAGTGATTTAAAATCAGTTATAAAAGGTATTTCTAATTTATGTAAAAAAAATACTAAAGTTGTAATTGAATTTCATTATGCAGGTTATATTTATAAAGAACTGCAATACGATTCAATTTATCATGAACATATTTTTTACTTTACAATTGAAAGCCTTTCAAAAATTTTTCATAAATATGGTTTATATCCTAATGATTTATTTGTTAGTCCTATAAGTGGAGGCTCTTTAGTTTTAATTTTTGATAAGAGTAAAAAAATTAAATCTAATAATTTAAAAAAATTTATAAAATATGAAAATAAAATAAAACTGAATCAGATTGATACTTGGAAATTTTTTTCACAAAGAGTTAAAATTCATAAAGATAAATTTAAAAAACAAATTTTAGATAAATTCAAAGTTCATGGAAGATTTTTTGCATATGGGGCGTCAGCAAGAAGCTCAACATTATTGAACTATGCCAAGATAGATAATCGTTATATTGATTTTATAATAGATCAAAATAAACTCAAAGAAGGATATTATACGCCAGGTACCGGTATTAAAATTTTAAGATTTGATAAAGTCTCAAATTTAATAAAAAAATATAAATTTATGCTGCTATTAGCATGGAATTTTAAAGATGAAGTTAAAAAATTTTTATCAAAAAAAAAATTTAAAGGTGAAATATTAGTTCCTCTGAAAAAAAAATGAAATTTAGAAAACTAAACATTCAAGATGCTTTTTTAATTAAGCCCCAAAAAAAATACGATTTAAGAGGAGCTTTTTTTAGAACCTTTTGTGAAAAGGAGCTAAGTAACAATGGGGTAAATTTTAAAATTAAGCAATGTAATTTATCTTATAATAAAAAAAAATATACCTTTAGAGGTTTGCATTATTCAACTACTTCACATTTAGAAAACAAGATATTATGTGTTGTAAATGGCTCAATTGAGAATCATATGATCGATTTAAGAAAACAATCAAATACATATCTTAAAAAAATTAGAGTACGATTAGACTCACATAAAAATAATTTAATTTATATTCCTACTGGATGTGCAAACGGATTTTTAACACTTACAAAAGATACATTGATTCACTATTATATGGATAATTATTTTAATAAAAAAAAAATTGCATACAATGGTGTCAGATATAATGATCCTTTTTTCAAAATTAAATTTAGCAAAGCCCCAACTGTAATTTCAAAAAATGATAAGAATTTAAATAACCTTGTAATTAAAAGGTAAATAAATGAAAATATTAATTTTAGGTGGAAGTGGCGTAATAGGTGGTGGTATCTGCGATATTTTATCAAAAATACACAATATCCATATTCTGAATAGTAAAATATATGACAGAAAGAAAAATCAATATTTGATCGATAAAAAACTTAAATTTGATTTATTTATTCATGCTGCAGGTGTGACAGACGAAGAAATTTATCATTATGGACATTCTTCATCTATTAATAGATCTTCGGTGGCTCTAAAAAAATTGATTAAGGTTTTAGCGACCAATGAATGTAAAAACTTTATTTATATTTCCTCACAAAGAGTTTATTTAAACTTCTACAGACCAGAGAAAGCGGTTTTTGATGAAAATAGGTCTTCTATAAAGCCAACTTCTATTTATGAAAAATGTCATTTATTAAGTGAAAACGTTTTTAAAAAAATTTCGCAAAAAAGATGTAAATCATTAATTATCAGACCCGGTATAGTTTTTGGCATCCCTACAAAAAATAAAAAAATTTCTAGGCCTAAACTAATACAAAATGCGTTTTTAAATTCATTGATTAAAAATAATAAAATTATCATAAATTCATCAGGTAAACAATTTAGAAATTTTTCTCTAAATCATGACATAGGAAAAATAATTGTTAATTGGATGTTAAAAAAAAATAGTAAAAAATTTACCATATCAAATGCTAAAGGAAAAATTATTACGATACTAGATTATGCAAAAATGTGTTGTAAGGAGTACGAAAAAATAAGTTCAAAAAAAACCAAAATAATAATTTTAAATAAAGATAAATCTAAATTTATAAAATTTAAAATTAATCAGAATATTAAATTTAAATCTAAAGTTAGTTTAAATCTTAAAAAATTTATTCAAACTTATTTAAAACTTGGTTTAAAAAAAAAGGATAGGAATACTTTATGAGAGATTTCATATTAACAAAAACACCTCATAGAGTGTCATTTTTTGGAGGTGGTACTGACCTCAAAAGTTTTTATGCGGGATATGAAGGTTTAACGTTATCAACTGCTATATGCAATTACGTTTATGTTGGAGTGAAAAAACATACAAAATTTTTTGATGAAAAATACAGGATTGTTTATTCTGAAACCGAACTGCATAATGAAATCCCAAAAATTAGGAATGACATTGTAAGAGAAACACTTAAATTCTGTAATTTTATAGATCCAATATACATAAATTCAATTTCAGATCTACCGGCAGGTTCAGGCTTAGGATCTTCTAGTGCCTTTACTGTTGGATTGTTAAGAGCTATTTATGCTTTAATGGGAATTAGAAAAAATAATATACAGTTAGCTGAAGATGCATGCGAAATTGAAATAGATAGAATCAAAAAGCCAATTGGAAAACAGGATCAATATGCTTGTGCTGTAGGCAATGTTAATTTAATTAAGTATCATTCAAATAGTTTAGTTTCATTGAAAAAAAATTCTAATGTAATTAAATTTATTGATGAAATAATGTCTGATTCTTTATTTATTTGGACTGGAATTTCAAGAAAAAGTGAAACTATTTTAAACAGTCAAAATTTAAAAATAAAAAAAAAATTAGTTGAAAGTGAAATGTTAAGAATTAAAGATATTTGTAAAAATGTTTATAATGAAATTTCAAGCTATAATGGTAAAAATCTAAATTACTTAAAAAGCTTTTTTATAAAGAATTTAAATGAGACTTGGCACATCAAACAATCTTTACACAAAGATATGACCAATCTTAGAATAAAAAAAATTATAAAATTAGTCAATTTGAATTGCAAAAATAAGATTGGAATTAAACTTTTGGGTGCAGGAGCAGGTGGTTTTATCATGGTTACTGGAATTAAAAATCCTAATTTATTAAAAAAAGAGCTTTTAAAAAAAAAGATATTGTCTTTTAATACTAGCATTGATAAGAAGGGCTCGATTTATATATAGTGACTAATATTCTAATAACAAGAATAATAGGACTTGTTGGATCTCATCTTTGTGATTATATTTTTAAGAAAGGTTCGATTTATATATAGTGACTAATATTCTAATAACGGGAATAACAGGATTTGTTGGATCTCATCTTTGTGATTATATTTTAGAGAATCATAAAGCTGTTAAGATATTTGGAACTAAAAGATATCACTTATCAAGATTGGAGCATGTTAAGCATATATATAGTAGAATAAATTGGGTCGACTGTGATATTACTGACTCAAGAGCTACCCTTGAATTAATCGAAGAAACAAACCCAGATATTATTTTCCATTGTGCAGCTGAAAGTTTTGTTTCACCATCATGGAAGCATCCCAGAAGGTATATGGATGTAAATTATCTGGGAACGGTAAATCTATTAGATGCCTTACAAAAACTAAATAAACAAGATACAATATTTCATATACCTGGATCGGGTGAAGAATATGGATTGGTTTATGAAGATGAACTTCCAATAACTGACAAAAGTGTTTTAAGACCTGTAAATCCATACGCTGTAACTAAAGTAGCTCAGGATTTGATTGGATATGTTTACCATAAGTCCTATGGTCTAAAGGTTGTTAGAACTAGAGCTTTTAATCATGAAGGCCCGAGAAGAGAAAAAGTTTTTGGAATACCTTGGTATGCCTATCAAATAGCAAGAATTGAAAAAAAAATCCAAGAACCAATAATTAAAACAGGCCATATCAAAGATAGACGTAATTTTACCCACGTTAGAGATATAGTTGAGGCATACTGGTTAGCAGCAAATCATTGCGATCCAGGAGAATTGTATTTGATTGGAAATAATGATGAAAAATCAATTTATACTTTTGAACAAGCTCTTTTGAAATTAATTGAAATATCAAATTTAAAAAAAGATGAAATAAAAATTATTACAGATGATAAATACATTAGACCTACCAATGTTCCATTTTTGATAGCTGATATGGAAAAATTTAATAAAAAAACTAATTGGTCTCCCAAGATTAATTTTGAAAAAATACTTTCTGATACTTTAAATTATTGGAGAGTAAGAATAGAAAACGAAAAAGACACAGAATTAAATATGGGAGAAGAATAAAGTCTCTATTAATTTCAATGAGTTTACTAATTTAGTCGAATTAAATTAAATATGAAAAAACCAAATCAGGCAGTAATCTTAGCTGGAGGTTTAGGTTCAAGAATTCTTCCCTTTTCTAAATTTACACCCAAACCAATGATAGAAGTGAATGGATACCCATTTATTTATTATTTAATAGAAAGACTTGAAAAATATAAATTTACGGAAGTTATTATATTGGTTGGTTATAAGAAAGAGAAATTCGAAAATTTATTTCTTTTATGCAAAAATTTCAAAATCAAAATTAAATTTGTTTATTGTCCACCAAGCTTTAATACAGGTGCAAGACTTAAAAATGCCTATCCTTATCTCAAAAATTATTTTTTCTTATTGTACGGAGATAATTTCTTACCTTTTAATTTTATTAAGATTTGGAAAAATTATCTAGATAATAAAGTTGAAAATCAGCTTATTGTTTATAAAAATGATGACAATTTTTCATCTTCAAATATTAGACTAGATGATAAAAAAATTGTAACAGATTATGACGATACTAGAAGTAAAGGTTATGATTTTGTTAATATAGGATTTTTTATTTTAAAAAAAAAATATTTAAAAAATATTCCAAACAATTCAAATTGTAAATTTGAAAATGAGGTTTTAAAAAAACTTATAAAACAAAGAAAAATTTCAGCTTATATTACACAGCATAGATATTATAGTTTAACAAATATACATAGATATTTTGTTACTAATAATTTTTTTAAAAATAGAAAAGATTTTGTTTTTCTAGATAGGGATGGTGTATTAAATATTAAATCAAAAAAAGGTGAATACGTAAAAAATTTAAAAGAATTTAAGTGGAAACCTGGATCTATTAATGCAATCAAGTTTTTAGGGAAGCAAAATAAGAAAATAATAATAGTTTCTAATCAAGCAGGAATCTCATTGCAAAAAGTAAAAATAGAAAATTTAAATGAAATAAATATCTACATAAGAACTAAATTTCGTAAACTTGGCGCAAATATAGAGGATATAATTTTTTGCCCACATCATTGGAATGATAATTGTTTTTGTAGAAAGCCTAAAACTGGAATGTTCTATATGGCTCAAAAAAATTTTAATATTGATTTAACCAATTCAATATTTATTGGTGATCAAATAACAGATAAAATGAGTGCATATAAAGCCGATATTCCTTATTATAATTTAAATAAACGAATGTCCTTAAATAAATTGTTAAAAAAAATTTTTAGTTAGGCTATAAGTCCTTTAGAAATCGCTAAAAATGAAAAACAATTACATTAAAAACTATTTATATAAATTTTCAAAGCTTCTTATTGATTTTGATCATCAAAAATTTCTTAAAATAATTAAATTCTTCAGAGATACAAAAAAAAATAATCATAAGATAATTTTAATAGGAAATGGCGGAAGTGCTGCTATGGCAAGTCATGTAAGTGTAGATTTAACTAAAATGTGTAAAATTAGGGCAATAAATTTTAACGAAGCCGACCTCCTTACTTGTTTTGCAAATGATTATGGGTATGAAAATTGGGTTAAGGAAGCAATATCTTCATATGCGGATAAAGGTGATGTGGTAATTTGTATAAGTAGTAGCGGAGAATCAAAAAATATAATTAATGGTGCAAAATTTGCAAAGAAAGTTGGTTGTAAAGTGATCACTTTAACTGGTTTTAATAAGAAAAATAAAGTTGGAAAGATTGGGCATATAAATTTATGGCTAGATAGTAAAAACTACAATCATATAGAAATGACTCATCACACTTGGCTCCTCTCAATTGTAGATTATATTGCTAAAGCAAAATACTAAAAGCACCAAATACTAAAAATGCAAAATACTCTTTTAGATAAAATCACAATAGTCATTTTTTCATACAATAGACACAAATGTTTAAAACGAACTATTAGGTATTGGTCTGATCTTGATGTGAAAATAGTAGTTATTGATGGAAGTGACATAAAATTAGAAAATCAATATCTAAATACAAAGAATATTAAATATATTTACGATCCAAGAAGCATTCATGATCGATTATTAACTTCTACTAATTATATAGACACTGAGTTTATGATGTTGAGTTGTGATGATGAGTTTTTTTTACCTTCCGCTCTATCCGATTGTATTAGCTTTTTAATTAGCAACACCAACTTTTCTAGTTGTGGAGGCCGTGCAATGGGATTTGGTACAATCAAACAGAAAATTTTGGGTTTTAAATTTTATCCAAAATTAAAAGATATTCTTTTAGACGATGATAGTCCAAGCGAAAGAATTTACAAACATTTTTCCTCTTATACCCCAGCACATATTTACTCAGTGATTAGAAGCAAAAACTGGAAAAAAATTTGCAAACACGTATTTTTGAAAGACTACAGTTTTTTTGCAAATTGGGAATTGGCGATAGAGTTTTTAGTGATGGTTTGTGGTAAATCTAAAATAATTCCCAAATTAATGTGGATGAGGAATTTGGAAGAGATCCCTATCAGAAAAATTAATATACCCAAGATTAAAAATTCAATACAATCTGACTCTAACAAAGTGTTAATTCAAAATTGGTGGTATCAAAAAAAATTTCAAAAAGAAAAAGAAGATTTCTTATACAGAATGAAAAAAGCAAGTGATGAGATATTAGTAGGTCAAAGTTTTAAGTTTACAGAAATTGAAATTGATAAATTTTTCCAATTTTTTATAAAAAAAAATAAATCATCTAAAAAAATTTTGTTAAGAAAAATGATAAATATAATTTTACAAAAGATAAAAAAGTTAATTAAAATAATCCTATTTTCTAATGAAATAATACAAAAAAAAACATTGCTAGAGCAGGCAAGTCTGCTTGAGTCGCAAGGTGTTTCAGTCAACTATAATGATCTGGAAAATGTAGTTTCAGCACTTCAATGCTCAAAAAATGAGAATTAGAAAAATTTAAAGTTTCTAGAGGTATCTGTCGAGATCATAAAAAAAATTTAAAAATTATAGGATATGGAGCAGCAAAAGACATAACTTTTTTAAATTGTGTACGAATTAAAAGTGATTTATTGAATTTTATTATTGATAAAAATCCAGAAGAGCAAAATAAATTTTTATTATTACCTAAAATTAAAATAGTTTCTTTTAAAAATTTGCAAACAGGATATTATGAGTATATCATTTTTTTTTTATGGAATAAAAAAAAATTTACAATTAAAGCCAAAGTGGATTGGTTTTATATAGTTTGTTTAAAATTTTTTTCTCCCTCAAAGTATCCATGCACTGCCAAAATCCCTCATGCTTAAAAACGGTAAGCTGTTTTTTCTTTACTAATTTTTCTAAAATATCCCTTTCAAATATTGTCTTATTATTAAATTTAAAAATTTTAAAAATATTTTTGTCAATTATAAAAAAACCTCCATTAATCCAATCCTCACGTTTTTTATTTTTTTCTTGAAAGTTTACTACATGATTATTTGAAATATTAATAATTCCCCATCGAGCAGGTGGTTTAACAGCTGTTACAGTTGCTAATTTATTATATTTTAAATGCAATTTGATAGTTTTTTTTAAGTTTACGTTTGATAAGCCGTCACCGTAAGTCATTAAAAATTTTTGACCATTAAGATATTTTCTAATCTTGTAGATTCTGCCCCCAGTCTGTGTCTCTAAGCCAGTATTAACTACTGTGATTTTTGCATTATTAATTTGATTTTTTTTAAAGTAGTCTTTTATTTGAGAATATTTATATCCTCCAGCAATTATAAAATTATTAAATTTATATTTTTGATAAGATTTTATTATGTGCCATAATATTGGTTTGTTGCCAATCATAACCATTGGCTTAGGCTTAATTGCCGTTTCCTCGCTAAGGCGCGTTCCCTTTCCGCCAGCTAATATAACAACATCAAGTATTTTCATTCAAAAAAATTATTATATCATGAATTAATAATTGAACAAAATAAATTATATTTTGATAAGAATGAGTTGATAACAAATTAGATTGTCTATAAATATAAAATTTCAATTATAAAAATTCCAAATGTTAAGTGATCAAGAAAGAATACTATCTAGTAAAAATAAAAGCTTAAAAGAAGCTTTTCGTGAGGTCTTAAATTCCTATGAGCTTATTTTTTTTCTTGTAAAAAGAGATTTTGTAATTCTCTATAAGCAAACTGTTCTAGGGCCTATTTGGTACTTATTGCAACCAATTATTACATCGTTTGTTTTTTTAATTATTTTTAATAAATTTGCAAAATTGTCAACCTATGAAATTCCTGGAATTTTATTCTATATGATAGGAAATATAGCGTGGGTTTTTTTTTCCACCTCTTTTAATTCGGTCAGTTTAACACTGATTAATAATGCGGATTTATATCGTAAAGTTTACTTTTGTAGATTAGCACCTCCAATAGCAACCACTATTGTTCATTTAATAAAATTTTTTTTTCAATTTCTACTATTCATAGCATTGTATTTAATTTTAATTATAAATGGTTATAAAACAAAAATTGATTTTTCAATTCTATATCTTCCTCTTTTCTTAATTCATTTAACAATTTTAGTTTTTTCTATAGGCCTTCTGGTTAGTTCAGTAACTATTAAATATAGAGATTTAGTTTTTGCATTATCTTTTGGAGTGCAAATGTTAATGTTTGCTACGCCTGTAGTTTACTCTTTTCAGTCCATACCAGAAAAATTCAAATTTTTTGCATTTATCAACCCTTTGATGCCTATTTTTGAAAATATTAGAAATTGTCTTTTTGGAGCGCCTTTCATTGATTTTAACTATTATTTAACTAGCTTGCTGATAACATTAATTGTTTTAGTATTCAGTGTGAAAACTTTTTTAAATTATGAAAAATCTTTCATTGATACCATATGAAATTAGCAATTGAGATTAAAGATATATGTAAAGAATATAGACTCGGAACTGTTAACCACAAAAGTTTTCAAAAAGATTTTCAATTGTATTTAAACAAAATATTTAAGGCTATTGGATTAAATTATAATAATAATAAATTCCAACATATAAATGAAAAAATATTAGCACTAAAAAATTTAAGTTTAAATATTGAAAAAGGAAAAAAAATAGGATTGATAGGCAAAAATGGTTCTGGAAAATCTACGTTATTGAAGATTATTTCTGGTATTACAGCGCCAACTATTGGAGAGGTTTATTTAACCGGAAGAGTTTCCAGCTTATTGGAAGTTGGCGTTGGTTTTCATGGAGAATTAACTGGTAGAGAAAATATTTATTTAAGCGGATCTATTATGGGTATTAAAAAAAATCATATAGACAATTTTGTTACGGAGATTATCGAATTTTCAGAAATTCATAAATATATTGATACTCCAGTTAAGCGATATTCTTCAGGAATGATCGTTAAACTCGGTTTTGCGGTTTCTACAATATTTGAAAGTGAAATTTTAATTGTAGATGAGGTTTTGGCTGTTGGAGATAAAAACTTTAGAAAGAAGGCGATGGATAAGATGCTTAAGATTTGTGAAAAAGGCAATCAAACAGTGCTTTTTGTGAGCCACAATATGGATATGATTAAGGAATTTTGTGAGCAATGTGTAGTTCTTGAAAAAGGAGAGCTGGTCTATTTTGGTGATACAAATAATGCTTTAAACGTATATAATTCTCTGTAATCATTCATATGAACAAAATATTAGTAACAGGCTGTGGAGGATTTATAGGTTTTCATCTCACTAAGTTACTACTAGAGAAAGAGCCAAACACAATCATTGGAATAGATAATCTGAACAATTATTACGATCCAAAGATAAAATACGACCGAATAAATATTCTTAAAAAAAATAAAAAATTTTTTTTTTATAAATTTAATTTAAAAAATAAATCAAAATTAACAAAAATAATTAAAAAAGAAAAAATTAACGTTATTTTTCATTTAGCTGCACAAGCAGGCGTCAGACATTCCTTGGAAAGACCTCAAGATTACGTAGATAACAATATTACAGTTTTCCTAAATATTTTAGAAGTCGCCAGATCCCAGAAAATTAAAAAAATATTATATGCAAGTAGCAGTAGTGTTTATGGTGATTGCAAGGATAGGTCATTAAATGAATGTAGTAAAGATGAACCAGCGCAGTTTTATGCAGTTTCAAAAAAAACAAACGAATTAATGGCCAGTGCGTATTCAAAACTATTCAAACTAAAGTTAATTGGCATTAGATTTTTTACAGTGTACGGACCGTATGGAAGACCAGACATGGCCTTGTTTAAGTTTACCAAAAATATTTTAAATTCTAAACCTATTGAAATTTTCAACAAAGGAAAGCATAAAAGAAATTTTACATATGTTACTGATGCAGTTGAAATTCTCTACAAAATTTACAAATTAAAATTAAAAAAAAAGCATGAAGTTTTTAATATTGCAAATATTAAAAATTATTCGCTACTCCAGTACATTAAACAACTCGAGACATGTTTGGATAAAAAAATAACCAAAAAACTCCTTCCCTTGCAATTGGGGGATATACCCAATGTTAGAGCAGATATTGGAAAAATACTTAAGATCACTAAACATAAAAACTTTACACCACTTAAGATTGGAATAGAAAAATTTGTTTTGTGGTATAAAAAATATTATAATGTTAAATAAAAAAAAAATTTGTGTTTTAGGTCAAGGCTACGTGGGTTTACCTCTTACAGTCAGCTTGTCAAAGTATTTTAAAGTTTTAGCCTTTGATATAAATAAAAAAAAAATTAATAATTTAAAAAGGGGCTTAGATAAAGAGAGCATATTAGGAAAAAAATTCTTAAATAAAAATATATCATTTTCATCATCTATTCTCGATTTGAAAAATTATAATGTATTTATAATTGCAGTTCCAACTCCTGTGAATTTAAAAAAAAAACCAGATCTTAGAAATTTAATATCAGCAACAAATATAGTTGCTACATTTCTGAAAGAAAATGATTTAGTTATTTACGAATCAACAGTCTATCCAGGTACTACAGAAGAAATTTGTGTACCTATTTTGGAAAAAAAAAGTAAATTACTGGTCAGTAACAATCATAACACTTTAAATTTAAAAACGTTTGACTGCGCTTATTGTCCTGAAAGAGTAAATCCTGGGGATAGAGCTAGAACAGTCGATAAGATTGTCAAAGTTATTTCCGCATCATCAGACAGGGCACTTGGATCTGTCTATGACCTCTATAAAAAAATTTCAAAGTCCGGAATCTGCAAAGCAAAATCTATTAAAATTGCAGAGTCTGCGAAAATTATAGAAAATGTACAAAGAGATATAAACATAGCACTAATTAATGAGTTTTATATTTTATTTAGAAAAATGAATTTAAATATAAGAGATATTCTCGACGTTGCTTCCACAAAGTGGAATTTTTTGAATTTCAAACCAGGTCTTGTTGGAGGTCATTGTATTGGAGTAGACCCTTATTATTTAACCTATAAAGCTAAAGAACTTAAATACCAACCCAAATTAATATTAGCAGGAAGAAAAATAAATGACAGCATGTCTAGTTTTGTTTTTAATGATCTATTAAAAATTAAGAAAAAAAAATTAGGAAATTTAAAAAAAATAAAAGTTTTAGTTTTAGGTTACTCTTTTAAGGAGAATGTCTCAGACTATCGAAACACAAAAGTATCAGAAATTATTGACAAGCTTTCTAAAAAAAAATTCATTATAGATATTTACGACCCACACATTCCTTTAGAAAATATTACTCAAACTAAAAAAAAATTATTTATTAAAAAAATAAACAAAGAGAAGTGTCAATACCATATAATTTTGTATGCAGTTGACCATCGCATATTCAAAAAAATTAATTATCAATATTTAAACCATAAGTTAAAAGGTAACGGTTTTGTCTACGACCTAACAGATAAATTTCCTAGAAATTTAGTTTCTGGAAGATTATAAAATGAGAAAAATTTCTTTTTCTCATAATAAAGTTACAGTTTACATTCCGAATCGTAATTACGAATCTTATTTTGCAGAAGCCATTGAGAGCGTTTTAAATCAAACATACACAAACTGGGAATTAATATTAATCATTGATGGATACAATAAGAATTCTGTTGCGATAGGAAAAAAATATGCGTCCAAATATAAAGATAAAATAAAATTATATATTAATAAAAAAAAAAGAGGATTGAGATATTGTGCCAATCTAGCTTTAAAAAAAAGCAAGGGTTATTTCTTTACAAGGCTTGATGCCGACGACTTTTTTGCAAAAAATGCCTTTTTGAATTTTGTTAAGTATCTTAAAAAAAATAAAAAAATTGAATTGGCTTACAGCGATTATTATTACGTAGATAAGTCGAGCAATATTATCGATACCCATTTTAATGACAAGCTTATTAGAGGAAAAAATTTATTAAATTTACCAGCTCATGGAGCATGTTCATTTATAAAAACAGCAACATTGAAAAGAATGCGAGGTTATAATACATTATTTGATGCTCAGGATGGGTATGAGCTCTGGCTCAACCTGTTAAATAAAAAATCAATTGGTAGCCTTCAGAAGCCTTTATTTTTTTATAGACAACATGAAAAATCAATGAGTTTAAATGAAAATAGAATTTTAGAAGCAAGAAGAAAAATTAAACGTTTTTTTGTAAAAAAAAATAAATTATTAAAGGGAAAAAAAATTTTTTTAATTATTGGAGCTAGAAATCATAACAATATCTTATTTAAAAAATTAAATGATAAATATTTGATTGACCACTGCCTGTCGACAGTAAAAAAATTAAAAAATATAAGTAAAATATTCATTTCAACAGACGATGAAAAAATTTTAAACTACAATAGTTTAAAATATAAATTTGATGCCTATAAAAGACCTAAAGAACTTTCAATGGACTTTGTAACTATTGACAATGTTGTTTATGATGCGTTAAATTTTATAAACAAAAATGAAAATTACAAACCTGATATAGTAGTTTTTGTAAACTCAAATGCACCATGCGTTAGAGCTGAGGATATTCAAAAAGTTATAGATACTTTAGTGATATTTAAGTCAGATAGTGTTATTAGCGTATATGAGGATTTTGATTTGCATTACAAACATACTGCCCAAGGCTTAAAAAAAATTTCTGAGCGAATGCATTACCAGTTAAGAATTCACAGGGACGCTCTATTTGTAGACAATCGATGTATTAGAGCAAGTTTAAAAAAAGTGATTAGAAAAGATAGTATGCTTGGAAAAAAAGTAGGTCATTGCTTGATGAGAAAAATCGAAAGCATAAATATTAAAAATCATTATGACTTTTGGTTATTAAATAAGTATTTAAAGATGAGGAAAAAATTTGAAAATATCTAAAATAACATTTTCTCCATTAAAGTCGGGCGTTGTAATTGTTATTGTAAAGTCTAATTGTGGAATTGAAGGGCTTGGACAGTTCATTGGTAATTCTTTTTTTTCACAAAAATATTATTTCGAAGAAAGGTTAAAAAAACTTTTAATTAACCAACCGATTAACATTGAAAAACTTTGGAAAAAATTGTACTGGAGTGGGTTGGGTAAAAATGGTTGGATACAGGTAATATCAGCTATAGATATCGCTTTGCATGATTTAGCTGCAAAAAAAAAAAAGATTTCTCTTGCTCAATTTCTTAAAATCAAAAATAAATTAGAAATACCCCTGTATTGGTCTATTGGTCATGGTTTTAAAAAAACTATTAAAGAAATGCAGTCTAAAATAGAAATTGGTTTGAATCTTGGTTTTGAGGCTTTTAAGATTAGGATGGATTGGCACGAGTTAAGACAGGACATTAATCCTGCGAAAGATTTTCAAATGCTAAAAGCTATTAGATCCATGATACCAAAAAATTTTTATTTGGGTTTTGATGCTAATGCAGGTTACTCAGTTAAAGTAGCCATAGCACAAGGAAAAAAATTTGAAGATTTGGGAGGTATTGGTCATTTTGAAGAACCTGTTGCCACCCATAACATTTTTGGTCTAAAAGAAGTTGTTAATTCTTTGGATATCGCTATTTCTTTTGGAGAGTATGAAAAATTAGCAATAAGGTTTAAGGAAATTTTGGAAATTGCAAATCCTGACATAATTCAGCCCGATCTATTAAATATTGGTGGAATTTCTCAAATGGTAGAGCTATTTAAAATTATAAAAAATAAAAAAGTAAATATAATGCCCCATTCGCCCGATATAGGAGTGTTGTGTTTTGCAAGTTTGCATCTGTCAGAAAAATATGGTGCAGATATGCCTCATGAATTTTCTCCAGAATTGTATAGCTATAATATGCTAGAGCATGCAAAAATTTTTAATGAGGATATTATTCCGCAAAATGGAAAAATTGTGTTAGGTAAGAATGTAAAAGGAATTGGTTTAACAATTAATAAAAAAGAGTTAAAAAAACAATTGATATGATTTTTATTGCAGAATTGGGATTAAATCATGATGGAAATTTTGATTTAATATACGAGATGATCAGGCAGGCTAAAATTTCAGGTGCAAATATTGCTAAATTTCAGTTTGGATGGCGTGATAAACCAGGAGAAATTAATTGTATAGATGAGGACAGGGCAAAACAAATTAAAAAATGGTGTGAGCATTTAGAAATAGAGATGATGGTGTCGCCGATAACACCAGACGGGTACGAATTGGCAAAAGTGCTTAATTTAAAAAAATGCAAAATTGCATCGCGAACTGTAATAGACCATCCTAACCTGTGCAGGGAAATTATTGGCAGTCATGATAAAGTTTTTTGTTCTTTAGGTTTTTGGAATAAGCAAGAATTGCCTTTTGTGAGCAAAACCAAAAATTTAAACTACCTGTTCTGCATATCTAAATACCCAGCATATCCCGAAGACTTAAAAGATTTTCCAAAAAAATTTTCAGAAGAAAATTATATTGGATATAGCGATCATACACATGGTATAAGTGTCCCTCTATTAGCAATTTCAAGAGGAGCAAAAGTGATTGAAAAGCATTTTACTCTAAATAAAACATCCCAAGTTATTAGAGACCATGTTTTAAGCGCATCGCCTAAAGAGTTTAAAGATTTAGTTAATATTGGTACTGAACTTTCAAAATTATCAGATATTTAATATATATAAAATCAATGAATTGAAAATCTAATTAAAAAATAACCTTTTTATTAATTAAAATGCAAAAAAAATACTGCTTGTTTAGCGCTCCATTTAATTTTTTGAATAAAAATATTTTTTCAAATGTTGCTAATTATAAATTTTTTTTTTCTGAAATATGGAAACATAGTGAGATTAAAAAAAATACAAAAATAACAAGCTGGATTGTTAATCCAGGACAAAATTTTTTAATTAACGAAAAAGTATTGAAGTTCTATCCTAAACTAAAAACTATCATTACTCCATCTACAGGCACAAATCATATTGATTTGAAGGTATGTAAGAAAAATAAAATAAAAGTATTTTCTCTACTAAACAAAAGAAAAGATTTAAATAAAATTCGTGCTAGTTCTGAATTTACTTTTTTATTAGCTTTAAACGCTTTAAGACGATTAGACATAGCATTTAATGAGGTCGACCAAAATAGATGGAGACATAGAGAAAGTCTACTTAGAGGCAAGGAAATATTTGGAAAAACAGTGGGCGTTGTGGGCTTCGGGAGGATCGGTTCAAATTTGGGAAGGTGGTTTACTTCTTTTGGCGCTAAAGTTATTTATCACGATCCTATAAAAAAAATAAAAAAATTTAAAAAAAAATCTATCGATTCTGTATTTAGAGAAAGTGATTTAATCTGTATTTGCTGCGTACTTAACGGTAAAACAAAAAATTTAATCAATTCTCAAAATTTAAATCTAATGAAAAAAAATAGCATTCTTGTAAACACATCAAGAGGAGAAACAATAAATGAAAAAGATTTAATAAAGTTTTTGAAAAAAAGAAAAGATATTTTTTTTACAACAGATGTTTTGTCAGGAGAAACGGAAGGAACAAACTTAAAATCTGGATTAATTGATCTACACAAAAATAGAAGAGTTTTAATATCACCGCATATTGCGGGTGCTACTTTAGAGTCCCAATCCCAAGCAGCAAATATTGCAATTAAATTTTTAAAAGAGAATTCATGAAAAAAAAATTAAAAGTTTCAATTATTGGAACAGGTTTTGGGGCCTTGGTGCATATACCGTCATTTATCGAGAATAAAAATGTTGAGGTAGTTAGTAATTATGGAAGAAATAAAAATATATTAAAATTATTGAGTAAAAAATATAAAATCAAAGATATCTTTATTGACTTTGATGAGCTTTTAAAAAATACAAATATAGATATTTTTTGTGTGGCACTACCACCAAAAGAGCAATTTTCTTTCTTAAAAAAAATTACTAAACTAAAGCGTAAAGTCATTTTATGTGAAAAGCCATTTACAGATAGCTATAAAAACGCAAAAATAATCTACAATTTGTGCAAAAAAAACCATTGCAAAGGATTTGTAAGCTATCAAATGCGGTATCAGCCTATTAGAAAAAAAATTAAAGAACTAATTCAGAAAAATATTTTAGGAGATATTTTAAATGTTCATTTGTCATACGATTACTCTTCAAGATTGTATTCTGAATTTGGATATAACTGGTGGTCTGATATCTTCAGGGGTGGTGGCGTTCTTAACGCAATGGGATCCCACCAAATAGACTTATTAAGTTGGTTTTTTGGAGATATAAAAAAAGTATTTGGTACTCAGGAAACTTACCTTAAGTACAGAAAACTGAGTAATGGAAAAATTAAAAAAGTCACAGCCGATGATATCTCTCAATTTATACTTTATTTTAAAAAATTTAAAGCCACCGTTTCTTTGTCTAGCGTAGCAATAGGGTGGAAAACATCAGTAATGCAAGTTTACGGAACAAAGGCTGCATTATTTTTAGACGGAGAAAATAAACTAACGCTCATCAAAAAAACAAAAAATAAACAACAAGAGTGCGGTAAAATCATAGATTTGAGCATCAAAGAAAAATTTTTCAAAAAAAAATGGATCGACAACAGTATATGGAGAGCTGCTTTTTTAAGGCAATCAGAGGATCTTATTCAGTCAACAATACAAAATACGGAGTGTAGTGCTTCTAACTTTAAAAATGCTCTTTATGTTAGAAAAGTTATAGAAAAAATAATAGAATCTTCAATTAAAGAGAGGGCAATAGCAGTATGATAGTCAAACAAGTAGCAATCATAGGCCTTGGGAAAATGGGAGAAAAGTATATTAATTTTTTAAAGAATAAAATTCCTTTTAAGATTTGCTGCATCGTCGATAAAAATAAAAGATTAACCGAATTTATTGCAAAAAAATATAATCTCAATAATTACTGCTATGACTACAAGAGTATTTTTTTAATGAATTTTAAAATAGATATTGTTATTATAGCCACAACCCTACCTGCTAGATTCCAAATTATCAAATATAGTTTAGAAAATAATGTAAAATATATTTTGGCTGAAAAGCCACTTTGCAGTTCTATAAAGCAATCGATTTTAATTAGAAATAAAAATAACAAATCAAGAATTTCAGTAAATTATGCAAGAAGATACGTCTCTGTATATAATTTGATAAAAGAAAAAATTAGTAGCGGGGAAATTGGAGTATTGCGTAGTTTAACCATTCAAATGGGTGGCGGTCAGATCGGGTCAAATGGAGTTCATATGACAGACCTAGCTAGATATTTAACTGGAAGTGAGGCCACCAAAGTAATTGGTTTTTTAGATAAGTCCTCTAAAAAAAACCCAAGAGGAAGCTATTTTAAAGACCCAGGAGGATTTGGTATCATATTCTTTAAAGGAAATATTAGAGTAGTTATTGACATGGTTAATGATCACAGTTCAACCCCATCAATAAGCATACTGTGTTCCAAGGGTAGAATTTTTTTTGACGAAAGAAAAAAATATTATGAAGTTTACATGAGGCCAAAAAAATATTTTCACTTACCAGTATCTAATAGAATTGAATTTGATAAAAAAATTATCAAGTGCTCAAATATTAATATTAGTAATGCAATAGAGGCAAATATACGAAATTTAATATCTAAAAAAAATGTAATTTCCAATGTAGACGATGCAATAAAAAGTCTAGAAATTGTTGCTGCAATACATATTTCAAGTGCAAACAAGAATACTAAAGTAAAAATTCCCTTAGAAAAAAAATACCATGAAAAAAAATACAAGTTTGCCTAAAAAGAAAATTATTAATATAGGAATTATTGGAAATGGTCGTATGGCCAACTTTCATTTAAAAACCTTCGCAAGAATTAATGGAGTAAATATTTTATCTTTGTGTTCTACACCCAAAGGTAAAGCAAGAAGAGAAATAACAAAAAAAAAATTTAAAATTGATACTATCTACGCTAACTATAAAGCTATGATTAAAGAGCAGACGAATCTAGATGGGGTAATAATTGCATCATCTATTGAAAAGAATTATGAAATAGCCAAATACTGCATAGAGCAAAAAAAACACTGCTTGATTGAAAAGCCACCAGGATTAGAACTGGGAGAGGTAAAAGAATTAATTTATTTGTCAAAAAAACATAAAGTTATTTCTTGCGTTGGTTTGCAAAGACGATTCTATGGTAATTTTTTAGCTATCAAAAAAATAGTCAGAAAAAAAAAACTACAATCAATTTCAATCGAAGTTCCTGAAAACTTTTCTCAAATCTTGAAAAAAAAAAAATTTTCTAAAATAGTTTTAGATAAATGGATATATGCAAATGCAATACATTCCATTGATTTATTTAGATTTTTTAATGGAGAAATAAAAAAAATTTTTACATTTAATAGAAAAACTTTATCGAATTATATTGACTTATTTAACTCAACAGTAATTTTTAAAAACAAAACAGTCGGAACATACCATTCGAATTGGTTTAGCGGAGGTAAGTGGAGTTTGAGGCTTTATTTTAAAGACCTTATGATAGAATCTTCACCGCTAGAAGATACTAGAATTATCTACCGTGGCGGAAAGATAAAAAAAATACCAAAATCAAAATTAGATTGTGAATTTAAACCAGGACTTTATTTGCAAAATTTAAAATTTATAAATTCAATTCGCAACAATAAGATTGATAAGCAACTTGTTGATCTAAATAATTCTTACCAAACAATGAAAGTTTGCTCAACTATAGCTGGATATAAAAAGTGAATATTCTAAGGCAATTAGAAACATTACGTTCCAAAGAAAATTTTATTGTAAATTTTGACACTTCTAAATTTAATCTTAATTATAAAAAAAATTGTAATTATATTTTTCTAAAAAATTTCAAAAACAATTCTAAGAATTTTTACTTATTTTCCTGGTCTGAATTTGCCAATGGATATGACAAAAGATGCCTAGTCAGTAAAATGTCCTACAATTATACAGAAAAAATTTTAAACCATATCAAAAAAAAACATTTTTTTTTTATATATTTGTGCAATCTTGGTTTGGGAAAAAAACTTACAAACTTGACATTAAAAAAATATATTTTAAATGAGTTATATAATTATTTTTTTTTATATTATGCATTTGAGGAATTAAAAAAAAAAAAAATTAATTTAAGTTTAGTAAATTTTAGTAAAAATTTTATATTTATTGAGAAAATTCTACGCTTGTTTCTCAACAGTAATAAAATTGTACACAATTTTTCCAAAAGAGATTTTTTTTCAAGAGCCAAATCTTTGTTATCAATATTATTTTATCCACTTTATTGCATAGTGTATTCCAGCAAGCCACTTGTGGGAAAGAAAAGTTCAAATTTAGGTTTTAAAATTTATAAATCCGGATTTAACTTTAAAACAAAACCAACCATTTTTTGGCCTGCAGAAATAGATAGATCCCTTAAGAATAAAAGTTTGTTAATTTCTGAAACAGATCTGGCAAAAGAGACAATTAGAGATTGTAAAAAAAAAAATATAGAACTTGTCTTTTCAGCTAAGAGAACTCCAGTCAATTATTTAAATATTACTGCTTTTATAAATTTACTTAGCTTAAATATTAAAGGTTTTGTGTATTCTATTTTGTTTGTAAATTTAAATTTTTTTTTATTATCTTACTTAGAAAAAATATTTACGTCATCATCAAATTGGTTAAAATTTATTTCAATATTCAACTTAAAAAAACATATCACTTATCACGATTACTCTTTCGACCATATAGTAAGAAATTTTTTCTTTAAAAAAATAAATTGTAAAACCTATCATTATAAACACACCCATTCTGAAAATACTTATTCAAATTACAAATTATATAATAATTATTTATATGGGTATTGTTTGTATGATTATGAATTTCATTGGTCCGAGTCTAGCAAGTCAATGTCTCTTGCTGATAAATCTCAATCTAAAAATTTTGTAATAACGCGTCCTTTAGCAAACGAATATGAAAACTTAAACAATAATTTAAAAAATAAAATATTTACGGTTTCCTTTTTTACTAGTCAATTGGGAACCCAAGACTCTATTTGTAATCTTGCTAACCATGTGCAATTTTTGGATTTTATTAATGAATACTCTAAAAATGTTAAAGTATTTATTATATTAAAAACTAAATACAAATTATCAAATTTGAAATCATATTATCCAGAAATTTATACAATAATTAGTAAATTTAAAAAAAAATCTAATATTAAAATTTATGATGCAAGCCATATTTCAGCTGAAGATTTAATTAAAAAATCTAATGTAATTATTTCCATGCCTTTCTCTAGCTTAACTATTCAGGGTATATACAATTTGAAACCATCATTTTATTTAGATTTAGCCAAACAGTTTTCAAATAATTTTTTCTCGAAAAATAAAATTTATTTTGATGATAAAAATAAATTTATTAAAAAATTAGACTATTTTTATAATATTAGAAAATCAACAGAAAAGAAATTGGTTAAAAAAAATAAAAATTTTTTATTCAACACAAATACTAATAAAATTATTCAATATATTTTATAACTTCGTTTTCAATAATTATATTGGATTTTACAAGAGAAGATTCTGAAGTTTTGATATATTTTTTTACGTAACTAGTATATTTTTTTAAATTTATCTTTTTTTTCTTATATTTTATTATTTGTTTGCTACTTATTTTTTTTATATTGTGTAACTTGAGACCAAGTTCTTTAGCAAAAGACTTGCTACTTAAATGCAAACTATCAATTTTTTTTGTCTCATCAGTGTAAATGTATAATAATGGCTTTTTGTACAATACAGCTAGCTGAGCCGTTGTACTATTGTGAGTTATTATTAATGATGATTTTTTTATTAATAAATTAATTTGTCCGTAAACTGTTTTGGTTTTAAATAATTTTCTTTTAACTTTTCTTCTTGGATTCCCAGCTACAATAACCTCTTGTATTTTATTCATCTTTTTTAAAAAATTTTCAATTTTTAAATTAAATTTTTTAATTTCTTGAAAAAAAATATTTCCCATTTTAAAATCTATACTATTACCGAAGTCTTGATCTATGTAGGTAATTATATTTTTTTTTAAATTTTTTTTGTTTTCCAAATAAAAATCATAATCAAGGTTGTGGCAATCAATTATTTTCTTTGATTTTTGCTCTCTCTCTTTAAGCCTGCCTATAGACCCTGAAGTAAAAGCTATTTCAGCTGTTGGTAAAAGAAAAACATGCACAATTTTTTTTAAAAATTTTGAAAAAGTTATCCCTCCGCTTTTTGGAACTGAGGGTATATTACCAATATTTATTGTAAATCTTTTGCAATTTTTAAATTTTAATAAAAATTGTAGCAATATTTCATAAAAAGTTCTTTGTGTAATATCGCAATAAAAAGTATTTTTATGTATGCTAAAAAAAACTTTCATAATTGAAAAAATATTTTTTTTTACATATGTTTCAAGCCGCAGGCTTTTTTTATTTGGTTTATAAAAAAAATTAAAAAAACTTACCTTCCATCCTTTTCTTTTGAGAGCTAGGTATGAAAACCTTTTTAAATTTCTTTTATTTAATTCCTGATTTATCAAAAAGTAAATTCTTTTATCCATAATTTTAATTATATACTCATATTTCTTATTTTTTTATTGTTTATATTGCTTTTAATATAAGAATTTTTTCTATGGTAATTTGCATTTTTTTAGCCAAAACTATTTTTTTATGCTAATGCCTACTCTCATGAAAAAAAGTATATTTATCACAGGTGCTTCTGGTTTTATTGGTTCGCATCTAACGGAAAAGCTTTTAAAAAGAGGATATAAGGTAACCGCTCTGGTTCCTTACGATATCAATTCTTCTAAAGGATGGTTAAAAAAAGTTCAAAATGTAAATTTAAAGATTATTCCTGGGGATATTTGTGACGAAAATTTTATTTTGAAAAATACAAAGAACTTTTATGCTATTATTCATTTGGCTGCCCTCATATCAATTCCCTATTCTTACGCGTCTCCAAAATCATTTATTAAAACTAATATAGAGGGTACTTATAGTATTTTGGAAGCTGGTAGAAAAAACAATATAAAAAAAATAATACACACATCAACCAGCGAGGTATATGGCAGTGCTCAATACTCTCCAATAGATGAGTGTCATCCTTTAAATCCACAATCTCCATACGCAGCAACGAAGGTAGCTGCTGATAGTTTAGCTCTTTCATATTATCGTTCCTTCGATTTACCCGTTACGATAATAAGACCTTTTAACACTTTCGGTCCAAGACAATCCTCCAGAGCTGTTATATCTACAATAATTAGTCAGCTTCTTACTGACAATAAAAAATTATTAATTGGTAATATTAACACAAAAAGAGACTTTACATTTGTAGATGATACTGTTGACGGCTATATACAGTTATTAGAGTCAAAAAAAAATCTTGGTGGAGAGGTAATCAACTTAGGAACCGGCTCGACAGTTTCAATTAAAAAAATTATAGAAACTGTATGTGATATTTTAAGCATTAATCCCAAATTAATTATAGATAAAAAAAGATTTAGACCAATTAAAAGCGAAGTAAAATTGCTAATTTCACAAAACAAAAAAGCAAAAAAACTTTTAAATTGGAAGCCAAAATATATTGGGCAAAAAGGATTAAACCAATCAATTACCCTTACAATTGATTGGTTTAAGGACAATGCAGATTCTCTATCAAACGCAAAAGATTACAAAATGTAATGAAAATTTTATCTATTTATCCATACACACACATTTCTTCGGCTGCATTATTGATCAATGGTAAGATTGTCTCAGCTGCACAAGAAGAGAGATTCAATAGAAAAAAAATGAGTACTGACTTTCCAATTAATGCAATTAATTGGTGCTTAAATGACAATGGCTTAAATTTTAAAGATATAGATTTAATCGTTGTTCCTTGGAACCCCCAAAAAAACATTAACAATGTATCTATGAGATGGGTAAATCAATTGCGTTGGAGAGGTGAAATGCTTACCAATATTCCGGCAACTCTCATGAGAATGATAAATGAAAAAGAAAGCAATAGCATGAGCATGTCGTGGGGCAAGAATAAGCTTATGTTTATTGATCACCATTTGTGTCATGCTGCTTTTGGTTTTTTTCAGTCCTCCTTCAAGAATGCAGATATATTGACAATAGATGGTCATGGAGAAGCAGAAACATGCTTTTTGGGTACCGCTAAAAATAATAAAATTAAAAAATTGGATAGTGTTCAATACCCTCACTCCATCGGACTATTTTATGGAACATTTACAGATTTTCTTGGATTTAAACCAGATTCAGATGAGTGGAAAGTAATGGCCCTTTCATCTTACGCAACTAAAAAAAACAAATATGATCAGTTAATCTCCAAAATATACAATTTGAAGGGAAGTTATTTTGAATTAGATTTGTCTTATTTTGATTTTTATACGTTTGACAGAAAAAAAAATTTTTTCTCTAATAAGTTTATAGAATTATTTGGAATTCAAAGATTAAAAAATGATAAAATTAAAAAAGAGCATTATGCTATTGCCGGAGCCATGCAAAGACATTTTGAAAAAATTGCTATACATTTAATTAAATGCTTAAAGAAAAAAGGTGCATCAGACAATCTTATTATTGGTGGTGGAGCAGCAATGAATTGTGTATTTAATGGAAAATTAGATAAATTAAAGATTTATAAAAATTCGCATATATCTTATGCACCAGATGATAGTGGCGTTTCAGTAGGGGCAGCACTATATGCTTATCATCAATTTTCTAAAAAGAGTTTTGCAAGAAAAGAAATTACTAGCTGTTATTATGGTCCTGAATATTCAGCAAAAAAAATTAAAAAAACGCTAGATCAGTGCAAGGTGAATTATCTAAAACCTAAAAATTTAGAAAAATATGTAGCTAAAAAAATTTCTGAAAAAAAACTAGTTGGATGGTTTCAGGGAAAAATGGAATTTGGTCATCGCGCTTTAGGAAATAGGTCAATCCTAGCAGACCCCAGAGATAAAAAAATTAAAGATATAATTAATATGGCAGTTAAGTTTAGGGAGGGCTTTAGGCCTTTTGCGCCAGCAATACTTAAAGAAAAAACAAGCGACATTATGGAAATGCCAAAACATAGAAATGTTTTTTTTATGGAAAGAGCTTATAAATTTAAAAAAAAGTGGTCTAATACTCTCAAGGGAGTTGCGCATGTAGATAATACTGGAAGAGTTCAAACTGTAACCAAAGAAAGCAATATAAAATTTTATAAACTTATAAAAGAATTTGAACATATTACTGGAATACCAGTTCTTTTGAACACCTCCTTTAATCTTAATGGTGAGCCGATAGTAATGAGTCCATCAGATGCAATTAGAACTTTCTATAGTTGTGGTTTAGATATTTTAGTGATTGGAGATTTTGTAATTGAAAAAAATTGAAAAGCAAACAACTAAACTATTTACGGGAATACAGAATAGTCAATTACAAAATAAAAGTATTTTTAATAGAATGGATCTGGAATGCCTCATATATTAGCTAAAAAATCATGAAAGATTTATTTATAATAGCAGAAGCAGGCGTAAACCATAATAACAATATTAACTTAGCTCTCAAACTAGTTGACGCTGCAAAAAAAGCAGGAGCCAATGCTGTTAAATTTCAGGTTTTTAAAACAGAAAATTATATAAAAAAAAATGCTCCTTTAGCAGCTTACCAAAGAATTAATACAAAATTCAAAAACCAATTTGAAATGATAAAAAATTTGGAATTATCAGAAAATAACTTGAATAAAATAATTAGACATTGTAAAAAAAAAAAGATTCAATTCTTGGCATCGCCATTTGACTTTTGGGGAATTGAATTTTTAAAAAAAAAAAATGTACCAATTATAAAGATTCCTTCAGGGGAAATTAATAATTACCCATATCTAGAAAAAATTGGGAAATTAAAAAGAAAAATAATTTTATCATCAGGTATGAGCAGTATGGGGGAAATAAAAAAAGCTATAGATATTTTGCAAAAGAATGGAACCAGCAAAAATAAGATTACCTTATTACAATGTCACAGTGACTACCCAACTAAGTTAAAAAATATTAACTTAAGAGTTTTAGGTACATTTATTAAAAAATTTAAAATAAAAGTTGGCTTGTCTGACCATTCGCAAAGTCTGTTAGTTCCCTCTATTGCCGTTGCACTGGGGGCTTCTCTTATAGAAAAGCATATTACAACAGACAACAATATGTTTGGACCGGATCATAAGGCAAGTCTGAATCCGGCAAATTTTACTATAATGGTTAATAATATAAGAGATACAGTCACTGCATTGGGTTCAAGCAAAAAATTCTTAAGCAAGCATGAAAAAAAAAATATTAAAATAGCAAGAAAATCTATTGTAGCCTTAAAAAAAATTAAAAAAGGAGATATCTTTACTTTAAAAAATCTAACGACTAAAAGACCAGCGTTGGGAATACCAGCATCAAATTGGAATAGTATTTTAGGAAAAAAAGCAAAAAAAAATTTTTCAATTGATGAGTATATTAAATGAAAAAAAAAATAATTTTAATTTCAGCAAATAGATCTGATTACGGTATCCAAAAAAATTTAATTTTAGCCCTACAAAAAGATAAGAATATAGATTTTAGACTAGTAATTACTGGAGCACATTTAAAAAAAAAATTTGGACTGACCAAAAACGAAATTATTGAAGATAATATTAAAATTTCAGATACAATAAATTTTGACATTAAAGATTACACAAAAACAGGAGTTTTGAATTACATTCCATTCGCAATTAAAAAATTTTCACTAATCTATAAAAAACATAAACCTGATTTAATTATAATACTTGGTGATCGATATGAAATGCTTGCAGCAGCTATACCAACTATAATATTGAATATACCTGTGGCCCATATTCATGGTGGAGAAACTACCCTGGGATCGTTTGACGACACAATAAGAAATTGTATTACGCAAATTTCAAACTTGCATTTTGTTTGTCATGAAAAATATAAAAAAAGAGTGCAGGAAATGAAAAATAATAAAAAATTTATTTACAATGTGGGCAGTCTATCAGTAGAGAACATATTTCAAGATAATTTTTTTAAACAATCTTTTTTAGAAAAAAAATTTAATATAAAATTTAAAAAAAAAAACATTCTTGTAACTTTTCATCCCATTACAAATAGCAGAATTTATTCCTTAAAGTATTTAAAGAATATATTTAAAGCGATTAAAACATTTAAAGACATACAGTTTATTTTTACCTCTCCCGCTCCCGATCCGGGTAATAAAAAATTTATAGAAAGCATTAATATTGAAAACAAGAAAAACAATAATATTGTTTTTGTAAAGTCTTTTGGTCGCAAATACTATTTTTCCATAGTTAATAAAGTTGATGCAGTAATGGGAAATTCATCTAGTGGAATAATAGAAATTCCTTCGTTTAAAATTCCAACAATCAATATAGGAAATAGGCAAGAAGGAAGAGAGCTTTGTTCTTCAATCGTAAATTCATCATATAGTACAAGGGATATTGAAAAAAACATTAAATATATATTTCAATCAAGTTTTAAAAAAAAAATTATGAAGTCAAAAAATATTTTTTACAAAAAAAATACTTTAAGAAATATAATAACTAATCTTAAAAAATACCTAGAATTGAAGTAATGAATAAAAATTTTATTAGAATCATTCCAAAACTTGATATTAAAAATGGCAATTTAATCAAAGGTATTAATCTTGAAGGATTAAGAGTTCTAGGAGATCCCTTTAATTTTGCGCAAGTTTACTCACAGCACGGAGCCGATGAAATTTGCTATGTAGATAATGTTGCCACATTATATGGAACTAATAATTTAACAAAATTTGTAAATCAAACAGCAAAGAATTTAAGAATTCCTTTAAGTGTAGGGGGTGGCATTAGATCAATAGATGATATTTCGATGATGTTAAATGCTGGTGCTGATAAAGTGACAATAAACTCAGCAGTAACCGATGACATTAATTTTTTAAAGAAAGCAATTAAGGTATTCGGTTCATCAACTATAACAGTAATCGTAGAATGCATGAAAATTAAAAATAGGTATTTTATTTCTAAGTCAAATGGAAGAGATTTAGTAAAAAAAGATCCTCTAGATTGGTGTAAAAAATTAGAAGATATTGGGGCTGGAGAATTGTTTATTACATCGGTAAATCATGAGGGGTTAAAAAATGGCTTTGACATCCCCCTAATTAAAAAAATTTCTAAAAAAGCGTTCATTCCCATTATTGCACATGGTGGCGCTGGTAATTTTGAGCATATTAGTGATGTGATTAGACAAACTAATATTAGCGGAGTATCTATAGCTAGTTTTTTTCATTACAGTTATTTAAATCATTTTAAAATAAAAAAAAGCAATATGATTGGTAATTGTAATTTTTTGAGCACCACTAAAAACACAAACAAAAAAATCAATTTAATCAAGAATTTAAAAACTTTTTTAAAAAAAAGAAAAATTAATGTCAGATAAATGTAAAAAAATAAAAATCAAAATCATTGATTTAGGTTTAAATAATATTTTTAGTCTTTATCATGCTCTCAATGATATTGGATTTAAAGTTAGCATCTTAGATATAAATAATAATAAAATCGATACTGATATCTTAGTTATACCTGGAGTGGGTGCATTCCCAAAAGCGATGAATTTTTTAAAAAAAAATAACTTAGATAAAAAAATAAAAGAATTTAATGATAAAAACAAGGTTATATTTGGAATTTGTCTTGGAATGCAATTGTTATTTGACAGTAGTAGTGAGTTTGGAGATCATAAAGGTCTATCATTAATCAGTGGCACAGTAGAAAAAATAGATAAAAAATTAATTAATGTTCCCAATATTGGATGGTTTCCTACAACTCATGCAAATAGAAACTTTTTTTTACCAAATCGATTAAATAATGAATTTTTTTATTTTGTTCATAGCTATTACTGTAATCCTAAAGATCAAAAAAATATTATTACCACAACCAAAATATCAAAATTTAATTTTTGTAGCGCCGTACAAAAAAAAAAAATAATAGGAACGCAATTTCACCCAGAAAAGAGTGGAGATAAAGGAATGCAAGTTTTAAGAAATTTATATAAATTGGTATGAATAAAAAAATATTATACGGATTGCCACGAAAAGTAATTTTTTGCAAAAAATCTTTAATGTCAAATCAAAGACCTGTTTCGGCAATTGAATTTAACCATAATATAAAAAGTAAAAAGAAAACTTTATATATAGATAAAAATGGTATTAGCGATAGCTGGAAGTACTCAAGAATCAAATTAAAAATTGATTACAAGTCTAGAGAAAAAGAATTGATAAAATTACTAGAAAAACATAGGGGTAAATATGGAGAGTATGATTGCATTGTTCCAGGCAGTGGCGGAAAAGATAGCTGTTACGCATCACATATTCTTAAATATAAATATGGTATGAATCCATTAACAGTTACATGGCCGCCCATACTTTATACGGACTATGGATACCAAAACTATAAAAATTGGCTTAACTATGGAAAGCATCCAAATATAAAAGCAAAAAGATCTGAGCATGTGATGAGATTTTTAACTCAAAAGTCAATTTTAAATTTAATGCATCCCTTCCAAACATTTATGCTAGGACAAAAGATATTTGCTACCAAAGTAGCACTAAAATATAAAATCCCACTTGTATTTTTTGGAGAAAATGAAGCAGAGCATGGCAATGCCCTAGCTGATAACTTATCTTCATTAAGAAAAAAGTCTTATTTTACGAACAAGAATATAGACAATGTTTATTTAGGAGGAATTAAATACAGTGAATTGATTAATGATCATAATCTCAAACATAAAGACCTAGAACCTTTTATGCCGCCAGATGAAAATGAAATAAATAATCAAAATATAGAAGTGCATTATTTAGGCTACTATTTAAAATGGGTGCCCCAAGAATGTTTTTATTATGCAGTTGAAAACTGTGGATTTAGACCAAGACCTTTTCGTACTCAGGGAACATACAGTAAATACAATAGTATAGATGATAAGATAGATGATTTACATTATTACACAACTTTTGTTAAATTTGGAATAGGTAGAGCTACATATGATGCATCTCAAGAAATTAGAAACAACCATTTAAGCACTGAAGAAGGAAAAAAATTAATTAAAAAATATGATGGAGAGCTTCCTGATCGTTATTTTGACACTATTCTTAAATATTTAAAAATAGATAAAAAGTTATTTTTTAAAACATTGGATAAATTTAGGTCTGCACATTTATGGAAAAAAGAAAAAAAAATTTGGAAGTTAAGACACACTGTTAACAAGGATGGAACAGATGATTAGAAAAACACCTTTTATAAAAAGCAATGACACTATTAAAGATGCACTACTTATATTAAATCAAAACTATCATAAATGCTTATTAGTTATAAACAATGAAGATATAATAGAGGGCACTCTTACAGATGGAGATATTAGGAGAGCCTTTATTAAAAATAAAAAAATTAATACTCGTGTAAAAAATATATGCAATAGAAAGTTTACCTATTTTTATGAAAAAGAGATTGATTTAAAAAAAATAAAAAAGATTTTATTTCAAAAAAATTTCAATATAGATTTAATTCCCATAATAAATAAAAAAAAAAAAATAGTTAGAACTTATTCCCAAAATAATTTTAAAAAATATGTAAAGAAGAAAAAAAATTCAAACATCAATCTAAAAGCTTTTATTATGGCTGGTGGGTTAGGGACAAGAATGTTGCCAGTTTCAAGTGTTTTACCTAAGCCATTAATGCCGATAGGTAGCAAAACAATTTTAGAGCTTATAATGGATAAATTAAAGTCCGAAGGAATAAACAAATTTTTCTTATCGATTAATTATAAAAAAGATTTAATTAAAGCTTATTTTAAGGAAATATCTTCAAGTTATAACATAAAATTTATAGAAGAAAAAAAACCCTTAGGAACTGCCGGATCTTTGTTTTTATTAAAAAAAGATAAAAGTAAAAATTTTTTAGTTATGAATTGTGATAATTTAATTTCAATAAATATTCTAAATTTTTATGATTTTCATAAAAGCAATAAATATGACATGACTATTGTAACCTCACAAAAAAAACTCAAAATTCCCTATGGAATATGTAGAGTAGACAATAATAAATCTTTTGACAGAATTGAAGAAAAACCAAGATATGAATTTTTGATTAATACAGGAATTTATTTGATTAGCAAAAGAGTGATATCTACAATTAAACCAAATAAAAAACTAGACATGAATACACTGATCAATAAAATTAAAACAAAAAAATTTAAAATTGGTATTTATCCAGTTAATGAAAAATCTTGGATTGATGTTGGCCAGTGGGAAAAATATAATGAGTTTGTTACTAAACTAAAGTAATTTTTGACAGTGAAGCTATTAGCGATAATACCAGCTAGAGCTGGTTCTAAAAGATTACCAGGAAAAAATGTAAAGCTTTTTCGTGGTAAATCATTGGTCGCTAGAACGATTGAGTTTGCAATTAAATTAAATATTTTTGAAAATATTTTAATTACCACAGATAGTAAGGAAGTTATAAAAGTTGCGAAAAAATACCCAGTTCTAGTACCATGGTTGAGACCAAAAAAATTGTCCATGGACAATTCAAGCTCAATAGCTTTTGCCAATCATGCAATTAATTGGTATAATGTAAAATTCAATAAGATTAACGCAGTAGTTTTGCTGCAACCAACTTCACCATTTAGAGAAATAGAGACTTTTTTAAAAATGCTAAAAATTTTTAAAAAAAATAAACAATCTGTTATGACAGTCGACAAAAACATATCCTCTACTAAAAAAATTTACATAATAAAGAAAAATAAGCTCATCAAAATTAGTAAGCGCAATGAAGCTAATTATAAACGAAATTTATTTGTTAAAATTAATGGGAATTTATTTTTTAATACAGTGGCAAACTTAAAAAAGTTTAAAAACTTTACTAATCCCAAAAGCGTTCCATTTTTATTAAAAAATCCAAAAGAGGCTGTTGACATTGATACCAAAGAAGATTGGGAGAATGCAAAAAAATTTAAATAATAATGAAAAAAAAAATTAAGATAATCATTAAAAGAAAAAATATAACAATAAAAACTATTTTATGGAATGGTTTCTCGGAAGACCCTAATGTTATCTCCTTGACGAAATTTGTTGAAACTAATTCCATATTAATTAGAAGTGAGCTTATAGTTTTTTTGAATAATTTGAGTTCTTTGAAAATAAATCAATTAAATATAAAAGAATATTTTTTATTAGAAGATGACTTTTCATATTGGAATCTTACAAATTTTGAGGAAAAAAATATCTATAAAAAAAATAGTTTTTTTGAAATTGCAAAGATAATTGCCATATCTAAAATTTTTGAGAAATACAAATTTGATGAAATAATTCTTGTAAATCAAGATCAGAGAATAAGTAATTTAATTGAATTTTATTCTTCTAAAAAAAATATTTTATTTAATAAAAAAAAAAATGTTTTTCTTTTCATTGGCGTAGCTTACAATGCTGTTTATAAATTGTATAGCTTAATAACTTTTTTTACTTTTTTATGTAAGAAAACTTTTTTTTTTAAAAAATTTTTTATTTTCAATACAAATAAAAATATTTTTTTATCTTTTTTTACGTACTACAATCATTCTTCTTTGAAAAAAAACATATATATATCTGACTTTTGGGGGAATTTAGCAAATATATACCCTGCTAATTGGTTGCAATTTTTTTTTAAGACTGATTATGCAAACACTGAATCTAAAGTTCAAAATTTGATTAATAAACTAAATACTAAAAAAAAAACTCTATTTCAATTTTTAGATAGTTTTTACGATCTTGGGATACTTAAACAAATTTTTAAATCTACTTTAAAAATTATTTTCCTAAGTAGGAAATTAAAAACAATTCAATTAGTTCCGTATAAAAAAAATTTTAATATGTGGTTTTTTTTAGAGAATGACTTTAAGAATGAGTTTTCTTACCACGGAATAGCTAATAAATTATTTTTTTTTTACATTTTTAAAAAAATCTTTAGATCAAATTCTTTTAAACGTTCTTGTTTTTATATATATGAAAATCAACCATGGGAAAAGTCTCTTATACACCATTGGAAAAAAAATAATTCAAGTCTTAATAAAATATTTGGAGTTGTGAGTACATCTGTAAGGTTTTGGGATATTAGATATTCTTTACCCTCTTTATCACCAAATAAAATCTTAGCTAATGGGGAATCTTCTTACTCTATGCTAAGAGATTTTGGTCATAAAAAAGAAAATTTAGATGTGGTAGAGAGTTTAAGATATGCAAAAAATAGCTTACAGAAAAATGATAATAAAAATTATAATATTTTGATACTTGGAGATTACTCCAAAAGTTCTAACTCAAATCTTATAAGAATTATTAATTCTGCTAAGCTGAGCAACAAATCGATTTATTTCTTAAAAGAACATCCTTTGCGTTCGATAAATTGTAAGGAAATTAATTTAAGAATTAAAAAAACTTCATTAAGCAATATGTTTTTTAAAATTGTAATTACCACAAATACTACTGCTGCGGCTATCGATCACTACCTCAGGGGTTCTCAAATTATTACAGTTCTAGATGATAATAATTTCAATTTAAGTCCTTTGAAAAATAAAAAGTCAGTAAAATTTGTTAGAAATGGAGAAGAATTGAAGGATTATATTACTACATATGATAAAAATAATAAAAATTATGATATAGATAATTTTTATCTAATTAATAGTGACCTTTCGAGATGGAATAAATATTTGATATGAATAGTTATATAGAGGCTTGTTTTGTAACAGGTGCGGGCAAAGGAATAGGAAGGGCTGTCGTTGATCTTGCTCTCCAAAAAAAGCAATTTATTATTGCTCTAGTTAAAAATAAAAAAGATCTTAAATCTGATAAAAAAAAAAAATTAAAAGTTTTTTATGGAGATGTAACAAAACCCAAGGATATTGATAAAATTTTTTCTTATTGCTTGAAAAATCAAATTTACATAAAGTATCTAATTAACAATGCGGGCCAAAGACAAAGAAAACCCTTTTTAAAAATAAACAAGTCTGATCTTCTTAAGATATTTCAAGTTAATTTTTTTTCTGTTTTTTTTATTATCCAAAAATACATTTTATATTTAAATAAAATAAAAAAAAAAGGATCTGTTGTAAATGTAGGATCTATTGTGGGTCAACTAGGTTTCAATTGTTTGACTGGTTATGGTTCCACAAAATCTGCGATAAATGGTTTAACAAAATCTTTAACAGCAGAATTTACTAAAGAAAAATTAAGATTTAATGTTGTTAACCCCGGTTTCACAAAATCTTCATTCTATAAAAAATTTAAAACAAAAGATAAAAAACTGTACAATTGGACTCTTTCTAGAATTCCAAATAAAAAATGGGCTGAGCCGATAGAAATAGCTAAGCTGATACATTTTCTATGTTCAGATGAATCTAGCTATATAAATGGAGAATCTATCAGCATTGATGGAGGATGGACAAATACATGAAAAAAATAATAGGATTGATACCTACAAGACTAAACTCTTCTAGATTACCGCAAAAAGCACTACTGCCAATTAACAATATTCCCTTAGTAGTTCACACGTACAAAAGGGCAAAATTATCCAAGTTGTTAAGCGAGGTTTATATATGCTGCGACGATAAAAAAATAAAAAGTGAAGTGGAAAAATTTGGAGCCAAAGTTATTCTAACGTCATCAAATCATACTAATGGCACAGAAAGAATTAATGAGGCTTATAAAAAACTAAAAAAAAATTATGATTTAATAGTTGACATACAAGGTGATGAACCTTTGATAAGCCCTTATCATATTGACGAAGTAATTAAATGTCATTTAAAAAATAAAGATTATGATATTGTTTTGCCTTGTTTAAAAATCAAGCCTACAAATAATACAAACATTATTCGAGTAATTCTTAACTCTAAAAATGAAGTAATGTTTCTTTCAAGAGCTGATATTCCCCTGTCCTTTAAGACTATTAAAAAAAAATCTTACAAACATTTATCCATAATATCCTTTAAGCCGAAAGCTTTAGAGAAATTTTCACTATCACCCAAAACATATTTGGAAAAAATTGAGGATATAGAGCTTTTAAGGGCATTAGAAATTGGATTGAAAATCAAAAGCCTTAAGTTGTCAGGCGATAGTTTTTCTGTAGATGTTTTTGATGATTATAAAAAAGCTACTATAAAAATGTCAAAAGATAAATTTTTCAAATTATATAAGTAATTAATGAAAATTAGCTACAAAATAAATAAAGAACAATATCATGTAAATTTTTTAGATAAATCTTATGAAAAAATAGGGAAAGACCTTGAAAAATTAGGATCTGATAAAAAAATTCTATTTATATTCGATAAAAATATCAATAGAAAAATAATTAATGAAATTCACTTAAATTTAAAATTTTCAGGTTGTAAAATTTATAAATTAGAATTTTTAGGTAATAAAAAAAATAAATCATTAAAAAGTACTTTAAAAATAATTGACTTTTTACTTAAAGAAGGTTTCACCAAAAAATCAGTAATCATTTCCTTGGGTGGAGGAGTACTAGGAGACCTCTGTGCTTTAGCAGCGTCTTTATATATGAGGGGTTTGTTGTATTTTCATATCCCATCAACAATGACAGCAATGATTGATAGCTGTATCGGAGGCAAAACAGCAATTAATTATCAAAATATTATAAATTCAATTGGAACATATTATCATGCCAATAATGTATATATTTTTAGCTCTATAATAGATCTTTTACCTGACAGGGAGTTTTTTTCAGGTATTCCAGAAATTTTAAAATGTGGTTTAATAAAAAAAAATAGAATTTTAAAATTATTAGAAAAAAATCACTTAAAAATTAAAAAAAGAGATAAGAAGATTATAAAGATACTGTGTCTAGAAACTTTAAAAACTAAATTACATTTTTTTACAAAGGATGTTAATGAAAAAAATACTAGACTAATGTTAAATTTTGGCCATACTTTTGCACACTCTATAGAAATGGCAACAGGTAGTTTTTTCTCCAATCAGGATTATTTAAGACACGGGGAGGCAGTTGGAATCGGCATTTTGTGTGAATTGAATTATGCCAATGGAAAAAACTATACCTACCGACAAGTTAAAAGAATATTAAAAAATTATGATTTACCAATAGATTTAATTGATAAGAGAAATGTCAAATCTGCAAAAATGCAAAATGAAATTTTTAAAAACCTATTTTTAGATAAAAAAAAAATAAATAAAAATCCTAGATATATATCTGTTAAAAAGATTGGATTTCCTAAAATATTAGAAATGAAAGATTTCAACAAAATAAACAGTGTAATTAAAGAAATCCTTTGATTTGATTGCTTATACAAAAGTACATATTTATAATTAAAAACATTTAATAGTACGAGTATTTGCTGTTTTTCTTTTAGGTTTTTTTTGTAGGAAATATCTATTTGCTAAAATAGTCACTGAGTAAACGAAATATTAAAAAATACTAAAATTATTTTTTAAACATTTTTATTCAACTCCAATACATAAATAAATAAAAATTAAAGTTAAGGCAATTATAAGTGGTAATTTAAAATTAGATATTATAAAAATATCATAATTTCTTTCACAAATTAAAATATATATAAATAAGTTATTATGAAAAAGCTTAACAAATATAGAAAAATATTCAAAAATAAAAAAATTTTAATAACGGGCCATACTGGATTCAAGGGGTCGTGGCTTTCAGCAATTTTTACTCTTTTTGGAGCAAAAATTTATGGAATTTCAAATGGTTATCCAACAAAACCATCATTATTTAAAATGATGCAATTTCAAAATATAAGGTCATATTTTTTTGATTTGAGCAATTTAAATAAATTAAAAAAAACATTTAATGAAATCAAACCCGACTATGTTTTTCATATGGCCGCCCAGACAATTGTTAAAAAGTCTTATACACACCCAATAGAAACATGGAATAGCAACTTAAATTCTACTCTAAATATTTTAGAAGTTCTGAGGACTTATAAAAATAAATGCAATGCTGTTTTAATCACTAGTGACAAGTGTTATCAAAATATAGAAAAAAAAAATGGCTACGTTGAGAATGACAGGCTAGGAGGAGACGAAAATTATAGCGCGTCAAAAGCTGCTTGTGAAATTTTATTTAGATCTTATTTTATTTCTTTTTTTAAAAATCAAAAAAAAATTAGGCTTTCCACGGTTCGAGCTGGCAATGTAATTGGAGGAGGGGATTGGGCTGAAAATAGAATTGTTCCAGATATTTTTCGTAGTTTAGAAAATAACGATACTTTGGTGATTCGATACCCCAACGCAACGAGACCATGGCAGCATGTGGTAGAGCCATTAATGGGTTACATAGATTTAAGCGTTAAATTAAAATTAAATAACAAGTTATCTGGAGAATCATTTAATTTTGGTCCTTACAAGTCTAATTATAGTGTTTTAGAGATATTAAAAATTGTTAAAAAAAATATAAATTATTTTAAATGGAAAATAGAAAAACCCAAAAAAATTAAAGAAACGATGTTATTGCAACTAAATTGTCAAAAAGCTCTAAAAAAAATTCTATGGAAATCAAAGTTTACATTTAAAGAAACAATTACTGAAACTATTTTTTGGTACCAGAATTATAAAAAAATTGGATGTAAAGACATTACTAATTCACAAATCAAATCTTATTTGTCTAGGCTTTAAAAAATTGAATTATAAAATTTGTATTTTAGGGGGAACAGGATTTATTGGATATCATATTGCCAAAAAGTGTTTATCAAAAAAGTGGTCTGTGCATAGTGTTTCAATAAACAAGCCTAAAAAATTGAGATTTTTAAACGGTGTTAGATATTTTTTATGCGATGTTAGTAGCAAAAAAAATTTAGAAAAAATATTTAATAAAAATAATTACGATTATGTAATTAATTTAAGTGGTTATGTTGATCATTCTAAAAGCAAGTTAACATACAAAAGTCATTATATTGGGTGCAGAAACCTTGTTGATTTATTAAAAACAAGAAAAATAAAAAAATTTATTCAGTTAGGTACTTCGCTTGAGTACGGATCTATAAAATCCCCCCAGCAAGAGCCGAAGGTAACAACTAAGGATACTAAAAAAAAACTAAAATCAGTTTATTCAAATTCTAAATTAAAGGCCACTAATTGCTTAGTAAAAGCATATAAAAAATATAATTTTCCATGTATTATTTTTAGATTATATCTAACGTATGGACCAAGACAGGATTTTAATAGGTTAATTCCAATTGTAATAAAAAATTGTTTTGAAGGTAATAATTTTCCTACATCAAGTGGAAATCAAATAAGAGACTTTATATATATCGACGATCTTGTAGATCTAGTTGTGAAAAGCTTAAAAAGTAAAATTAAAGGAGAAATTATTAATTTAGGTTCCGGAAAACCCACAAAAGTAAAAAAAATCATTAAGTTTATTGAAAGTGCCATTAATAAAGGAAAACCTTTGTTCGGAGTAATAGAATTGAGAAAAGATGAGCAGTTAAAAATTTATCCAAATATATCAAAAGCTAAGCAATTCTTTAATTGGAAACCAAAAATTTCTATTTTTGAAGGATTAAAAAAAACTATTAAATATTATAAAAATGAAAACTCTAGATGAAAATCCATTAGTTAGTATTGTAATGAATTGTTATGATGGAGAACGATATTTGCACGATTCTCTAGATAGTATATTTAAGCAGTCTTATAACAATTTTGAACTAATTTTTTGGGACAATAATTCTAAAGATCGCAGCAAGTTGATATTAGATAAATTCAGGGATAAAAGAATCAAATACTACAAATCAGATAACAATACCAAACTTTACTTTGCAAGAAATCTTGCAATTAAAAAATGCTCCGGTGAAATCATCACGTTTCTGGATGTAGATGATATTTGGGAGGAAAAAAAATTAGAAACCCAAGTAAATTTTTTTAAAAACAATAAGGATTGTGACTTCATTTATACAGATTATTGGATTTTTGAAGAAAAAAGTAAATATAAAAAAAAGATAACACCTAATAAAAAAAATTATTCAAGTATTACAAACTCTCTTTTAAAGAATTACGATATTGGTCTGTTAACAATCGCTTTTAAAGCAAACATTTTAGATAAATACTCAATAAGGTTTAATAATCACTACAGAATCATTGGTGATTTCGATTTTGTCTTGAATCTATCTCAATTTTGTACCTTTCACTGTATCGGTATTCCTCTTGCAAACTATAGAGTTCATGATGAAAGCGAAACTGCCAAAAACTACGGCAAGATGATCACGGAGCTTAAGGAATGGTACAAGGAAAAAAAAAATCAAGAATCATTCAAGCAACATAAAAATTTTAAAAATTTTAATCAAAAAATTACTTACTATGAGGGAATTTACTCATTAATGACAGGTGATAAATTTCTATTTATTAAATCTATCAAAAATTTGAAGTTTGGAGGTTATAAGATAAGACTTATTTTAAGGAAAATTAAAAGCTTATATAAATAAAAAATGATAAATGTAATTTTAGGAAAAAAAAGTCAATTGACCTCTGAATTAAAGAAAGTTTTACCAAAATCCATCATTTTTGGATCTGATGACTTTATCAACAGAGATATTTATAAAAAACTGCCTAAAAAGTTTAACTTAATTATAAATATTTTTTTCCCCTCATCCCAGCTACAAAATATTAAAAAATACGAAATTTTCTTTAGAAAAAATTTTTTTTATTTAAGCCAATTTTTAGATAGAGTTGATCAAAAAAAAATTAATAAAATTATATTTTCAAGCAGCGCATCAGTTTATGGAGATATGAAAGCTCCATCTAGTTCAAAAAAATTATATGCACTATCAAAAATTTTGGCAGAAAATTATCTACAGACTTTAATTAAGAAAAAAAATAAACTAATTATTGCAAGAATTTTTAATCTATATGGAGAAAATGAAAACTTTTCTATCATTTCAAAAATTTTAAAAAATAAAACAAAAAATACTGCTATAAAAATTTTTAATAATGGTGAGGGTATTAGAGATTTTATTCATGCTAAAGATGTTGCCAAGATTTATTCTAAATTATTAACTTCTAAGATATTTGGTATAGTTGAGGTTGGATCTGGCTATGGATTAAAAATTAATAACATTATTAAAAATCTAAAATGTAGTAAAAATATACAATTAAAAAAGACTAATTATGAAACCCAAGTAGTTTCTATAGCTAATATTTTTAAGATTAAGAAGGTATTGAGAAAAATTAATTTAACAAAAATAGAGAGTTTTTTTTCTAAACAAAAAATTAAAGTTCATAAAAAATTTGAAAGATATTCTTTTCCAAACAAAAGAAATATTATAGATGGATTGCCATCCACCATTATTTATGGTGCAGGCTATTCTGGAAAAAAACTTCATGATGAAATCTTGAAAAAATCACCAAATAGTGAAATTTATTTTATAGATGATAATCTTTCAAAACATGGAAAATTTTATAAACAGTCACCAATACTTAGCTATGAAAGCTTTGTTGGGATTAAAAAATATTTAAATATATCTAACTTGATAATAGCAATTCCTTCATTGGAATTTGAGGCAAAAAGTGAGCTTTTAAAAAAAATAAGAAGTTTGGATATTCAGGTTTTGACTTTGCCAAATAAAAATGAATTTATAAACAAGTCTGTATTTTTTAACGATATTAGAAAATTAAATCCTTCAGATTTTTTGAATAGAAAAATATCAGAAATTGATAATAAATTAATTAAATATTTAAATGGAAGTGTTGTTTTAGTGACGGGCGGTGCTGGATCTATTGGATCGGAGATAGCTAGACAGATCTCAAAAATTAAAATTAAGAAAATTATTCTATTTGATAACAACGAAACAAGCTTATTTAGAACTTTAAATACTTTTGCTAATAAAAAAAAAGTAATTCCAGTATTGGGAGATATTAACGACGAATTTTTTTTGAAAAAAACTATAAAAAAATTCAACGTTAATCATATATTCCACGCAGCAGCCTATAAGCATGTTAATATTTTGGAAGGTAATATTATCAATGCAGTTAAAAATAATATTTTAGGAACACTGTCCTTGCTAAGGTCTATGAATGCTGACGTTAAAAGCTTTACCTTTATTTCAACCGATAAAGCGGCGCATCCTAAAAATAATCTAGGTATCACAAAAAGGTTCTCTGAAATTTTGTGTTTTTACTACATCCCCCTTTTCTTAAAAAAAACAAAATTAACTGTAGTGCGATTTGGAAATGTCTTCGCTAGTAACGGCTCTGCCGTGGAGCTTTTCGTTGAACAAATTCAAAAAAATTTACCATTAACTATTACTAGTAAAAATGTTGAAAGATTTTTTATGTCTACCAAAGAAGCCTCAAACCTAGTTTTGCAAAGTGTTGGTCTTAAAAGTTTTGATAATTCAGTTTTTGTGCTTAATATGGGAAAGCCTATAAGAATTATTGATTTAGCTAAAAATATTCTTAAATTTTTTAATAAAAAAGATTACCCAATTAAAATAACAGGATTAAAAAAAGGAGAAAAAATTTCGGAAAAAATAAGCTTATCTCAAAAAATTTACAAAACATCTCATAAAGATATTTTTATTACACGTGAAAAAAAATATTCCAATTCTTCTATCAAAATCTTAATTGAGTTTCTTAAAAAAAATCTTTACAACGAATACAAAACTAAAAAATATTTAAGAAAGTTTTTAAAATTTGAGATTAAAAATTTATTGTAAATTTGCTATTAATTCCAAGTATAGTTGCTCTTGCCTGTTCGCCGATTGTATTTTTTTGCTTGTTGTACTTTGCAAATTTATCCAGACATTTTTTAAATGACAAGTAGTTAGTATCAAAAATTAGTCCATTTTTTTTATTTCTAATTATATTAGAAATATTGCTGGACCTAGATACTATACAAAAACACCTAGTAGACATTGCTTCCATTAAGGCAATAGACAGTCCCTCGGATATTGATGGCAAAACAAATGCATCTGTATTTAATAAAATCTTTTTGATGTGTTCCTTTTTTTTAGACCCGTGCAAAATAATTTTGCTTTTACCTAATTTGTTTATTTTTTTTGCCTTCTTGATTATTTCCAAATTGTACTTTCTTTGTGTTAATAGACTCTTTCCAACAATATTTAGAATGAAATATCTTCGGTCCAATTTTATGAAATCAATTAATTGTGAGTAATTTTTTATTTTATTTATATTTCCAACACAAGTTAGTATAATTCTTTTTGTTTTTTTTTTTATTTTAGTTTTTCTATTCCAAAAATTACTATCTACTTTGGGAATATAAATTTGAAATTTTTTTAACTTTATTTTTTTTGCTATTTCTTTTGATATTAAAACAGTATTAATTTTGAAAAAAAAATTTAATATTTTAAATATACAGCAGGCTGCTAAAGTTGGATTCTCTAAAATAAACCAATAAATTTTTTTGTTTAGAATGGCCCCAGATATAATTGGAGCTATATTATATATTGTATAAGAGAAAAAAATATCAGATTGCTTGAGTTTTTCTTTCATTAATATTATTTCTGCAATATTCATCAAAATTTCTATCGGAAATAGAAATTTTGATATAGCTCTCAAATTTGAAATTTGAATTTTAGATTCATTGGATTGACCACAAGTTATATTTTTAAATTTATATTTTTTTAGATGTTTCTGTAAATATTTTGAATAAATATGTGGACCTCCAGATCTATTATCTAAAAAAAAATTTATTATCACTTTTTTGTAATTATATAATTCTCAATGACTAGAGCATCAATGTCAGTTCTTAGAAGACATTCAATAGCTTCATTGGGTGTTCTTACTATAGGTTCATTTTCATTAAATGAAGTATTTAAAAGAATTGGTACATTAGTTTTTTTATAAAAACTCTTAATCAAATTATAAAATTTTGGATTTAGATTTTCTTTTACAGACTGGACTCTTCCTGTGCCATCTACATGTGTAACGCCATGAGCCAGGTGTTTTTTGTCTTCTTTTATTATTTCAACACTAGACATGTAAATATTTTCAAAATTATTTTCTTCATACCATTCTTTCTTAAATTCAGAGAGTATAGAAGGGGCAAATGGACGAAAGTCTTCTCTTTTTTTTATTTTAGAATTAATTATATCTTTTATATTAGAGCTTCTTGGGTCTGCTAAGATTGATCTGTTTCCGAGGGCCCTTGGTCCGAATTCCATACCTCCTTGAAACCAACCAATCACTTTCTGTTCTATTAACAAATTGGAAATTATTTCGGTAATCTCTTCGAATTTATGAAACTTGTATAAAATTTTGTATTTATAGTTTTTTAAAAATGGTTCTATTTCTTCATTAGAGTATGAGGTGCCCAGATAAGGCGATTTATCAAAAGATGTATTTTTTCTATAAGTATTGGAAACATATAGGGCTGCTCCTATCGCCCCACCATTATCACCTGGAGAATGTGATATAAAAATTTTATCAAAAAAAGTATTATTAATTAAGTATCGATTAGCCGATGAATTTAGAGCGCATCCTCCAGAATAAATTAAATTTTTAGAGTAATTTTTTTTTATTACATATTCTACAATTTGTTTAAATATGTATTCGTATGCCTTTTGAACAGAGGAGGCAAAGTTTTTTTTGAACTCCATATTATCAATATTTTTTTGGTTAAAAAGATGGAGCATTTTTGTACTAAAAATATTTTTTTGATTTGGACTGCCTTCAGCTTTGTATATATAATTAGATTTATGATGATTAAAAAAATTTAAATTTAACTTAAAAAAATCACCATCTTTAATTAAAATTTCCTTTAATATAATATCCAGATATATTGGTTTTCCATATGGAGCCAAACCCATAATTTTGTACTCATCTCCAAAATTTTTAAAACCAATAAATTGAGTCATTGCCTCGTAAAATACTCCAAGCGAGTTTGGAAAAAAAATTTGTTCTTGTATTTTTATTTTTTCATTATGGCACTGACCGATAGCTAAAGATGAAAAGTCACCTGAGCCATCAATTGATAAACCCGTTGCTTTATTTATTCCAGATAGGTAATATGAGGAAGCCAGATGGGCCAAGTGATGATTTATATAATGAATCTTAATATTTTTTTTTAGTTTAATTAAATCTATTAATTTTTTTTTAATTGAAATTTTTTTTCTATATCTTTTTATTATTTCTATCTTTTTTCTTCCTTTTAAAAAATTTTTTATAAAAAAAATTGCTTTAGGAACTATATTGCTTTTAGGATCGGTGTTGATTGCAACATCAGTTATTTGGTTGCAGTCAATTTTTGCAATAGACAAACACTCTTTTATTGATTCAATAGGAAACCCAGCCCAATGTTTTGTTCTATTGATTCTTTCTTCTTCTATAGCCGCGACCAACTTGTCATTAACTATTAAGCATGCAGAAGAGTCGGCATGAAAACAGTTCAGACCCAATATAACTTTCATTTATTTTTTTTGGTTATGCTTTTTTTTTATATCTTCTTTTATCCAGCTATAGGTTTTTTCCAGTCCAGACAGCAAGTCATATTTGGGTTCCCAGCCCAGAAGTGATTTTACCAATGTATTGTCACTATTTCTTCCCCTAACTCCTTTGGGCATATCTAGCTGATAATTTCTTTTAAATTTATTTTTAGATATTGTTTCTATTTTTTCTAGCATTTGATTAATTGATACTTTTTCTTCACTCCCAATATTAATAGGTCCCTGATGGTTAGAAAAAAACAATTTAAGCGTAGCGTCAACACAATCATCAATATAAAGAAAAGATCTTGTTTGTTCACCATCTCCCCAGATATCAATTTTCTCTTCCCTATTTTCTATTGCGTTTACAACTTTACGACACAATGCTGCGGGAGCCTTTTCTCTTCCCCCATCGTATGTACCATGCGGCCCATAAATATTATGATATCTAGCAACTTTTGTATCAATATTAAAGTCTTGACTAAAATGAGCACACATTCTCTCACTAAATAGTTTTTCCCAGCCATAACCATCTTCAGGCATTGCAGGGTACGCGTCACTTTCTTTTAATCCTCCAATATCGGAGTTTTTTTGTAGTTCCGTGTTGTATGCGCATGCGCTAGAAGAAAAAAAATATTTTTTTATATTAAATTTTTTGCAAGCAATTAGCATGTGAGTGTTAATCAGTACGGATATCATGCATTCCGCCTTGTTGTTTTCTATAAAGCCCATACCTCCCATATTACAAGCCATATTTAGAATTAGGTCCATGCCCTCAACCATTTGTTCGCATGATTTTTTTAACGTCATATCTTTTTGGAAGTTTTCACACTGATCAAATTTTTGAAACCAATGTTCAAACGGCTTTATATCTACGGCTCTTAATTGGTATCCTTCCTCTAGAAGTCTTTTAATGAGGTGACCTCCTATAAATCCACCAGCTCCAGTAATTAGTATTTTTTCTTTCATTGTTGTATCAACTTTAATACTACCCAAAACAAACCTAAACAAGTATAAAAAAATTACGGCAAGTCTATGAAAAAAAAAGTTAAAATACTCGATATATACAATATCTTAATTGCTGGTGCATGTTTAATGCCATTCTCAATGCTGTGTGGTATTTTTTTTTTAAACTTAAATATTATTTTATTTGATATTATTTTTTTATTTACTTTAAAAAAAGATCAAATTGTAAATTTCTTCAATAAAAATAAAATTTTGATTACATTGTTGGGGGTTTTTTTTATAGCTAATATTTTATTTTCTATAGATAGAAATATTTCAACCCATGCATTTTTTGGAATTATCAAACATCTTATTTTAATTGCTGGTTTTTATAAAGTTATAAATTTTAAATATTTAAAATCTATTTTCAATCCTATTCTACTAGCTTGTCTTTTATTTGTTTTATTAAATATCTTTCTCCAAATTTTTTTTGGAAATGATATTTTTGGAAATGTTATTACAGGAAATTATAGGTCAACAGCTGTTTTTGGATCTCCAAAAGCTGGAAGTTATATAGTCAAGTTTTTTTTCTTAATACTCGTTTGTAATTTTTTATTAAATAACAAAAACTATACTTTTTTTTATCTTTCGTTATTCACAATAGGTATTATTTTAACCAATGGTAGAATGGTTACTATTATTGCTATTTTTTTTTCAACAATATACTTACTATTATATAAAGACTTTTTTTTTAAAAAGTGTATTAAAATTGTCTTCTTTCTTTTTCTTTGTGCTTGTGCAGTTTTCCTTCCCATTAAAAACGGTAAAAATAGTGAAAATAGAAGTGTATCCGAAAATCTAATTGGTAGGACTCAGTCACAATTTTCTAGCTCCTCTGACAATTTTAGCATAAAAAATTTAGAGTGGTATCAGCATTATTTTTTAAGCTATAAAATTTTTTTAGAAAGACCTATTATTGGAAGCGGTATAAAAACTTTTAGAATCTATTGCCCTAAAATTAGAGAGAAAAATTATGCAACAAAAACCTACTCATGCTCCACACATCCACATCACGCTTATTTAGAAATTCTTGCTGAGGGAGGGCTATTTGGATTAACGATATTTCTATACTTTCTTTTTAAAATTTTTTTTCAGTTTGTAAAAATATATATTTACAACCCAAAATCTAGAATCGAAATATTGCCAATGTTTATTTTTTTCTTTGCTAATATGCAGCCATTTCAAATAATGGGATCTTTTTTTTCCTCTTATGCTGGATTTTTCTACTTTTTTTCTATAATGGTATCTTTAGTCTTTGTTGCACAATATACAAATTCGAAAAATTTAAAGTAATTATGAAGTTCAGCACAATTTTTTATGTTATTCTAGCTAATATCAAAATTTGGTATTTAAAATTTCTCAATAAACACAAGTCCATTGTACCCTATAAAATTCTATTGAATTTAACGGATCTTTGTAACTCAAGATGTGTTTATTGTGAGATTTGGAAAATCAAACCCAAGAATGAAATCAATATGAATGAGATTGGCAAAATGTTTGATTCTTTAAATGATAGTCTTATTTGGCTTTCATTATCAGGGGGTGAAGTTACTTTGGTAAATTATTATTACGATCTTATTGATCAGGCTGTAGCAAAGTGTAAAAATTTAAAAATATTAGCATTTACTACAAACGCGCTTTCCCCAGGCAAGGCACTTGAGTATGCCAAATATGCAAAAGATAAGGGGCTTGATGTTTTAATCACAATTAGTTTAGATGGTGACGAGGCAACTCATGATCAATTAAGAGGAATAAAAGGAAATTATCAAAAATGTGAGAAATTATTTTCTGCGCTAAAAAAAGAAAATATAAATGTAACTTATGGAATTACGGTAAGCGATCAAAATAAAAATTTTATAGAAAATAAGTATGCCATTTATAGAGAAAAAATTAGAGCTGTTACTTTTGTTCATTCCGAGGGTATATATAAAATTAAAAATGAATTAAGTGATTTAGCATTATTGAACTCAATGAAAGTGATTTATAGAAATTATTTAATAAAAAATATTCAAGAAATTATAGAAAAAATTCACATTAAAATTTCAATAATGTTTTTAAGAAAAAATAGAGAAAAAAACATCATTCCTTGCGAAGTATTAAACACATCCGCTCATATAATGCCATCAGGAGAAGTTAAACCATGCATGTTTATGAGTTCTCTGGGTAACATTAAAAGTGAAGGTTTGTTAGAAATTTATCAGAGTGATTCAACTAACAAAGTAAGAGAAGAAATTAAAAAAAATAATTGTCCAAAATGTTGGATGAATTGTTATTCACCACACTCGATAATGCAAAATCCAATCAAGTCATTTATTAAATTTTTTAATCTTTAATTTAACATGAATTCTTTAAACGAAATATTCAAAGACCCCAATCAGAAAATTAACTTATATCTAATTATTTTTTTAATTTTTTTTTCAAAATTGTTGTTTTTTTTTTCGGGTTATATTTTAGAGGATTCTTTTATAGTTTTTAGGTCAACTTTTAATTATGTCGATTTTGGAGTTTATAGTTTTAATATAACGGATCAAAATTATACAGGAGTTACAAGTAAGCTTTTTGGTTTAATCTGTAGCTTGTTTAGATTAATTTTCAATAAATTTGCTATTTATGCAATAGTATTTTTTAATATTTTTTTATCAATAATAACATCTATAAATTTTTACCTAGTTCTTAAAACATTTATTCATAAGCAAAATCAAGCAATCGATAAGAGTATATTCTTATTTCTTTTAATTTTTTTCAATCCCTCAATATTTATTGTTGGGGTTACAGGATTAGAATTTTCTTTAGCGCTATTTTTTATGTCTTACTTGTTTTTATATATAAATTCAAAAAATAAAAATTGGCATGTTTTGTTATTATGCGCCTTATTACCAGCTACAAGATTTGAGTTAATAGCAGTAAATTTGATATTTGTTTTTGTATTTTTTATATTTAATGAAAAAAAATATATATATTTATTATTATTTTCAATTTTAGGTATTTTAATTAATTTTTCATTAAATCTATACTTTGATCATAGTATCTTTCCTTCTAGTGCTATTTCAAAATGGATGACCTTAAGTAAAACAAACCATTACGATATAGAAAATTTCTTAAACTATTTCTTTCTTTGGTTTTTTCAATCAAAAAGCTTTTTCCTAGGAGTTACCTCAAAATTTATCCCACAAATTATATACGTAGCAATTTCTGCATCCTGCGTTACATTGTGCCTATATCATTTCAAGTATTTAAATATTTTTTCTTTTAAGAATATAGATAAAAAATATAAAATTTTAATTTTAGTGTTATCTTTAAATATTATCTTTGTCCCATTGTCATATGTAGTGGCAGGACATTCTTTCGTTTGGTATTTTTTTCCATTTTCTTTTTTAAATTTTTTATTTGTAGGTTTGCTGTTTGTAAATAGTAAGTTTTTTAAAAGGTTTTTTTTCAATATTTTCATTTCTACGATTCTATTTCTTTCTTTATTTCAGTTTCTAGTTTTGAAAAATATTGGTTTTCAAGAAAATGCATATAGATCAAATGTAGGGCAGTATATCTATGATATTTCCGAGGACAGAAAAAACGATACTCTGTTTTTAGAGCCAGCTGGATATATCCCATATTATGCAAAAATAACCACTATAGATACAGTGGGTCTAACATCTCCATTAATAAGAAAGTACAGAAAAAAAGATAAAATTAAAAATTGGTGGTACAATTTCGTCTTCAATGAAAAACCAACCTTTATTGTGGAAAGAAGAAATGTTTCCTTAAAAGGAAATGTTAGAGATGGGAACTATGTATTAAGTCAAAGCGAACTAAAGTGGTTTAATGATAATTACAAAATAGTTAAAAAATTTATTTATAAAGATTTTGTAAAAAACTATGGTGGTGTGTTTAAAGAATTTTACTATTTAGGTAGTCATTCTGATTATTATCTATTTAAGCTAATCAAGTAATGTCAGTAACTGTTCTCATACCTTGCAAAAATGAAGAAGAGATAATCTCACAAACAATAAGCTTAATACAGGTAAAGCTTTTAGAAACCGATTATGAAATTCTTGTTGTGGACGATTTCAGCGAGGACCTTACTTTTGAAATTGTAACCAAAATGTCAAAAAATGATAATAAAATTAGAATTATAAAAAATAAAAATTTAGGTGGTTTGGGCGAGGCTATTAGAAATGGAATAGAAAATTCATCAAAAGATTTTATTTGTTTTTTTATGGCAGATCAATCTGACAGTGTAGATGATTTGGTATCTTATATTGATATAATCTCTAAAAATAATTTTCAAGCTGTACTTGGCTCGCGGTTCGTTACAAACTCCTCAGTTCATAATTATCCATACAAAAAATTAGTGCTCAATAGGTTTTTTAATAAGTTAGTGCAGCTTTTATTTTTATCAAGATACAATGATTTTACCAATGCATTTAAAATTTATAAAAAAAAAACTTTAATGAGCATTTATCCCCTAGTTTCAGAAAATTTTAATATATTTCTAGAAATTCCTCTAAAAATTGTTTATCGGGGGTATAACTATAAGGTTATTCCAATCAGTTGGAATAATAGAAAATCAGGTAATGCAAAATTTAAAATTAGAGAATTGGGATCAAAATATTTTTTTACTCTGTTTTATTGTTTTTTAGAAAAAATTTTATTAAAAAAAAATAAAAATTAATTTTATTTAAAACTTGAAATTATTTGATCTATTATAGAATCTAGGGAATATTTTATTTTCCATCTATTGTATTTTTTTTGGAACTTCGAGTTATCTGTAATATACCATATATGATCACCAGTTCTGTTTTGACCAGATAGGGAGTAATTTAATTTTTTGCCAGTTTTTTTCTCAATGAGTTTAATAGCTTCTATTATAGAGCAGCTATTAGATCTGCCCCCACCTATGTTAAAAACTTCTCCAGGAGTTGGCTTTTTAATAAATTCCCAGAAACAATTTATTAAATCATAACTATGAATATTATCTCTTACTTGTTTTCCTTTATAACCAAATATTGTGTACTTTTTATTTTGGATTACTGATTTGACGAGATAATTAAGAAAACCATGTAATTTTGCCCCTGCATGATTTGGTCCTGTGATACAGCCTGCCCTAAAAATACCAGTTTTTATTTTAAAATTTTTAGCATACTCTTGAACCATTAAGTCGGCAGAGCATTTTGAAACTCCAAATAAGCTATGCAATGTATTGTCAATACTCATCAATTCGTTTATTCCACGAAAATATTTATTCCCTGCATTGGCTTCCCATCGTAATTTTTTTTCTATTAACCTTATTTTGTTTGGGGTATCTCCATAAACTTTATTTGTAGAAACATATACAAAGATAGATTTAGAGTTGAATTGTCTTGTTAGTTCTAAGAGATTTAAAGTTCCTACAGCATTTATAGAGAAATCAACAAAAGGCTTTGATGCAGCCCAGTCATGAGATGGTTGAGCCGCAGCATGAATTATCGCATAAAATTTATTTTTTTTAAAAATATTTTTGAGATCATTATATTTTCTAATATCTTTATTAATATGCGTGAAATTTTTGAATTTTTTTTTTAATTTTAAACAATTTAGCCTAGTATCACCACTGATACCAAATAGTTTTTTTCGGTAATTGTTATCAATTCCAATGACATGAAATTTTTTTTTACAGAAAAACTCTACTGCCTCTGAACCTACAAGTCCTGAAGAGCCAGTCACTAATATTTTTTTCATTTAAGATTTATTTTCTAACATCTTTTTATTTTGCTGCATCCACAAAAAAGTTTTTTTTAGTGTGTCTTTTATACTATTTCTAGGGATCCAATTCAGCATTTTTTTTGCCTTTTTATTGGAAGCAACGAAGTAGGGTATGTCGTATATAGATGTTTTTTTTACGCTTCCTATTTTTATTCTCTCTCCTGTAATAGACTGGCAAATTTTTGTTAAACTTTTTAGGTCAATTGAATTTTTAACACCACCTCCAATGCAAAAAGTTTGATTTTTAATAGTATTAAATTTTTTAATCTGTCTAAAAATTAAATCACAAAAATCATCAATAGAAAGTATATCTCTAATTTGCCTTCCCTTTCCTCCAAACCCTATATAGTCAATTTTATTTTTCAAGTAATGACTTTTTAACCATAGGCTTGCAATACCTTGCTCCACCTTTCCAAATTGCCAGGGCCCATTTATTAAGCCCGACCTAATGATCGAATATTTTGTTTTAAAAGCATAATTATATTCCTTAATAAGCATTTCGGACGCAAGCTTAGTGCAGCCATATAAAGTATTAATACCCATCACATTATCGCTTTCATCAAAAGTTTTTTTTGTTTTATATCTCTTAAAGCTATCATTCACAGGATACACTCTACTTGTAGATATAAAAATTAAGGCAGATTGATCTTTTTTAACTTTTTCCAAAGTATTTATTGTGCCTATTAAATTTGTATCGATTACACGCTTACTTTCATTCCTTGATGTTTCAACAGCAGGTTCCGCACAACAGTCTATGATTAGGTTGAACTTTGGTAAATTTATAACTTTTTTATAATTGGAAATATCTATTCTAAAATTTTTAATCTTTATTTTTTTTAATCTTTTTTCATTAAGTTTAGAGGAATCTTTTTTTACGTTATCTAATGAGTAAATTAGACATTTTTTTTTTAGTTTATTTTTTAAATAAACTGCAAGATTAGATCCAACAAAACCACAACCTCCAGTAATTAAAATTTTCATGAATATATTTTTATAGTTTAATTTGAATTTTTTTTATCATTAACAAGACAAATATCTAGTTCTTTATAGTTAATTTCATACAAATTGAAAATAATATCAAAATTATTTTTTAAAAAGAAGTCTTTTCGATTTTTTTGTTCCGTAATTGTTTTCGAAAGAATAAGTTTGGTATTACATTTCTTATAAAAAGAATTAGAAGCAATTTGATTGAATAATACGAGGTATTTCGGTTTTTTATTCATCATTTTTTTCACATGGTAAGAGTAATTATTTGTATAGGATAAAAATTCTGGATATATCAGATTGTTATTCCCATAATAAATTTGTCTATTCGGATAAATTATATTTTTATTCTTGTCTATGTTATTATTAATTATTTTAATTGCTTCGTATCCTACAGAGTATTGCCTTAATATATTATGTTTTAATGAGGTGCTAAGCAAACTCTTTCCAAAATAAACTGTTGTGTAAAATACAAGTAATGAGAAAATAAATATATTCGAGTAAAGGAAGAGTTTAAAAAAACGAGTTTTAGTTTTTTCCAAGAATAAATTATTATTGTTAAAAACTAAATATACAGACCAAAGTAATGGTTCTAAGAAAAATCTTGAAAGCCTAAGTCCAGAAAAATATATTAAAAATATTAAAAAAAATGAAAATAAGTATTTTTTATTAGGTTTAAGCAAAAAAGTCATAGACACGAAAACAGGAATTATTAGCAATAAATCATATAAATAAAAATGTTGGGCATTTCTAAGTTTATACCAAAAGTTTTCATATCCTGCTATTCTCATGGGAAGACTATTTAATAAAAAATTAATTTCAAAGTACTCAAAATATAAAAATCTATTTAATATAGTTGGAAGAGAAAACGCTAAAACACATAATACGAATTTAGAAAGAATACTTAAATTAAGGTTTTTTTTTATTTTAAAAAATAATAATAAAAATAACAAGAAGCCAGAAATTAAAAAACTTGATTTACCCAAGAAATTAAATGATAAAATAGCAATTATCAGGTAAAGTACGTTTGCATTGATTTTTTTGGGATTTATCTTGTCAATAAATGCAAAAGTTAACAAACTTAAAGAAATAAATATTAGCTGAGGTTTTGCAGAATAGATTAATTGCAAAAAAATCGGAGATAGGATAATAGAAATTAAAAATATCCTTTTTAAACCCTGGTTATCAAAAGCAATTTGTTTTTCAAGAATTCCAATTATCAATATTAATGAGAAAAAATTTACAAAATGTAATCCAGCCTCATTTTGTATTGAAAGTGGTATTGTATAAAATAACTCAACAATACCAGCTATTTTATCATGAAAATTAAATACGTCATAACCAAAATACTTTTTTTCTAACAAGTATTTTGGGAATTGAGCGTGGTAAGCTAAAGAGTCAGCATCCAAAATAGGCGATAAAGATAAAATGAAATAACAAAATATAATTAGCGCCAAAAAAATTACATAGATATTTTTTTTATCTTTTACGATTACAGAAATTAGATATCGAGATTTATCTAATAATTTTAAATTAAACGAAAAAATAACTCCAAAAAAAATTATCAGTGTATTAAAAAATATACCAATCCATTGAATATTTATTTTTAAATATATTAGGTGAGAAGCTATAAAAGAGATTATTACAATACCCAGCACTGGGTATGCCAAAAAAGGGTTGCAGACTTCCCTGAGGGACTTTTCAATTTTTAGCTGGCTACAAGTTTTTAATGCAATAAAAGACAGTCCTAAAAAAAAAAAAAAATTTATTAATATTGTTAAAAAAGTCATCTAATCTTATTTATTATATCGTATTCCCACACTTTGGTATGAAAATGGTTATTAAGAATTACGTTTCCTATAGGATGCCCGCCAATCCAGCCGTTATAATAAGTAAATTTTCCAAGTTTTTGTTTGCTTGCTTCTGAATACCACCTAATTTTTTTAATATGTTTAATCGGGTTATTTTCAAAATTACTGTCTTTTATTCTATTAAAATTCTTTGAAATATTAAAAAATATAGAAAGTATTAACAAAGTTAATAGAGTTTTTTTTCTAATTATGACGTGTAGATTCCATAAGCACAAAATAAGAAAAAATACATATATAAAGATAGAATGAAAATATCTGATTACCGGTATTTTGAAAAAAAGTATTAAATTGCATATTAATATTACGCTCAAAACAAATATGTATATTTTATTTTTTAAGAAAATTTTTTTCCCACAGTAACTATTTTGATAGTTAAAAGCACTAATAGTAAGAACGAAACATAAAAAACTAGTAAAGAAAAATTCTAAAAATTCAGTTTTAGTTCTTGACCACCATGTGGGTATCCAATTAAAATTAGCAATATAAACCTCAGGCGTTAAATTTCCCCCATACAAAGGAAATCCTTTTATCAACATTTCTGTTTTATCAAATAAATTATTGACTAGGCCTATGCTAGACCAGCTAACATCGAAACATGTTAGATTAATTGGATAAATAAGACATCCTGATATTATAAAATTCTTTAATAAATATGCGATAATAATTAAATAAATTATTAAAAATTTTTTTAAAAATAATATCTTAATTTCTTGAAAAATTAAAATTCCTGGTAGCAACAATGAAATAAAAAAAATATTTTTTATAAAAAAAATAAACAAACCAATTATAGTTAAGCAAAGTACATAGTCTGATCTATTGTAATTTTTTTCTTTTAATGCATAAAATTTGGTAAATATAAAAAATTGGAATATTAGCAGCAAATAAGCTGGTCTATCAATGCCAAATTCTTTAAGCCTCGTATATTTTAGCAATATAAAAAAAAATGAAAAAATGGCGAGGAAAGAAGCAACAGTTATTTTCTTATTTTCCAACAAGTCTTTAATTGCAACACAAAGTGTAGATAGAATCAAAAAAAACAATATCCCATTTACCACAGTAATACTTTGTAAATAATATTCATTGATATTGGCATACGAATGTAGCGATAGCCATATTGGAGAATATCCAAAATGATTTTGTAAAAAATTTAAGCCAAATATATATTTATGATTATCAAAGTTTGTAATTAAAGATCCATGATAATGATTTAGGTCATCTGAAAAACCACTCCCATAGATATTTATTATTGACAAAATAAGCAGTATTGTTGCTACTGTTTTTGGTTTATTAAAATGAAAATATTTTTTTCTATTATTAAAAATAAAAATTATACCAATGGTCAAATTGGCAATCACTAGGGTGTTGCTCAAGGGAAAAAAAAAATTTATTATATAAGCAATAATCCCAGTGCAAACAATTCCAAAAATTGAAATTTCATAAACGTTAAAATTATCAATAAATGTTTTTGAAAAGCAATTTTTCAAAATAATTAATCCATTTACATAAAAAAGAAATATAAAAATTAAAAAAAAAGATAAAATTTCTAACATTTTTGTAAAATTTTAATCAATGCAAAATACATAACTATAAAAATACTAATGATAAAAAAATTACTTACGTTGTAAATTCTAGAAAATAAATAAGGAGTAGCGGATATAACAATATAAGGAATAAAAATTATTTTTTTACCAAATTTATTCATCAAAAGATGATGAAAGTGATTTGTATCAGCAACAAAAGGAGATTTTTTTTTTAAAACTCTTTCAATCGAAACTCTAATAACATCAATTGCCGGTAATAATACAAGTATGACAATTTCATCAAAATAAATATTACTATCATTGTGTGCCTTTATAAAAAATATAGACACAATAATCGAAAGTAAACTAGATCCTGAATTTCCAATAAATAATTTGCCCGATACATTAAGAAATAAAATTAACAATATGCAAATAATTAATGATATTAAGCCAGGTTCATTCGCATCACCTCCATGATTAAAAAAAATTGCAATTAACCAGAATAGAACTAGGGATGTACACACGCCATTTAAACCATCAGCAAAATTTACAGCATTATAAAAAAAATAAATACAAAAAATTGTAAAAAATAAAGCTCCTTCGTTCAACACTATTACTTTATCAAAGTTACTGATTTTAATATTTTTAATTAAGTGCATGTTGTCGAGGGGCAAAACAATAAATAAGAATAGAAATATAAGAAACGTCTTAAGCTTCGCCGATAGTTGCCGGTTATCATCTACTAAGCCAAGCAAAAAAAAGAGAGAATAAATGAAAATTAAAATTAAAAAAATCTTGATCTTAATTTCACTATAAAATAACAAATAAGAAAGAGATAAAATTAAATTAATAAATATAATCATACCACCGATAGTGTTCATTGGTTTTTCATGAACCTTTCTTTGATTGTTCGGTAGATCGTTAATATTAAGGAAATTGCAAATAGGTTTACGAAATAAAAATAACCCTATAGAAATGAACAAAAATATTGTATGAAATAAAAAGTAGTACAAAGGTTCAATAATAATTTTAATATAAACAATAATTTTAGATGCTTTTGACAGTAATAATACCATGTTTTAATGAAAAGAAAAATATAATTAAAATCCTTAATAAGGTTTTTAAACAAAAAACTAAAAAACAGATCATTCTTGTGGACGATTTTTCTACTGACGGTACTCGTGAAATTATCAAAAAATTTAAAAAAAAAGTTAATAAAATAATTTATCATAAAAAAAATTTGGGAAAAGGAGCTTGTATTATTAGTGCAAAAAGATTTGTTAAAGGCGATGTAGTGATAATTCAAGATTCTGACTTAGAATACAATCCTCAAGACTATAAAAAATTAATTGCACCAATTTTAAGTGGAAAATATTCTGTTGTCTATGGGTCAAGGGTTCTAAATAAGTCTAACAATATTAGAAATACAGAGTTTATTTCGAACTTTAGAATTTTTGGAAATTATTTATTAACCTTAATATCCAATTTTTTAAATAACCAGAAGTTAACTGATGCACACACTTGTTATAAAGTTTTTAAAAAAGATATTTTTTTAAATATAAGATTAAAAGAAAAAGGTTTTAATTTTTGCCCAGAAGTTACGACAAAAGTTTCTAATTTAAAAATTGAAATTTTAGAAGTTCCCATTTCATACAGGGGAAGAACCGCAGAAGAAGGAAAAAAAATTAAGTTTTATCATGCCATTGAAGCTTTTTTAACCATAGTTAAATATAAAATAATTAAATAATAATTAATTTTATTTGTTCACTTAAATACAAAAAACCTTAATAAGCTTAACATTAATTAATTGAAATTTTTTGGTTGCGGGGCTTGGATTTGAACCAAGGACCTTCAGGTTATGAGCCTGACGAGCTACCAGACTGCTCCACCCCGCGATAAAAGCTTTTCCTTATAACACTTTAAATTAATTATTCAATATTTCAAAGTATGTTTGTGATGTAGAGTTACAGTCCTAAGGTTTACAGCTGAGTCACAAATTCCAGCCCTCTTTCCCCTGCTTTTTTTTAAAAATGGTTATTAATGATTTTATAATAAAAAATAAATAAATGGACGATGTAGAGTAAAAAATTCTATCCAATCCAACCTGAGCTTTAAATTTCCAACTATCAGAAGAATCTAATAAAAAAATCATATTAATAGCTATTAAGGTGAATAAAAAGTAGGCAAAATTCAAAAATTCAAATTTGGAAAATTTTCTATTAAAAAAACTGAATAACATAAATATTAAAAAGAAAATAAATATTGGATATTTTAAAAAGCTCATTGATGTATTTGCTATTAAAAAAGATAATCTATGTAAAAAATTTGAATAATTGAAAAAATTTTCAATTGTCACAAAAGTAAACCACGAAGGAAAAGCAGCGCTTAAATTAGAATCGTAAATATTTACATCAATTAGTTTTTTTAAAAAAAAAATAAACATTAAGACAAAAAAAGTAATCGCTTTACTTTTTTTATTTATTTCTGAATCAAAAAAAACAAAAACATAAAGAAATAGTATTAAAAAAACACCCTCACTTTTAGTCCATGCAATTAAGTTGCAAGCTAATATTAAAAATAAGTGAAAAATAGTTAATTTATTATAATCTTTAATCTTAATAAATAAAAAAAGGCATATGGCCATTAGTGAAAAATTGAGAGGTTCTTGATATCCAGAAAATAAAAAAACATCAAATGTAATTATTGTTAAAAGCGCT
>Ga0115004_10000051_pt1 | contig 60562 bp, 65 predicted proteins | sample ArcticOcean_MG_C_10_FD_88737 | JGI IMG/M metagenome (GOLD analysis project Ga0115004, IMG submission 88737) | Marine microbial communities from western Arctic Ocean - ArcticOcean_MG_CB11_90 | ecosystem: Environmental > Aquatic > Marine > Oceanic | place: Arctic Ocean: Canada Basin | collected... | reverse complement strand
TTTTTATCTTCCATGAATATTTTATTTAAATACTATTTCCCTCGCAGCCATAATTAGTTGATCGGCTTCTTCTCTTGAAAGAGAGAATTCTTCTAAATATCCCTCTATTCTTATTTTTTTTCCTTTTATTTCATCAAAACCACCAATCAATTCATCGGAAGAAAGATCGGCAAAATCACTCAATTTTTTTATATTTCTTTGCCCAAGCAAAACTAGCATTCCTTGCGTAATGCCCTTTAAGTTAGATAAGGCATCTTCCATGCCTAATTCTTTCAATCTTTTAGAGATCTCTGTTTTTTCTTTAATTAAGTTTTCCTTTGATCTGTTTATTAGTTCACTTGCTGTATTCTCATCTATACCTTCAATTTTTGTAATATCATCTAGATTTGCTTGCGCTAACTCTTCAATACTCTGCATGCCTTCGGATACTAAAAGTTGACCCAACGTTTCATCTACCTCTAGACTTTTAATTAGATTTTCAGTTCTTTCTTTAAATTCAGTTTGTCTTCTTTCAGAATCTTCTTGGTCTGTTAATATGTCTATCTCATAATTAGTTAGTTTTGATGCAAGTCTGACATTTTGACCTCTTCTCCCAATAGCTTTGCTTAAATTTTCTTCTGTTAAAATTACATCGATTCTTTTGTTTTCTTTATCGATTAATACTTTTTGAATATCTGCTGGTGATAAAGATTCAGAAATTAATGTTGGTAAATCTTCTGTCCATTTTATTATGTCAATTTTTTCACCATGTAGTTCATTAACTATAGTTTGAACTCTACTTCCTCTCATACCAACACAAGCTCCCACCGGGTCAATCGAACTTTCTTTTGAAAGAACACAAATTTTAGCTCTACTGCCAGGATCTCTTGCAACAGCTTTTATTTCTATTAAGCCTTCATAAATTTCAGGTACTTCCTGAAAGAATAGCTTAGCTAAAAATTGTGGATGAGCTCTTGATAAAAATATTTGATGTCCTTTAAGTTCTTTTTTAACTTCATAACAATAAGCCTTTACACGATCACCTGTTTTTAATATTTCTCTTGGTATAAGCTCATCTTTTTTTATTACACCTTCGGCTTTGCCTAAATCTATAATTACGTTCCCATATTCTAGTCTTTTAATGATTCCACTTAAAATTTGGCCCTGCTTTTCAATAAAATCTTCATACTGTCTATTTTTTTCAGCTTCTTTAACTCTTAAGTTAATAACTTGTTTGGCACTTTGGGCTGCTATTCTGCCAAAATCTATTTGCGGCAAATCTTCAAATATTTGATCTCCAACTTTAGAATCTTTGTTTTTTTTGTCTATAGATTTTGCATCATTTAAAATTATTTGTTTACTGGAATCTTCAACAATATCAACAATATCAAGAACTTTTTGAATTTTAATTTCACCACTTAAACGATCAATAATAACTCGAATATTATTTTCAGATCCAAATTTTGTCAATGCTGCTTTTTGTATGGCGATCTCCATTGATTCTAAAACTATCTCTTTGTCTATAGATTTTTCATTTGCTACAGCTTCTACTATTCTTAACAACTCTACTTTATCCAATCCTCTGTTTAACATTTTTTTCCTTTTAGTTTGCTCCAAAAAAAAATGGGCTAAAGCCCATTTTGTAAACGTATAAATTTTATATATACTTAATGAAAATTTAAGGCTTTTTCAAGGTTACATTTTAAAGATATTAATTTTGTCAATTTTTTCCCAGGAAAATTCACCTTTATTTGTAGGTTTTCTTCCAAAATGACCATATGCTGATGTTACTTCATAAATAGATTTATTTAAGCCTAGAAGTTCCCTAATACCCCTTGGAGATAAATCAAAATTTTTTTCTATTTGCTTTTTTACGTCTTCAGTTTTTTCCTCATCTTTTTCTGCTAATTTTACATAAATAGAAAGTGGTTTCGGAACACCTATCGCATAAGCAAGTTGAATTAAACATTTTTCCGAGACTCCCGCGGCTACAATATTTTTTGCTAAATATCTTGAAACATAAGCAGCTGATCTATCAACTTTAGTTGGGTCTTTTCCTGAAAATGCTCCACCACCGTGTGGTGCAGCTCCGCCGTAGGTGTCAACAATGATTTTTCTTCCAGTTAGACCTGAATCTCCATCTGGACCACCTATAATAAATTGGCCAGTTGGGTTAATATAAACTTCTTTATCGTCTAAATCTTTTAATAAATTTTCTGGTATAGATTTTTTAATGTATGGATAAATAAGTTTTTTAACCTCTTCTTGATTTAAATCTTTTGAATGCTGCGTTGAAATTACAACCGAAATAACTTTTGTTGGTTTGTCGTCTTCATAAGACATTGTAACTTGGCTCTTAGAATCAGGTTCTATTCCTTTTAAAGATCCTTTCTTTCTATCTTCTGCCATCAGTCTTAGTATTTTATGAGAATAATGAATTGGTGCTGGCATTAGATCTTCCGTTTCATTGCATGCATAACCAAACATGATTCCTTGGTCTCCAGCTCCTTCATCTTTGTTGCTTTTCGCGTCTACCCCCATCGCAATATCTGATGACTGCGCGTGTAAATAAGACTCAATACTAGTCTGCTCCTTCCAGCTAAAACCATCTTGGTCGTAACCTATATCTTTTATGCAATCTCTAACTTTTTGTATCAACTCTTCTTTTTTGATTTCAGGTGCTCGAATTTCTCCTGCTAAAACAACTTTGTTAGTTGTGGTTAATGTTTCGCAGGCTACTCTTGCAAAAGGGTCTTTTGACAAATAAGAGTCCACAACCATATCAGAAATTCTGTCGCAAACTTTATCTGGATGACCCTCCGATACTGATTCGCTAGTAAATAAATAATTATTTTTTTTCATTTTTTTTTAAAAATACTAAAAGTGAAAACACATGTAAATAAAAGTACAAAAAAAATCAAATCAATTTTATATTTTTTCTGCGTATTATTTATAATTGGTATATTAAACTCAATAACACCCGTTTCATTTGGTTTTAAAACTTTTTTTACTATCCCTTTGTTGTCTACAATCGCAGTGTATCCCTTATTTGCTGATCTTGCCAAATAAACATTATTTTCTATTGCTCGAAAAATAGCTTTGGCGAAATGTTGATCAGGCCCTATGGTTTTACCAAACCAGGCATCCTCTGAAATATTTATAATCAAATTTTTTTGTCCTCTGCTTAATTCAGTAAAAATTATCTCATAGCAAATTAATGGCAATATTTTTAAATTATCTAATGTAAAAATATCATTATTTGTACCTTTTGAAAACGAACCATAGCCTTCTGTAATTTTTTTCAATCCCATTTTGTTTAAAAAAATTTCAAATGGAAGAAACTCACCAAATGGGACTAATTTAATCTTATTATACTTAAATATAATATCGAGCTTATTGTTTGCAATAATTAAACTATTAAAAGTTTCATTATTATTTATATCGTCACTAACTGTATTAGATCCAAATAATATTAAATGGTTTTCCGAAAATGCTTCTTTAAATAATGTTTTGTATTCTCGAATTTGTTCAATATTGAATCCAGTAAAAACTCCTTCTGGCCAAACAAAGAGTGTTTTTTTATTTTTATCTGGGTCGCTGTACCTTATTAAATTTGATATATTTTTATTTAAATTATCATTAGATAAATTATATTTTAAATCAAAATTAGGTGAGATTATTTTTGTATAAATAGAATTATCTAAATTCAAATTTAATTTTTCTATATTATTATTATTTTTTTTTATTATAGAAGATCCGTAAATATAATTACCAAAAAAAACAAATCCTATTAAAATAAATAGTGTGAAATTAAATTTTTTTTTAAAAATCAATAATAGTGGAGAGCAATAAATTATGATGCAGAATAAATTAAAAGAAAAAAAACCAAGATGAAATAAAGATTGTAGTACTTCTGGTTTCCACGACCAGGTATAGGCCCAAATATTCCAAGGAAAACCAGATAAAATTTTAGCACGAAGATAGTCCATAAAAGCTAAAGAACTTGAAAACAATAAAATAGATATAAAGTTATTTTGTAAGAAGGGCCCGACTATTAAATTTCCTATACCAAAAAAAATTCCTAAAAATAAAGGTAAGCCAAGTGTAGCAATGGGAATTAAAAATTTAAAACTTTCATCAAAAGTGAGTGAGTGGGATATCCAGTATGTGCCAGTTAAGAAAAACCCAACACCAAATAAATACCCAATAAAAAATAAATTTAATAAATAAGGCTTTTTTCTAAAAGTGTTTTTGGATTTTTTTTGTACATAAGTAGTAAGTAAAAATAAAATAGGAATAATTATAAAATTTATATAATTTAAATTAAATGGCTGAAAGCTAAATACTGTTAAGGCTCCTAAAATAAATGGAAATAAAAAAATTAAAATAAATCTACTATTAAGAAAATTTAATATCATGCTATTTTGAGAATTTAATTAATTTGCTTTCTAGTTTTTTCATCAATAAAAAATCACGATTTAATCTATGGCGATGACCTAAGAGGTGAGCTAAACCATGCAACCAAATTATATCAAAATTTAAAAAAAATTTTTTATCTTTTATAGACCCACCTATTTTACTCAAATTAATTATTATATCTCCAAGATATACATGGGGTTTTTTCTTTTTTAGCAATTCATCTAAAAGGAACTTTTCATGAAAAGGAAAAGATAGAATATCTGTAGTTTTATTTTTTTTTCTAAATTGATTATTTAATTTTTTGACCTCTTTACCTCCTGAAAGTAAGATTGTGAAACTTAAATTATTTTTTTTAAATATATTTAATTTTTTTTCTATTTTTTTTAATTTATTGTTTATATAGAAACGCGGTGTTCTAATATATTTTTTCCAATTTTTATTGGCAATTACAACATCAGCTTTGATCATCAGCTTTTTTTTGGTAAGCTTTAATGATCTTAGATATGAGAGGGTGTCTCACAACATCATTATGATCAAATTCAATAATTTTTATTTCTTCAATATGATTTAAGATATTTTTAGATTTTATTAGACCTGAGTGAGATTTGTTGATTAAATCTATTTGAGTAGGGTCTCCATTGACCACCAATTTTGAATTTTCACCTATTCTAGTTAAAAACATTTTTATTTGCGTTTCAGTGGCATTTTGTGCTTCATCAAGAATAGCAAAACAATTTTTTAACGTTCTACCTCTCATGAAAGCTAATGGCGCGATTTCTATTTCACCAGATTCAATTTTTTTATCGATTTTTTCAAAACCGAATAACTCATATAGAGCGTCATAAAGAGGTCTTAAATATGGGTCTACTTTTTCTTTCATGTCACCGGGTAGAAAACCAAGTTTTTCTCCGGCCTCGACAGCAGGTCTAGAAAGAATAACTCGTTCAACTTTTTTCTCCATAAGCAAAGTTATAGCTACAGATACTGCAAGAAAACTTTTTCCCGTACCGGCAGGTCCTAGTGCCATTACAATGTCATTTTCTCTCAACGCTTTTATATAGTCAGATTGTTTTTGTGACCTTGCTATTACAGATTTTCTTGGTGTTTTAATTAACTGTGCAAAAGATTGTACATTAGAATTGCTACCTAAATTTAGTTTTTTATTCACAGATAAAATTATATCACTTTTTTCTATAATATTAGTCAAAAGAAATTTGTTAATCAAAAATTTAATTGCTTCGGAAACATTGATAATGTTATCTATTTTCCCTTTTGCTGTAATTGAATTACCTCTGAAAAATAAAGTAGTTTGTGTTAATTTTTCTAATTGTTTGAGATTTTCATTAAATTCCCCTACAATTAATAAAAGGATATTATTATCTAAAATTTGAATATTTAAAGTTTCTTTGTCTATTTTTTTTATTATAATTTTTTGCTCTAGCCTACTTATCTCAGACATTAATTAAGTTGCCTTTTTTTATTAGATATAATTGTTCCAAATAAATTATTATGATTAAATGCATTAACCTTAATATCTAAAATCTGGCCTGTGATATCTTTTTCACTTTTCACGATTACGGAATTTAAAAACTTATCTCGACCAAAATATTTATCTTGGTTATCTAATCTATTTTCAAAAAGCACTTCTGTTGATTTGTCTAAAAATCCTTCTTTGTATTTTGAATTATTATTTTCAAGCATTGTTTGTAATTTGATTAATCTTTTTTTTGCTAAATTTGGATCAACATTATCAAATTTTGAAGCTGGTGTTCCTGGTCTTGGGCTATATACAAAAGAGTATGAATTGATAAATTCAACTTTTTCTATTAAATCTAATGTTAGATTAAAATCATCATCTGTTTCTCCTGGATAGCCTATAATAAAATCCGAAGAAAATTTAATATCTGGTCTTGCTATTTTAAGATCCTTAACAATCTGATGATACTCAGAGATATTATGTTTTCGATTCATGGCATCGAGAATTTTTGAAGAACCGCTCTGCACAGGTAGATGGAGTATAGGCATCAATTTTGCACAACACTTATGGGCCTCGATTAGATCTTTTGTTACGTCGTTAGGGTGTGAGGTTGTGTACCTAATTCTTTTCAATTCTTTTAAATTGTTAAGTTTTGTTATTAGATCTGCCAAACGAAAAGTACTTTCTAAATCTTTGTGTTCATATGCATTTACATTTTGGCCTAGTAACGTAATTTCTTTAGATCCGTTATTTATTAATTGTTTTGCTTCAATAATTATTTCATTTATTGACCTAGAGTGTTCGGGGCCTCTTGTGTAGGGCACAACACAAAAATGACAAAACTTGTCACAACCTTCTTGAATTGTTAAAAATGAAGAGATTTTAGAGTTGGAATTTTTAACTAAATTTAGACTATCAAATTTCTCTATTACTTCAAATTCAGTGCTATTAATTTTATTTTTACTATTTTCTATTTTATTTATTATATCTGGTATTTGATGATATGATTGAGGTCCTACCACTCCGTCAATATATTTTTCTCGGTTAAGCATTTCTTCGTTCTCTGCCTGAGCTACGCAGCCAGTAACTATAAGCATCGGTTTTTTTTTATTTCTAAATTCTTTTTTTAATCTTCCGATATCATGATAAACTTTATCTGTAGCTTTTTCTCTTATATGGCACGTATTTAGAACATAACAATCTGCATCTATGGCTTTATTAGTAACTACATAACCCATAGGTTTAACTAAATCCAAAATACGATTACTATCGTATTCATTCATCTGACAGCCAAAGGTTTTAATAAAGATTTTTTTAGACAAATTATTTTTTTATTTTAGAGCCATATAGTTCAAGTTTGTGGTCAACTAATTTATAGCCTAGCTTTTCAGCGACTTTGTTTTGTAAAATCTCTATTTCTTTATCTACAAATTCAATAATCTCACCACTATTTATATCGATTAAATGGTCGTGATGTTCTTCTGGTGATTCTTCATATCTTGCTTTGCCGCCTTTAAAATCATGCTTTTCTACAATTCCAGACTCTTCAAATAATTTTACCGTTCTGTAAACTGTAGCTATACTAATTTTTTTATCAATTTTATTAATTTTTTTGTGCAGCTCATCTACATCTGGATGATTATTAGAAGCGGACATAACCTCAGCTATTACTTTTCTTTGGTCTGTTAATCTAACACCTTTGGCTATACATTTTTCTTCTATTTTGTTCATATAATTAATTATAACTTAACTTAAATATAGTGGTTTAATCAATTTATTTTCTAATAAATTATTTTCTACTAATATCTCAATATTTTTAAGGTTGAATTGCTCTATTTTTATTTTTTTTGGACTAATACTGGTAAATATTTCATTATTAATTGCTTCTTGAGGTGTAACAATTATAGAATCCTTTTCCTGCAAACAGTTAGAATTAATTTTTTTAGGTACAGTAAAGATGTATTGATTTTTGAAATTACCCTCTGAATAAAAGTAAAAATTGTTAGTTTTTTGAATTACGATAATTTTTGTTTTTTTGTTTAAATATGGTGCAGCATTTAATAAAAAATAGTTATAACTATAAATGTTAACTTTATTAACTAATTGAATACCTTTAGCAACTGCCAAAGCAATTCTGATTCCCGAAAAACTACCTGGACCTGAATTTACAATAAGCGAAAATTTATTATCAATTTTAACCTTGTTTTCCTGTAAAAAAGTATAAATACTCAACACTAGCATTTCATTCTTAGTAAGATTGGTTTGTAATTTTTTAAAAAGAAACCTATTGTTGTATTTCAATGCAATTGAATCATTTTTACCTGTGCAATTAATTATTAAAAAATCTTTAATCATATTTTTATTTCTTTTGCCTGCTCTTGGTGCGCCTTCATCTGCAGCTAGTAATATAGAAGATAATGGTGTTATTGTCCTTATGTATCATCGATTTGAAGAAAATAAATACCCATCTACCAATGTAAAAATTGCTGATTTTATAAAACAAATAGATTTGATAAACAAAAATGGCTTTAGTTTTATTAATGCAAATAATTTTGAGCATAATCTTGTAAAACTTAAAAGTGAAAAGAAAGTTTTATTGACTATAGACGATGGATTTAAATCTTTTTACGATCAAGCATGGCCTATCCTTAGAGATAACAAAATACCTTTTTTATTATTTGTGAATACTCGTGAAATTGGAAGTAGTGGATATATGACTTGGAAACAAATTAAGGAAATATCTAAGGAGAATTTTGTTCATATAGGAAACCATAGCTTTTCCCATGATTATTTAGTTGATAAAACAGATGATGAAATTCGTAAGGATATAAATTTGGCAATAGTAGATTTAAAAAAAAATTTAAAACATAGTACACCTTTTTTTTCATACCCATTTGGAGAATATAGCAACAACTTTAAAAGAATTGTTAAGAAGTTTGGTTTTAAGTATGCATTCGGTCAACATTCAGGTGTAGTTGACGAGACAAAAGATTTTCATGAACTTCCTAGATTTTCGATTAATGAAAAATATGGCGAAATAAAAAGATTTGAATTAATCCTTAAAACTATTCCTTTGAAATTTAAATCAATCATTCCTGAGGAAAAATATATTGATAATTCTAACAATCCTCCCGAAGTTATTATCGAATTTTTTGAAGATACCAAAAATATTAAGTTGTTAAATTGTTATTCAAATGAACTCAACTCATGGAGAAAATCTGAAATTGAATATATAAATAACTTTAAAATTAAGATTAAGCTTATTGGGAAGTTTACCACAGAAAGAGGAAGAATTAACTGCTCACTAAGAGAGCCTGATGGTTCTTGGCGATGGCTTGGCATGCAATTTGTTATTGCTGAACTCTAAGACTAAAGTTTTAGTTGGTTGCTGTCTTTGAAATCATCTATTTTTACACTCTCTAATTCATCGAGGTCATTTTGTTTAATTATTTTCTCCAGTATTCTCGTATATTCTTTCCCGGTTTGAGCATAATTTTCAAGCTCATGTATCAATTCTAAGCCTGCCAATTTTTTATTTTGTTTTCTTAATTCAGCTCTTTTTAATCGAAAGCTTTTGTAACCTCTATGAGTGTTTAAATTGTTTATGTACGCTTTTACTGAAGCTCTCAGCAAAGGAAACTTGAGAATTTTATGATTTTGATCTTTAGTTTTTTCTAGTGGTTCAATACCGTCACCATTCCAGGTCCACTGTCCATATATTGCGTTTCCTTCTAAAGCAAACCTTGAAGTTCCCCAGCCACTTTCTTTTGCTGCTTGAGCGAGTGCAATTGATGTTGGAATAATGTCAATCTTTTCAATTAGCTCACTAATATTTCTATCTGATATTTTATATGCTTTGTATTTTTTTGTTAGCCATTTTTTACTTTCTTTTGACTCATTGTCTTTTAATATTTTTAATAAGTTTTCTCTGTCTTTTTTAATATTCTCATTTTCAGCAACGACTAAAGGTAATAAGATTTGTAAAAAAGTTTCTTTTTTTTCTTTAACACTTTTAATGGTATTTAAATCCTTGGGTAGTCTTGTAAAATAAATTGGTTTTACTGATTTTTTATTTCTTACGTGATCTAAGTCATATTCTAAATCTTCGAATAGGTTTAAAACTGTCTGTGTGTTTAAAGTATAGTCATTCTCAGGATCATATGGTTTTTTTGCTACTTTAGGTTTTTTTGTTAAATTTTTAGATGTGTTTTTTTTTGCCACATCTTCTGTTTGTTCTATTTTTCTTTTATCTGACTTGATCTCTACCGATATTTTTAAACTATCTACGTTAGTTACTAAACTTTTTATATAAAAACCACCCGAAACTAACATTACAAAAAAGAGGCTATACGCTCCTCTCATGAGGTATTTATTTACTAATTTTTCTTCGATTTTAAAATGATAAATATTATTTAAGCTGTCTATTATAGTTTTAGAAAGTACTTTAAAAAAATTATTAATATTGAAGACAACAAAGTTAAAATAACTATTAATGTTGTTAGATACTTTTTTTGAATATTTACTAAAGTTAAAATTTATTGATAACTTTTCTTTTAAGGAATTACTGAAGTTGTTTTGTATTTTTTTTAAATTTTTATTTAAGTTAAGATTTATTGATAACTTTTCTTTTAGATGCGAATAAAAAGGTTGCAGAATTTCATTAATAATTTTATGAGATAAATATCCTCTTCTTGAAGGTATTGGTACATTGTTTCTTAAAATTTCTAGTTCTATCTCGTAAGTTGTTAATTTTAAGTTCTTGTTTAAAACCTTATCAATTTTATATATTCTTCCTAGCTCAATTAATGTCTGACGGTAACTTAGATTTTTCTTCATTTTTAAATAGCTTCTACTGATTTTACTTCCTCAACATAATGGCAAAGCAGATTTTGAACACCTTGCTTCAGCGTCATAAGAGAGCTTGGACACCCCGAACAACTTCCTTGTAGTTCGACATGTACAACGCCGTCTTTAAAAGATTTAAATTTAATATCTCCACCATCTTTTGCGACAGCTGGTCTTACTTTCTCGTTTAAAACTTTGATTATTCTGCCCTCGATTTCTCCTAAATCTAATTCATCATCTTTTTTTCTTTTTTCGTTAAGAATGGGTTTATCATTTTTTTCAAAGTAATCATTCATATGAGAAATGACCGTAGGTTTTAATATATCCCAGGAAATTTCGTTGTTTTTTTTTACCGATAGAAAATTATCAGCTAACAAGACAAGTTCTACACCTTTCAAGTTAAGTAAGTTTTTTATGAATTCATTTTCAATTTTATTAAAATCTTTTTTTTGAAATTCTTCGGTTCCTATTGTGGAAATTACTTTTTCTGACAAAAATTTAAGTGAGTCCGGATTTGGTGTTAATTCTGTTATAATCATTGAATACTTATATCATCTTTAACTATAAAAAACCTACAGCATTTCGTATCTCTTTAAGGTTGTACTCAGCTAAATTTCTAGCTTTTTCAGTGCCTTCTTTGAGAACTTTTTCCAGGTAGGTTTTATCATCTGAGAACTCAATTATTTTTTTACCTACTGGACAAATTACTTCAATTAAAATTTCTGTTAATTTATTTTTTAAATACGAATATTCTTTTCCTTTTAATTCATTTAAAGACTGCTCTAAAGAGTTACTTGATAAATCAGCATATATATTAATCAAATTAAGAGCTTCAGGTTTTTTTTCTAGATCTTTTAGGTTATCCGGTATTGGGGAAGAGTCTGACTTAGCTTTTTTAATTTTTTTTGCGATATCATCTGCTGAATCTTTTAAATTGATTATAGAGTACTCAGAATCATCTGATTTGCTCATTTTTTTTGTTCCATCTCTTAAGCTCATTACTCTTGATATGTTTTTCTGTATTAGAGGTTCTGGTAATGGAAATATATTTTTTTTAAAATCATTATTAAATTTTTGAGCTATATCTCTACAAAGCTCTAAGTGTTGTTTTTGATCTGCTCCAACTGGGACATGTGTAGCTTTATATAAAAGAATATCTGCTGCCATTAGATTTGGGTAAATATAAAGACCAACACTTGCTTTCTCTTTATCATTACCAACTTTGTCTTTGAATTGAGTCATTCGATTTAACCAGCCAATACGGGTAACACAATTTAAAATCCAAGCAAGTTCAGCGTGACCACTTACCGATGACTGATTAAAAATAATACTTTTTTTACTATCAAGCCCGGCAGCAAGAAAACTAGCTGTCGTTTCTAAAATATTATCTCGTAGTTCTTTTGGCTCTTGAAAAGTAGTAATGGCATGAAGGTCAACAACACAGTAAATACATTCTGTTTCTTCTTGCAAAGCTACAAAGTTTTTTAGAGCACCAAGATAGTTGCCAAGGTGTAAATTACCGGTTGGTTGAACGCCTGAAAAAACTAATTTTTTTTTATCCATTTTTAATTTGTTTTAAAATTTTTTATTTTAAAAACACCTAGTAAGCGTGCTGATAATAAATATATAACAGCCGCTAAACCTACAATCATTATAAGATAAAATGACTTATAATAATTAGTATAAATAAGCTTATCCTCAAAAAAATTAATTAAAAGATAGAAAACTGAGCTCATTATAACAACAGAAATAATTGTTTTTGCAAAGTTGATATAAAAAATAGAGCTCGTGTTTAAATATTTATATTTTAGTAACAAAATTAAATAAATAATTACAGCACACCAGGTAGCTATAGAAGTGGCTATGGGAATAATAATAAATCCCTGTTCTTTGAAATAAACCAAAGATATTGAGATGTTTAAAAAAACACTAAAAACTGAAATATAAAATGGAATTTTAGTATTGTCTCTTGCAAAGAAAAAACTGGAAAGAACTTTGATTAAGGCAAATGCAGGTACTCCAAATCCAAAATATTTTAATGCTTGGGCAGTTAAGATGACATCTGTTTCTAAAAATGAACCATATCCAAATAATGCACTAGTAATTTCTTGAGATGCAAGAATTAAACCAAAACATGCTGGTATAGATAAAAGTAAACACAATTCGATAGATTTGTTTTGTATGCTCATAACTTCAGAAATATTTTCTATTTTTATTTTTTTTGACAATTCTGGGAGTGCCACAGTACCAATTGCAATTCCAGCAATAGCTAAATTAATCTGATAAATTCTATCTGCGTAATACAAATAAGAAACTGCTCCTGCTTCAAAAGAAGCAATAATTGTCCCAATAAAAATATTGATTTGGGTAACGCCTGATGAAAATATACTTGGCAATAGTTTTTTTAAAAAAAATTTTATTTTTGAATTAATCTTAATTTTAAAATTAATCGATGGTTTGTAGTAGTACTTTGTAAAAAATATTAAAAAAATTAACTGAAATAAACCAGCTAATGTAACTGCATAAGACAAATTTAACTCGAAGTTAAGTTTAAAAAAGTAAGAAATAAATAAACTTAAAATCAAAAAAATATTTAATATAATTGGAGCTGCCGCTGCTGCTGCAAACTTATTGTTAGAATTTAATATTCCTGAAAAAAGAGATGATAAACTAACAAATAGTAAAAAGGGGAAAGTAATTCGAGTCAATTCTATGGCTAGATTAAATTTTTCTACATCTTCATAGAATCCTGGGGCAATTAAATACACAATTATTGGTGTAAAAATCTCAACAACAAAAACAATTCCTAATAAAACTATAATTAATAAATTTAAAATATCATCTGCAAATTTTTTCCCCCCTACTTTACTAATTATATTTTCTTCAGCATAGCTTGGAATAAAAGCGGCGTTAAAAACCCCTTCAGCAAAAAGTCTTCGAAAAGTATTAGGGAGCCTAAAAGCAACAAAAAATGCATCAGCATATATAGAGGCACCTAGAAAGGTTGCTATCAGTATGTCTCTAATATATCCAAGCACTCTACTTACCAAAGTGTAAAAACTAAAAACAGTAGTTGATGACAATAAATTCATATATTTTATTTAAGAAAAAATCACATTATTGATGATTTTACTTATTTTATATTACATACTAAATTTTAATGACAAAAAAATCTAAAATTGACCATTATACAGATAAAGAAGCATTAGACTTTCACACACAAGGTAAGTCAGGCAAAATTGAGATAAACTCATCTAAACCTTTAATAACCAAAAGAGACTTATCTTTAGCTTATTCTCCTGGCGTTGCTGTGCCAGTCAAGAAAATAGCAGAAAATCCCGAAAGCGCATATGATTATACAAGCAAAGGAAATTTAGTTGCAGTTATCAGTAATGGATCGGCTATTCTAGGACTTGGAAACCTTGGGGCTCTAGCTTCTAAACCAGTAATGGAAGGAAAATCTGTTTTATTCAAAAGGTTTGCAGATATAGATTCGATAGATATAGAGGTTGATAGTTCTAATATAGATGAAATTATTAATACTATTAAAAATATTGGCAATACGTTTGGTGGAATTAATTTAGAAGATATAGCAGCACCTGACTGTTTTATTATAGAGCAAAAATTAAAAGAACTTTTAGATATACCTGTTTTTCATGATGACCAACATGGTACGGCAATAATTACAACGGCTGCACTTATCAACGCATTAGATATTTCAAAAAAAAAAATCAATGAAGTAAAAATTGTTGTAAATGGTGCGGGCGCTTCTGCAATAGCGTGCACAAATTTATTTAAACTTTCTGGAGTCAAAAATGAAAATGTAATTATGTGTGACAGGTCAGGTGTAATTTATAAAGGTAGAAAAAATGTCGATCAATTTAAATCAGCACATGCTAATGATACAAAATTTAGAACACTGGCTGATGCTATAGATGGTGCAGATGTTTTTCTAGGTTTGTCTGCTAAAGACATGCTCACAAAAGACATGGTAAAATCTATGGCAAAAAATCCTATTATTTTTGCGTGTGCAAATCCAGATCCGGAAATAAGGCCTGAACTAGTAGAGGAAGTAAGAACAGATGCTATCGTTGCAACAGGTAGATCTGATTACCCAAACCAAGTTAATAACCTTATTGGTTTTCCTTATATTTTTAGAGGGGCACTTGATGTTAGAGCGAAAGAAATTAACGAGCAAATGAAAGTGGCTGCAGCAGAAGCGATTGCGCAGTTAGCAAGAGAAGAAGTCCCTGACGAAGTAGTGGCGGCCTACGGTGGTGAGAGACCAAGATATGGAAGAGAATATATTATTCCTTCAACTTTTGATCCAAGATTAATTAGTGTCATACCAGCTGCGGTGGCAGAAGCGGCCATGAAAACTGGTGTGGCTAGGATACAAATTAAAGATATGGAAAAATATAAAGAAGATCTATCTAGAAGACTTGATCCCTCAATGAATATTATGCAGGGAATTAACGCACAAATTAAAAAATCTCAGAAAAGAGTTGTTTTTGCTGAAGGGGAAGATCCTAGTATTTTAAAAGCTGCGGTGGCATTTAAAAATAGTAAATTAGGAATACCAATCTTAATTGGAAAAGAAGAAAAAATTAAGGAACAGCTTAAAAATATTGGTTTAGATGAAAATTTCAATATAGAAATTGTAAGTTCGAAAGATACTGAAAAAAGAGGAAGGTATACCAGACACTTATATAAAAAACTTCAAAGAAGTGGGATGCTTGAAAGGGAGTGTGACCATTTAGTGAGAAATGATAGAGTAACTTGGGGTTCATGCATGGTTGCTTGTGGTGATGCTGATGCAATGGTTACCGGTGGTACAAGACACCACGCAGCTACAATAGAAAAACTAAATAAAGTTGTAGACTCTAGACCAGGAGAAATAATCTTTGGTTTAACCATGTTAGTTTCAAAAGGTAGAACGGTTTTTGTATCTGATACTAATGTTCATGATAATCCAACCGCAGAACAACTAGTTCAAATAGCAATTTCAAGTACTAGAGTTGCACGATTATTTGGTTTCGATCCTAAGGTAGCTTTTCTATCTCACTCAACCTTTGGCAAGCCCGCAACACAAAGAACTAAACACGTTAGAGAGGCAATTGAATTAATGAAAACAAGAAAAATAGATTTTGACTATGATGGTGAAATGCAGCCAGATGTAGCTTTGAACCCTATATATAAAGAGTCATACCCATTTTCAAAAATAGTTGGTAACGCAAATATCTTAATTATGCCGGCTTTACATAGCGCTTCCATATCTGTAAAATTAATGAAAACATTTGGTGGTGCTAGATTAATTGGACCATTGTTAATCGGCCTAGCCCTACCGATAGAAGTAGCGCCCTTAAGATCTTCTGCTTCTGATATTTTAAATCTTGCCTCTATCGCTGCCTACTCTTCTGAGGCAATTAATTACAAAAATTAAATTTTGTTTCTACTAAGCTCAGAAACTAAATAAATGGCTGGTATAATTTCTTTCACATCATAAATTTTTTTAGCTTCATCTATGGCTTCTTTTTTTTCTTCTTCATTCATAGCGATACCAAAAATGTAAATTTTTCTATTAATTGTCTCTAAAGTATAATTTCTTGATTTAACTAATTTATTAAATAACAGGGCAGTTCTTAACTGCGAGGTTATTAGAATATCTTTTCCTGTACTTTTAAAACTAGATTGCCCTTTTATTTCTAGGGCATTTTTAACTGATCTTACACCTTTTGTTTCCCAGGCCATTTTAGTTATTTTAATTTTTTCTTCAGGCTCGTCTACTCTGCCTGTCAAAAATATTCTTCCATCTAAAATTTCAACTTGTATATATAAAAAATGTTTTTTATCAGCTAAGGTTAGCCTTGCTACTAAATTTTTTTGCATAATAATATCGTCGATTTGCATGCCTACAGTTCTTGGGTCAAAACCAACACTTACGCCCCTACCAAAAGTAGAAAGGCCGCTTTTTGTGCAACTTATCAATAGTAAAGTTAAAAAAATTAAACTAATTATTTTTTTTTTCATTTTTTATTTTTAAACAAATTTCATAAACTTTTTTTTTTGAAACTTTTTCTTTTTTCGATATTAACTCTACAACATCTTTTAAACTATATTTTTTAAGATATTTGATTGCTTCGGGAACAATATCTATATCTGATTCTAGATCATTATTAGTATGAATTTTTGATATTACAATGGTTAGTTCTCCTTTTAAAGGTGTCTTAAAAGGCTTTATTTTGTCTATATTATCTCTGTAAAAGGTTTCGTATATTTTACTAATTTCTCTAGCAATCAGAATGTCTCTACCTGAGAAATGCTCTCTAAAAAATTTTAAATAAAAATTTATCTTTATGCCTGGTATAAAAAATACTAAAGAGTAATCTAAATTCTTAAGAGTATTTACAGTCTTAATAAGATCATTTTCAGTTTTAGGTAAAAACCCATAAAAAAGAAATTTGTCATCAAAACCTGAAATAGAAACCGCAGCAGTTATTGCTGAAGGTCCTGGGATAGGAAAAATTTCAATTTTATTTTTTATGCAGGTTTTAACTAATAAAAGTCCTGGGTCAGAAAGTATAGGTGTGCCTGCGTCAGAAATTAAAGACAAAATTTTACCCCCATTTAAATATTCGATGATTTTTTGCAACTCTTTTTGTTCATTAAATTTATGATATGAGAACAATTTTTTTTTAATTTTATAATGATTTAGTAGTTTTAAAGACCTTCGTGTGTCTTCACATAAAATTATATCTGATTTTTTTAATATCTCTAAAGATCTTAATGTTATATCATCCAAATTTCCTATGGGCGTTGATACGATATATAATCCTGACTTGAGTGTGCTCATAAAAAAATGATTAAAAACATTATTACATTTTTATTTTATATATTTCTATTATTTAATACTAATTTAGTAGCAGGTGAAAATGATGGAAAACTTAGAATTGGTTTACTTGCGCCTTTTTCTGGTGAGTATAAAAGTTTAGGAGAATCGTTATTACTGTCAACTCAACTTGCTCTAAATGAAATAGGCAATAAAAATATTATTATAATTCCAAGAGACAGTGGCTCCAATAACAAAGAAGTTTTAAACGCAGCAATCAAAGAAATAATAGATAATGGTGCAAAAATAATAATTGGGCCTATGACTTCTTCATTTTTTTCTGATCTAAAAAAATATGACGACACAATTTTTATTTCTCTCTCAAACAAAGAACCCAAAATATCTAACAATGTAATCAATATAGGTATAAGTCTCGAATCTCAACTTGAGGCTATCAAACAATTATTGGTTAAAGAAGAAAAAATAAAAACTATAATTTTATATCCGAAAAATGAATATGAAAAATTCATAGATAAAAAGATTAAATCACTTGAGTTAAAAAATTATAAAGTTTTCAAATATAGTTCTGACCCAAGAATTCTTACTGGCGAAATAGAAAAATTAACTAATTATAGTCAAAGAAAAAGAGACTTAAAAAAAAGAAAAAATATTTTAAAAAAGAGAAATGATGATAAGTCAAAAAAAGAACTAGAAATTCTCGAAAGACTTTACACCCTGGGTTCTGTTGATTTTGATTCAGTTATAGTCATTGATTTTGGAAATAATCTTAAAAGTGTTTTATCGTCATTAGTTTATACTGACGTTGATGATAAAACCGTTCTTATTACGACTGTGAATCAATGGTTTGATGAAAGTATATTTAATCAAAATTCAGTTAAAAATTTATATTTTCCGTCTGTAGATATGAAACAATTTAAAAAATATAATGAAAATTACTTTAAAACTTTTGGAATTAAGCCAGATGAAATTACTATTCTGGCCTATGATGCATTAGGTCTGATTTATTATGTATGGAAAAAAAATAATGGTATCAAAACTATTAATGATTTTTTTATTAGAGAGAAAATTAAAGGAAAAATCGGAATTTTTAAATTTAAAGATAATAAAGTTTCTCAACAACTAAAAATATACAAAACTGAAAATAATAAGTTTAAAGAATATTAATTTTATTTTTTAATTTTTTAAAAGCTATAAATCGGTGATCCATTAACAATTTTTTTCTTTTGCTCATTTGGCCAAAAGTAGATTTCGCTCCTTTTGGAATAAAAATAGGGTCATATCCAAAACCATTTTTACCTAATATTTTTTCTGAAATATTTCCGTATATAATACCAGTTGTTGTAATTTTTTTTACAGCACTAAAATAAAAGGTTAAACTACAAATAAATTTAGCTTTAGTATTTTTTAATTTTCTATTTTTATTTTTATTTTTTACCAAGGCAATAATTTTTTTCATTGCCTGCTCGAAACTCCCATATTTTTTTGCCATACGCGCCGAATAAATACCTGGTTTGTCATTAAGGCAATCTACGCAAAGTCCAGAATCATCTGAAATTGTAAGAATTTTTGATTTGGTAAAAAAATATTTAGCTTTTAACTCTGAGTTTGATTGAAAGCTTTTTCCAGTTTCTTTAGGGCTTTTTATATTAAGTTGAAAAGGGGTAATTTTTTTTATTTTTTTATTTAATAAACTGCTAATCTCTTTGATTTTTCCTTTATTGTGCGTACCTATTAATAGTTTTTTTATTTTTAACATTTATCTCTAGTAATTTATTTTTAAAACCCTATATAGCAGTTATGGAAAATGAGAACGAGAATATAATTGAGGAAAATCAAGCTTCTGATAACGACGTAGAATCCCTAACAGTTAATAAAGCTGAAGAAACTTCAAAAACTTCTCTTGAGGATAGATTTAAAGAGTCTCAAGACAAGTTATTAAGAGCTCTAGCTGAAACAGAAAATCAAAGAAGACGATTTGAAAAAGAAACAAAAGAAGCTTTTGAGTATGGAGGTTTTAATCTTGCTAGAGAGACACTTTCGGTGCTCGATAACCTGCAGAGAGCCCATCAATCTATTAAAAATAATGAGACTTTGAAAGAGAACAAAGATTTAAATAAGTTTTTAGAAAATATTGAGATCATTGAAAAAGATTTAATCACAATTTTTGAAAAAAATAGTATCAAAAAAATAAATTGTCTTAGTAAGAAGTTTGATCCAAATAACCACCAAGCTATGCTTGAAATAGAAGATGAAAAAGTCGATCCAGGAACTATTCTACAAGAAATACAGCCGGGATATTTTTATAAAGATAGGCTCTTAAGACCATCGTTTGTAGCAATAGCTAAAAAGGGAAATATCAAAAATAACGAGGAAGAAGAAAAATAATAAAATCTAGTGACTTGTAGAGAGATAAAAAGCACCCATATATCTAAAAACAAAGGATTAATATAATGAGTAGAATAATAGGAATAGATCTTGGAACTACTAATTCATGTGTTGCAATCATGGAGGGTTCTCAAGCAAAAGTTTTAGAAAATTCAGAAGGTGCAAGGACTACACCGTCTATCGTTGCATTTTTAGAAAATAATGAAAAATTAGTTGGGCAACCAGCAAAAAGACAGGCTGTTACAAACGCACAAGATACAATTTTTGCTTCTAAAAGATTAATTGGTAGAAGTTTTGAGGATGACTCAGTAAAAAAAGATTTAGGTAAAGTTCCTTATAAAATTGTAAAATCTGATAAAGGTGAAGCTTGGATTGAAGCTAAAGGTGAAAAATATTCTCCTGCTCAAATCTCAGCTTTTGTTTTACAAAAAATGAAGGAGACCGCAGAAAAATATTTGGGTCAGGCCGTTACAAAAGCAGTTATAACTGTTCCGGCTTATTTTAATGACGCTCAAAGACAAGCTACTAAAGATGCAGGAAAAATTGCTGGTCTTGAAGTTTTAAGAATTATTAACGAACCAACCGCTGCCTCCCTGGCATATGGTTTAGATAAAAAAGGTAGCCAAAAAATAGCTGTATATGATTTAGGTGGTGGTACTTTTGATGTTTCTATTCTTGAAATTGGAGATGGTGTCTTTGAAGTAAAATCTACCAATGGAGACACTTTTTTAGGTGGGGAGGATTTTGACGATGAAATAGTTAATTATTTAATTGATGAATTTAAAAAAGATAATGGTATTAATTTAAGAACAGATAAACTTGCTCTACAAAGGTTAAAAGAAGCTGCTGAAAAAGCTAAAATTGAATTATCATCGGCTACACAGACAGAAATAAATCTTCCTTTCATAACTGCTGATAAAACGGGACCAAAGCATGTTAATTTAAAATTTACTAGAGCTAAGTTAGAAGCATTAGTTACAAAATTAATAGAAAGAACATTGGCTCCTTGTAAAACCGCACTTAAAGATTCTGGTTTTTCTGCTGCTGAAATCAACGAAGTTGTTTTGGTTGGAGGTATGACAAGAATGCCAAAAGTTATTGAAGCAGTAAAAAATTTCTTTGGAAAAGAACCAAATAAAAGTGTCAATCCTGATGAAGTAGTTGCAATGGGTGCGGCTATCCAAGCTGGTGTGCTTCAGGGTGATGTTAAAGATGTTTTATTATTAGATGTAACACCTTTGTCGCTAGGTATTGAAACACTAGGCGGCGTTTCGACAAAATTAATTGAAAAAAATACAACTATTCCAACTAAAAAAAGCCAAGTATTTTCAACTGCTGAGGACAACCAACCAGCTGTGTCTATTAGAGTGCTACAGGGCGAAAGAGAAATGGCATCTGACAATAAATCACTTGGAAACTTTGAGCTTGTCGGTATTCCACCGGCGCCCAGAGGAACTCCTCAAATAGAAGTTACCTTTGACATTGATGCTAATGGAATTGTAAGTGTTTCTGCAAAAGATAAGGGGACTGGAAAAGAACAAAAAATTCAAATTCAAGCTTCGGGAGGTTTAACAGACGAAGAAATTCAAAAAATGGTAAAAGAAGCTGAAGCAAATAAAGAAGAAGATAAAAAGAAAAGAGAAACTATTGATGCAAGAAATCAGGCTGATAGCATTATTTTTTCTACTGAAAAAAGTTTGAAAGAACATGGTGACAAAGTATCAGAGGAAGAGAAGAAGGCTATCGAAACAGGAATTTCTGATTTAAAAAAATCACTCGAAAGTACTGATGCTGATACTGAGGAAGTCAAAAAGAAAACTCAGGACTTAATCCAAGTATCTATGAAATTGGGTGAGGCAGTTTATAAAAGTCAGCAAAAAGACTCTTCAGCTGAACCTGGCGAGCAAGAAACAAAAAAAGAAGGTAAAGACAAAGAAGACGTGGTAGATGCCGACTTTGAAGACGTAAAAGATGACAAAGACGTAAAAGATGACAAAGACATAAAAGACGATAAAGAAAAAAGCGCCTAAGATATATTAAAAAAGGGAGCAACTTTTTGTGGCCAAGAGAGACTACTACGATATCTTAGGGGTAAATAAATCTGCCTCTAAAGACGAAATTAAAAAAGCATACCGTTCCACAGCTTTTAAACATCATCCTGACAAAAACCCAGGCAATAAAGCTGCTGAAGATAAGTTTAAGGAAGCAAGCGAAGCTTATAGCATTCTTTCAGATGATAAAAAAAAAACAAATTATGATCAATTTGGTCACGCTGCCTTCGAAGGTGGTGGAGGTGGTCAAGGATTTGGTGGTTTTGATACATCTTCCTTTTCTGATATTTTTGAGGATTTCTTTGGAGATTTTTCAGATGGATCTGGAGGTTCAGGTAGAAGGTCTTCAGGCAGTAGAGGTAATGATTTAAGATACGATCTAAGTGTCAGCTTAGAAGATGCATACAAAGGTCTAGAGAAAAAAATAGATTACACAACATACAAGAAATGTAACAGTTGTAATGGGAATGGTGCAGAACCAGGATCAAAACCAATAAAATGCGATTATTGTAAAGGCAATGGTAAAATTAGATCCAGCCAAGGGTTTTTTACTGTTCAGCAAACTTGTCCTCAGTGTCATGGAAATGGGGAAGCTATTGGTAAAGCATGCAGAAAATGTAGCGGTGGTGGAAAAGTTCAAAGTGATGAATCAGTTTCAGTGAAAATACCCAAAGGTGTAGATGATGGAACGAGAATTAGACTTTCTGGCAAAGGGGAGGCTGGCACCAAAGGCGGTACCACCGGAGATTTATACTTGTTTATCTCAGTGCAAAATCATAGCCTTTTTAAAAGATCGGAAGAAAATTTGTTCTTTGAATTGCCCATTACGTATGCAGATGCTGCGTTAGGAACAACTATAGAAGTCCCGTGTATTAACGGAAGTAAAGTAAACGTTAAAATTCCAGCAGGCACTCAATATGGAAAACAATTAAGATTAAAAGATAAGGGAATGCCAATATTAAGGAGAAGTTCATTTGGAGACTTATACATTAGAATTATTCCTGAGGTTCCTGTATCATTGTCTAAGAGACAAAAAGAACTTTTAGAAGAATTTAAAGAATTAGAAAATATTAAACTAAGTCCCACTATAAAAAGTTTTTTTGAAAAAGCTAAGAAGTTTTGGGAAACAAAATAATGAAAAAAATTAAATTAGCAATTTCAGGCTGTATGGGAAGAATGGGACAACAGCTTATTAAGTCTTCTAAAAAAGACAAAAAATTTCAACTGACAGTCCTTACAGAAAATAGATTAATTAATAAAAAAATAAGTGGTATTAGACCTAATCTAAATAACGAACAAACTTTTAAAAAAGCAGATGTAATAGTAGATTTTACCGTTCCAAAATGTACGCTAGAAATTCTTAAAATTGCAACTCGACTTAAAAAAAAGGTCGTCATCGGCACAACAGGGTTCACAAAAAAAGAAGAAGATCTAATTAAAAATTATTCAAAAAAAATTACAATTCTGAAGGCAGGAAATATGAGTTTAGGTATTAACCTTCTTATGTATTTAACAGAAATTGCATCTAAATCTTTAAGTAATAAATTTTTAAGCAAGGTTTTTGAAGTTCACCACAAACATAAGAAAGATCACCCATCAGGTACAGCCTTAATGCTTGGCAGAGGTATAGCTGAAGGTAAAAATAAAACCCTTTATAGATTAATTGGTAAAAAACTTTTAAACAAAAAATCTTTTCCTTTTGGAAAAAAAATAAATTTTAATTCATTAAGAAAAGGAGAAGTGATTGGGGAACACGAAGTTAAGTTTTCTAGTGGTAAAGAAATAATTACTTTAAATCACGAAGCATTTGACAGGGCTCTTTACTCGGAGGGAGCTTTAACAGCTGTAAAATGGTTAATAAACAAAAAACCAGGCTTATATTCAATGAGAAACGTTTTGAATTTTAAATAAATTTAAAATAATGGATGAGAGTCAACGAGCTAAATTAATCTTAAAAATATTAAATAAAATTTATCCCACAACACCTATTCCTCTTAATCATAGTAGTAAATTTACTTTATTAGTTTCTGTTCTTCTATCGGCTCAATGTACAGATGTGAATGTAAACAATGTGACTAAATATATATATCCTAAGTATAATAGACCTGAACATTTTATTAAATTAGGAAGAAAGAAAATTCAAACGCTAATTAAAAGTATAGGCATTTTTAGAATAAAAGCAAAAAGCATATATTTAATGTCAAAACAATTAATGGATAATCATAATGGTCGTGTTCCTAAAAGTTTTGAAGAATTAGAAAATTTACCTGGTGTTGGTCATAAAACTGCGAGTGTGGTTATGTCACAAGGTTTTAATCAACCAGCTTTTCCAGTTGATACTCATATTCACAGATTGGCTCAAAGATGGGGATTAACGAACGGTAAAAATGTAGTACAAACTGAAAGGGATTTAAAAAGATTGTTTCCCAAAAAGACTTGGAATAAGCTTCATCTTCAAATTATTTTTTATGGTCGTGAATATTGCAAAGCTAGAGAATGTTATGGTATAAGTTGCAAAATTTGCACCACTTGTTATCCAAGTAGAAAAAAACCAATTAAAACTATAAAAGCTTAATAAATATTATGAGAATTTTAGGAATAGGGAACGCAATCGTAGATGTTATTTGTAAAGTTGATGAAGACTTTTTAATCAAAAATAACCTTACTAAAAGTACTATGAAGTTAGTAGATGAGAAGGAGTTTAAAAAATTACTATCAAATTTAAACACTGAAAGAACTATAGCCGGAGGTTCTGTTGCCAATTCTATTGTAGGACTGTCACAACTTAAAAATGAGGTCTCATTTATAGGAAAAGTTAGTGATGACAAACTGGGCAACGAGTATGAGAAAAGCTTAATTAATGAAAAAGTTAAGTATTGTTATAATAAAAAGGTAGAAAATACACCCACTGGTACTTGCTTAATTTTAATTACACCAGACTCTGAAAGAACGATGTGTACGTTTCTAGGTATAGCGGGGAAAATTTCTCCCAGTGATATAAGTGAAAATTTCATTAAGGAAAGTGAATTAGTTTTTTTAGAAGGATACTTATGGGATGAAGGAGAACCTAAAGCAGCTTTTGACAAGGCGCTTAAAATCGCAAACAAATCAGCTATGTCTTTGTCTGACAAGTTTTGCGTTGATAGACATAAAAAAAGTTTTTATGAATTGGTAAAAAATAAGTTAGATATTATATTTGCTAACGAACAAGAAATAATAGAATTAATTGATGCAAAAAAATTTGATGATGTAATAGAATTTGGAAAAGAGTTGAAAAAAGTATTAGTTATAACAAGATCAAACAAGGGTAGTGTGTCAATTATAAACTCTGAAGTTATTGAGTGTAAAGGTCAAAAAAATCTTAATATAATAGATCTAACTGGGGCAGGAGATTTGTTTGCTGCTGGCTTCTTACACGGTTACATTAACAATATGACAACTAAAGAAAGCTTAGAAAAAGGTACAGAAATGGCGTCACAAGTAATTCAAAAAATTGGTGCTAGGTTGAATTAGTTTTTTTTCTCTTGAAACTACCTTTACCTTTTTTAGATTTAACAACGCGTTTTCTATATTTTTTAGAAAATAAATCTTTAGCTATTTGATTTCTTTTTTTCAAATTGAATAACCATTTTTAAAATTGATTATAAAATTTGCGTCCTTGAATTTACTTAATATTTTTTTTCTAAGTCTATATATATGTGTTTCTACAGTATGGGTATCGGCGTCTTCTGAATATTTCCAAATTTTTTTTAAAAGACTTTTTTTAGATAATGGTTTTTTTTCATTAAATAATAATTCAATTAATTGAATTTCTTTCTCTGTAATTATAATTGATAAATGATTTTTTTTTAACGTTTTTTCATTTTTATCTATTGTGTACTCTTTAACTTCAAGTGAAGAATTTTGGATAAATTTCGCTGTTATGATGAGATTTACAATTTTGGTATTAAAATCAGATAATATAATAGGGAAAATAATTTTTTTAGTATAGTTACAATTTTTAAACAATTCTTTTTTTTCAATTAAAAGAATGGGCTTATTATTTACACTATTTATTAAACTTAAGTTTTTACTATCAGCACAAACATCGCTATCTACTAAAAGAGCATCTGTAGCGGAAATTGCATCATCAAATAAAGTAGCGTCATTATGAAAAGATAATGAAAAATCTAGATATTTTTGAATTTCAAATAATGAATTATTAAAGTTTTTTGTGCCAAAAACAAGTAAGTTATTTTTCATAATTATATGAATATAAAATTAAAAAACAAATTTTTATACCTAAATAAGTATAAGATAAAATGTGCTGTAGGTAAAAGAGGAATTACATCTAAAAAATTAGAAGGTGATAATAAAACTCCGATTGGAAACTTTAAATTTAAATCGATATTTTATAGAAAAGACAGAATAAATATTGATAAAGCTCAACTAAAAAAAATTATTATAAAAAAAAATATGGGCTGGTGCGATGACACGAATTCTAGATTTTATAATAAATTAATTAAATTTCCATTTAATTTTAGGGCAGAAAAACTTTGGCTAAGAAAGAACATATATGACGTAATAATAATAATTAATTATAATATAAATCCTACAATTAAAGGAAAAGGTAGTGCTATATTTTTACATATTGCAAAAAAAAATTATATTCCTACGAAAGGATGTATTGCGATTTCAAAACAAGATATGAGTTTATTAATTGGTGTAATTGATAAAAAAACAAAATTAAAAATATATTAAACCCTCTCTCCAAAAATAGAACTACCAATTCTAACAAATGTTGTTTCATGTTGTAGTGCTTCTTGAAAGTCACCTGACATGCCCATACTCAACTCTTTAAGACCTAATGATTTATTTAATTCCATTAAGCTTTTGAAATATATCTTTTCGTTTCCGTCATTTGGTGGCAACGACATTAAACCAATTACATTGATATTTAACTCTTTGGTACAATAATAGTAAAAATCATCAAGCGACTCTATTCCTATTCCAGATTTCTGTTTCTCATTAGCAACGTTGACTTGTATAAAATATTTTAATTTTTTTTTAACAGCATTTTCATATTTGGCTAATAAATTTGCCAATTTTTGGTTATCTAGTGAATGAATGTAATCAAATATATTAACCGCTTCCTTGGCTTTGTTTGACTGTAGTTTACCAATCATATGAAGATTTATTTTTGGATTTACTTTCTTTATATTGTGCCATTTAGCTACTGCCTCTTGGACTTTGTTTTCACCAAAATGAACATGTCCGTACTCAACTAGAGGCTCAATATGCTCATATGTAAAAGTTTTGCTAACAGCTACAATCTTAACATTGCTATTATTAATTAGAGATTTTATATTTTCAAATCGTTGAACTATTGAATTCATACATGTTTATTATAAAGAGTAATTATTATTTATATATAGAAAATACCCAAAAAATAGATCTTAATTCTATCAAAAAAAATAAAAAAATATCTATTATATATAGAAACAATAATACCCAAGAAAGTGTAGCAAAATTACATAATTTTAGGAAACAGTGCCACACGAAAGGGTTTAAATTATATATTTCAAATAATGTTAAGCTTTTAAAAAATTGCAAAGCTGATGGTTTGTATATTTCTTCATATAATAAGAAGATTTATTTAAATAAAAATTTAGATTTAATAGGATCTGCACATTCTTTTAAAGAAATTAGTGAAAAAATAAAACAAGGTTGTAAAACTATTTTTTTATCTAGACTTTTTAAAACTAATTATAAGGATAAAAAAGGATACTTAGGTCTTGTTAAATTTAACCTACTGGCTCTTAAATATAAGATAGCAATAGTCCCATTAGGTGGCATTAAATACTCTAATTTAAACAAACTAAACTTTGTAAATAGTAACGGCCTAGCTTTATTATCTGAAATAAAAAAAAAGCCGGTTATTACTAACCGGCTTTTTTGATAAATTTAGGTTCTAATTAAAACGCTACTGATAAACCTATTGTATTAGTGTCGTCTTTCTCATTAAGTATAAAGTTGTTGTTATCTGTTGATGCACTTTGTACACCAATAGTTAAACCACCGACTGTATAACCAAGATTTAACGCATCAGTCTTTTGTGTTGCGTTGGTTAAAGCTGCTACATTTGTTTTTTTCTTAGATTCATATCTGTTATATGAAATAGAAAGTGAGTCATTTATAGCATAAGCAAGACCAAGTATAGTGTCGTTATACTGTAATTCTTCTGCACCTGCCGCTGCTCCAGCGTTGTTATGCTTTCTTTGAACACCAACATTAACTGGTCCATATGCATAATTAAGAGCCATTGTCAGCTCTTGCGCATCAGCTGATCCAGCTGCTCTTCTTAGTTGTTGCGTAGCGTAACCAGTAGTTACTACTAAACCATCTAGTGCACCACCAACTCCTGGTAATTCACCAAAGTTAGTTTTGATTGAGATTGATTCACCATCTCCAACTGTTGCATTTGCATCAGCAGAAGTTGAGTTATCATTAGGTTTGTTGCCGTCAACTTTCGGATAGTATTTATAGTTTACTGCTCCTAAATAAGGTAAAGTAACTTTTGCTCCTAAACCCATTTGACCTGCGTTTGCACCGATATCATCATATCCTGTACCTGAACCTGAACCATTTGCTTCTTCATATGCACTTGGAGTTATGTCATCTATTGCATCCACTGGATCGCTATCTGACCCAACGTATACTGTTGCTAAGCCCATGATATTTCCAAATGCGATTTGAGAGTTACCAAATGTTAAAGAGTCATTAGTGTCTTGCATTACACTAACAGTTATTCCGTTATCTAACTCAGTTGAAGCAGAGAATTTTAACTCTTTGTCCATACCAAGAGGGTTACCGGTAGTTTGTACACCGCTACCTTTTTGAAAAGTAGTTTCCATGTTTCCAGTTACAGTCATTTCACCAGCGTTAGCTGTTGTGACTGCAAATAAAAATGAAAGTGCTACTAATATTTTAGTTATTTTCATTATTTTTCCTTTGTTTTGTTGATATATATATATTAACAACGAATTTATAATCTATTTGATAAATATTTATGCAATTTTAAACTCATTTTTTTCTTTTTTTTTTTAATAGTGATATATCTGCAACACTTATTTGCTTTATAAAACCATTTGTTTTAGCGCGTAAAAAAGGCCATAAACTGACCTATATCTATGTTATTTAAAAATAAGCACTCAAAAATTCTGGGCCTAACTTTTGGTATATTGCTAAGTTTAATTTTTTTAAACGGTTGTTCTGTTCCTGAATTCGCGAAACCTAAAAAAGTAAGTAAAAATGTGCCAGTAAATGCCAAAGAAAGAGCGAGACAAAATGTTGACACTGGTAAGGGCGTTTCGCTAAAGAATACTTTTGGAGGCAACAGAAGTACGACTTACCAGTTTTCTACTTCTAATCCTTTGTGGAGATCTTCGTTGGAAATTCTTGATTTTTTACCCTTAACAACAGTTGATTACTCAGGTGGTATAATTATAACTGATTGGTACAACGATTCACAAAATTTAGATGAATCTATAAAAATAACAGTACGTTTTTTGTCGAATGAAATTAGAAGTGATAGTGTCAAAATAATAGTTCATAGTAAAAAATGCTCTAAGCAAAACAACTGTAGCATCACACAAAAAAAATCTAAAATTTCTCAAGAACTAGCTTCTTCTATTTTATCTAAAGCTGCAATCCTAGACAAAGAATCAAAAGAGAAAAAATAAATCTATCAATATAATGGAGAGAATAAATTTCCAACTAATTGAAAAAAAATGGCAATCAATTTTTGAAAAAAAAAAATTATATAGGCCAAAAGAAAATAAAAAATTTTATTGTTTAGAAATGTTTCCTTATCCATCTGGTAAAATTCATATGGGTCATGTTAGAAATTATACAATAGGTGATGTGATAGCTCGATTTAAGTATTTAAATGGATATAATGTGCTTCACCCAATGGGCTGGGATTCCTTTGGTCTGCCGGCAGAAAATGCTGCTAAAGAAAATAACCTACATCCAAAAGAGTGGACTAAAAAAAATATTTCTCAAATGAAAAAACAGCTTAAAATGCTGGGTTTGTCTATTGATTGGGATCTTGAAATATCAACTTGTGATGAAAATTATTATAAACATCAACAAGAACTGTTTATTGATTTTTTTAATAAAGGATATGTATCGAGAAAAGAAAATTATGTTAACTGGGATCCTGTAGAACAAACTGTCCTGGCTAATGAACAGGTCATTGATGGTAGGGGCTGGCGTTCAGGCTCAATTGTTGAAAGAAAAAAACTATCGCAATGGGTTTTTAATATTACAAAATTCGCAAACGAGCTTTTGGAAGATCTTGAATTATTAAAAGACTGGCCTGAAAAAGTTAGACTAATGCAGAAAAACTGGATTGGTAAATCTACTGGGTGTGAAATTGACTTTGAAGTTGCGGAAAAAAAAGAAAAAATAAAAATTTTTACCACAAGACCGGATACACTTTTTGGGGCAACTTTTTTAGCTATTTCTATAGATCATCCTTTGTGTCATCAATTTGAAAAAGAAAATAAATTTATACAATTTAAAGAAGATTGTTTAAAAGTAGGTACAACAGAAGAAGCTTTGGCAGTAGCAGATAAAAAAGGCTACAATACTAATCTGCTTGCGCGTCATCCTTTGATTAAAGGAAAAATAATCCCAATTTTTGTAGCAAACTTTGTTTTGATGGATTATGGAACAGGAGCTATTTTTGGATGCCCTGCACACGACCAACGAGATTTAGAGTTTGCAAAAAAATATAATCTAGAAATTATAGAAGTTGTTGCCGAGAATAAAAATAAACCTAAAAATTTTAACAAAATAAACGAAGCCTATACTTTAGGTGGAACGCTAATTAACTCGGAATTTTTAAATGGTTTGGATGTAGATGCAGCAAAAAAAGGAGCTATAGAATTAATTGAAAAGAAAAAGATAGGACAAAAAAAAATTTCTTTCAGGTTAAAAGATTGGGGTGTCTCCAGGCAGAGATATTGGGGCTGCCCCATACCAATGATCTATTTAGAGGATGGTAGTATTGTACCTGTTGAAAAAAATGAATTACCTATACTATTGCCTGATGATGTAGATCTAAAAAAAAGTGGCAATCCGCTTGCAAATCATCCGACCTGGAAAAAAACAATTCATCAAAAAACGAAGAGACCCGCACTAAGAGAGACCGATACGCTAGATACCTTTGTAGATTCTTCTTGGTATTTTATGAGATTTTGTTCACCCCAGAATAAAAAAGATCCCTTTGATGTTGATGATTTAAATTATTGGATGCCAGTTGATCAATACGTAGGTGGTGTTGAGCATGCTATTTTACATTTGCTTTATTCAAGATTTTTTATGCGTACTATTCAAAAAAATAATCCCAAAATAAAAACTACAGAACCTTTTAAGGGTCTTTTTACCCAGGGTATGGTTTGTCATGAAACGTATAAAGATATTAATGGTAAGTGGTTAAGTCCTGAAGAAATAGTAAAAAATGATAAAAATTTATTTGTTAAAATTTTAGACAAATCTAAGGTTGTTGTTGGTCAATCTGAGTCGATGTCAAAATCTAAAAAAAATGTAATTGATCCTGAGACTATGGTTAGAACTTATGGTGCAGATGCTGTTAGATGGTTTATTTTATCTGATAGTCCTCCTGAAAAAGATGTTCAGTGGTCTGATTTAGGCGTTAACGCTGCTTATAAATTTTTACAAAAACTTTATAATTTAACTCACATAATTATCAATCGTAAAGAAACAAAAAATAAAAAAATAAAAGATTTTGAAATTAAATTTAATAATTATATTTTTAAAATAACTAATTTAACTAATAATCTTCAATTAAATGTGGTTGTTGCAAATATCTATAGTGTTTATAGTTTATTTAATTCATCGTTAAATGAAGAAATAAACAGTGATTGTTTAAAAAAAAATCTTACCAAATTAATGACGGTTCTTATTCCCTTTGTTCCACACCTTGCACATGAATGCTTGGAACAATTAGGTGCCAATGACATTAATGTTTGGCCTAAACTTGATGGTGGGCTAATCTTAAATGAAGAAATAAAATTAGCCATACAAATAAACGGTAAAACAAGAGGAATTATAGAGGTTAAAAAAGACTTAGATGAAAAAAATGTTATAAATGAATGTAAAAAAATTAAAAAAATTGATGAACAATTAACAAAAAATAAAATTCAAAAAATAATATTCGTAAAAAATAAAATAATTAATTATATAATTAAATAATTGTGATGAAAAATATAGGAATTATATCAATGCTTGTTTTATTACCTTTACTGACATCATGTGGGTTTAAAAAAACTAATCAAAAAAACAGCGATATTATTCATTTACAAAATATTACAGTTACGGGTGAAGAGAGAGTTGGCTACTCATTAAAAAATAATATTTTTTTAATCTCTAGTATCAATTCAGGAAATAAATACGATCTCGAGATTGAGATAATAATAAAAAAAATTGATAAAATTAAAGATAGAACGGGTAAAGTTACAAGGTATAATTTGGAAATTTCCGCATATTTACAACTTATCAATATTGACAATAAAAAAAATCTACAAAGAACATTTATCCGAAACGGGAACTATATAGTTGCATCAAACCATACAGATACAATCAATAATGAAAAGCAAGCGACAAAAAATATAACCAAACAGTTATCGGATGATATAATTAGTTTTATAAGTTTGTCGATGATAAATAGATGATACTTAAAAGCTACATCGTAGAACAAAACATTAATATATTGGAAAACTACAAAGGTATTTTAATTTACGGACAAAATAGTGGAATTAAAGATGATATTAAACAAATATTAAAAAACAAAAATCAAAGTTCAGAAATAATTATTTTCTTTGAAGATGAGATATTAAAAGACAAGAATATTTTATATCAAAACATTATAAATGAATCACTTTTTAATGAAAAAAAAATAATTTTCATACACGCAATATCAGATAAGATTTTTGATGTAGTTAACGAAGCTTTAGAGAACGAAAACAAAAACATAAAAATTTTTATTTTTTCAGAAAATTTAGAAAAAAAGTCAAAGATAAGAAATCTGTTTGAAAAAGGTGAAAACCTAGCAGCTTTCCCCTGTTACGAAGATAATGAACGGACTCTAATTGCTTATGTGAATAAAGAACTCAAAGAATTTAAAGGCTTATCTGGTGAAATAACAAATCTAATAATTTCTAATTCGAATATGAATAGAGGAGTTATTAAAGGTGAAATTATAAAAATTAAAGATTTTTTTCTAAAAAAAAATATTAACAAGAAAGAAGTTTTTGAAATACTAAATATTAAAAGCAATGTTAATTTTGATGAAATTAGAGACAAAGCACTAATAGGTAAAAAAGATGAAATTAACAAATTATTATCTGAGATAGACCTTCTTAGCGAAGACACTTTTTTTTATTTAAATAGTCTAAATTACAGAATTACAAAGTTACAAGAAATATTTAGAATTAGTGAGGGTAAAGTAAACAATTATGTGCAGGCCTTGGAGAGCATAAGACCAAGTGTTTTTTGGAAAGATAAACCAATAATTATTCAACAACTAGAAAAATGGAGCCTAAAAAGCCTAACTGTAATAGCTACAAAAATTGGTGAAACAGAACTTTTGCTGAAAAAAAATTCCTACCTTCGTAATGATATAATTATTAAAAATTTAATTATTAATCTTACTAGTAGAACTCTATCTACTTCTTTTTAACTAGTAAGTTAGAGAGCATATCAAATTGATCTGCGTTGCTAAAATTGATTATTATTTTTCCAGAACTATTTTTTTTATGAACTATTTTAGTATTTAAACCTAAGCTTTCCTCGATTCTTCTTTGGGCTAATAAAATATTAGCATCTGTTCGTTTTATAGGCTTTAATTTTTCGTCTTCTTTTTCTTTTTCTTTTTTCACTAAATTTTCGATAGACCTTGAGCTAAGTTTTTCCTTAATTATAGAACGAGCTAATTGTACCGCATTGAATCTACCAACCAGCGGTCTTACTTGTCCGGCTGTAAGTTTACCTTCGTTCACATACTTGATTATCTCAGTGGGTAGAGTCAAAAGCCTAAGTGTATTACTAATATGACTTCTGCTCTTGCCCATAAATTCAGAGAGTCTCTCATGGTCGTAATGGAATTCCTTTATTAAACGATCATAACCTTTTGCTTCCTCTATAGAGTTCAATTCTTCTCTTTGAATATTTTCTATAATTGCAAGTTCTAAGGATTGTGTGTCATTAAGATTTAGCACAATTACAGGAACATCGTGAAGTCCGGCCCTTTGAGCTGCTAACCACCTTCTTTCTCCAGCTACTATTTCGTATATACCTTTTTTACCTTTTCTAACGGCAATCGGTTGAATTAAACCATTTTTTTTTACTGATTGTGTTAATTCATCTATTTTTTTTTCATCGAAATAGTTCCTGGGTTGAAATTGATTGGGGACTAAATCGCTTACAGATAATACCAAATATGGATTATCAACCGTTGATTTTAAAGCAACTTCTTCAGGCTGATCGCCAAACAAAGATATTAGCCTTCTTCCATGTCCCTTTTTTTTTTTTTCATCAGTCATTTTTTTCAATCTTATTTTTGTTTAACAAATTCTTGTGCTAATTCGATATATGATTTGCTACCAAGACATGTCCTGTCATACACGATGCATGGTACTCCATGCGAAGGTGCTTCTGATAATCTTACATTTCTTGGTATTACTGTTTTATAAACTTTATCTTTAAAGTACTTTCGTGCCTCGTCATCAACTTGAGTAGATAATTTATTTCTCTTATCAAACATCGTTAAGAGAATTCCTCTTATTTCCAATGATGAATTTAAATTAATTTTTATTCGTTCAATTGTTTTTACCAATTGGGAAACTCCTTCTAAAGCAAAAAATTCTGTCTGAAGTGGTACTAGTAATTCATCGGCAGCAACTAGTGACATGACTGTGAGTAGACTTAAAGAAGGTGGACAATCAATAAAAATATTTTCGTACACATCCAATGAATCTCGATTTTTTTCGGTCAGTATCTCTTTTAGGAGGAATGCTCTGTTCGGATCGTCAGCAGTTTCCACTTCTAACCCCGATAGATTGACGTTTGAGCCAATAATATCAAGGTTTTCTACACAACTTTTTTGTATGCATTTTTTTAGGTCAGTTTGACCTATAATAACTTTATAAATATTTTTATTATCATCATTATTAGTTTTACCCAACCCAGTTGTCGCGTTGCCTTGCGGATCTAAATCTATAACTAATATTTTCTTTCCAAGTTGAGCTAAAGCTGTTGCCAAATTAATAACCGTAGTTGTTTTTCCTACACCACCTTTTTGATTTATCACAGAAATTATTTTATTCATTTAAATTTTTTATATCTAATATTATTATTCTTGAGTCTGGACTAGTAATACTTTTTTCTAAAGTATAACTGTAATTAAAATTACTGTTAAGTTTTTTTATTTCTTCACTAGCATTTCTACCCTTTAGAATGATAAGTTTGTGATTAACTTTAATTATTTCACGTGAAATGCGAATATGCTCTTCAAGTTTTTTAAAAGCCCTAGAAACAACGTATTCACTTGTTATTTTATGCGAACGAAAATCATTCTCATATACTTCTGCTTTTATGTTAAGATTATTACATACTGAATTTAAGAATTTAACTTTAACGGGTGACTTTTCAAATAATTTCACGTGAAACTCTGGATTCCTGTTAAAAATGGCAATAATTATACCTGGAAAACCGGCACCTGTTCCTAAATCTGATAGACTTGAGCCATCATTAAAATCTATAAATTTAACTAACTGAGCAGAATCTAAAACATGCCTATCCCAAATATTATCAATTGTTGATTTAGCTATTAAATTGTAATTTAAATTATAATTTTTTAAGGCGCTGCAAAATGCATCGAGCTTATATATTGCATCCTGACTGAACATTAACTTATTTAACAGTATTAACTTTACTTCTTCCGCGTTCATTAAGCAGAAACTTTATATTCTCGTTTCTTAATAAAGGCTAAAAGTATAATTGCAGCAGCAGGAGTAACGCCATCGATTCTTAAAGCTTGACCAAGAGTTTTTGGCTTAACTAATTTAAGTTTAGATTTAATTTCATTTGAAAGGCCACTGAAGTCATCATAGTCAATATTGACTGGGATATTTATTGATTCATCTTTCTTAAAAGCGGCAATATCATGGAACTGACGTTTTAGATAATTTGCATAGTGGGCATCAATTTCAACTTGTTCATCGATATTTTTTTCAAACTGGGGCACATCAACCCATATTTTTCGCAGTTGATCTAATGTAACACCTTTCTGAGATAGAACTTCAATACCTGTTCTTTTAACACCGTCCATGGCAATTTTGATAGAATGTTTAGCTGCTGCGTTGGGAGATATTGATTGAGCTTGTAATGAATCATAAACAGAAATTAATTTTCTCTGCTTATCTTGAAAACTCTTTTCTCTTATTTTATTTACTAAATTAATTTTAATACCAAGCGGTGTTAATCTTTGATCTGCGTTATCAGCGCGAAGTGATAATCTGTATTCTGCTCTTGATGTAAACATACGATATGGTTCAGATACTCCTTTGGTAATTAAATCATCAATCATTACACCAATATAGGATTCGGACCTATCTAAAATGAATTCATTTTCATTTTTAATTTTTAATGCAGCGTTAATACCTGCTATTAATCCTTGAGCAGCCGCTTCCTCATATCCAGTAGTTCCATTTATTTGACCAGCTAAAAACAAAGATTTAATTTTTTTAGTTTCTAAAGTTGGGTTTAATTCTCTAGGATCAACATAATCGTATTCTATTGCATATCCTGCCCTAGTCATTTTAACTTCTTCTAAACCTTTGATTTTACTCAACATTTTAAGCTGAATCTCTTCTGGAAGAGAAGTTGATATCCCATTTGGGTAAATAGTGTTGTCATTTAATCCCTCAGGTTCAAGGAAAATTTGATGTTGTTGTTTATCTTTAAATTTTACAATTTTGTCTTCTATGGATGGGCAATATCTAGGGCCGACACCTTTGATGTTACCAGAGTACATTGCACTGAAGTGTATATTATCACTTATTATTTTATGAACTTCATTGTTTGTGTGGGTAATTCCACATGCAATTTGTTTGTTATTTAACTTATTTGTTAAAAAAGAAAAAAAATAAGGGTCCGCGTCCGCTCCTTGCATTTCAATATCATTATAATTAATTGTTGTTCCGTCTAAACGGGGAGGAGTTCCTGTTTTAAGTCTGCCAAGTTTAATATTAAAGTTTTTTAATTGTTCGCTCAAACCTGTTGCAGGTTTTTCATCAAACCTTCCGGCAGGAGTTTGCTTTTGACCAATATGTATTAATCCATTTAAAAAAGTACCGGTTGTTAAAATTAATTGTTTACAAAAAACTTGTTTATTACTCTCACAAACAAAACCTATTATTTTACCATTATCAAATAGGAACTTGATTACTGGGTCAGCTATAACAGTTAGATTATCATAATTTAATAAAACTTTTTGCATGTGCTCTTTATAAAGAGCTCGGTCAGATTGAGTTCTTGGCCCTCTCACAGCTGGACCTCTACTTCGATTTAGCAATCTAAATTGAATACCTGACTTATCAGTAACAATCCCCATTACTCCATCTAGTGCATCTATCTCTTTTACAAGGTGGCCTTTACCTAGACCTCCAATAGCTGGATTACATGACATTTCGCCTATAGATTCTATTTTATGAGTAAAAAGGGCAGTATTTACCTTCATTCTAGCGGATGCTGCTGCTGCTTCACATCCAGCATGCCCACCGCCAATAACTACTACATCATAGCTTATATCGTTCATAAACTAAATGTATTACTCTAAAATGATTTTACAAGATCTTATTTAACTATTTACCTATACAGAAGTCTTTAAAAATTGAACCAAGAATTTCCTCTACATCTACTTTACCTACTATGCTGCCTAGATGTCGAGTGGCCAATCTAAGATCTTCAGCTGCCATTTCAATGTCTTTGTTTTGATCTTTCTTGAGAAAATTATCTATCTCATTCAAACATGCGTTTAATTTGTTTCTGTGTCTCTCCCTAGTAACCAATATGTTATTTGACGTCATAAATTTTTTGCTAAGCTTTTCTTTTATTTTATTTGTTAATTGGGAAATGTTTTTATTATTTTTAACAGATATCAATATTGTCTCTATATTATTAAAATTGTGATTTTGTGTACTGTTAACATCAGATTTATTGAAGATAACAATGCAATCTTCGTTGATCAGACTTTCAATTTTAGAATCAAGAACCTTTGAGGAATTATCAATCATTATTAACCTTAAATCAGATTCTTTGGCTTTTCTAATAGCTAGCGAAATACCTTTTTTTTCGATTTCATTTTTAGAATCTCTTATACCTGCCGTGTCAGCCAGTATTACTGGGAAACCATCAATGTTTAGATAAACTTCTATAATGTCTCTGGTTGTGCCTTTTTCCTCTGAAACAATAGCTGCATCTCTTTTGGATAACAAATTAAGCAAGGATGACTTTCCAGCGTTTACTTCTCCAACTATAGAAACTCTAAAACCATCTCTAATTTTTTCCCCTACTTTATGATCTTCTAGAATTTTTTTAATATCTAAATGCACTTCTTTGATTGTTTTATGTACTTGTTTTAAGACACTTTCTGGTAAGTCATCTTCGGCAAAATCAATTTTTGCTTCTATGTAGGCAAGTGATTTGATAAGTTTAGTTCTCAAATCATTATAGTAATTTGAAGCATTTCCCTGAACCAACTTTATTGCCTGTTGTCTTTGAAGCTCAGTTTCAGAATGAATTAAATCTCCAATACTTTCAGCTTCTATAAGATCTATTTTGTTATTTTGAAATGCAATTTTAGTAAATTCGCCAGGTTCTGCTAATCTACAATTGTTTTGTTCAGATAGCACCTTTAGAAAATAGGAAATAACTGCGTTACTTCCATGTATATGAAACTCGGCAAGATCCTCCCCTGTGAAACTATTTGGGCCAGGAAATAACAATAATAGACCTTCGTCAATTATGTTATTATTTGATGGATTGTAAAATTTACAAAAGTTAATTACTTTGGACTTTAAGTTATTGTTTTGTGTTATTCTTGTGGAAATCTCTAATGTTTTGTCACCCGATACTCTAATTATTGCTATTCCAGAAGGACCTCTACCCGAGGACAAGGCGTATATATTCATTTTAAAAAGTTTTTAAATAATTTATATTTTACTATGTTTCAAATTAACTGGAAATTAAAAGCATTACTATACAAAGTTTTATTCTTTGTTAAATTTACGCGTATTTTTTATTTACTCCAAAAATATATTACCAAAAGGTCAAAAGTTGAAATAAATAAAATAAATGAGCTTTGGGTATATCACACCAAAACAATAGAAGAGTATAATGTCAAAAGTGTACTGGAGGTTGGAGCCGGCAAGTCTTTGAGCCAAAATATTTATATTGCCTATAAGTTTAATAACGCAATAGAACAAACAGCTGTCGATATTGATTTGATGATTGATTTTGAATTGGTAAATAATGCCAGTGAACAAATTTCCAATATTTTAGGACTTAAAAATAAAGGTAAGGTCAAAAATTTTGATAATTTAAAAAAATTTTACAATATTAAATATAAGGCACCTTGTAGCTTGCACGATTTAAAAAAAAATGATGATAAATTTGACATTTGTATTTCAACAACAGCACTTGAGCATTTTACAAAAGAGGATCTCAAGAAATATCTATCTGATTTAAAAAATATCCTCACAAAAAACATATTGATTTCGTCTAATATAGATTATTCAGACCACTATAGTCATACGGACACAAGCATAGGTTCGTTAAATTATTTAAGTTTCTCAAATAAAGAATGGGAAAAATACGATAATTCGTATCTTTTCCAGAACAGATTACGTCATCAAGATTATAAAAGAATTTTTAAAGACAGTGGTTACAAAATTAAAAAAATTATTGAGGGTCGAGCGCTGCAGGCTCCAAAAAACATATGTAGTGAGTTTGATATTGAAAATAAAGAAACTTATATTGGTTGGGCTTATTTTGTGATTGAGTTAAATAAAGCTAGCTAGTTTTATTCATAGAATCAAAAAAGTCTGCATTGTTCTTAGTGTTTTTAAGTTTTGATATTAAAAACTCTATCCCGTCCATAGTTCCCATGGGGCTTATGATTCTTCTGAGAACATTCATTTTTGATAAATCATCTTTGTGAAATAGAAGTTCTTCTCTTCGTGTTCCCGATCTAGTAATATCAAGGGCTGGATAAATACGTTTGTCTGCCACTTTTCTGTCTAGAATTAATTCACAATTACCAGTTCCTTTAAATTCTTCAAAAATTACTTCATCCATTCTCGAGCCAGTATCCACAAGAGCAGTAGAAATAATTGTTAATGAACCACCTTCTTCTATGTTTCTGGCGGCACCGAAAAACCTCTTGGGTCTTTGAAGTGCGTTAGCATCTACACCTCCAGTTAACACTTTTCCTGAACTAGGGATAACTGCGTTATATGCTCTTCCAAGTCTTGTAATTGAGTCTAATAATATTACCACATCTTTTTTATGTTCAACTAATCTTTTTGCTTTTTCAATAACCATTTCTGCAACAGCAACGTGACGTGTGGCAGGCTCGTCAAAAGTTGAACTGACTACCTCACCTTTTACTGATCTTTGCATGTCAGTTACTTCCTCTGGCCTTTCATCAATTAGCAATACCATTAAATAACATTCAGGATGATTTGTTGTAATAGACTGTGCAATATTTTGTAAAATAATAGTTTTCCCTGCACGAGGGGGTGAAACTATCAAAGCTCTTTGGCCTTTTCCTATAGGACTGACAAGATCAATCAACCTTGCGGTATTATCTGGTTTCTTTTCAATTTTTTCGGACTCGACTTCTAGAGTTATCCGTTCGTTTGGATAAAGTGGGGTAAGATTATCAAAAGCAATCTTATTTCTTCCTTTTTCGGGTTCTTCAAAATTAATTTTGTTTACTTGAAGTAATGCAAAATACCTCTCAGCATCTTTTGGTGATCTTATTTCTCCTTCAACTGTGTCTCCGGTCCTTAAACCGAATCTTCTAATTTGACTTGGACTAACGTAAATATCATCTGGACCTGGTAAGTAATTAGATTCCATGGCTCTTAAAAAACCAAAACCGTCCGGCAGAAGTTCAAGAACTCCTTGGCCTGTAATTTGTTCTTTTTTTTCTGCAAGTTTTTTTAATATAGCAAAAAGAATTTCTTGTTTTCTAAGTGTGCTCGGGTTTTCAATGCCAAGTTTTTCAGCTTCAATAATTAGATCCGCAGGGTTTCGCTTTTTTAATTCTTGTAGGTTCATAGGATTGTTGGTTATTGAGGTGTGTGATTTAAATATAAGGGTTTTTAACAATATTTCAAGCCCTATAATGGCTTAAAAACAACTACAAAAATTATTCCTATTAAAAACAAGGTGGGTACTTCGTTTATTATTCTATAAAACTTAGGAGAATACTTGTTATTGTTATGACTAAAATTTTTAAGACAATAAGAAAGAAAAAAATGATAAATGGTTAAAAATAACACCATTAACAATTTTAATTGTAGCCAAAAGTAAGTAAAGCTTTCCAGGCCAATAGAGTGAATCAATAAAACACCAAATAACCAGGACAAGATCATCGCAGGGTTCATGATATAAAAGAAAAGTCTTTTTTCCATCAATTTAAAAGTTTTTTTTTGCTTATCATTGTTAATTGTTTCCGCGTGATAAACAAAAAGTCTAGGCAAATAAAGCAGCCCTGCCATCCAGGAAATTATAGAAATTAAATGAAGAGATTTAAATAAAAGATAATAGTTCATTTATATATTTTGTAATCTCGGACATTTTTTAAACTTTTCGAGACATTTTATAGACGATGTAAATTGATCACCACTACCAGCTAAAAGAATGCTAGATTTTAAAGAATTGATGAAGTCTTGGTCCACGGTAACAGCTGGGATTCGAATATAATCTTTTGATCCGTTTTCTTCGGCTAATTTTTTATATTCAATATCAAGTTCTACCAATGTTTCTGAATGTTCTGAAACAAAGGCTACGGGCACAACTATTATAATTTTTTTTTTCTTTGCCTCATTCTTGATGATCATTTCGGTAGATGGACCTATCCATTTCAACGGTCCTACACGGCTTTGGTAGCTTAAAATATAATTTAAATTTATTATTGATAGCTTCTTAATCAGTTCATTAACTGTGTTTTCGACTTGCCATTGATAGGGATCACCTTGTTTAATTTTATTTTCTGGTAGACCGTGGGCTGAAAAAATTAATGTCGTTTCAGATAACTTATTTACATTAATTTTAGCTTTAATTAAATTTGCATATGATAAGATGAAATCTTTTTCAGTGGGATAGCAACAAATAGTTTTTGTTTCGATGTTTAAATCTTCTTTTTTACAAATGTCTAACCATTCTTTTATCGAAGATCCAGAAGTAGCGTTTGAATATTGAGGATAAAGCGGGAGTAAAATAATTTGTCTAGGCATAAAATCCTTCACTTTCTTAATTACATCTATCGCTCTTGGATTCCAACACCGCATTACTATGAAACATTTATATGTGTCACTTTCTTGGTTTAGTGTTTTTTCTATAGCGCTTGCTTGAAGTTGGGTTTCTTTTAAAATGGGGGATCTACCTCCCATTTCCGCATATATGGCCTTGGCAACGGGGGTTCTTCTGTTAGAAATAAATTTAGCTAATGGATACCTAAGTATTGCAGGCAAACTAATTATTGCCGGGTCGTTAAATAGATTGAACAAAAAAGGCTGTACAGCATCAAGACTATCGGGGCCGCCTAAGTTAAATAAAATGACAGCTTTTTTCATTTGAAGTTATTAACTCTTTCTACAACTTTCTGCAAAACATTCGGATTTGTTTCTGGTAAAAGGCCATGGCCAAGATTAAAAATGTAAGCTTGCCCTTTAAAAAGATTTAAAAGCCTGTCAATCTCGTTAAATATTTCGCTTTCTTTTTTAAAAAGAATTTTTGGATCCATGCCACCTTGCAGACAGTAATCGCTCAAATGATTCTTTGCCCAAACTAAATCTATTTCATAATCTAAACTTAAGCAATCTGGATTAACAGTTTTTGCAAACTCTAGATAGTTTTTGTTAATACCACGCGGAAAACAAATAACCGGTATTTTATTTTTTTTACAAAAATCTACAATTTTTTTATTTGGGTTATAACAATAATCAGATAATTTTTCATTTGGGATTAGGCCGGCCCAAGAATCAAAAATTTGCACTGTATCGGCACCAGCCTGAATTTGTTTACTGATATGTGAACATAAATATTCGTTAATTTTGTTTAAAACTATTTTAATATCAGGTGCAGATTTTTCTAATTTATTTAGATCAATTTGATTTTTGTTTTTTTTTAATCCAAACATATAAACAATAAGCGTCCATGGTGCCCCTATGAAAGATATTAATGACTTGTTTTGATTTAAATTATTTCTAGTTATCTTTATAGCATCGTATACAGGATTAAGTTTTTTTAAAAAATTGTTATTATTATTATCTAAAAAATTCTCCATGTTAAATGATGATAAAACGGGTCCTGTGTCTTTCACAAATTTTACTTCTTGACCGAGACCGTACGGTACCATCAAAATATCAGAAAAAATTATAGCAGCATCTAGATCAAATCTTTTTAACGGTTGCAGTGTAATTTCTGAACTTAAAATGCTATTTAAACAAAGTTTGATAAAATCTTTATTTACAGATCTAATTTTTCTAAACTCTGGAAGATATCGACCCGCTTGTCTCATAAACCAAATAGGCACACAAGAGGAGTCTTTATTTAAAATACAGTTAGTTAATTTAGTCATTAATATAATAATATATTTAAAAGTATATTATTTGATATAGGGCATGTTAGTTAGTGAAATAACTATTTATACATAGTTTTAAACAGTTCGCTCCACAAGTACGCAAAATAAAAGTTGGATTCAGTTGATAAAATCTTAACGTACTAAATAAATAATAAAATTATTAATCATTGTTAACAGCTAACAAAATGTTGAAAACATGTTAATTACTGTGAAGAAATTTTTGAATTTAAAGTCTTATATGTATAACAACAAGTTATAATAAGTTTGTTAACATAATTACTTATGGGACATAAATACCAAATTAACCTAATTTCAGATTCTACAGGAGAAACGTTAGATAGAATATTCCTCGCTTTAAAATCTCAATTTTCAAAATTTGACTATGAGAAAAAAGAACATGTTTTTGTCCGAACAGAGCAGCAAATAAATAAAATTATTAAAGAATGTGAAGGAAAAGAGAATGTAATAATTTTATACACTGTTGTTGAAACAAAAACAGACAAATACATCATACAAAAGTGTGAAGAAAAGAAAATACCATGTTTCAACATTTTAGGTAATTTAATAATAAATTTCTCAAAATTAATTAAACAAAGACCGAACCATACGCCTAGTGCACAACATGTATTAGACGAAGATTATTTTAAAAGAATTGAAGCTATACAATTTACTATGACACACGATGACGGTATGAAAACCAAAGACATTGAGGTTGCAGATATTATTTTATTAGGAGTTAGTAGAACAAGCAAAACCCCCACATCAATTTATTTGGCTAATAGAGGGTATAAAACTTTGAACATTCCGCTTGTTGACGCGCAAGAAATTCCTAATGCGTTAAAGGAAAATTATAAAGATTATTGTATTATAGGTTTGGTCGTTGATGCAGATCGATTATTTGACATTAGAATTAATAGATTAGAAATAATGAAAGAGATTAGTATTCCTAATTATTCTGACTTGGACTTTATTCAAAAAGAGCTTATAGAGTCCAAAAAACTTTTTAAAAAATATAAATGGCCCGTTGTAGATGTAACCAGAAAATCTGTTGAGGAAACTGCGGCTACAGTTATAAAAATTTATGATATAAAAAAAAGGCAAAATGAAAATAGTTTTAGCGTCTAAAAGTGAGATTAGAAAAAGTATACTTAATAAAAATAATTTTGAGTGTACGGTTGTCCCTTCAAATGTAGATGAAGATCGAGTCAAAGATTCACTATTAGCTGTAGGAGCTAATCCAACGTTAGTTTCAAAAAACTTAGCGGAGCTAAAGTCTATAAAAGTAAGCAGTAAATATTTAGATCAAATGGTGCTAGGCGCAGATAGCGTTATAAGCTTAAATAATGAATTAATTAATAAGCCAAAGACAAGAGAAGAAGCTTTAAAAATATTGAAAAAACTCAATGGATCATTACATTACCTAATTACCTCAGTATGCATTTCCAAAAATGGTGCAATGATTTGGAATTTTACAGATCAATCAGAACTAACGATGAAAAAGTTGTCTAATGATGAGCTTGAAAGTTATCTAGAAAAAATCGAAACAGAAACCTTATTAGCTTATGGAGTCTATCAAATAGAAGCAGGTGGATTAGAGCTTTTCAAGTCGGTCAAAGGTGACATAGATTCCATCATGGGCTTGCCCATCAAACAAATAATAGATTATATTAGAGTATCAGGATGATAGAAAAAAAATATGGAATTATTGGCAAACCTCTATCTCACTCACTTTCCCCTTTACTGCATAATTTTTGGTTTAAAAAACATAATATTAAAGCGAGCTATTCTTTAATGGAAATTGAGATAGGTCAAATTGAGGAAGTGGTAAATAAAATAAAAAAAAAAGAGCTACAAGGAATTAACGTAACAATACCATACAAACAGGCAGTAATTCCTTTTTTAGACTTAATCATTAATGATGCAAAAGAAACATCTTCAGTAAATACTATATATTTAAATGCAGAAAATAAAATTGTTGGTGATAACACAGATGTCCATGGCTTTGATAATGCGTTTATTAAGAAATTAAATAACAAAGACTTGACAGAGAAAAATGTTTTAATTCTCGGTGCTGGAGGAGTCACTTTTTCAGTAATTTACTCTTTGATCAAAAAAAATATTAAAAAAATATTTATAAGCAATAGAACAATCGAAAAAGTAGAAAGAATAAAAAAGAAATTTTCTTTTATAAAAATCATTTTATGGGAGGAGATCGATAGTATGTCACAGGAAATGGATATAATTATTAACACCACCTCTTTAGGAATGAAAAATGGAGATGATTTTAAGCAAATGATTAAAAACTTTAAAACAGAAGTTATTTATTATGAAGTTATTTACAACCCTTTAGAAACAAAAATGTTAAAAACTTTTAAAGAAAAAAACTTTAAAACCTTTAATGGTTTAGAAATGTTTCTTTACCAGGGACAAAAATCCTTTTGGTTGTGGAACAAGATTAACCCTTTAGTAGATGAAGAATTAAAAGAGAAAATAATACTTAATTTAAAATGAAAATTATAGGGATTACAGGTTCAATAGCCTCGGGAAAAACTACAGTTTCTCGTTTAGTGGCCGGTAAAAAATACCCATTATTCAGTGCTGATGTGATTGTCTCAAACCTCTATAAGAAGAAAAACTTTACTAAAATTTTAGTAAAGAAATTTAAACTGAGGAGTAAAGACCCAATCAAAGATCAAGTTAAATTAATTATAAAAAAAAATAAAATTAATCTTTATAAGTTAGAATCTATTACTCATCCTTTTGTTCGAACAGAAATGGAAAATTTTTTAAAAAAAAAGAATAAAATTTTAGTGCTAGAAATACCCTTGTTAATAGAGAATAAATTAAATAAATATTTTGATAAATTAATCTTTGTTAGGGCAAATAAAAAATTAAGATTAAGAAGATATCTTAAAAGAAAAAGTGACAAGAAAACATTTGGTTTACTAGACAGGAGACAACTATCCCCTGTCTTAAAGAACAAAATTTGTGATCATACAATAGACAACAATTTTTCTTTAACTGCTTTGAAAAAAAATGTTAAAAATATTATGAAAAAATATGAATGAAATTTTTTTAGACACAGAAACAACCGGCCTGTCTGCTAATGACAAGCACAGAATAGTAGAAATTGCGTGTATTGAAACAAACGATCTAACTCCTACTAATAAAATTTTTCATAAATTAATAAACCCTCAAAGGGATGTTCCAGAAGCAGCTTTTAAAATCCACGGTTTTTCAACTAATTTTTTAAAAAACAAGGAAACGTTCGACATAGTTGCTGATGAATTTTTAGAATTCATTAAAGATAAACAAATTATAATTCATAACGCATCTTTTGATCTTGGCTTTCTAAATTATCAATTAAAGCTAATTAAAAAAAATGAAATCAAAAGAGATAACGTTGTAGACAGTCTAGAGCTCGCAAGAGGAAAGTTTCCTGGAAGTTCCAATTCTTTAGATGCTTTATGTAGAAGATTTAATATAGATTTATCTAGAAGAACCAAACATAATGCATTGTTGGATTGTGAACTTTTAAGAGAAGTTTACATAAATTTATTAGATGCCAAGGAACCTAAGCTTATTCTTTCAAATGAAATTTTAGAAACTAATTCTGAAAATAGAATGAGTGACAAAAAAAATTATTGCAAAAAAATTATCAAGCCAACTAAAGATGAGCTGGAGAAGCATAAAATTTTCTTAAAAAAAGAGCTTAAAAAAAACTATTATTGAATAGTTCGTTTCTGGTAAAGTTTTTCAAAATCAATAGTTTCTTCAATTTTAATTTTATTAAATCCAGATTTTTCAAACAGCAAAATAAATAAAGATCTAATTTCAGGATAAATTTCATTAGGAACTTGAATTAAAATAACTTTTTCTAAAAATTTTTTATTAGTTAGCTCGCCGTCAATTTCAATAATAGTAGAAAAAACGATTTTAGTATTTATTTTTTCAAAGTCATCTGTACTAGGGCTAAGTGAAAGCGTTGTTTCCACCTCAATAATTTTTTCTTTAAACTGGTTACTTTTAATATCAATGTTAATTTTATAATTTGAAATATTTTTTTCTAATAAAAAAAAAGTCTTGGGGTTTGGTATTTCAAATTTTAAATCTTTAATATATTTTGCAACTATTTTATAATTCATCTTTTTCTTTTTTTTCCTCAATTATTTCTGCGTCTATAATATTCTCTTCATTTCGTGAATTTTGTTTGTATTTATTTTTAAGCCATAAATTTATTATTATTTTTCTTGTAAAAGGAATGAGAAAGAAGAAACCAATTGTGTCAGAAATAAAACCTGGCGTAATAAGTAAAATAGCCGCTATAGCAATAGATGCTCCTGATAAGATCTCGTAAAAGGGAATTTTATTTTTATACAAATTAACCATGCCAGATTTGATAGTGTTTAACCCTTCTATCTTGGCATAATAAATTCCAACAATTGCTGTAAAAAAGATTATTAAAATTGTATTAAACGTTCCTATTTGTTGACCAATTTTAATCATCACTGCAATTTCTAAAATTGGCAAGCCGATAATTAGTAATAAAAGTGAGTTCATTTGGTCCTTACAAAATTATATTATTAATGTATATTTATCAAATAATGAGTAACAATTTCGGCTTTATAGACATAATTTTATTAGCAATGATTGCTGGGTTTATCATTTTGCGTTTAAGAAATATTTTAGGTAAAAAAACAGGACATGAAGGCAAAACAACAAGTCGCTTTGATGAAAAAAACTATAGCCAGTTTAAACCTGAAATAAAAAGTAAATCGATCATAAAAGATAGTTTAGAAGGTAGCGAAAAAAAACAATTTCTAGAAGGAGCTAAGATTGCTTACGAAAGCATTTTGGTTTCATTTGCCAAAGGTGAAAAAGAAAAACTCAAAAAACTTCTAACGAAAGATATTTTTAGTAATTTTGAACAAGCGATAGACCATAGAAATAAAGAAAGCATAAAATCAGAACTAACTTTCATTGCTTTCAAAGAGTCAAAAGTTGAAAAATTTGAAAAAATTAAAGATGAATTCTTTTCTACAGTAAAGATTGTTTGTGAAATCATATCGGTTAAAAAAGACAAAAACGAAGTAATTATAGAAGGTGATCCCGACAAAATCAAAACTGTAACTGATTATTGGAAATTTTCAAAAAGCACTTCAAGTAAAAATCCAAATTGGTTCCTTGCTGAAATTATTAGTAAGTGAAAATAAAAAAAGATATTTCCGATATAGAAAAAAAACACTGGGAAGAGTACCTTAAAAATCCAAAAGATATTTTTGATAAAGAATTAAAAAGCAAAACATTATCTGAAAGACCTAAAAGACATCGTTTTGATTTACATGGTTTAACATTACTTGAGGCTAATAAGAAAGTTAGGCAATTAATAATTCATTGTCAGGAAAATAACTTTGGAGAAATTCTGTTAATTACCGGTAAAGGTTTACACTCAAATACAGATCAGAATACCTATGTATCAAAAGAGTTGAGTAAATTAAAATTTGCTGTTCCAGAATATATAAAAACACAAAAAGATTTATTAGATAAAATACTTAGTATCGAGCCCGCAAAAATTATCGATGGAGGAGAGGGAGCTATCGTTATTAAACTTAAAAAATTATAAAATAAATTTACTAAGATCCATATCTTTAGTTAGATCACCAAGATTTTTTTCAATATATTTTTCATCAACTACAACTTTTTCACCTGAACGATCTGATGCTGTAAAACTAATATCTTCTAAAACTTTTTCCAATAAAGTGTGTAGCCTTCTAGCCCCGATATTTTCAACTGATGCATTTACCTCAGTAGATATTTTTGCCAACAAATCGATACCGTCATTTGTAAATTCTAATTCTACGTTTTCAGTTTTTAACAAAGCAACGTATTGTTTAATCAAACTATTGTCTGGTTCTTTTAAAATTCTTTTATAATCTTCTTCTCTTAAAGCGTTCAATTCCACCCTTATTGGTAAACGCCCCTGAAGCTCAGGTAAAAGATCTGATGGTTTTGCTAATTGAAAAGCTCCGGAAGCAATAAATAAAATATGGTCTGTTTTAATGGGTCCATGTTTTGTATTGACAGTTGTGCCTTCGATTAAAGGTAACAAATCTCTTTGAACACCTTCTCTAGAAACGTCACCACCTGTACGATCACCTCGTGCTGAAATTTTATCAATTTCATCTAAAAAGACTATACCATTGTCTTCTGTTGCCTTTTTTGCTTCACTTACAATTTTATCTTGTTCAATTAACTTATCCGATTCTTGTGATATTAGTATTTCGTGAGATTCTTTTACATACATCTTTTTTTTCTTTGCTTTTTGGCCCATTGACTTCCCAAGCATTTCAGAGACATTAATCATTCCAATATTAGCTCCAGACATGCCTGGTATTTCAAATCCTTGCATACCAGACTGGTTTTCATTCACTTCTATTTCTATTTCGTTGTTATCTAAATCTCCGTTTCTAAGTCTTTTTCTAAAACTTTCTTTAGTAGCTACGCTTGCTTTGCTTCCTACTAGAGCATCTAAAACTTTTTCTTCTGCCAGTAATTGAGCTTTAACGTGAACTTCTTTTCTCTTTTTTTCTTTTTCTAAAGCTATAGCTATTTCAATTAAGTCTCGAATAATTTGCTCTACATCTCTTCCGACATAACCCACTTCAGTGAATCGTGTAGCTTCAACTTTAATAAAAGGTGCCTCAGCTAATTTTGACAATCTTCTTGAGATTTCTGTTTTTCCAACACCTGTTGGTCCAATCATTAATATATTTTTTGGTAAAACTTCTTCACGCATATTTTCATCAAGAGCTTGTCTTCTCCATCTATTGCGTAATGCAACAGCAACAGCTTTTTTTGCATTCTTTTGTCCAATAACATATCGATCAAGCTCAGATACAATTTCTCTTGGCGATAAAGCACTCACTACAGAGCTTCTTCTTTTTTTAGTTTCTTTGACTAAGTTTAGATTTGCAACTTTAGTTGTGTCTCTCATATTCAAACTTTTTCTATTGTAATATTATTATTTGTAAAAACACATATTTCCGAAGCTATTTTTATAGCCTGCCGAGCAACTTCTTCTGCTGAAAGATCATTTTTAATTAAAACTTTTGCTGCAGCTAAAGCATAGTTACCACCCGAACCTATTGCTATAATATTATCTTCTGGTTCCAACACATCACCTGTTCCAGAAATAATAAAACTATTTTCTTTATCAGCAACTGCCATCAGAGCCTCTAGTCTTCTTAAATATTTGTCCGTTCTCCAATCTTTTGCAAGTTCAACCGCTGCTCTCGGAAGGTTGCCAGCATGTTTTTCAAGCTTAGCTTCTAGTCTCTCAAATAAAGTTAGCGCATCAGACGTGGAACCAGCAAACCCTGCTATAACACCACGTTTATCAATTTTTCTAACTTTTTTAGCATTACTTTTTAATACAGTATTACCAAGACTAACTTGTCCGTCTCCAGCAACAACTGTCTCGTTGTCCTTTCTCAATAGAACAATAGTAGTTCCATGCCATTTTTCACTAGTATTCATATATATTCTATGTGGCAACTAATTTGAATTGTTCAATAGACATTTTCCATTTATTGATAAAACAAAAATTTCTCTATATATCATTGAATGAATTCTCTTTTATTTATGAGCAGAAAAGCAAAAATTTCAAGAAAGACCAAAGAAACAAGTATTGCTGTTGAGGTAAATATTGACGGTAAAGGCAAATATAAAATTGAAACAGGCATAGGATTCCTAGATCATATGTTGGAACAGCTTTCTAAACATTCCTTAATGGATATCTCCGTGAAGGCCAAAGGGGACACCCATATCGACTTACATCATACAACCGAAGACACAGGAATAGCTATAGGTGAAGCTATCAATAAAGCAGCTGGCAATCGAAAGGGAATAAAAAGATATGCTCATGCATTAATTCCAATGGACGAAACTCTTACTCGAGTTGCGATAGATGTTTCCAATAGACCTTATCTAATTTGGAAAGTAGATTTAAAAGTTGAAAGATTAGGTGAGATGGACACAGAACTTTTTAAAGAATGGTTTCAAGCTTTTTCACAATCAGCTGGAATTACATTGCATATAGAAAATATATACGGAGAAAACAGTCATCATAAAATAGAGTCGTGCTTTAAAGGCTTGGCCAGATCATTAAAAGATGCATTTGAAATAGACAAAAGAATCAAGTCTTCTATTCCTTCTACAAAAGGTAAACTCTAAAATTAATGTTTGTAACCGTAGTTGATTATGGTTCTGGCAATTTAAGGTCAGTAGCGAAAGCTTTAGAAAAAGCCAATAAAGACAATAACTTAAAATACAAAATACAAATAAGTTCTGATCCTAATTTGATAAAAAAATCAGATAAAATTGTATTGCCCGGACAAGGTTCCTTTAAGGATTGTAAAGAGGGACTTTTAAAAATTACGGGATTAGTAGAAGAATTAAATAACTATGTCTTAATAAAAAAAAAACCTATTTTTGGTATTTGTGTTGGGATGCAGTTATTTGCGACGTACGGTTTAGAAGAAAAAAAAACAGATGGGTTAAATTGGATTAAAGGTAAAGTTAAAAAAATAAGCATTAAAGACAATAAATTTAAATTACCACACATGGGATGGAACGAGATTGAGATTGTAGGTACCAATAAATATTTTACTGGTATTAAAGATTTCGACCACATGTATTTTATACATAGCTATGAGTTTGAACCAGGGGAGGAAAAAATTATAAAAGCTTACACTAACTATAATAAAAAAATTGTAGCAGCTATTGAAAAAGATAATATTTTTGGTACTCAGTTTCACCCCGAAAAAAGTCAATATAATGGATTAAAAATTTTAGGTAACTTTTTAAAAGCATAAAATGAAAATATTTCCTGCAATAGATATCAAAGATGGAAAGTGCGTTAGGCTTACCAAAGGTGACTTTAATCAACTAAAAATTTACAATGAAGATCCTGTTAAACAAATTGAAGAATTTTTAATGCATGGGTTTAAAAATATTCACATTATTGATCTAGATGGCGCACTATCAGGCAAACTTGTAAATTTTAAAGTAATAAAAAAAATTATTTTAAAACATAAGGTTAGTCTGCAAGTAGGTGGAGGTATTAGAAATTTAGAAAGTGTGAAAAAATTAGTAGACATTGGTGTAGAAAAAATAATTTTGGGGACGGCCGCAATCAACGACAAATCATTTTTAAAAAGCGCTTGTAATAAATTTACGAATAAAATTGCTCTTGCAATTGACGTTAGAAATAAAAAAATAGCGTTGTCTGGTTGGAAAAATCAAACCGAAATAGCTGCTTTAGAATTTATAAAAATAATTGAAAATTATGGTGTAAGTCGATTAATTTATACAGACATTAATAGAGACGGTACAAACTTGGGGGCAAATATTAAAGAGAGTTTATCAGTTGCCAAAAGCGTTAAAATTCCTCTTATTATTTCTGGCGGGGTATCTTCAATAAATGATGTAAAAAATATTATAAACTACAAAGAAAAAAATATTGAAGGAATTATTATTGGTAAAGCAATTTATGAGAAAAAAATAAATTTGAAGGAATTAAAGGAATTAGAATAAATGCTTAAAAATAGAATAATTCCTTGTTTAGATGTAAAGAATGGCAGAGTTGTAAAAGGGATAAATTTTTTACAACTTAAAGATGCTGGGGATCCAGTAGCACAGGCTGCTTTTTATGATAAAAGTGGAGCTGATGAAATTTGTTTCTTAGATATAACAGCAACACATGAAGAAAGAAATATAATCATAGAAACAGTAAAGAAAACTGCTGACAAATGTTTTGTGCCCTTAACCGTTGGTGGAGGCATTAGAACCATTGACGACATCAGAAAACTCTTAATTGCTGGAGCCGATAAAGTGTCAATCAATACAGCTGCAGTAAAAAATCCATTGTTTATCAAACAGGCCGCACAAAAATTTGGAAGCCAGTGTGTAGTTGTTGCTGTTGACGCAAAAAAAACTGCAAGCAACAAATGGGAAATATTTACACATGGTGGTCGAGAAAAAACAGGTGTAGATGCCGTAGAATTTGCCAAGCAATCTATTTCAAATGGAGCTGGTGAAATACTTTTGACGTCTATGGATAAAGATGGGACAAAAGCTGGATACGATTTAGAATTACTAAAAACAATAACAAATAGTGTTCACGTTCCAGTAATAGCTTCCGGTGGAGCGGGTACATTAGAGCATTTATACGAAGGTTTAATAGTTGGTGGAGCTAGTGCTGTTTTAGCAGCATCAATATTTCACTATGGTAAATTCACTATTCAACAAGCAAAAGAATATTTGGCATCTAAAGATGTTCAAGTTAGAATTAAATAATGAGTAATTTTTTATTAGAATTAGCAAAAATGATCGAGACACGAAAAGATAAAGATGTAAAAAAATCTTATACCTCTTTTTTATTATCAAAAGGTTTCAAAGAATGTTTATCTAGATTTCAAGAAGAGGCTGAAGAATTTTCAGAAGCCATACAAAATAATAAAAATATAATTCATGAATCTGCAGATGTTATTTACCATCTTTTGGTCACACTCGAATCTAGAGGCATTAAACTTTCCGATGTTATTGATGAGTTAGAAAAAAGAAAAAATCAGTCTGGTTTGGAAGAAAAACAAAATAGAAAATAATGAATTACGATAAAAATAATATTTTTGCAAAAATTTTAAGAGGAGAAATACCTTGTAAAAAAGTTTACGAAAATGACTATGTTCTTTCTTTTTATGATGTTAATCCTTTAAAAAAAATACATGTGCTTGTAATACCAAAAGGAGAATACATTGATTTAGATGATTTTCACCACAAAGCTTCGAAAAAAGAAATTATAGAATTTAACAAAGCAATTACATATGTTGCTGAAAAGTTGAAAATTTCTAGCCAAGAAAATGGTTATAGAATACTTAGCAACATAGGTAAGGATGGAGGGCAAGAAGTCCCCCACTTACATTACCATATATTTGGCGGTGAAAAAATTGGAAAAATGGTTTCTTAGTTAAATGCCTAAAGTTCAAAGATTTTTCTTAGAAATAAAAAAAAAAGAAAAAATGAATCAAATTCCTATCCTTCCTTCACAAACTCAAGTTTATCTAGATAAAGAAAATGATATTAATATTAATAAATTTTTTTATAGACAAGTTGGTAAAGATCATTTTTGGCGAGATAGACTTTTATGGACCGACAAAGAGTGGGAAAAATATATTAATAATAAAAGTTTAAAAACGGGGATTATGAAACTTGCTGGTGAACTAGTTGGTTTTTATGAACAAGAATTTCATAGTGTGAAAAATGAAGTAGAATTAATACAAATGGGTATTTTAAAGGAATACCAAGGTAAAAAATTCGGATCTTTCTTATTAAAACATATAATCCACGAAGCTTTTTGTCAAAATATAGAGAGAATATGGGTTCATACATGTAGCTTAGATCACAGACATGCTTTAGATAACTATTTATCTAACGGATTTAAAATATTCAAAGAAGAGACTGTTAACTTTACATATTAATAGATAGATGGAATTTTAAAAAAGTCATCTTTAATTTCTATATTTATATCCTGAATCTTTAGTGAAAAATAAATTTCATTCTGAAATTCATCTTTTATTTTCCAGCCTATCAAGTCGTAATTCTTTTTATCAAAGAAAACTGTAATTTTTTTTTTATTTTCATCTAAATAAACTAAATTAATATTATCATTTAATTCTAAATTTGATTCTTTAATCAAACGAATCAAACTATTTTTATTTAAAATTTTTATAAATGGAGATTTAGAAATAGGATAAAAATAAATTTTATCATATCTTTTTTGAATAACCGCAAGTGTCTTATCATTAATTATAATTTCTTTTTGTTTTTTATTGACATAATTACATCTAAGTTTATCATCAAAAACAAGAGAACAGGTTCCTTTTTCTACTTTTTTTTTTGTGGTTTGCTGAAAATCAAAAGTAAAATTATTAATTTCTAATAATCGGTTTATAACTAATTGTTTCTCATTTGAATATAAATTTAAAGAATAGCAAAAAAAAATAACAAAATAAAAAAAAGGTTTTAAGGACAAAATTTATAAAACTTCCCTTTTACCAACATGGTTTGCTTTACTAACAACGCCTTTTTCTTCCATCATATCTATGATTCTTGCTGCCCTATTATAACCAATTTGTAATTTTCTTTGTAAAAAACTTGTGGAGGCCTTTCCTTCAGTTTTTATAATATTTAAAGCTTGATTATAAAGTTCGTCAGCATCATCATTAGTATAATCTGAATTATCACTCTTTTCGTTAATTGTAATTTCTTCAATATAATCAGGTTCACCTTGTGATCTTAGTATATTAGTAATTTTTTCAACTTCTTTTTCAGAAACATAAGGACCATGGATTCTAACTATTCTATTAGCAGAAGACATAAACAGCATATCTCCATTTCCCAGAAGTTGTTCTGCTCCTTGTTCACCTAGGATTGTTCTACTATCTATTTTAGAGCTCACTCTAAAAGATATTCTTGTAGGAAAGTTTGCTTTAATTGTTCCTGTAATAACATCAACACTAGGTCTTTGTGTTGCCATTATAATATGAATACCTGCAGCTCTCGCCATTTGTGAAAGCTTCTGAATATAATTTTCTATTTCCTTGCCAGCGACAAGCATTAAGTCGGACATTTCATCAACAACTACAACAATATAGGGCATCTTAAGTTTATGTTTTGCATTATATCCATCGATATTTCTTACACCGTCTTTGCTCATTAATTTATAACGATTATTCATCTCCCTAACTGTCCAGCCCAAAGCTGATGCTGCTTTCTTAGAATCGGTTATAACGGGGCTCAGTAAATGTGGAATCCCCTCATAAGCGGATAGTTCTAACATTTTCGGGTCAATCAAAATAAATTTACATAGGTCGGGGCTTAATCTGTAAAGAAGAGATACAATAATAGTATTAATACAAACAGATTTACCTGAACCAGTTGTACCTGCTATTAAAAGATGTGGCATAGATGTTAAGTCTCCAATGATAGGCATACCTGATATGCTTTTCCCTAGAGCGATAGGAAGTTTAATGTCTTTTCTTTGAAATTTTTCGTTTCCTATTATTTCTCTCAAATAAACACTTTCTCGAGATTCATTTGGTATTTCTATACCAACAGTATTTTTACCAGGTATTGTTGAAACACGAGCAGACGTTGAGCTAGTATTTCGTGCAAGATCATCAGATAAGTTAATAATTTTTGAAACCTTTACACCGGGCGCAGGCTCAAATTCATATAAACTAACAACAGGTCCGTTATTAATTTTTTTAATTTTTCCATCAATGCCAAAATCTAATAATATTTTTTCTATAAATGAACCATCGGGTCTATTATTAGACTGATTGAATAAATTAATCTTAGATAAATTTTTCTCTAATAAATCTAAAGAAGGATATTTAAAATTTCTAAAATTATAGTTTTTACTAATCGATTCCTTTATATTGGTTATCTTTTCAAAAGGAAAAGTTTGTTGTGGCTTTTCGTTAATTGAATCTCGATCAATTGATACTTCAGATTGTTCGTCATCTACTTCTAATTGATTGTTGGTATTAATTTTTTTAATAAAAACTTTTTTGATTGTAAGAAAAATATATTTAAAATTAATAGCAGATGACAATATAAAGAAAGCTATACTTAAAATTACTAGAACAAAAATAGTATAATCGTGTTCAACAAAAGGTAAAATATTTATAATTTTATAATATAAAATTTGCCCGACAAATCCTGAATTTCCATTATCAATCAACCAGAATGAATTATTATAAGTAGTATAAATTAAAATACAGGAAAATAAAATATACAGAAATAGGTAAAAAATTTTGAATTTTATCTTTTTAATTTCTTTTTTAATTATCAGGTTTATGCCCCACGATATAATAGTTACCAAAACAAGAAATGAAGTTAAAACCAGACTTTGCAGAAGAAAATCTGCAACCATGCTTCCATAAATGCCTAACAGGTTGTTAGTTTTGATAGAATCTGTACCATATATAAGAGTAGGGTCATTAGGAGAATAAGAAAAAAAGGAAGCAGTTAATAAAAGGGCAAGAAAAACTAAGCTTAACCCCATTAATTCAATGGCGCGATTCTTTAAAAAATTAGTAAAGTTTTTATAAATCATTATTCATTTAACGAATCATTTAGTTTACTTTGTATCATTTTTATTTAACTGATAAAATTTTTTAAATATGAAAGACCAAAAAATTTGCATTATAGGAGATGGTTTAGCTGGCCTAATGACCGCTATGATTTTAAGTAAAGAAAACGTAAAAATTGACTTGTATTGTAAAAATAAAAATAAAAACTTAGACAATAGAACAACTGCAATTTCAGAAAGCAATTATCAGTACGTAAAAAATAACGTAAATCTTAATAATCAAGATTTTTTTTGGGCATGTAAAAAAATAGAACTATTTTTTGAAGATAAAGAAAAAATCGTAAATTTTTTTAATTTTAAAGAAAAAAATAAAAATCTTATGTATATTTTTCAAAATCAAGACTTAAAAAAAAGATTAGATAAAACAATCTTAAGTTCAAATAAAATAAAGATAATAAAGAAAAATATTGAAAATATCAATAATGACGAAGGATTTATAACGTTTGGTAAAAAAAAAGTATTTTATGATTTAATAATCTTGAGTATAGGAGGAAGTTCAAAGTTATATTCCGCAATAGATATGGGAAGATCCATAAAAAAGAATTATGAAGAATTAGCTATAACAGCAATTGTTGAACATAATGCCAAGATAGAAAATGCTAGTCAATTTTTTTTAAAAGAGGGACCGCTTGCAATTTTACCGTATCATAAAAAAACATTCTCTACAGTGTGGAGTGTCAGTAAAGAATTTTTTTATACCTATAACAAAAATATAAAAAAAATTTTAATTAAAAAACTTAGATTATTATTGCAAACAAAAAATATTACTAATATTACTAATATTCAGTCTTACCCAATTAATTTAAATTTAAAAACGAAGTACTTTAAAAAAAATGTCCTTATTCTTGGGGATGGATTGCACACAGTCCACCCAATGGCTGGGCAAGGGTTTAATTTAGTCTTAAGGGATATAAAAAAGTTACAAGAGCTAATATCCAAAACACTAAAACTTGGTTTGTTGATTAAAGATAGTTTTATTTTAAAAGATTTTTATAACTCAAGAAAACCAGAGAATAATTTATTTGGCCTTGGAATAAACTTAACTAATATCTTTTTTAAAAATAATAAATATTTTTTTTCTGTAAAAAGAAAAATACTTAATAATGTCAATAAATTTGGTTTTGTTAAAAAAATAAGTCAGTCTATATCTGACAAGGGAATTTTATTTTAATTATTGCAAAGTTATTTTATCTACAGAATTTTTGTGCAAGTAGAATTCAATTATTTTTGATAAAACTTTTGTCTTTGAATCAACGTGTATAGATTCCAAGATCATTTGTTTCTCTTCATTTGAAATGGGAGCTATCATTGCCAAAGTATTAATTTTTTGATCTTCACCTAGTTTTTCAAATTCAGACCAGTTTAGGAGTAATCCATTTTTTTTAAAAAATACTTTAGTCTTTTCGTATATTTCTGTAATTTTCTCCAACATTATTATTTGTTTTTTTTCTGGCTCTTGATCGCTCACAAATTTTTCATAAGATACTTCAAATTCTCTGTAAATTTTATCATTATTAATCTCTGAATTTATTTCAAAGCGGTTTATACCAGTTAAGTTTACAAGCATTCTACCATCTTTTGTTTTTTTATGTTCTGTGATTTTACCAAGACATCCAACAGAGTAAACATCAGACGTATTTCTTTTCGACTGTATCATCCCCATATATTTATTTGATTTAATACAATCATTTATTAAGGTTAAATATTTAGGTTCAAAAATATTTAATGGTAAGTTAGTTTTTGGAAAGAAAATAACTCCACTTAACGGAAAGACTGGAATAGTATTAGGTAAATTAAATTTCATAATAAATAAAATTATAATAGAAAAATAGACTTTACCATAGCGACAAACTTGTTAAATTCAAAAATATTGACTTATTTAAAATTAATGTATTAACCCAACCACATTTTATGCAATCATAGCTTAGTACTTAAGCATCCCTTTACTTAATACACTCACAAAACTTTGTTTTTCGATAAATTTAACTAATAATATTAAAATCTTTATTAAATTCTTTTGAAATTTTTAGACCAAGACCTGGCTTATTGTCATCAAGGTCAATAAATCCATTCTCCGGTTTTGGGTCTCCATCAAATATATAATAAAATAACTCATTGCCAACTTCTACATCATGTACAGGAAAAAATTCTGAAATAGGACAATTTAAATTTGACATAGTTAAATGATAATTATGCATTTGACCTGCATGTGGAACCACAGGGATTTGGTATGCTTCCGCTAATGCATTAATTTTATGTGCAGCGGTAATCCCCCCAACTCTATTTGTGTCGTACTGGATATAGCTTAATGCTTTTAAATCTAATAATTGTCTAAATCCTAGTAAACTAAATTCATGTTCACCACCAGAGATTGGAATTGCATTCATATTGTTAAGTTCTG
>Ga0115004_10000035_pt1 | contig 67617 bp, 60 predicted proteins | sample ArcticOcean_MG_C_10_FD_88737 | JGI IMG/M metagenome (GOLD analysis project Ga0115004, IMG submission 88737) | Marine microbial communities from western Arctic Ocean - ArcticOcean_MG_CB11_90 | ecosystem: Environmental > Aquatic > Marine > Oceanic | place: Arctic Ocean: Canada Basin | collected... | reverse complement strand
GTATGAGGCTGCCGTCGCTGGCAGCATCCCAATCATTAAAGTCATTAAAGAAAGCCTGGCAGGTAATCGAATTTCTTGGCTGGCAGGTATTATCAATGGCACCGCCAATTTTATCCTGACAGAGATGGCCTCAACGGGACCAACGAGAACCTTCGATGCGGTCTTGCAAGAAGCCCAAGCTTTAGGCTATGCCGAAGCCGATCCAACCTTCGATATTGAAGGGATTGATGCCGCTCATAAGTTAACGATCCTTTCGGCGCTTGCCTTTGACCAGCCGCTCAGACTCGATCAGGTTCAGGTCGAAGGTATCTCATCGCTTGATCCTGCAGATTTCAAATTTGCGCGAGAACTTGGCTACAAGATTAAACATCTTGGTGTCGCGCGCTGCCAGGATGGACATCTTGAGATGGCGGTGCATCCTTGCTTTGTGCCGAAGTCCGCTATTTTGTCTCAGATTGATGGCGTTAAAAATGCGGTCGTGGTCTGCGGTGATGCTGCGGGTGAGATCCTCTGCGCGGGCGCAGGCGCGGGTGCAGGACCCACCGGGAGCGCGGTCGTTTCAGATTTGATAGATTTGGCCAGAGGTTCGGCCGTCGCCAGTCGTTCAAAGGCGCGAGACGGTGTCATGGCGTCGCTACCGGTCAGGCCCGCAGCGGAGGTTGCATCAGGCTACTATTTGCGGATTAAGGTTGAGGATCAACCGGGCGTCATGTCTGCAATTACCTCGATTTTAGCCCGGCGCACGATATCTTTAGATAAAATACTCCAAGAAGATATTGCGCCCAATCGATCCTTTATCGCCCTGGTGACAGATCCGATTCAGCACGGCGTGATCATGGATGCCATCACTGAACTCCAAAGCATGGCGTCTGTTATTGCGCCCGTTCAATCGATCCGAGTTTTTCGTTAGCTCGTGACCATCGAGCTCGTTCGGCGGCTGGGTAAAACGGCAACCGACCCCATCAATCTTGAGGCATTACTTTCGGTTCGCGGTATTGCCGCAGGGTCCGAGGCAATCTATGCATTGGCCGGGTTGGTCCCACCACAATCCATGAAGGGATTAGGCCCCGCGGCAACCCTAGTGTTCGCCGCCATTCAGCAGCAATCGCGAATCTTGATTATTGGTGATTATGATGCGGATGGCGCAACCAGTGTTGCACTGATGGTCGAAGGCCTAACGCTGCTTGGGGCTCGCCAAGTCGACTATTTAATCCCAAACCGGTTTGAGTATGGCTATGGTTTAAGTCCTGAGTTGGTGGATCTTGCGCTGACCCTGCGCCCAGAGCTGATCATCACGGTCGATCAAGGCATTGTTAGTTTTGAAGGGGTTGCCGCAGCGAAGGCCGCCGGCGTTGGCATAGTCGTGACGGATCATCACTTGCCGGGTCAAGGCTTGCCGGCTGCCGATGCGATTGTGAATCCCAATCAACGGGGCTGTGAGTTCCCGAGTAAGGCGCTAGCGGGCGTTGGGGTTGCCTTTTACTTACTCATTGCCACCCGGGCACTTTTGGCAAGAAGCGCGCCGGAAGTCAACGCTCGGACGAACCTCGCTCAGCTCCTGGATTTAGTGGCGCTTGGCACCGTTGCAGATCTGGTTCCGCTGGATGACAACAACCGCCGTCTGGTTCAATCCGGGATCAATCGCATTCGAGCGGGCAAGGCAAGACCAGGGATTCAGGCGCTGATTGACATTTCAGGTTTGGATTGCCGCGTGTTGACCACGACCCAGCTTGCTTTTAACGTTGCGCCCCGGCTTAACGCAGCAGGCCGTCTTGAGGATATGTCGCTGGGGGTTGCCTGTTTGCTATCGACAACCGAGACTGCTGGTGCTTCGGCGGCGCGACTGGACACGCTCAACCGGGCGCGTCGGGAGATCGAGCAGTCGATGCAGGTCCAGGCCGCTGAATTACTGTCGGATCTGAGCAAAGCGCAGGATCCAGCACAATTTGGTATCAGTCTTTATGATTCGAGATGGCACGAAGGCGTTGTGGGTATTTTGGCCTCAAGGGTGCGCGCGCAATGCGCAAGACCCGTGTTTGCGTTTGCCGCCGCTTCAAATGGTTTGCTCAAAGGATCTGGAAGATCCATTGATGGCTTGCAACTGCGGGATCTATTGGCAGAGATCGATGCAGACCGACAAGGCTTGTTACAAAAATTTGGGGGTCACGCGATGGCCGCTGGCGTCACCATTCGGCAGGAAGATTTCCCTGAGTTTGCGACCCAATTCAATTTGTTTTCAAAAAAGCATTTGGGAAATCGGGATCTGAACGAGCAAATTCTATCGGAAGGCTTGGCGCCAAGCTTCGATCTTGAAAGCGTCTCGGGTCTCGTCCGAGATCATCCGTGGGGCCAAGGGTTCCCAGAGCCGATCTTTGATGAAGTGCTCGAAATTGTTGAACAGAAAGTGTTAAAAGGGGCCCATCTAAAACTGAAGCTGTTAAGTGCGCGATTTCCGGCGTTGTTGGACGGCATTTATTTTAATCAGGACCGGGTGATTGATCGTCGGAATGTCCGGTTTGCTTTTAAGCTGGATGTGAACCGGTATCGCGGGGTTGATCGGGTCCAGCTTTTGATGGTCCATTGCTGGCCGTAGTCGCGGTGAACGATGGCTGGGTGGCAAGGCATGGTTTACAATAGGTCGGGCCGCGGTTTTAAACCGAGCCGAAAGGTGGTGGCTAGAAGTTAGCGCTGGTGGCCTCAGCCTTGAGCAAAACCTCATTAGAAGCATCATCATGATTGAAAGTAACGCGCTCTTTGCGAAAATAAAAGATAGCCAGAATCGAACGCAGGTTCTTCGGGGGTACCTTTGACTATGATGATAAGAAAGAGCGATTGGCGGAAGTTTCGTTAGAACTAGCAGATTCTAAAATCTGGGAACAACCCGAGCTTGCTCAAAAGTTGGGCCAAGAGCGCGCCGCTCTCGAAACGGTGGTGCTGACTATTGAACGCTTAGAGCAGGGCCTTGATGAACTGAATGAAATACTAACGCTTGCCGTTGAGGAACAAGATCAAGATTTGTTTGCTGAGGCGGGGTCAGATCTTGAGGTGTATCTCGCAGACTTAGGCAAGCTGGAATTTCAACGCATGTTTTCTGGGGCGATGGACCCCAACAGCGCCTACCTCGAGATTCAATCTGGGTCTGGTGGCACCGAAGCACAAGATTGGGCGGATATGTTGCTCCGGATGTACCTGAGATGGAGTGAGAGTAAGGGCTTTAAAGCAGAAATTATTGAACTGTCCGATGGCGATGTGGCGGGCATTAAATCAGCGACTGTTCGCGTCGTGGGGGCTTATGCGTATGGCTGGCTTCGTACGGAAACAGGTGTGCATCGGTTGGTCCGAAAATCCCCATTCGATTCTGGCAGTCGTCGTCATACCTCCTTTGCGTCTATTTTTATTTCGCCGGAACTTGATGATGATATCGATATTGAGCTCGACATGTCGGATGTTCGGGTCGATACCTACCGGGCTAGCGGCGCTGGCGGTCAGCATGTCAATAAAACCGATTCCGCCATCCGTTTGACCCACCAACCGAGCGGGCTTGTCGTGCAATGCCAAAGCCAACGCAGTCAGCATAAAAACAAAGATCAAGCGATTAAGCAGTTGAAAGCCAAACTGTATGAATTAGAAGCGCAGCGCCGTAAGTCAGAGCTTCAGGTCATTGAAGACAATAAATCTGATATCAGCTGGGGCAGTCAGATTCGATCCTATGTTTTAGATTCCGCAAGAATTAAAGACCTCAGAACCAATGTTGAGACGTCCAATACGCAAGCGGTGTTAAATGGCGATTTGGATTTTTTTATTGAGGCCAGCCTAAAGCAAGGGCTTTAGCGCCGAGACAGTTTTTAATCAGGAACCCTTTTAGGAACCCTTATGGAACCAACCGATCAGAGCTTGGATGAGAACGAACTATTTGCCCTGCGTAAGGCCAAGCTAGATGCCTTGAGGGCATCGGGCCAGGCATTCCCGAATGATTTTCGCCGATCCCACCTTGCGGATGAATTACAAGTCCAATTTGAGGCTGCGACGAAAGCAGGCTTAGCGGAAACGAAAACCGCTGCCAAGGTCGCGGGTCGCGTCATCCTGAAGCGCTTAATGGGCAAGGCCAGTTTTTTAACAGTGCAAGATGGATCCGGGCGGATTCAACTTTACGTGACCCGGCAGGGCCTGGGCGAGGCCGCCTACGAGAATTTTAAAAGCTTTGATATTGGCGACATTATTGGTGCCGAGGGCGTCCTAATGAAGACCATGAAGGGCGAACTGTCCCTCGACGTCAGCCAGATTCGGATGCTCACGAAGAGTCTGCGGCCCTTGCCAGAGAAACATAAAGGCTTGACCGATACTGAAACCCGATATCGTCAGCGCTATCTTGACTTGATGGTCAATGATGACAGCCGCTTGGTCTTCGTTCGGCGCGCAAAAATAGTCGATCAAATTCGCCGTTTTTTTGCGGATCGGGACTTCATGGAAGTTGAAACCCCGATGATGCAAACAACGCCCGGCGGCGCCACTGCTGCGCCCTTTGTGACGTATTACAATGCGTTGAACACCGAGATGTATTTGCGCGTGGCGCCTGAACTGAACCTGAAACGACTGGTGGTTGGTGGGTTTGAACGGGTGTTTGAGATCAATCGAAATTTTCGGAATGAAGGCGTCTCAACGAAACACAGCCCAGAATTCACAATGCTCGAATTTTACTGGGCCTATGCTGACTATGAAGACATTATGAGTCTCACCGAGAGCTTATTTCGGACGGTGGCCGAGCAGGTTCTTGGGCGTTTAAAATTTACTTATCAAGGTTGCGACGTCGACTTCGAACCGCCTTTTGCGCGGCTTACAATGGCCGAGGCGATCGTCAGATATGTTGCGGACATTTCAAGCGAGGCCATCTCGACTCGGGAATCGGCTGAACGCGTCGCAGCCCAACATGGGGTCAATGTGCCCGGGGACTGGGGTCTTGGGAAGATTCATCTGGCGTTGTTTGAAGCCTTGGTCGAGGATCAAATTGAGCAACCCGTATTCATTACCCAGCATCCGATCGAGGTCTCGCCTTTGGCGCGTCGAAGCGATGCCAATCCTGAACTGACTGATCGATTTGAGTTGTTCATCATGGGGAAAGAAATTGCGAATGGCTTCTCAGAGTTGAATGATGCCGAAGATCAAGCCGGTCGGTTTAGAGCCCAGGTGGCCGCAAGAGATGCTGGCGATGAAGAGGCCATGCACTATGACGACGACTACGTCACAGCCCTTGAGTATGGCTTGCCCCCGACCGCTGGGGAAGGCATTGGGATTGATCGATTGGTCATGCTGTTAACAGACTCGGCTGCGATTCGAGATGTGATTCTGTTTCCGCATATGCGTCCTAAAACCTGAGCTGTGATACAAGAATTGCTGATTGAGCCCGCTTGGCGCGCACTCCTGCTCAGTGAGGGGGTGTTGCGTCACCTTGCTCGGGTTGATGATTTTTTGGTAAAAGCCCGTGCAGAGGGGACGGTCTTGTATCCGGCGCCTGATCATTTCTTTAATGCGTTAAATGCCTTGCCGCCCGCTCAGGTCAAGGTCGTGATTTTGGGGCAGGACCCGTACCATGGCGAGGGCCTTGCCAACGGCTTCGCGTTCTCGGTGCCGCAATCGGTTAACCCGCCGCCTTCTTTGCGAAATATTCTGAGCGAGGTGCAAAGAGACCTTGGCCGAGGCGCTGGGGTCTTGCCGCCTGGTAATTTAATGACCTGGGTTGAGCAAGGGGTGCTGCTACTCAACACCGTGCTCAGCGTGTCCGCAGGGGCGGCGGGCTCTCATCACGACCAGGGCTGGGAGCCTTTTACGGATGCCGTGATCGCGCACTTGGGCGCGCGGGCCGCGCCGACAGTCTTCATGCTTTGGGGCAAGGCAGCGCAGCGAAAGGCGGACTTCGTCCAGCAGCGCCACCATCTTGTTCTAAAAGCGCCGCACCCATCGCCCCTCTCTGTTTATCGCGGGTTTGCAGGCTGTGGCCATTTCTCGCAGTGCAATCGGTTTTTGGCGACTCAGGGCAAAACAGCCATCGACTGGTGACGTCAACCTGGCCTTAGGTTAATCAGGTGTCTGTCGGATAGGCCGGTTTTCAGAGTGTGACAGGTTGTACAGACGCGCTTGTTATACAAACGAGTTTTCTTCGCAAGGCTTTACGCCGCGGGCTGGGAACCTTGAGGCGGTGTTGTGGGGTTCCGGTCCGGTTGATGCCTCGGCGCCAGAACCGGTTCGGGTTGCTCAACGTCCTGCCCCAAAGCTGTGCCCCAAAGCCGTGAGCCAAAGCCGTGAGCCAAAGCTGTGAGCCAAAGCTGTGAGCCAAAGCTGTGAGCCAAAGCTGTGAGCCAAAGCCGTAAGCCAAAGCCGTAAGCCAAAGCCGTGAGCTAAAGCCATTAGCCAAAGCCGTGAGTCAAAGCCGTAGGCGCTGGCTGATCAAACAATGGCCCGATGTTCGATGCCGTCTGGTAGTCGGTTTTGGTGGGCCTCGAGGAGCCCATCTTGATCGAAGGGGCAGACCACGCCCATCCTGGTTGCCGGTATTGGGCGTTAAAGCTTTAAGGGATTAAGACCGTAATGTTAAGGGCCGAGCATTAACGGTTAACGGCAGGTTCAATGCGCTGGATTGAATGATCACACTGCAATCGGTGCCTGAGTCTGAGGGCGCCGCGTTAATAACTTCGCCACAGGGTTGCGTGGACTCACGATAGATCCGATCGCCAGGTCGGCACGCGCCTTCTGCCAAGCCAACGCGAAAAACGGATTTTGTTTTACCGCGATAATGGACCCGGGCAATGATTTCTTGGCCTAAATAACATCCTTTCTGGAAATCAATGCCGGCATTATCAGCCAGTCCTAGCTCAAAAGGCTGATATTTCCCGGCTTGCCGCCGGTCTAACCAGGTCAGGCCCGCGATAATCTCACTGCGCCGCCAAGCGTCAAGGTGCGTTGTGGCTTTAATGGATTCGGTGGTCCAGAGCTCAAAGGCGTCGGGTCTCTGAGGAATGCTTACGACAATCCCAGTAGGCTGAAGCGGCGCCTGATCCAAGCCAAAGCAGACGATATCTTGAGACCGATCGACCAGGGTCGCTTTCGAAAACACCACATACTTCGCGAGGAAGTCCCGGATGTCGGGTAGGCAAGTGGTTGACATGCGCAGCAGGATGCTGGGTTCGTCAGCGGATGATAGAACATGCGCCGTATCCAGGGTTGCAATGAAGGTGGTTTCAGCCCGTCCTTGGATATTGGTGATGGCGCCATAAAGAGACTGATTCTGAGTCAACTTCAGCAGATCGCAGGTACAATAGCCTTGCAAAAATTTGACAGCGTCACGGCCTCTGATTTCAAGAATACCTTGGTCTGTGAGGGCGGATACATTCATAAAATGGTCATCGAATCTAGACGTCATTGAATGCGGGCGCTTGTTAAGCTGAGCGCAGTATCTCAAATGGCCTAAACTGGGTTGATAGAAGATCGTAGATTAGAGCAAAGCCGCTGTTTGTCAAAACCTTTGGTTAACGAGGCAGGCAAGGATCAGGCGGAACGATTTGGGTTATGAGGTTTTATGATTGATCGTCTTTCTGTTTCGGTTAGTCGGTCGCAATCCGGGTGTGCAATGGTCAAGGTTGGCCGGTGGGTCGTTCATTACCGGCATTTTTAGACGGCCTCAGAACGAGGTCTGTTTTGTGACGTTACTGACGCAATGAGTTGAGCAAGGAGGGTTTAAATGTCGCGTACCCCATCAGAATTGAACAGAATCCGCTGGCGGTCCAGGCGGGGCATGGCGGAGCTCGACATTTTATTTATCCCATTCTTCGAAGAAGTTTTCACCTTTTTGTCTGAAGCCAGGCAAGACACCTTTGTTCGGCTCTTGACGGAAGAGGATCCCGAGCTTTGGGAATGGTTTAGCGAACGGTCCAAGCCCCAAGACCCAGATTATCTCGATCTCGTGAGCCTGATGTTAAGACGCTTGCAGCCCTGACATCCCGCATCGATCAGCGCGCCTTAGCGCCGTGCGCCAGTTCTGATCATGCCTTCGGGTTTGACCTGCGGTTTTACCCTGACCGATGGCGTCAATGGGCTGATTTATTGGGCTTGGTCATAACTGGGCTCGTCCTGCCATGGATTGATCGATCAGAGGGCTGGGTACTTGGGCTTTGGTGCGGTCTTTTTGTGGTGCAAGCCGGACAAATGGCTTATGCGAGGCGAGTTCAATCACAATCTGTTACGGGTGTTTTTCTTGAAAAGGCGCGGCCCCACGCACGCTTCAAGGATGGCTCTGTGGCGCCTTGCACGCTCGCTTGTCCGGTGATGCTGCCCATTGGGTTTTTATTGCACGTTAAAATCGCCTCGGGCAAGCATTACGCGGTGCCTGTTTTGAAGGCGAATGTCGACCCTGGTGCTTATCGTCGAGCTTGGGTCTGGTTGCGGTTTTACCCGAAATAATTGGTTGGGGTCAGGATGGTTTCGGTCGCCCGACTGCTTTGATTCGGATGGTCCAGGTTATAGTGCAGACCCCGGCTTTCCTTTCGGCTCAAGGCGGAGCTAACAATCAACTCAGCGACTTGGGCTAGATTTCGAAGCTCAAGCAGATCTCGATTGATCGTGTGGTGCGCGTAATAATCGTTGACCTCCTGTTGTAATAATTGAATTCGGCGCTGAGCGCGCAGGAGTCTGATATCGGATCGGACGATCCCAACATAGTCCCACATAAGTCGTCGAAGCTCTTCCCAGTTGTGTGCAAGGATCACATCCTCCCGAGAGCGCGAGACTTGACTGGCATCCCATCTTGGAATGGGATTAACCGGTCTGTTTTGTTTGGGCATTTTTTGGATGGCTTGAGCCGCCGCACGACCAAAGACCATGCATTCGAGCAAGGAATTACTGGCCATTCTGTTTGCGCCATGCAGCCCGGTATAGCTGACCTCTCCAATGGCATAGAGATTTTCGATATCGGTTTGGCCGCTCAGGTCGGTGATCACGCCGCCGCAGGTATAGTGCGCGGCAGGTACGATTGGAATCGGTGCTTTGGTCAAATCAAAGCCATGGCTAAGACACCGTTCATAGATGTTCGGGAAGTGAGATTTAATCAAGTCATCGTCTTTATGGCTGATATCGAGCAGCACAAAATCGCAACCTAAACGTTTCATTTCGAAATCGATGGCACGGGCCACGATGTCCCGGGACGCCAATTCCCCGCGCGGATCAAAGTTTTCCATAAAGGGTGTGCCGTCTGGTAGCAACAGTCGGGCGCCCTCTCCCCGGAGCGCTTCTGAAATCAAAAAGGACTTGGCGGTCGGATGGTAAAGGCAGGTGGGATGGAACTGATTGAACTCAAGGTTTGCGACCCGGCAACCGGCACGCCAAGCCATTGCAATACCATCGCCTGACGCCGTGTCAGGGTTGCTGGTATACAGATAAACTTTGCTGGCGCCACCGGTAGCCAGGACCAAGTTATGACAGGACAGGGTCTGGGTCTCGGCGGTTTTCAGGTTTAAGGTGTGGACACCGCAGCAATACTTTGAAGATTCCCCCAATTGATCACTGGTGACGAGATCGATGGCAATTTGATCGGTAAAGAATTCAACGCCCTTGCGTTCACTGAGGGCCTCGGAGAGTCGTTCGGTGATTTCTCGCCCGGTGGCATCTGCTGCATGGATCACCCGGCGATGGGTATGACCCCCTTCCTGGGTCAAGTGAAATTCAGAGCGACCACTGCTGCTGACCCGAGTGTCGAAGTTTACCCCCAAGGTCACCAGCCAATCGATGATCCCAGGGCTTTGCTCGACCACGAAGGCCACGGTTTCTGGGTCACACAGGCCATCCCCTGCAACGAGCGTATCCTCAATATGCGCATCAATGCTGTCGTACTCATCGAGTACGGCAGCAACACCGCCTTGGGCATAGTAGCTAGAACCTTCGAGCGGCGCTTCTTTGCATAGGATTGCGATGCGATAGTCATCGGGTAGGTGTAAGGCCAAGGTCATGCCGGCGGCGCCGCTGCCGATGATCACAACGTCAAAATGGTTTGTTGTAGAGCTTTGCAACTTGGATTGCCTGTCTGAGTGAGGTGATGTTAGTGGATCCGCAGCAGCGCGTCGGAAACCTGATATTATCAATTCGGGCGGTAGATTGTGTAAAATACGTTAAAACACGAACCTAGATTGAATTGCATGGTCTAAAGGTTTATTGATCATCACGCTAAGGAATAGGGTTTTGTTTTGAAATCTGAGCACGAATCTGACCAGCGGCTGGTTGTAAGAGCCCAGCAAGGGGATAAGCGTGCCTTCGATGTGTTGGTTTTAAAATACCAACAACGCATCGCCAGCGTGGTCTCGCGATATCTCCGAGATCAAGATGAAGTCGCTGATGTGACGCAAGAGGCCTTTATTAAAGCCTATCGAGCTCTGGCGAATTTTCGCGGTGACGCGCAGTTTTATACTTGGCTTTATCGAATCGCGATCAATACGGCAAAAAACTACCTCGTTGCCAAATCTCGGCGGCCGCCAGATACGGATAAAGACATTAACGACGGGGAATTTTCCGAGAATTCAGTTGTCTTAGAGACTGAGGATCAACCCGAGGCGTTACTTGCCCGGGATCAGTTGCAGTCCGTCATTTTAGCGGCGGTTGATGCTCTGCAAGAGGATTTAAGAACCGCCTTGATGCTTCGGGAGTTTGATGGGTTAAGTTACGAAGAAATCGCTGAGATTATGGCCTGTCCGGTCGGTACTGTCCGGTCAAGAATCTTTAGAGCTCGGGAAAGCATCGAGAAAAAAATGCAGCAGATGGGCTAACCAGCACGACAAAGATCGTGCCAGTAGAATAGATGTAAAAAAATAGATGTAAAACAACTGATGTAAAACAACTGATGTAAAAGAACTAATGTAAAGGATTCGTTGTATAAGGGTTGTTATAAACGAAGGGTTGTTATAAATGAAGGGCTTTTATGAATAGTGATGAGAAAGCAACTCTGTCCGCGCTGATTGATGGCGAGTCAGAATCGCTCGAAGAGCGTCGGTTTCTTCGGGACCATGATCCTGCAACCGCTGTGGAAACGGCTAAGCGTTGGCAGTTGATCGGGGGTGTCATTCGAGGTGGCCAGCAGGTTGATTCTGACTTAGCTGGGCAACAAGCGTTGTTCCATCGAATTCAAGCAGAAGTTGCCGCTGAGTCCAATGTGCTTGTCAATGCAGCGCATAAGACTCTCAACGCTCGTCGTCCCTGGGTACTAGGGCTGGCGGCCTCTATGCTGATTGTTGCCCTGGCGGCCTTTATCGTTCCGAGTCTGCAGGTTCCGGCGCCAACCCTTGGGCCCAGTCAGGCCGGATTGGAGAGGCCGGTTGACCCGCCTCAGAGTGTGGCTTTGGCGGCGTTTAATACAACGACCGCAAATGGCGCGGATTTTGATGAGATGAACGCCAACCCAGATTTAAAAGCCTTAGATGAGGTAGGGCGCGCTCAATTGAGGGCTTATCTCAAGCAGCACGATGAATTATCGAAGTTGGGTTCTCGACAGGTCTTTGTCAACTACCCGCCGTCCACGTCCTCAAATTAACGCGCAAAGGTCGATCAGGATGTTTACCCTTGTTTTTAGTCGTCTTCGATCAACTTTAGGGCTCGGCATACTGGCCGCGCTCTTTGTCTGTTCGGCCCTTGGCGAGCAACAAAGCCCTGATGGTCGAGGGCCTGAAGGCCAGGCTCAAAGTAACGGCCTGGCAAGTTCCAAAGTCGGCACTGTCGCAAACCCCGAATACTGGCTAGAGAAAATGGCCACGGCCTTCACGGATCAGACCTACGCGGGTACCTTTACCTACATTCGGGGTAAAGAATTTAACGCGATGCGCATTGTGCACGATGCGTCAGGTGGGGAGGTTCGGGAGTCGATCCTGAAACTCAACGGACCGAAGATTGAGATTCGGCGGTGGGAGGACCAGATTGTTTGCTATCACGATTCTGATCAGCCCGGTGATCTTCGACACAATGTGTTGCTCGGCCCTTTTAGTCATTCGTTTAATACCCGGATTATTGAGTCCAGCCATTTTTACGATTTAGCGCTACATGGAGAGGATCGTATCGCCGATCGCCGCGTCATTAGATTGTCGATTCAACCCGTCAATGCCGATCGATTTGGATACTTGCTTTGGCTTGATTATCAAACTGGATTGTTGCTCCAATCGCATTTAGTTGAACGGGGTCGCGTTAAAGAGGTTTTTGCGTTCTCGGATATTGATTTTACGCCCGATACGCAATTATTGCTGACGGCCATTGACCCGGATCGAACCATTAGCCATCAATTAGCCGATGATTTTATCCAGCAAGACACCAAACCCAGTTTCAAAGTAAAGTGGCTGCCTGACGGCTTTAAGGTCGTGCGTCAGGCCGGCAACCGATTGCATTTCAGCGATGGTATTGTGACGTTTTCAGTGTTTCTTGAGCCTCAGCGCGGCTTGCCTAACCTTGCGACCGAAGTCGAAGGGCGAACGATCGTGACGCGCGCCTTGGGTAATAGCAAAGGGCAGGTTACGATTATTGGCGGATTGCCGGTTAGCACGGCGCAAAGACTTGCCGAGTCCGTGGAACCAATCCTATATTAAGCCGTAAGCGTAAACTACTCGATCCCAGTGGGATCCGGTAATATCCTAGGTGTAAGTTCAAGAGGTCGACTTTGACAATCCCCGCACGGCTGATTAGAGATGAAAATAATGCGCTCTTCGCTGAGATCTCGGCGGAGCAAGCCTGCTCTGGCTGTCACAAAGCCAGCTGTCAGACAAAAGCGCACCGATTCCCGGTTGACGCCCGATTTAAAGAGGGCTCGGTTGCGGTCGATATCGCGATAAAAGACTTTGCGTTGCTTTTGGCCAACAGCTTGGGTTTGCCCTTGATGGGTTTGCTGCTCGGCGCCGGGATAGGTCGATACTGGGGCATGCACGAAGGATTTCAGTTGGGTTTGGCCGTGCTTGGCTTGGGGCTTGGGGCATTGAGCTGTCGAGGGTATGCGCAATCGATGATCCGTATTCGTAGCAGTGAGGAAGCATTGTGTTCGTCATGAGAAAAATAAGTTTAGGAAGCCTTTTTGTTCTGTTGAGTGTGCTCGGTGTCAGTAGTCACACTCGAAGCAGTCTGCCAGATTTCACGAGTTTGGTGACCGAAGCCTCGCCCGCCGTGGTGAACATTACGGCGACTCGCAAAGATCCTGGTTTGCTGGATAACAACCAAGAGGAAGTGCCGGAGATGTTGCGGCGCTTTTTTCGAGATTATCAGCAACGTGGGACCCCTAGGCCGGCAACCGGTTCGGGGTTTCTCATTTCATCGGATGGCTATGTCTTAACCAACCATCATGTGGTTCAAGATGCGGATGAAATTATCGTCGCCCTGAGCGACCGGCGACAGCGAGAAGCGGTTTTGATCGGTGCCGATCCGGTTTCTGATTTGGCGCTCCTGAAAATCGATGCGGTCGATCTGCCCATTGTGACAATTGGATCGTCTCAATCCCTCAAGGTTGGCGAATGGGTCATGGCCATTGGTTCGCCCTTTGGGTTCGAATTGTCGGTGACCGCGGGGATTGTTAGCGCCAAGGGACGAAGTTTGCCGGATGATTTGGGTAACTATGTGCCTTTTATTCAGACCGATGTCGCGATTAATCCAGGCAATTCAGGTGGGCCCTTGTTTAATCTAGACGGTAAAGTGGTTGGTATTAATTCCCAGATTTTTACCCGATCAGGCGGTTTCATGGGGTTGTCGTTTGCCATTCCGATTGATGTGGCGATGGAGGTTGTGGCGCAACTTAAAGAAAAAGGCTCTGTATCCCGGGGCTGGTTGGGGGTTCAAATTCAGCGGGTGGATCGTGACTTGGCCGAGTCTTTTGGTTTGGATCGCGCGGCAGGCGCGCTGGTGACTCGGGTCTTTGCCGACAGCCCAGCGGCGGCGGCTGGTGTTCGTGAGGGGGATATTATTGTTGAGTTTGGTGGCAAGGTCATCGACCTTTCTTCGGATCTCCCTCATGTCGTCGGGCGGTTTAAAGCAGGCTCAGAAACGCACCTTTTGGTTGAGCGCGCTGGAGAGTCGGTTAAGCTATCGGTTAAAGTTGGTGAGCTCGATGCAGACGCGACACCGCTTGCGTCAGGTGACCCCGCCCGTGAACCCACCCAGAATCGGTTGGGGCTTGAAGTCCGAGTGATGAGCGCAGAAGAAAAAGTGGCGCTTGATGCCGCGCAAGGTGTTTTAGTGATTGGGGTTGGGCAAGGCCCTGGCGAGTCGGCGAACATTACCGTCGGAGACGTGATCACCACTATTAATAGCCAATGGGTGGATTCAATTAATGAATTCACCACCGCATTGGCTTCCTTGCCGTCAGGGGTTGCGGTACCAGTTCGGATCATTCGGGCGAAGCAGCCGCAGTTCATTGCGATCAAGATTGATCCATAGCGAGAAGATCAGGGAAGTCTGATGGCGAAATCTAGAGATTTCCATTAGACTCCGCGGCATTTCCTGGGGTTAGTAGCTTTTTCATGGATCCTAAATATATTCGAAATTTTTCGATCATCGCCCATATCGATCATGGGAAATCGACTTTGGCCGATCGCTTTATCCAGCTCTGCGGTGGCTTGAGCGAACGAGAAATGGCGAACCAGGTGCTTGATTCGATGGATATCGAAAGAGAGCGCGGCATCACCATCAAAGCCCAAAGTGTCTCATTGAAATACCCCGCAGCCGATGGCCAGATCTATCAGCTCAATATCATTGATACCCCTGGCCATGTTGATTTCAGTTATGAAGTCTCGCGTTCAATGGCCGCCTGTGAGGGGGCTTTGCTTGTGGTTGACGCGGCCCAAGGGGTTGAGGCGCAATCGGTCGCTAATTGTTACACGGCGGTCGAGCAGGGACTTGAGGTCATACCCGTCTTAAATAAAATTGATTTGCCCCAAGCCGAGCCAGAACGGGTGTGTCAGGAAATCGAAGAAATTATTGGGATTGACGCCAGCGCTGCAATTTCGGTCAGTGCCAAGACGGGTGTTGGCGTTGAGGCGCTCTTGGAAAGCGTCATCAAACTGATCCCGTCGCCAAAAGATTATCGAGCAGAACCCCTGCAAGCTCTGATCATCGACTCATGGTTCGATAACTATTTGGGTGTTGTGTCTCTTATTAAAGTGATTAAGGGTCGGATCAGGAAGAAAGATAAGTTCATCATTCATTCCACAGGGAAAACGCACCAAGCGGATGCGGTTGGGATCTTCACGCCGAGACGGACAGAAACCGATAGCCTCTCCTCGGGTGAAGTCGGTTTTGTGGTGGCGGGTATTAAAGAGGTTCGGGGTGCACCCGTTGGTGACACCATCGTGAGCCCCGGTGCGGGTACTGACGCCTTGCCTGGCTTTGAGCGGGTCAGGCCCCAAGTGTATGCCGGCATGTTTACGGTCAGTGCGGATGACTTTAATAATTTTCGAGATGCTTTAGAAAAACTCACGTTAAACGACGCCTCATTGATCTATGAGCCAGAAAGTTCGGATGCGTTGGGCAGCGGTTTTCGCTGTGGGTTTTTGGGCATGCTGCATATGGAAATTGTCCAGGAACGACTCGAACGAGAGTATGACCTAGATCTGATCACCTCAGCCCCAACGGTGGTCTATGAGGTGTTAAGCAAGACTGGAGACGTCATTAGCGTTGATAATCCATCGCAGCTACCGGACATGAGTGGCATCCAGGAAATGCGAGAGCCCATTGTTTTAGCCAATATTTTAGTGCCGTCGGAACATTTGGGCAGCGTCATTATGTTGTGTGAGGAGCGGCGAGGCGTTCAAAAAGACATGCAGTTTGTGGGCAAACAGGTCTCTTTGGCCTATGAGTTGCCGATGAATGAAGTTGTGTTGGATTTCTTTGATCGAATTAAATCGGTGTCACGAGGCTACGCGTCCTTAGACTATAGCTTTGTACGATTCCAAGCCGCCAAGTTGGCGCGTTTAGACGTTTTGATCAATGGCGATCGAGTTGATGCTTTAGCGATTATTGTCCATATAGAAGATTCCAGAAGTAAAGGCATGGCCCTAACCAGTAAAATGAAGGAGCTGATTCCAAGACAAATGTTTGATGTCGCGATTCAAGCCGCCATCGGTGGGCAGATCATTGCTCGACAGACCGTTAAAGCGCTCCGAAAAAATGTCACGGCTAAATGCTACGGTGGTGATATCACGCGAAAGAAGAAGCTGCTGGAAAAACAAAAAGCGGGCAAACGTCGAATGAAGCAGGTTGGTAGTGTTGAAATCCCACAAGAAGCATTTTTAGCGGTGCTTAAAGTCGACCGCTAAACGCGTCAGGACCCAGGAGGCAAGGCAATGGATTTGAGTATTAACTTCCCCCTGATTCTGGTGATGTTAACCGGGGGTTGTGGTCTGATTTGGTTAGTTGAATACGTTTGGCTTGCCCCTCGGCGCCCAAAAGCAAAAATCAATCCGGATCAAGGACGTGCCAAACAACCCGTGGTTGTTGAGTACGCCATCTCTTTTTTTCCGGTACTGCTGTTTGTTTTGGTACTGCGCTCTTTCTTGGCTGAGCCGTTCCAGATCCCCTCAGGCTCTATGATTCCAACGCTGGAAGTGGGTGACTTCATCTTGGTGAATAAGTTCGCCTATGGCATTCGGTTGCCGGTTGTTGGCACCAAAGTGTTTGCGGTAGGCGATCCTGCGCGCGGAGACGCGATGGTGTTTATACCGCCTCACCAGGAAGACTATTTCATCAAACGTGTGGTGGGCCTGCCCGGGGACCGGGTTCGCTATCAGAATAAAGTGCTGTACATCAATAATGTTGAGCAGGTACAAACCTACTTAGGGAAAGTGCCCGATTCTCGACCAGCCCAATTGCGGTTTAGTGAGACATTCGGACCTTTGCAACATGAAATACATCGAAACCAATATCAGGATGCAAGAGTCCAGGAATGGTTAGTGCCCAGCGGTCATTATTTTATGATGGGGGATAACCGTGACCAAAGTAGCGATAGCCGTTACTGGGGTTTCGCCTCTGAAGATAAAATTGTTGGAAAAGCCTTTGCGATCTGGCTGCATAAGGAGCCCGGGTTATCCCTGCCCAACTTCTCACGAAATGGTTGGATCGAGTAAGGTGCCGATGATGACCTCTGTCAGAAAGACTGCAGGCTTAGCCTTTAACGAGGTTCTGATTTGGTTGTCGATCTGCATCGCAGGAGGTTCGGTTGCCAGTAAATTTGTTCCGGTTTACCTGGATCATCAAACCGCAATTTCGATTATGGAAGACCTTGCGCAGGATCCGGGAATGGATCGGTTAGACCAGCGTAAACTCCAGTCAGTTATTGAACGGCGGTTTAAAGCAAACAACCTGCACGATTTTGTTAAAGAAAAGCGGTTCGAATTGCGCGCTGTTTCGGGCCGATCAGGCGTGGCCCTGGAGTATGAGATTCGCGGCGATTTGGCGGTTAACATTGACTATGTCATCGTATTTGATGACATTATTCAATTGAGCGATTGATATTTTGCCGGGTCAAGACAAGCTGGATCAACTTCAAGCGCAATTGGGTTACGTCTTTAAGGACGTTGCCAGTTTGAAGCTTGCGCTGACCCATCGTAGTGCCTCGGGTCAACATAATGAGCGCCTGGAGTTCCTAGGTGATGCGGTTTTAGAGCTGGCCGTGACCCATCGCTTATATCAGCAGTTCCCAGGGGTTGATGAGGGCCGTCTAACCCGGTTTCGCGCCCAACTGGTTCGTAAAGAGAGCCTGGCTCTGAAGGCGCGAGAACTCGGGGTTGGCCAACATCTGATTTTGGGGCCCGGAGAGCGGCAGTCTGGCGGTTGGGAGCGAGACTCGATTTTAGCCGACAGTCTTGAAGCGATTCTCGGCGCGATTTATCTGGAGTCTGGACTTAAGGCGATTACCGAGTCCATCGAGCGGTGGTTTGAGATCGAGTTTCAGGGGTTAGATGCGCGCCGCGTGGTTAAGGATTCAAAAACTGAGTTACAGGAATTTCTGCAAGCCGAGGGCATGCCTTTACCAGCTTACGAGTTGCTTCAAACCTCTGGCCTGGGTCATCAACAACGATTTAAAGTCGCGTGTCGCTGCCATTTGCTGGAGACTCCAGCCATTTCAGAGGGCGACTCGATCAAACAAGCGGAACAAAAAGCCGCGGAAACCTGCCTTACACAACTGCGTCGAGAGAAACCAAATGGATGAGTTCGTTACACGATGTGGTTATGTGGCAATTGTGGGCCGCCCGAATGTTGGTAAATCGACCTTGTTGAACGCGTTGCTCGAGCAAAAGTTAAGTATCACATCCAGAAAGCCGCAAACAACCCGGCATCAATTGCTTGGGATTAAAACGGTCCAAAATGATCAGATCCTGTATGTGGACACGCCCGGTATTCACGTGGCGGGCAAGCGTGCGATTAATCGTTACATGAACCGCAACGCATTAAGTGTGATACGTGATGTCGATGTCGTGATCTTTGTTTTGGATCGGACCCATTGGAACGAAGATGACCAGCTTGTTGAAAACGCAATTCAAAAAACCACCGCACATTTGATTATCGCGGTGAATAAAGTGGACCTCATCAAAGATAAAGGCGCCTTGTTGCCACTGCTGAAGTCATTGCAAGCGCGCGCGCCGAGAGCGGTCATCATGCCCATTTCTGGCGAAAAGCGCGATAACTTAGAGGCTTTGGAAGCAGAAGTGTGTGTTCATCTACCCAAGAGCCCGTTCTATTTTCAGAAGGATCAGGTGACCGACCGGAGTGAGCGGTTTTTGGCCTCAGAGATTATCCGAGAAAAATTGATGCGCCAGCTCGGTGACGAATTACCCTATGCGCTAACGATTCAGATCGATGCGTTTAAAGAAGAAAAGGGTGTGATTCATATTACGGCGACAATTTTTGTTGAGCGTGAGGGTCAAAAAAGTATTTTGATCGGTAGTCAAGGCAAACGACTCAAGCAAATTGGTATCGAGGCTCGAAAAGATCTCGAAGCGCTACTGGCTCAAAAGGTGATGTTGAATACTTGGGTTAAGGTGAAATCGGGTTGGTCAGACAGCGATCGAGCCCTCAAGAGCCTCGGTTATGACGACATCTGATGCCGGTCCCGTGACGGGCTATGTTCTGCATACTCGCAAATATCATGACACCAGCCTGATCGTCGAATTTTTTTCAAGAGACCAAGGGCGATGTTCTTTGCTCTTTAAGGGAATTCGTCGCCAGCAAAAAAAGCAACTGTCGCATCGCGCAGAATTGCACCTGTTTCGCAAGCTGTCTGTTCAACGACTGAGCCGCGGAGAGCTCGCGGCCGCTAAAATATTAGAAAACCTTGGGGATTATGCCCCGCTTGTGGGGCAGGCCGCGATTGTTGGCCTTTACGTTAACGAGTTGATTTACCGCTTGGTGGGCCGGTTTGAGGTTCAAAGCAGTTTGTTTGATGCTTATGACCGGCTGATCAAAACGCTGAGGGTGAAACCGCTGGATTTAAAAGCGCTTCGTATTTTTGAATTAGCGATGTTAGCAGAGCTTGGTTTTGGCATCGATTTTCGGTTTGATGCGGGCCGGCAAGCCACCATAAAGACCGATTGGCAGTACGATTTCTATCCGGAACAAGGGTTTCGCGCGTTGGCCCGTTCAGATGATGAGGGTTACAGTGGTGCCGATCTAATTGCTTTGGACGATGGCGTTATGACCGATCAGGGTGCGAAAATTGTAAAGCTGGTGGTTCGGCAAGTCGTTCATCACTTGCTGGGCGGTCGACCGCTCAAATCTCGGGATTTGCTGGAGTATCCTCAAGCATGATTATTGGCGTCGGCACAGACCTGGTCTCCATCGATCGGATTGCCCGGGTCTTAGCAAAACATCCGGATCGATTTATTCGCAGGATCTTGAGCGCAGCGGAACAAACCCGCTTTGCCGAATTCAACCCAGGCTCGGGCCGGACAGCCTATGTTGCAAAACAATTTGCGGCAAAGGAGGCGGTGAGTAAAGCGCTCGGCACGGGTATGCGGCAAGGGGTACAGTTCAATCGAATCGAAGTCCTGCGAAACCTGGCCGGGCAACCCTTTGTGCAGTTATTGGCCGAGGCGGCTAAAAAATCTGCAAGCCTGGGTATTGAGCGTTGGCATTTATCGCTTAGCGATGAGGCGGGGTTTGTCGTGAGTGTCGCGATTGCAGAAGGCGCATCGCGGGTCACGCAGGCGTTGTCTCCCACGGATCATGGGTCATAAGGGCCAACAGCTGTTCCCCTTTGAGAATCACGTGACGAACCTCGGTGAGGTTGCCCCCGGTTTTTAACGCGCCTTGGGCGAGCTCGACCGTTTGCTCGAGTTGGCGCGCGCCGGTCAGCGCGAGCGCGCCGGATAGTTTATGTAATGCGCGTTGTGCTGCGCGCAAATCATCGTTGCGAACCGCGGACTCGAGGTCAGCAAGATCCTGGCTAAGACTGGTTTTGAGCAGATGATAGAGCTCCATTGCCAAAGCCGGCTGTCCGCGGACCCGCTCGATCGCAAGTTTTTGATCGAACATGGGTTGGGTTTTTCCGGGCATCAATGCCAGATCAGATGCCGGCTGGGCGATGCCTTGTGGCACTTTTGGGCTGGCTTGCCTCGAAAGCATTTGGTTTGAGATCTCAGTAGGTGCCTTCTCGGGCCCTGAGCGATTAAAGCTTTCCGGCGATGAGTGTAGTTCGTGCGCCAATTGTCGATGCGACACAAGCCTTTTTGGGTTCGGACTTAAACGGGGGTTAAAGGTGTCGCTGACCACGGCTCGCGCGCCAGGATGCTCGTTCAGTAAGTGCGTAAGCCGATGCTCGTGACCTGCGTGACTTAAATGGAGCGCATCGATCAGAATCAAATCTGTGGTGGCATTTGATAATGGCTTATCAGTAAAGCGCTCGATGGGTACCAGCATAAACTTTTGACCCAAGTCGATGAGTAAGCGCGTCAAGGCGGCTCGGTTTGGATCCAAAGCGTAGGTGGTCAAGACAAAGATTAGAGTTTGCGCTTGAGGACCTTTGCTTAGGGTTTCCCAACCCAAGGTTCGGGTCATCGGTTTGGCGTAAGGCGTGTCGTTGTGACGCGTCATGGACGCGGACAACGTGAGCTAGACCGCTGACATTCGGTTGGGATTGAGCAAGGCCAGCATCGGCTGGCCGACGACGTTAATCCTTGCCCTAATCGATAGGTCAATTTAAACGCCAACGGAAACCCATTGCCGTAAACCGCAGATGACAGTAGCGCGCCGCCGAGGGGCTGCCGGGACCGTTCAGGATTGGTCTGTTTAACTTCCCGCTTTAACATCTAACGCTAGCCTCTCGCTTTAACCTCTAACCCGATTCTCTCACTTTAACCTCTAACCCGATTCTCTTGCTTGAACCTCTAACCCGATTCTCTCGCTTTAACCTCGCACTCGATTCTCTTGCTTTAACCTCTAACCTGATTCTCTTGCTTTAACCTTTAACTCGATTCTCGCTGGCTCGTTATTCCGAATTGAACTGAGCTTAGAGGCAGTCAGTGGTTCTAGGGAAGACTGCATTCGATTAAGCTTTTGTAATCCATAACGGCCAGTCAGGCAAGGAGCTTATTATCCAGTACCCAACGATCGAGGAATGCGTCGGAGAAACCCCTTTGGTGCGATTGCAGCGTCTGCCCGGGTCGACGACAAACACCGTGCTCGCTAAGTTGGAGGGCAATAACCCGGCTGGCTCGGTCAAGGATCGGCCCGCGCTGAGTATGATCCAGTGCGCAGAACGGCGCGGCGTGATTCAACCGGGTGACGTGTTGATTGAAGCGACCAGTGGTAATACCGGTATTGCCTTGGCAATGGCGGCTGCGATAAAAGGCTATCGGTTGAAATTGATCATGCCAGCGCACATGAGCGACGAGCGCAAGGCTGCGATGCAGGCTTATGGGGCGGAACTGATTTTGGTGACTCAGCAGGAAGGTATGGAAGGCGCGAGGGACCTTGCTCAGTCAATGATGCAGGCAGGCGACGGCATCGTGCTCGACCAATTTGCGAACCCTGATAACCCGCTTGCGCATTATCAAGGCACGGGGCCAGAAATAATGCGTCAGACCAATGGGGAAATCACTCATTTCGTCAGCTCGATGGGAACCACTGGCACCATTATGGGCGTTGGACGATACTTCAGTGAAGTCAAACCCGAAATTGAAATCATCGGCTTGCAGCCTGTCGAGGGTCAAGCCATTCCAGGTATTAGGCGCTGGCCCAAAGCCTATCTTCCAAAGATCTATCAGCCAGAAGGCGTCGATCGTGTGATGGATATTGATCAGAAAGAAGCCGAGCACATGATGCGCCGGCTTGCGCGTGAGGAGGGTATCTTCGCTGGCGTTTCGTCTGGCGGCTCGGTCGCTGCGGCACTGAAGATCAGTGAGACCGTCGAAAATGCAACGATTGTTGCCATTATTTGTGATCGTGGAGATCGCTACTTATCGACAGGTGTATATACCGCTGACTTGGCTTAAAATAACGGTCCGTTGCCTAAACCCGACTCTGGGCCCCTCCACCAAACACTGCCGGCCGTTATTATGCGAAAGAGGAAACTTCCGTTTACCGATGTCGGTCATACTTTGACCATTGAGGGTACCTGCCTCAGCGAAGACGGCCGATATGCAACCCATGGGCTCTTGCCTGGCGAGCGCGCGCTGATTGTGCCTTTGAAGAAGAAAAAGGGTCAATGGATCTGTCAATCCCAGAACATAGAACAAGATCATCCAGCGCGGGTGATCCCGGTTTGCGCTCATGCAGCGCAATGTGGCGGCTGCTCTTATCAACATTTTGATCGGCCAGCACAACTTGCCTTTAAGCGGGAATGGTTGCAAACGCTCTTCGATCAATGCGAGCCCAAAATTTGGTTAGAAACGCTATCCGGTAAGGATGTTGGCTATCGAAGTAAAGCCCGCCTTGGGGTCAAGCATGTTGCTAAGAAGGGTAGAACCTTGATTGGTTTTCGTGAAGTTGGCTCGGCCTATATCACCGAGATGACGTCCTGCCAGGTCTTGGTTCCTGAGCTTGCAGAACTCATAGAGCCGCTGTCTCGACTCATCGATGGACTTGATAGTCGCAGCAGCATTCCTCAAATAGAGGTCGCGGCATCGAATGGATCCGTTGCTTTGGTGGTTCGGCATCTAACGATTCTGTCGGCCTCGGACTTGGCGGCTTTCGCTGATTTTCAGAGCGCACATCAGGTTATGGTTTTATTGCAATCGAAAGGTCCTGACTCGGTCAGGCCACTTACCGAAAATGCCGACCCGCTGCTGCATTACCGTTTAAACGATCAAGGTTTGGTGTTTGAGTTTCATCCCATGGACTTTACCCAAGTGAATCAAGCCGTGAACCAAGAGATGGTAAACCGTGCATTAGATCTGCTTGACTTAAAGCCAGGCGATCAGGTCCTAGACGCCTTTTGCGGCATTGGTAATTTTTCCCTTGCGATTGCTCAGGCCGCCGCGGGCGTCATTGGCCTTGAGGCATCGACCGCGAGTGTCGACAGAGCCCGGAAAAATGCGCAGCTCAATGGTTTGAAGAATGCGTCCTTTGACGTCGCGGACCTATACAGTACTGAAAATTCATCGCTCGTCTTGCCGCAGATTAATAAAGTCCTTTTGGACCCACCGAGATCAGGTGCGGAGTTGGTTTGTAACAAGCTCGTTGAGATTGCTTGTGAAAAAATAGTCTACGTCTCTTGTAATCCAAAGACGCTTAGGCGCGACGCAGACATTCTTATTGCTGGCGGTTATCAGCTTGATCAACTGGGCATGATTGATATGTTTCCGCATACCGCTCATATGGAATCCATTGCGCTTTTCAGCAGAGGCGCGAGCAATGGTTAAACCAAGAGAGCAACGAATCGTTTTCGAAGCCGGCCAGTTTGATCTGGGTCAATGGTTGAAGGACCTTGGGGCTGAACGCGCAGATTTAGATCTTGAAAGAATTAACCGGGCATGTGATCTGTCAGCGCAAGCCGAAGAAAAGGCGATCCAATTGGGATCGGGCTGGCCATCGGGTCGTAGCAGTTACTATATGGGCTTGGAAATTGCCGATCTTCTGCGAGATTTCTGGGTTGACGAGGATGGCTTGATCGCGGCAATTGTTTATAGAGCGGCTCGAGAGAAGCAAATTACGGTTAATCATATTCGTAAGCAATTTGGCGTAAAGGTTTCAGACTTGGTGGAGGGTGTGCTGAAGATGGCCGCCATCAGCAATATCCATATCCTGAAAAACGAGGTGGTCTTGGGTGAGACCTCCGACCAAGTTGAACAAGCAAAGAAAATGCTCGTCGCTTTGGTTGATGACATTCGAGTTGCACTGATCAAGTTGGCTGAAAGAACCTGCGCGATTCGGGCAGCCGCCAAGGCGGATCGATCCAAACAACTAAGGCTTGCGCAGGAGGTCACAGAAATTTATGCGCCGCTCGCACACCGTTTGGGTATCGGCCAATTGAAATGGGAGCTAGAGGATCTCGCCTTCAGGTTCACAGAACCGGATGCCTATCGCCGGATTGCAACTTTGCTGGATGAAAAGCGAACTGTGCGGGACCAGTATATAGGCTCTGTGCTCGAAGCCCTTGAGTCTAAACTTGGATTCGTTAACCTCATGGCGGAGCTTGAGGGTCGCGCGAAGCATATCTGTAGCATTTGGAAGAAAATGAGCCGAAAAGGCATTCCGTTTTCTGAAGTCTATGATGTGCGTGCTATTCGGATTCTTGTCAGCTCTGCGGATGATTGTTATCGCGCTTTAGGGATTGTGCATAATCTTTGGCGCAATATTCCGAATGAGTTTGACGATTATATCGCCAATCCAAAAGACAACGGCTATCAGTCGCTGCATACGGCCGTGATTGGTCCTGAAGGGAAAGTCTTAGAAGTCCAAATTCGAACGGAAGGGATGCATCACGAAGCAGAGTATGGCGTCTGTGCGCATTGGACTTATAAGGAAAAATCACCGACTGACCGGGCGGCTCGTTATGAACGGCGGTTGTCTTGGTTGCGGCAAGTGATCGAATGGCAGGATGAGGTTAAAAACTTGCCTGAGTCGGCGAGCGAGATGATGGCCAACGTCAGCCTTGACCGGGTTTATTTGTTTACGCCTGAAGGCCATGTTATCGATATGCCGCCGGGGGCAACCCCAGTCGATTTTGCCTATAAGGTCCATACTGAAATTGGTCACAAGTGTTGTGGCGCCAAGGTCAATGGGAAGGTGGTATCGCTAAACCATGTTTTGATGTCGGGCGACCATGTTGAGGTGATAACAGGCGCTGAGGCCTTGCCTCGGCGAGAATGGCTGCATGCTCATTTGGGGTATGTCACAACGTCAAAGGCGAAAACCAAAATCCAAGCTTGGTTTGGGCTCCGGGAACGCAAGAAAAATCTGGAAGAAGGACAGCGTCTGGTTGATGCGGAACTGATGCAATTAGGGATCGATGCTGCGCGCAAAGTATTGATTGGCGCGGCTTTCGAATTTTCGGATGAGGAAGAATTCTTAGTAGCCCTTGGGCGGGGTGACCTTCAGCTGTCAGATGTCGCCGAATGGGTGGCTGTAAATGAATTGGATATCCGGGCATCCTCACAACTTCACCTGGGCTTTGAGACCGATCTCGCGCCGACCTTGATTAAAGGCCTGGGTGGTCGTGAGCATGACATTGCAACATGCTGCAACCCCGTGCTCGGAGATTCTATCGCTGGTATTATTAGTGACGCTGGGGTTGTTGGGGTACATGTTCAAGAATGCGTTGCGGTGTTGCAGGGCGATGCGTATGGCCGGTTGATGCGGTTATCCTGGCAAGAGGGTGCACAAGCTGTATTTTCAGTTGACTTAAAAGTCGAAGCCTACGATCGATCGGGTCTACTGTTTGAAATAACGGGTTTGTTCGTCAAAGAAGCCATTAACGTGATCATGATGCATTCTGTTACGGACCAGGTTGCACAACGAGTTGATCTTAATATGACGATTGAAGTTGAATCGTTGAAAACCTTGATTAAGGTTTTGGAGATGATGCAAAAGATTCCGAATGTGGTGTCAGCTCGTCGATTTACAAGTTAAAAATCCATCTAAAAGGGTAAGGGAATATTATGCGATTAATCTTGTTAGGTGCGCCCGGGGTTGGCAAAGGGACTCAGGCACAGTTCATTACTGAAGCCTATGGTATTCCTCAAATTTCAACAGGCGACATGTTGCGACAAGCGATAAAAGATCAAACCCCTTTGGGTCTTCAAGTAAAAGGCGTGATGGATCGTGGCGAATTAGTGACCGATGAGATCATTATCAATTTAGTGAAAGAGCGATTGCGCCAAGATGATTGTCAGGATGGATTTTTGTTCGATGGTTTTCCTCGAACAATCCCTCAGGCCGAGGCGCTAAAAGATGCGGGCATTGAAATTGATCAAGTGATTGAAATCACGGTGCCGGATGATGAAATTATAAAACGTTTAAGCGGACGACGTGTTCATCCCGGATCGGGACGAACGTATCACGTGCTATACCACCCGCCTAAAACCGCAGGAGTGGACGATGAGACGGGCGAGGCACTGGTGCAACGAGATGACGATCAAGAAGAGACGGTCCGAGATCGTTTGCGGATTTATCGCGATCAGACCGCGCCGCTTGTTGCGTTTTACAAAACACTGACACAAAAAACCGGTGCGCAGTACGCGATGATTGATGGGAATGGAACAACCAATGAGATTAAAGCGATGGTTCAAAAAACGTTAAAGGCGCTTTAATTCCCGAATGAGAACCCTTAGAGGGTAAATCGCGTTATTTTTTTTAATGATTTCTTTGCAAAAAAAAGGTGTGCAAAGTGAAGAGAATTTTCTAAACTTGACCCCAGCGCATCGATGTTACCCCAGCTCTGAGTTAAGCTATGATTCTGAGTTACGCCGAGGAGATGCTTCATAGCCTAAAATGAGTGAGTCTTAAAAGTAAAAGTCACTAAAGGAGTATTAACCGTGGTTGCAAAAAAGAAACCTGCTGCAAAGAAAAAGCCCGCTGCTAAAAAAGCTGTTGTTAAAAAAGCTGTTGTTAAAAAAGCGGTTGCTAAAAAAGCTGTTGCTAAAAAAGTAGTCGCAAAGAAAGCGGCGCCTAAGAAAGCAGCTGCAAAGAAAGCGGCGCCTAAGAAAGCGGCTGCTAAGAAAGCGGCTGCTAAGAAAGCGGCGCCTAAGAAAGCGGCTGCTAAGAAAGCAGCGCCTAAGAAAGCGGCTGCTAAGAAAGCGGCGCCTAAGAAAGCGGCGCCTAAGAAAGCGGCTGCTAAGAAAGTAGCGCCTAAGAAAGCGGCTGCTAAGAAAGCAGCGCCTAAGAAAGCGGCTGCTAAGAAAGCAGCGCCTAAGAAAGCGGCTGCTAAGAAAGCAGCGCCTAAGAAAGCAGCTCCTAAGAAAGCGGCTCCTAAGAAAGCAGCGCCAAAGAAAGCGGTTGCTAAGAAAGCGGTTGCTAAGAAAAAGAAGTAGGTGCCAAAAACAGCAATGCTTTTTAAAGCATTGGAAGATAAAAAAGCCCTTTCGTAGGGCTTTTTTATTGACCGAAATAAAGGCGGTTAGTCCGTGCTGGGGTCGTCACTGCGTTAATCATTTTTCTGCGCTGCGCGGTAGACGTTGGCTAAAGGTCCGCTTGGTTATGGCCACGCAAAAAAAATAATATCTGCGGCCGATAGTCCTTAAGTCGATGGGTCTGCGGTAAAGTTTCCTGGGACGTTAAAGTTGGTAAAGGCGAAAGCGTCATGACTATCGAGAATCAAAAGCGGCAGGGCTTCTAACCATCGCCTAACCGATTGCTGCCCGCACAAGAGTTCGGCATCAATCGAGGTCAGTACCGGCGTTTTGATAGCGATCAGTCCGCATTGTAAGAACCCCCCTTGTCGATAAACGACGGCGTCAAATTCACATGCCGGGTCAAACAAAGCCCTTTGTAAATTTTGTACCAGGTCAGAGGTCAACCTAGGCAGGTCGCAGGCCATGATTAAAGTGTAATCGGTTGAAACGCTCGTGGCACAGGCTTGAATGCCAAACAGGGGGCCGCCATAGTCTGGCAAGTTGTCTTTGATGACGACATCAGCCAGTGATTGATATTGCGGGATGTTTCGATTGGCGCTGATGACGATGGCACGGGTGCATTGTCTTGCCAGCAGCAAGCTTTGATGAATCAGCGGATGACCCTGGTAGTGCACGAGACCTTTATCTTGCCCGCCCATTCTCTGGCCTTTCCCGCCGGCAAGTATGATGGTCGAAAAGTCATTATTCATTATTCATTATTCATTGTTGATTGTTGATTGTTGATTGTTTGTAATTCCTATGAGAAGAGGCCAGCATAAGCGCAAATTGTTGTCAGGGCGATCGCTATGTCTGATTATCAACTCAGCGCGCTATTCTCCTCAGAGGGTTTGATGCGTCAAATGCTACCATCCTTTCGTTCGCGACCGGGGCAAATCGAGTTTGCCTGCGCAATAGAGCGGGCGTTGACGCAGTCCCGTGACTTGGTCATCGAAGCTGAGACCGGTATTGGTAAGAGCCTTGGCTATTTAGTCCCCGTTCTGCTGTCCAACAAGCGCGTTCTTATTTCTACCTATACGAAGCTGCTGCAAGATCAAATATTTTATGAAGACCTGGAGATCGCACTGAGGGTTTTGGGGTCCTCCAAAAAGGTTGCGGTGCTTAAAGGCAGAAGCAATTATCTCTGTCTTTATAAATTTTCTCAGTTATTCGAGTCACCGTCCAAGACATTATCTTTAGTAATGCTTGCTGAAGTAGATGAGGTCAAGGCCTGGTCGATGCGTACTCGGACCGGTGATTTATCTGAATTAGAAGTCCTCAGTTCTGATCTGACGCCGTTGATTACGGCAACGGTTGATGAGTGTCAGAAGACCCGCTGTCCACGCTTTGATCAGTGCGCACTTTATGCGGCACGCAAGCAGGCTGATGTTGCCGATGTCATGGTTGTGAATCACCAGTTACTGATGTCTCGCTATGTAAATCCGAGCGATGACCTGGTCGATCTGATCGATAAGATGGATGTGCAATTAATTGATGAAGCCGATCAATTGCTTCGGTTAGCGCGAGATGCGAAGCAGACCGTTTTCAGTTTTAATTGGATGAAGGAAATGGCAATCACTTTCGGGCGTGTTAATGCCGATCCGCAACAACATGACTCGGTGCTTAGCGAATGGCAGACATTGCTAGGTCAGGAAAAACGGCGATTTGAACGCGCTTATGAGGCGGTTGAAGGGACGTCCTTTTTAGAACCGATCGTTAAAGCCATCGCCCTAGCACAACTCGACGATTTGGAGTCACTCCTGACTCGGCTGAAGCGCGTTTTGGGGCCGAGATTGAATCGAGGAAAAATGCTGGTCGCGGCCTATGACGATTTAGCGTATCGATTGGATCAAGTGCTGACGCTCGCGGCAGATATTGAAGACGAAGCGCAAAGCTATTGGTGGGAGAGCGATGCTCGCGGTGGCGCGCTTTTTCGCTCGACGGTGCCAGATGTTGATCAGGGCGTAATGGGGGTTCTAACGGCGTCGATCCCAAAAATTTTTGTATCGGCAACACTCAGTGTCAACGCGTCGTTTGAGTTTTTCTGCCAACAGATTGGCTATGATGCCACTGAAGCGGTTAAAGTGCCCAATGCCTTCGCCTATTCTGAGCAGGTTATGGGTTACCAGCCAACGCAGCAGTTCGCTGTAGACCACCCGGATTTTATTCAAGCGTTGTTACGCGATTTAGCCAGCCTCGGTGTACTAAAAACCCTAATGTTGTTTACCTCCCACCGAGCGCTCGCGAGTGCTGCCAGCCAGCTTTCGGGCTCCCGGCGAGGCAATCTGTTTGTTCAAGGTGAGCGCCCGCTCCAGACGTTGGTCACAGAGTTCAAGCACGCGGAGCACGGTATCCTGCTTGGGACCACTAGCTTTTGGCATGGCGTTGACCTTAATGGTGCCGGCCTTGAATGCTTGGTGATTGATAAATTGCCATTTTTACAGCCGGATGACCCAAAGTTGATGGCGCGGCGGCGGGCGTACCATCTGGCCGGTTTGGATTTCTTTTCCGACTATATTTTGCCAGACTGCGCGCTAAAATTACGGCAAGGGTTTGGCCGGCTGATCCGAAAGGAAAGTGATCACGGTTTGTTTGTTATCGGAGATCCTCGTTTTTGGAATGCGAGCTATGCGGGTTTGCTTCAAGCCAGTTTGCCGCAATTTAAATGGACGAATAGCGCGTCAGAAGCTTTGGACTTTATGGATAAAAGATCATGATTTTAGGACTTGATACCACCGGCCGTGATCTAAAGCTGGGCTTAATAGCATCTGGTGAAATTCGAAGTCGCCTGTTCAGTAACGATCTTCGGCACTCTCGCCAGATTTTGCCTCAGATACTGCAATTTCTAGAAGAAGAGGGCGAAGACTTAAAATCCATTCAAGCCTTGGCATTCAGTCAAGGTCCAGGGTCGTTCACTGGATTAAGAATCGCGGTTGGGGTGGTTCAAGGCTTAGCCTATGGTCTTGCTTTGCCGGTCATCCCGGTTCCCACCATGGCGATTGTGGCGCGAGCAGCGGGTCAGCAAGCCCGGGTTGCGCGTGTGCTGGTGCTTCTGCATGCGCGTGAAGATGAGTTTTATGGGGCCTTCTATGAAGACTGCGATGGACTCATTCCGAGTCTTACGGCGAAACCTTCGGTCTACACGGCTTTGATGCTGTCTCAGCAGGACTTAACGTCTTGGTCGCTCGCTGGCGACGGTGTCTTTTTATTGGAAGGCCAGGGCCATCTAACCCAAGCAGTGATCGATGTTGTGGCGCCGGATATCCGGAATCTATTGCAGATCGCGGACGCCATGCTCGCCGCGGGGCAGGTTGTTACGGCGCTTGATGCCGCGCCCCTTTATGTTCGCGAGACTGTTGCCCAGAAGTCTCGCCAGTAGATGCGCTATTGCTTAATGAATCAGCCAGCCGGGCTCGCTTTGGTTGATCGCTACGGTAAAAAGCCGCCGCTCATCGTGAACTATGCGAGTCCTGCGTTAAGGCGCCGGCAGAAAAAAATCTCAGCTAGGGGCGAACTCTTGATTCGGGCTGTGAAAGAAAAGCCTGGCGCCCGAGTGCTTGATATGACCGCAGGGCTTGGCATTGATGCGTTCATTTTGGCGTCATACGGGCATGAAGTCATGATGCTTGAGCGGTCTAAAACGGTCTACTTGTTGGTTAGGGATGCGCTAATGCGGGCGCAACAGTTGAAAGATTTGAAACCCATACTGGATCGGCTGACCCTTCACCATTGGGATAGTACCCAGGCTTTTTTGCCGGCAAAAGGATTTGATGCTGCGCTGGTTGACCCGATGTTTGAGGAGAAGAAGAAGTCTGCGTTGCCGCCTGGCAACATGCAGATGTTGCAGGCCTTCTTAGGGCAAGGCGCTGAGCTTCAACCTTTTTTAACGGCCGCCCAGGCGTTGGGTATTCGCCGCACGATTGTGAAACGGCCTCGAGTTGATCGAGAACCCGCGATCAACGCCCGCCGCCCTGTCTACCAGTTAACCGGTCGTAGCAGTCGACTGGATGTTTTCTTCAATCCCGTTTAGCGCCAGTGCGTTGAGTCTTTGTTGGGTTTCAGCGCTGACTAGGCAGGCCAGCGCCTCCTTGCAGGCAGCCAGGGTCTCAGCACGCAGCGCCGTTGATTGTTCTAATGGAAGGATTTTTCTGATTGCCGCAAGCATTGTCTCAGTAAAAACGAAATCCTCCAGGCTGAATCCTTGTGGGTTGGTTTTCAGTGCATGAATTAGGTCGTTGATGGGCTCGGCGCGGCCCAGAAAGTCAGGCTCAATTTCAAGAATCGCGAAAATAAATGCGAGGCGATTAAGGTTGGGCGCGATGATTCGCGCCATTAAATTGCGATCATGGGTTAGGACGTCATCACTGCCCTCAGTTATCGCTTGTTTGCTTGTGACGTCGAAGTCGAAGGTCTTAAGCGTCTGATTAATCTGCTCAGCGCTTGGCGCGAGACTGCAGAAGAGTTCGGCTTCAAGGACTGGCGCGAGTAACTGCAATTGGGCTGCGACCCGCTCAACATTAAGCATCGGGCCATGGGATAAACGATTAGCGAGCAGACTGGGCAGTACCAAAAGATGCGCAACACTATTGCTGTAGTAGCGCATATCAATCAGCCCGCCGTGGGTGATGCCAATGATGGATTCGCCATTGAGCATCTGTCGTTCAGCGCCAGAGGTTGATAAAAAGTAGTCGATTAATGCGGCATCGCTCTGGTCAAACATTGACGAAGTTTTGTCAACTTCGATCAGTTTTGTCAAAAACCGAAGCTGCCTAACGAGCCGTTGTTCGGGAATCTCGAGGCTGTCCGCATGCACAAAGAGGGTTGCCAGCAACTGCGTTGGGTTCACGGGGATGGCTGCATTGATCCCTTTTACAATGTGCTGTCCAAGGGCGCTGCAAATTGCCTTGTGAGATTCGGGCTCTATCGTCTCAAAGTCCGGGCCCGCTCGGCCTGAGAGGAACTGTTCTAGGGAAATCGGGTGGCCAAAATTCACCGAGACCTGGCCAAAATTGAGCTTGAGTAACCGAAACACGCCAAAGAGATCCAATAAGGATTCTGTCTTTTTACGTTTGCCTTTGAGTTCATCCAGATAGCTGCTGATCTCGAGCACCCGTTCGTAGGAAAAGTAAACGGGGATGAATTGGATATCGCGGCGATGGTCCCGATAATACCCTTTTAACGTCATGTTGATCATGCCAGGCCTTGGCGGCAGCATCCCGCCAGTCCGACTTCGGCCGCCTTCGACAAAATATTCGAGGCTGTAACCTTTTGAAAGTAATAGGTGGATGTATTCGTCAAAGACCGCCTTATAGAGCGGATCCTCTTTGAAACTGCGACGCATAAAAAAAGCGCCGGCACGACGCAAGAGTGGACCCACGAGGAATAAGTTGAGGTTGATGCCTGCCGCGATATGGGGCAGCGCCAGGCCGTTGTGGTAGAGCACATACGACAGCAGTAGGTAATCGATGTGACTTCGATGACAGGGCACATAGACAATCTCAGCGCTGTCTGAGACGGCCCGAACGCGCTCGACGTGGCTGACTTCGATGCCATCGTAGAGCCGGTTCCAGAGCCAAGTCAGAATGATGCTGAAAAAGCGGATAATTCTGTAGGACTGATCCGAGGCAATTTCAGAGGCATAGCGATAGGCTTGGGTTGAAACGCGATGCCTGGGCAGTTCGCTGGTTTCGGTGACCGCATCGATCGCAGCCTCTACCGCGGGTGCCGCCAGGAGTTCATCGAGTAGCGTTCGCCGGTGTGATAAATCGGGTCCAAGAATAGACTGTTTTTGATTCTTGAAATGACTTCGGAGCAATCGATGCAGCCGCTTGGTTCTAAGCTGCGCAGAAGACAGATCGCGGGTCAATTCGTCGACCTTCAGCGGGGCGCCAAAGTGAACCAAGATATGTTGTCGGGTAAGCGCAATACAGAGTATTTTTCGAAACTTTGAGGTTGATGCCCACTGATCTGAGAGCAGGACTTTCCACATTGACAGCGCCCGGTCGGGCTGGTGTCCCCAGTAAATGGAGACGGGAACGAATTGAGTTGACGGTTGGTCAGTGCCAGGGGGCGGGACCTGAAGCGAGGTGGGTCGCGCGTCCCCACGCGCTGAGCGTCGACCCCAGAAGCCCTCTCTGTGATTTAGGCAAAAGTAAGCATTGGGCGCGTTGGGGTCTAAGGTGAGCGGGTCGGGTAAACCGCCCGCTTCACAGCCCAGTTCAAGCAATAAGCGATCGGCCAATGAGTCAGAATCGAGGATATAGCGGACATTGACCGAGGCCGCTAGCAGTTCAAGCGCCGCTTGCTCGTGATTGATGAAGGTTGGCCGCAGCCAGAGTCTAAACAGATTCAGAAGTTGTTGGTTAATGACTCTATAAATAGAGCCAAGAGCGCCCTTAGAGCCTGCCATCTAACAGGTCGGAAAGGCGCTCGGCGGTGTTTCGCCCATTGCCTTCAATTTCGACTTCAAAAATGCGGTCAAACTTTCGTTCAGAGGCGGCCGAGACATCCGTGCCAGACTTTAAAACTGTGGGTCTGAGAAAGACCAATAGGTTCTGTTTTTCAATGCTCTTGGTGCGACTTCGAAACAGTGCGCCCAGCACAGGAATACTGCCCAGTAGGGGAACCCGGGATTCGCCTTGGGTCTCTTTGTCTCGGATTAACCCACCCAGAATAATGACTTCTTCATTCTCCACTAAAATGGTGGTGTCGATGGTCCGTATATTGGTGATCAAGTCCGCAGCAGCCTCAGAGCCAATGACGGTCAGGCTGGAGGCATCCACTTCGGATACCTCCTGATGGATCAATAGCCGAACCAAGCTGTCGCTGTTGATGTGAGGCGTGACCTCGAGGGTTAATCCCACGTCTTCGCGCTGGATGGTAGTGAACGGATTGGTCGTGCCCTGGCTGCCTGTCACCGTTGATCCCGTTCTAAAGGGGACGTTTTTGCCAACGACGATTTTGGCTTCTTCGTTGTCCATCGTTGTGATGCTGGGCGTCGATAATAGATTGACATCACTATTGGCAGCCAAGGCTTTTACGATAAAAGCAAAACTGGTGCCGGATGCAGAAACCTTGCCACCCGCGATGAGGGGCGACTCACCAAAGCTTGACGGCGGCGTAATGAGCCCGCTGGGTGCTGCCAGGCCCTGAAGGATTTGTGCCAAAGTCCCGCTCGGAGCGGTGAGCCCGAGGGGCGTCGTGCCGGCGGATGCATCGCCAACGGCCAGTTCGCTGCCCAATTGTTGGCTGAAATCTGAGGTCACTTCAACGATGGCCGCTTCAATTAAGACCTGCATTCGGCGGACGTCGAGGCTTTCTATAATGCCGATCAAATCGATCATGTTGGCTGGATCGGCTCGAATCACCAAGGCGTTGATCGCTTCATCGGCTTGAATGCTGACTTCAACCATTGAGTCTTCGCTGCTTTTACTCTTGCTGCTGATCAGGTTGCTGAGAATCTCAGCCATCTTGGTGGCATCGGAATGGGCCAGTCGGATGACTTTGATGGTGCCAGATCGATTCGCAGGCACATCGAGCTGATCAACGAGGGCTTTGACCCGCGCCAAAGTATAGCGCTCGCCCTTAATGACCAGGCTGTTGGTCCGTTCGCTGGCAACAATGCTGATGCGGTTGGGACCCTTAGCGCTCTTGCCAATTTGATCGGGCGCGAGATCCTCAAGCAGTTTAACCATGTCTTCAACCCAAGCCTCTTTTAGGTTGATAATGGCAACCTCAAGACTGTCGGCAACGTCGACCCGATTAATGATTTCGACCAAGCGGTTAATGTTTGAGGCGTGATCGCTAATGATGAGCACGTTGGGCTCGCTCAAGGCAGCGATGTGACCATATTGGGGGATCAATGGCCGCAGGACCTTCACCATTTCTTCAGATGGCGCGTTGCTGACGGTAATGACCCGGGTGACCAGTTCCTGCGATTCAAGATCATCGACAAAATCATCGGGGTTACTGTTTTGTTTTGCGAGGACAGTTTGTACAATTTTTATGGCGGAACCCGCTGAAACCGCAGCGTAACCGTGGACCTGAAGCACGCTCAGAAAGAGTTGATAAACCGATTCCTCGTCCATATTGACGTTGGAGACAACGGTAACATCCCCTTTGACTCGGGGATCAATGATAAAACTCTTGCCGGTAATGGCCGAGACTTGGGTCACAAACTCTCGGATATCGGCGTTCTTTAAATTGATCTTCCAGCTGTCATCCGCCTGAGCAATGGCTGAGGTCAGCAGGCAGAAAATGAACAGGGTTCTTGCAACAAAAGTCATAAGGTTTGCGATTTACTCTTTGCGGCTAAGTTTACGGGATCATTATCGCTTAGGGTATCGGAATCGTGAGGAAAAAACGTCTTCCACCGCGCTCGACTTCTACTCGGACCCGACCGGCGGCTCTCGCTTGGTCGATTAATCGAGCATCGTTCATGGCAACGCCTAAGGGCGCGCCGTTGACCGACACGACGCGATCGCCAGGTTGCAAACCCGTGTTGTTCAGGGCTGGGTGGGCCGTATCAACTTTATAGCCTTGGCTGCTGCCAGGCGCGACTGCGCTCAGACCATATTCTTTGAGCACTGCCTGAGGATTGCGTTGCAAGCGGTCCCGAACGGCGCTCAGAATTGCTGATCCAGCGCTTGGTGAACCCGATTGCGACGCTTGTGTGGGTCTTGACGAGGTTGGTTTGCCTTGGGTGCTCGGGCGCCGTGAGGTCGATGCTGTCGCGCTGTTTGACGCCTCGATATTCAGCCGTTTGGTGATAAATAAGAGCTTCTCGAGCCTTGCGCCCCGGCGCAATAGGATGTGATTGGATTCAACCGAATGTAGGACACTGTTGCCCGGTAGCTTATCGCCTACAAGGTATAGTTTGCCGTCCTTGCCGCGTTCGGCAACAATCGCACTCGAGGTGCTGGGGACATCGCTCAAGAAAACACCTTGCAGCTCGAGGTTGAGCCGAGTGGTCGGCGCGCTGATGACTTCCTCTTGTTGATTGTCATCGGCCCGTCCAAACAGCTGCCGGGTCGCAAGGCTGGGTCCGTTGCTGGCAATCGAGGATGCAGAGTCCTGAACGGACGCCGCAGAGTGAGAGACCTCAGCGGCTAAATCCGCGTCAAGATAAAAAAGCACATTCTCAACCACGAGATAAATAGAGTAGCCACCGAGCAGTAAAAAGATCCCCAATGACAACGGTTTTTGGACGGTAGCGAGATTGAATTGACCCATGGGTACCCAAGCGTTTCGTTTTGGTAAGGTTACAGGATTTTTTCTTCAAACAGCAGCGGATCTGTTAGCTGCGCCGCCCCAGGGACTTGCGCCAAGATGAGTAAGCGGGGCTGTAATTGCGCTCTGAACCAGCCGTCAAGCCCTAATACAAGACGTGCCAAAGGTGCCCCATCCCGAGTGAGATTGAGTGCTGGCGAGCAATTTTCAAGATCAAGGTTGGCCTGTAAAGGTGGCAGTTGATAATGGGCAACCCCATTAAAGCCATTGAGTGATACCGGCCCGCCAGACCAGGACAAATCACCTGCTAAAGCGTTCACGCATTGCGCGGATATCGTGACATAACCATTTTTGAGCGTCACCAGCCCTGAAAAATGATGCCCGTAGGCGCCCGCCAGTTGGTTGATGTCGCTGCTGCGAACCTCGCCGCTGAGCTGTTCAATCAAAACGGCCTCTTGATTCAATAATAATTGCAGCGTGCCGGTAATCTGATGCCCTGAGCCGGCAAGGCTGACCGTTTGAGTCAAGGCCAGTGAGTCGTCAATGAAACTTGGCCAATCCGCTTGCCAAGATACCCGTGATGGCGGAAATCCTCGAAACTGGACCAGCATATGGCCTTGCCGCCAGGACCCCCGTGGCAGGGCAACGCGCACATCTTGATCAAGCGATAGATTCGGCTCAATCAATCGCCAAATGAGGCTTGCGGGCAGAAACCAAACGGTGGCAATCAAGGCAACGCTTAGGGTTGCAAGCACCACCATTCCCCAACGAATTAGCCCCATTGGACTTGCTTTAGTAGGCCATCTTGGATGCGCCACCACAAATCAGGCGTCGCGGGTTCTTGCTCCTGCCAGGAATCAATGCTTGCTCGAATTTCGTTGGGCAACTGAGCGCTCAGCGCAAGCGCAAAATCAAGATCGGTTTCCCAGTTCGAGATGTTGACCTTGAGCCAGATGCTGGTGAAGGCTTTATAGGCCCTGGTTTGGAGGATCACCTCGCTGCTGCCCTGCGCCGTTGTCGCAAGACCCTGATAGAGGCTAGGTGTTTTGGACCAGGTAATGGGACACAAAATTGACTGAATTGCATCAGCAACCAGGTCCAGGTCAGGCGCCTTGATGTAAATTTCAAGATCAGGATAGCGCGGCTCAGTCATGGCGGCTCAATAGACGAAAGATTAGATCAGAATAAATATTGGTGAGCACGGCAAGATCCCCAACGCGAACCCGCTCATTGATTTTATGGATGGTTTCATTGACGAGGCCCAGTTCAATAACTTGAATGCCGTAAGGGGCGATAAACCGGCCATCCGAGGTGCCGCCACCGGTCGAGCGTATCGCCTTCTGACCCGTAATCGCCAGCAAGCTTGCAACGGCTGCGTCGATGAGGGGGCCTTTCTCGGTCAAGAACGGCTCGCCTGAAAGAGACCATTGGATGTCGAATTCGAGCCCATGGTCCTTCAAGATCGTTTCCGTTTTAAGCATCAGGTCCGTCTGGGTTGACGCGGTCGAGTACCGAAAATTGAAATCAATATGGGCTTCACCTGGGACGACATTTTGGACGCCCACACCAGCATTGAAGTTAGAGACTTGAAAGGTGGTTGGCGGGAAGAATTCATTGCCTTGGTCCCATTGCTTGCAAGATAAGGCGCCAATTGCCGGCATAGCCTTATGAATTGGATTAATGACCGTGTCTGGGTAAGCCACATGACCTGATTTGCCTCGAACAACCAGATGGGCATTCAACGAGCCGCGACGACCAACGCGAATCATATCGCCCAATTGTTGGGCACTCGAGGGTTCCCCTACAATGCAGTAATCGAAATGAAGGTTAGCGTCGGCCAATGATTTCATAACGCGCGTTGTGCCATTCGTCGCCGCGGCCTCTTCATCGCTGGTGATCAGGAAGCCGATTTTACCGGTGAATGCGATTTGTTGGTTGATGAATCGCTCACAGGCGACGATCATCGCCGCCAAGGCCGATTTCATATCGGCGCTGCCACGACCATATAACCAGCCGTCTGAAACCGTGGGTTCAAAAGGGGGGTAGGCCCATTCCGCCAGTGGTCCGGCCGGGACAACGTCCGTGTGGCCTGCGAAAACCAAGGTTGGCCCTGGGATGCCACTGTCCTTGAGTGCCCAAAAATTCTCGACATCGGCAAAGGGCATGGGCGTGATGTCGAAGCCCACTGCGGCCAAACGCTCGATCATGAGCACCTGACAGCCGCCATCCTCTGGCGACACAGAGGGTTTTTTAATCAGCGCCTGCGCCAGAGCCAAAGTCTCAGTGTCATCAGTGCTTGGGAAGGGTTTCGTCATGGCGTTAGTTGTGCTGATGGAGTTGGGCATTTAAAGCGATGGCCTGGCGATTGGTTCGGCACTGCACGACACCCGTTTGAGAGTGGCGGATAAACAGCAAATCGTTTTGAGCGTTGAGTTCGCGCGCTTTCAGCGTTTTGACGAGGTCACCTTGCTCATCCAGCAAGCTGACCTGAGTGCCCGGCGTAATATACAGCCCGGCTTCAATGGTGCAACGATCCCCAAGGGAGATGCCGGTCCCGGCATTTGCGCTGATTAAACAATCCTCGCCGATGGAAATGACATGATTACCACCGCCTGAGAGGGTGCCGGCAGTTGATGCACTGCCGCCGAGATCGGAGCCTTTTGCCACAAAGACGCCTTGTGAGATTCTGCCTTCGACCATGTTAGGACCTTCCGTCCCGGCATTGAAATTGACGAAACCCTCGTGCATCACGGTGGTGCCAGCGCCAAGATAAGCGCCCAGACGCACTCTTGCTGAATCGGCGATCCGGACGCCTTCAGGCGTCACATAGTTGGTGAGCTTGGGAAATTTATCCAAGCTTGTGACCTCTAAATGACGTCCTGCGAGGCGGGCTAATAACATCGCGTCGGGCAACTCTGATAAATCCATTGGGCCATCTGAGGTCCAAGCGATATTGGGCAGTGCGGCATAAATGCCCTCCAGGTTGAGGCTGTTAGGTCGCGTCAAACCATGAGATAGCAAATGAAGTTTTAGATAGGCTGCGGGGGTCGATTCAATGGGCCCATCGATTTTTAACCAAGTCAGGACGCAAGGCTTTTGACTGTCTTTAAGGGTCTCGAGCAATGCGAGTTGGTCAGGTTGTTCCATGACGGCGCACAAAGCCGATCGGGTGGCCTCATCGAGCGCGAGCGTGCCTTCGTTGCCTGCTAAATCAATCAATTGGCCTAAGCCTTGGATCAATTCAGGGCTAGGATGCAGCAGGGGCCTAGGATAGAAGACTTCGAGCCAGGCGTTTGATTTGTTTTGTGTCCCGATACCAATTCCAATACTGAACATAAGGTCTCCAAAAGGTGGGGCATTTGCTGCGAAAAGGCAGGATTATGACCGGTTTGATCTGAATTTTCAGCCAAGATCCTGAAAACAAACTTTAATTCGTTCGGCCGCTTCAATGCAGTCGGATTGCTCAGCGACCAGTGCAATTCGAACGCGTCCCACGCCAGGATTCACGCCGTCGACAGTTCGAGATAAATATTGGCCCGGTAAAACTTTGATGTTGCACGATTGCATTAGATTCTGAGTAAATTGCTCATCATCAATTGGTGTTTCGGGCCACAAGTAGAAGCTTGCAGCAGGCGGCGTGATGGGCCAAACCGGTGCAAGTGTTTGTACGAACGCTTTTGTTTTAGTCCGATACAGGGCGCGATTTTCGATGACGTGTCGTTCGTCTGACCAAGCCAGCGTACTCAATTTTTGAGCATGCACCGGCATGGCGCTGCCATGGTAGGTTCGGTAAAGCAAAAATTGTCGAATCAGGTCTGCGTTGCCCGCGACATAGCCTGAACGTAATCCAGGCAGGTTCGAGCGCTTTGAAAGACTGTTAAAGGCAAGGCACTGTTTGAAGTCTGTATTACCCATGGCGGCTGCGGCCTGCAGGAGGCCGACCGGCGGCGCTGCTTCGTCGGCATAAATTTCAGAGTAGCACTCATCAGCGATCAGGATCACATCATGTTCTATCGCGGTGCGAATAAGGGTTTGGAGGTCTTGCTCTGTCATCAAGCCACCATGCGGGTTGCCAGGATTGCACAGGTAGACCATGCCGACGCGCTGCCAAGTATCGGCATCGATGTCGTCAAAATTGGGTTTGAAATCGTTGCTGGCAGGACAAGACAGATATTGCGGTGTTGTGCCCGCGAGTAGCGCGGCGCCTTCATAAATTTGATAAAAGGGGTTTGGCAGCAAGGTTAGCGGTTTTGCTTGGGGTCGGCTCAAAGCTTGCGCGACAGCAAATAAGGCTTCGCGCGTACCGTTAACAGGGAGGATCTGATGATCAGGATCAGGATGAGCCGGTGCAAAACGGCGGCGAAGAAATCCCGCGATGGCCTGCCGAAGTTCGTTGGTGCCTTTGGTCGGCGGATAGGTCTTTAGGCTTTGCTTGGCCATGTCGCCTTGTTTTAAAAAATCGATGAGAAACTCGGGCGGTTCATGCTGAGGCTCCCCCATCGCTAAAGAAATAAAACGTTGATCAGCCGGCGTAACCGTCTGTAATAATTGATTCAGCCGATCAAAGGGATAAGGGTTTAGTCGGGCTAAATTGGGGTTCATGCAGAAACCCTTTGGATGTGTTGGTCGAGTTCGACTTGAATCGATTTTGAGAGTTGGTCAACGGCTTCAGGGTCGTTCATGGGCAAGCCATTGGCTGTGACAATGTGGAAGACGTCCTCTACGCGTTCGCCGAGGGTGGTAATTTTAGCGGCCTGAATTTGGATATGGTGGGCATGAAACACTCGAGCAAGCTTTGCCAGTAAACCTGGGCGGTCTGCGGCAACCACTTCAAGCACCGTGAAGGTTTCGTTGGCGCGGGTGTCGATCGAAATTTGGGCTCGATGATTGAATTCCTTTAGAATTCTCGGCGTTCGACGGGCGGCAACTTTAAAATCATCCCCGGCCTCGATGGCCTGGTTAATGGTTTGGCGAACAATGTTCGGTCTGTTTTCACGGCCCAGCTGGCCTACCGGTTGCATTTCGAGCACATCAAAGGTGTAGTCCGTTCGGCCTTTGGTGTTGCCGGGTATTCGAGCATCGACAATGTTCATGCCAAGGTGGTCAAAGGCGGACACAATGGCGAAAAACAGCGGTTTATCCGATGGCAGGTGGATAAAAATGTGAGTCACCCCTGAATCGGTCGTGAGTCGCGATTGGTTATCTTCGATGAGGATGAGGGGACCCGTTGCTGGGTCATAAACATTTAGAGACTCGGTATGGGTGATGATGTTGAGTTCCGATTCTCGAAGGAAGTAGTCGTCGTCTAACCCTGCCCACAGGGCGCTCACACGGTCGCTGGTGATGCCCTTGGCCAACAGTTTGGCTTTTGCGCGCACTTGCACTTGGGTCAAGTAGTCGTCTCGATCGATCATATTGTCAACACCCAGCCGGAGAACCCGTTTGGTCTCCAGGTAGAGTTGGCTCATCAAGGAATCGCGCCAGCTATTCCACAGGGTTGGGTTGGTGGCATTGATGTCCGCAACGGTCAAGGCATAGAGATAGTCCAGCCGAACCTGATCGCCCATTTGTTCCGCAAAGTCCCGGACCACATCTGGGTCAAAAATGTCCTTGCGTTGGGCCGTGGTGGACATCAGAAGGTGGTTTTTGACCAGCCAGCAAACCAAATTAGTGTCCCAAGTACCCAATTGATGGCGGGCACAAAAGGCGCTGGCGATTTCAATTCCCAATTCTGAATGATCGCCCCCTTGGCCCTTTGCAAGATCATGAAAAAAGCCAGCGATATAGAGCAGCTCAATTTTCGGCAAACGATGATGGATGTGTGCCGCGATTGGGAACTGTTGCTGCTGATTTTTATAGCGGAACCGGCGCATATTGCGAACGACCTGCAAGGTATGCGCATCCACTGTGTAGATATGAAATAAATCGAACTGCATTTGCCCAACAACCCGTTCAAATTCGGGCAGATAGGCGCCCAGAATGCCATAGCGGTTCATGCGTCTGAGCTGCGAAAAAAGATGGTGCTCAACGCGGAGCAGATCCAAAAATAAGGTTGTCGCAATGTCACTGCCTCTAAAGACATCATCAATTTGAGCGGCCGAGGTTTGTGCCTGTCGAATCGTGCCCGCTCGAATGCCTTTGAGCTCTGGCGTCTCGCCGAGGATGACGAACATCTCAAGTAACGCTTCGGGATTTCGCTCGAAAACGTCCGGGCGGGTGACTTCCAAGTAGTGATTGTTTGACTGAAAGCGTTCGTTGATTTGGACGGGTTGGGTCCGCCTGCCAACCTGAACCACCTGTTCGTCGAAATCTTGCAAGATAATTTCATTGATCGTGCTGACGGATTTCGCAAACCGGTAGTAATCTTGCATGAATTGCTCAACCGCGAGCTGCGCGCCATCACGGTAGCCTAACGCATGGGCTACTTTTCTTTGATTGTCGAAGAACAGCCGATTTTCATCTCGACCCAGTAGGTCGTGCAGCACAAAGCGAACTTTCCAAAGAAATCCGCGGGCATCAATGAGCTTGTCGGCCTCCTCGGGTTCTAAAAATGCGGCGTCTACCAAAGCGTTAAGCGCGCTGGTTTGGTGATGAAACTGGGCAATCCACAAGATGGTCTGGACATCCCGCAGCCCGCCCGGCGCCGTTTTTAGATTGGGCTCGAGGCTGTATTCGGTGTGGTTGGACTTGGCATGGCGATCCTGCTGTTCGTCATATTTGGCTTGGAAGAAGCTTGCGGTCTTCCAGCCGGTTTTGGTCCGTAGCTTTAAGCGCAGCTGTTGAAGGAGATAGGGGGTTCCACAAACCCCCCTCGTATCGAGCAAGGCGGTCATGACGGTTACATCTTGCTTTGCTTGCTGAAGGGTCTCTTTGACTGACCGAACGCTGTGCCCAACTTCTAGGCCGATATCCCAAAGTAGGGCAAGAAAGGATTGAATATTGGAGCTGTGTTGTTGGGCATTGGCGCGCTCGATGAGGATCAGTAAGTCAATGTCTGAATTGGGTAGTAGCTCGCCGCGACCGTAACCGCCAACGGCGACCAAGGAAATGCGGTTTTTCCTCAGGCTGGATAGATTTTCATCCCAACTGAACCGGTGCCAGCAGAGTCTCAGGATATGATCAACAAAAGCGGCTCGCGCTGTAATCAGCTGGGTAACACTCGCCCCGCTTTCGAACGCCGTGTGCTGATGTGCTCGGAAATCAGCCAGCGCAGACTTTAACAGCGGTAGCGGGGTCTTGCTGGCAGAAACCGACTGGGCTAATGCGTCTAGGTCGGGGCTAACCGACTCGAGGAAGGTCATCGTCACTGCGGTGGGTCAGGATTTCATAGCCGGTGTCAGTTACCAAGATGGTGTGTTCCCACTGCGCCGTTAATTGATGGTCTTTCGTAACGACGGTCCATTGATCCGGAAGTAGTTTAACAGCGGCCTTGCCGGCATTAATCATCGGTTCAATGGTAAAGATCATACCCGGTTTTAGGGTCATGCCCGTGCCTGCCCGCCCGTAATGCAGGACCTGGGGCTCGTCGTGAAAGACGCGGCCGATGCCGTGACCGCAGTACTCCCGCACAATTGAAAAGCGATGTTTTTCGGCAAAACTCTGAATCGCCGCGCCAATGTCCCCGAGTTGAGCCCCAGGTTTAACGGCCGCGATGCCGAGATTCAGGCTCTGTTTGCAGGTTTGAACCAATCGCTCGCCACGAACCGTGCCATTGCCGACAACAAACGTTTTGCTGGTATCGCCATGAAAGCCATCCTTTATAAGAGTGACATCGATATTAATAATATCGCCATCTTTTAGAATTTTTTCATCCGATGGGATGCCGTGGCAGACAACATGGTTCACAGAGGTGCAGATGGATTTCGGAAATCCCCGATAGTTAAGAGGTGCTGGCGTGGCTTTTTGCTGGTCGATGGTATAGCGGTGACAAATACGATCAAGTTCACCGGTACTGACGCCTGGGGTGATGTAGGCGGCGATCATTTCCAGCTGCTCAGCCGCCAAAGCGCCAACAATGCGCATTTTCTCAATCTCTGCTGCCGTTTTGATGTTAACCACAATTGCCTCCTTCTACGCCGGGAGAGTATAGCAGGCGACTCGCCCCATGGCAGGCTAAATCATTGGTTTAATGCGTCAAATATGGTATAAAGCGCGCCGCGGAAACGTAAATTAGGGATGGCGGCAAGTGCCCTCATCTTAAATCAGCACACACATCGACACGGGTTGCGGGTGCCTTCGGGTTGCAACTTGGGATGTGTGGAAGCCTAACCCATACAATTGGAGACATCATGGCTCAAGTCAGCATGCGGGAACTGCTAGAAGCAGGCGTCCATTTCGGACATCAAAAGCGGTATTGGAACCCTAAAATGGGTGAATTTATTTTTGGTGCTCGAAACGATATACATATTATCAACCTAGAGAAAACTGTCCCGGCGTTTGAAGAAGCGTTGGCGTTCGTTGGCGCGCTTGCGGCCAAAAAGAACAAAGTGCTGTTTGTCGGTACCAAGCGTAGCGCCAGCAAAATCATCAAAGAAGAAGCGTCGCGGTGTGGCATGCCCTATGTCGATAAACGCTGGTTAGGCGGTATGTTGACGAACTACAAAACCATTCGTCAGTCCATTCGACGACTACGTGATCTTGAAGAACAAAGTACCGATGGTACCTTCACGAAACTGACTAAGCATGAAGCCTTAACGCGTCAGCGCCTACTCGAAAAACTCGAAAGCAGCCTCGGCGGGATCAAGAACATGGGCGGGCTGCCTGATGTCATTATTATTGTCGATGTAGATCATGAAAGGATTGCTGTGACGGAAGCCAAAACCTTGGGCATTCCGGTTGTTGCGATCGTTGACACGAATAGCAATCCAGACAATGTGGATTATTTGATACCGGGTAATGATGATGCGATCCGGTCGGTTCGGTTGTTCATGAGCACGTTTGCGGATGCTATTTTAGAAGCCAAAGGCCAATCCAACGTGGTTCAGAGCGACTTTGTTGAAGTTTCAGAAGACGCCGTCGCAGCCCCAGAGGCAGCGGTTGCACTTGAGGCTGTCGAGGTTGAGCCTGTGGTCGCCGCGGCGGAACCTGGGGCCGTTGAGGCGCCGGCAGCCGATGCTTCGACTACGATAGAAGCTGCGCCAGAAGCGGTTACTGTGGATCCGGCGCCGGAAGAAGATAAGCCCGCCTAAACTCGATGAATTCGAGAAGGCGAGCGCTAAAATAGAACCAATCGAAAGCGGTCATTGAGATCGCTTTTTTTGAGAAGAAAATTAAGGAACGGATATGGCGGCAGTGACAGCAGCGATGGTCAAGGAGCTGAGAGAGCGCACCGGCCTAGGCATGATGGATTGTAAAAAGGCCTTGGTGGAGTCCGACGGTGATATGGACCTTGCCATCGATAGTTTAAGAAAATCCAGTGGCATGAAGGCTGCGAAAAAAGCCTCTCGAACAGCAGCTGATGGTTTGATTCGCATTCAGACGGGTTCTCAGCAAGGCCTGATGGTCGAGGTGAACTGTGAAACAGACTTTGCGGCCAAGGATGAAAATTTCATCAATTTTGCCGACAAGGTGACCGCGGCGATGTTCGAGGCTCAGTCGAGTGATGTCGAAAGCCTGATGGCGTCGGGTTTCGAGGCTACGCGAGAAGCGCTGGTGCAGAAAATTGGTGAAAACTGTAGTGTGCGTCGTGGCCAAATCTTTCAAGGTCAGGTTGCCTCTTATTTGCACACCAATGGTAAAATTGGCGTGCTCGTCCACCTGCAAGGCGGCGATGAGGTTTTGGGGCGGGATTTGGCGATGCACATTGCGGCTGCAAATCCACAGGTGGTGACCCCGGAAGACGCGGGCCAAGATGTCTTGGATAAAGAGCGTGAAATTTATACTGCCCAGGCGGCGGAAAGTGGTAAGCCAGCTGATATCGTTGCCAAGATGGTTGAAGGCAGGATTAAAAAGTTCCTCGCTGAAGTTAGTTTGACCGAGCAAGCCTTTGTAAAAGATAGCGATATTAAAATCAGTGCGCTGCTTAAGCAGCATGATGCACAGGTTCTAGCCTTTGCGCGCTATGAAGTCGGCGAAGGGATCGATAAAGAAGAAGTGGATTTCGCGGCAGAGGTCGCCCAACAACTGTCCTGAGACTGATTATGCCCTCAAAAAAACCCACGCCCAAATACGAGCGAATATTACTGAAGCTCAGCGGAGAAGCGTTGGGTAAGAATGGCGTCGGCATTGATCCAAAAGTCCTCGATCGAACGGCTTTAGAGATTGGCCAACTCGTTGGGATTGGGATTCAGGTCGGTATTGTAATCGGTGGCGGTAATCTTTTCAGGGGCGCAGAACTCAGCGCCGCGGGTCTCGATCGTGTAACGGGCGATCATATGGGCATGCTTGCGACCATCATGAATGCCTTAGCCATGCGGGACGCTTTGGAACGGGCCAATATTCAAACGGTTGTGATGTCGGCAATTCCCATGAGTGGCGTGGTGGAACATTACGATCGAAGACTTGCCATGCGGCATTTGGACGAGGGTGATGTGGTCATTTTTTCATCCGGCACTGGCAACCCCTTCTTCACCACAGATTCTGCGGCTTGCCTGCGCGGCATTGAAGTGGATGCAGATATTGTCCTGAAAGCCACCAAAGTCGATGGCATCTATTCCGCTGATCCAGTCACGCACCCAAACGCCACACGGTTTACAACGGTGACTTATGATGAGATCTTAGAGCAGCAATTGGGGGTGATGGACCTGACCGCAATTTGCTTAGCTCGGGATAACGGGATGCCGCTGCGCGTATTCCAGCTCGACAAAAAAGATGCGCTGCTGAACGCGGTGGTGGGTGAGGGCGAGGGCACCCTCGTGGTGCCTAAAAGAGCACAGGAGACTTTTTGATGATCGAGGAAATCAGGCAGGATGCGGAAGCGCGCATGAAGAAGAGCCTGGCTGCCCTTGAGGTTGCTTTTGCTCGGATTCGAACCGGTCGGGCGCACCCTAGCTTTTTAGATTCAGTCAATGTTGACTATTACGGTAATACAACACCCCTCAGACAAATGGCGAATGTGAATGTTGAGGAAGGCCGATCCCTTGTGATCGTGCCTTGGGAGCGCGCTATGATTCCGGTGATTGAAAAAGCGATTCTAAAATCTGATTTGGGGGTTAATCCCTCGAGTAGTGGTGAGAGCATTAGAATATCGATGCCGCCGCTGACGGAAGAGAATCGTCGGGACCTGGCAAAAATTGCTCGCGCCGACGCCGAAAATGCTCGAATTTCGGTTCGAAACATTCGCCGGGATGCCAATAATGACGTTAAAGACTTCCTGAAAGAAAAGGAAATCAGCGAAGACGAAGCTCGGCGAGGTGAAGATCAGATCCAAAAGCTGACAGATGAAATGATTAAGCAGGCGGATCAGCTGCTGGCCAACAAAGAAAGCGACTTGATGGCGCTCTAGGGCCCGTCGGCAGCGCTCATGCTCAAAACTAGAATCTTGACCGCCCTCGTGATCGCACCGATCGCGCTCTGGGGCTTGTTTTATCTTTCCGCGCCAAATTTTAAATGGTTTTTACTGGTTATCCTGTTGGTTTCTGGTTGGGAGTGGGCAAATTTTGCGCGCTTTCAGCCGTTAGGCCGCGTTGTTTATGCGAGTGTTTTGGGCGCCTTGTTTTTCGTCTCGAGCGACCTTCTGGCGCTTTGGCTCGGTGCTGCGATGGTCTGGTGGATCATTGCTTTGTGGCTGATTGTCAAATACCCCGTTCAGTCAGCGCGATGGCAAAGGCCCGATGTGATTGGCCTGATCGGGATCGTCACCCTCATTCCTTGCGGGCTGAGCCTTTTGTGGCTGAAAGCGCAAAGTGATGCCGCAACGCTTGTGCTGCTGCTGTTTATTTTGATTTGGGCTGCGGATATCGGCGCTTATTTCGTTGGGCGGCGGTTCGGCCAAAAAAAATTGTTACCCAATGTCAGTCCGGGTAAGTCGGTCGAAGGTTTAGCGGGCGGGCTGGTAATTGCCGTGATCGCAGGCTTTGGAACACTGCAGATGATGCCGCCGGTTGATGGCCGCGGGTTGGGTCAGGGTGGTTGGCTGCTGCTGTTTGTGGGCATTGGCCTTATTTCTGTTTTAGGGGATTTAACCTTGTCGATGTTTAAGCGAAGCCGAGGGATTAAAGATTCCAGTCAACTGCTGCCAGGCCATGGGGGTTTTCTAGATCGCTTGGACAGTTTGTTTTCCGCAGCACCGGTCTATTGCGGAGTACTTTATTTGACGGATAGCCTCGTATGACCCGCAAACGGATCACCATTCTTGGCGCAACCGGGTCGATCGGTCAAAGTACGCTCAAGGTGTTGGCAACCAGGCCGGATTACCAAGTCTTTGCGCTGACAGCAAACGAGAACGTCGAGCTTTTATTGGCCCAATGCCAACAATTTAAGCCTGAGTTTGCGGTCCTCGGGACCGAGGCGTTGGCGCAAGATCTCACCACAAAAATTCAAAGCCTAGGACTCAGCACCCAAGTCTTAAGCGGGACCGCGGCGCTTGCCCAGGTCGCGCGCGATCCGTCGGTGACCCACGTAATGGCAGCCATCGTCGGGGGCGCTGGGCTCGCGCCGAGCTTTGCTGCAGCAGAATCAGGCAAGATTATTTTATTGGCCAACAAAGAGGCGTTGGTGATGGCCGGCGCAATTTTTATGGATGCTGTGGCGCGGTCGAATGCGACGCTTTTGCCGGTGGATAGCGAGCATAACGCCATTTTTCAGTGCCTTGGGCAATCATCCCATGTGGGAAAGGGCGTTCGGCGAATTTTACTCACCGGATCGGGGGGGCCTTTTCTCGATACGCCCCTTGCAGATTTACACAGGGTGACGCCAGATGATGCGTGCCGGCACCCGAATTGGGACATGGGCCGAAAGATCTCGGTTGATTCGGCCACTATGATGAACAAAGGGTTAGAGCTGATCGAAGCTTGCTGGTTATTCGATGTGCCGCCGGAAAAAATTGAGTTTGTGATTCACCCACAGAGTATTGTGCATTCCATGGTTGAGTTTGTTGATGGCTCGGTGGTCGCGCAACTGGGTCAGCCTGATATGAGGACGCCGATCGCGCATGTCTTGGCCTTTCCAGAGCGGTGCGAGGCTGGGGTTGCTGCCTTGGACTTTAGCAAGCTCACGGCATTAGAATTCAGAGCGCCAGAACTGAGTCGATTCCCCGCATTAAGTTTGGCGCGGACGGTGGCGAGTGGCCCTAAGAGTCTCGCGATCACCTTCAATGCAGCCAATGAGGTGGCGGTTGAGGCCTTTTTGGCGGAACGACTGTCGTTTTTAAACATCAGCGAAGTGATCAAGGCTGCGGTTGATGTGGCGGCGACACCGGAACTCAATAGTCTTGGTGATGTCCTAACCTGTGACCAAGAAGCAAGGGCGCTAACCCGGCGTATTCTGAAAGCCTATGATTGAATTTTTACAAAGCGTGCTGGCACTCATTGTGACCATCTCGATATTGGTGACCGTGCACGAATTTGGTCATTTTTATGTCGCGAAAAAATGTGGCGTGCATGTCGAGCGGTTCAGTGTTGGCTTTGGCAAGGTTTTATTTCGTCTGCAAGGCAAGCCGCCCAAAGTTGATCAGGGTATCGCGGCCAATGGGCCGCGCACCGTCAGCAATGAACCGCTTGCGGGGACGGAGTATTGCATCGCGATGATCCCCTTAGGCGGCTATGTCAAAATGTTGGATGAACGTGACTCGCTTGTTGCCGATGACCTGCAGCGCTTTGCTTTTAATCGCAAGTCGCTGTGGCAAAGAACGCTGATCGTTGGTGCGGGACCCATGGCGAATTTTATCCTGGCATTTTTTGTTTATTGGTTGTTGTTTATTGCGGGGGTCTCGGGCGTTGCCCCGATCTTGGGCGAGCCGTTGCCCGGCAGTCCAGCCGAGCGGGTTGCGCTCAAAGCAGGGTCTGAAATCGTGAACGTTGATGGTAAGCCGACGGTGACTTGGTCCGAGGTGAACCTTGCGCTGTTTGATCGCTTGGGCGATACCGGCACAATCGAGTTGGTGGTTCGGCCTGACCCGCCGTTGAGCGGCTTGCAAAATGCGTCCTTGCCCATTGCGCGATTTTTGGCTGGCCAGGATGAACCGAGACCGGCAACCGCGCTTGGCCTTAGGCTGCAGCAACCTGTTATGGCGCCCATTCTTGGAGAGATCAGTCCGGGGAGTCCGGCGGATATTGCTGGCTTGAAGGCCGGTGATCAGATAACGATGGCGGACGGTGTTGCCTTGAGTGCTTGGTCGGACTTTGTGGCGCTGGTGCAGGCTCGGGCGGACAAAACGGTCGCGTTGCGCGTCAAACGCGACGAAAGTGAGGTCTATCTTGCGGTCACACCCGAGGCCGTGGTGACCCCTGACGGGACGATTGGCCGAATCGGCGTTGCGCTCGGGCCTCAGCAATGGCCCGCATCAATGCAACGGGTCATCCGCGCGCCGTTTTATACGGCTTGGCTGCCGGCCATCGATAAGACCTATGAGATGACCCGCTTTACCCTTGAAAGTATTGGTAAAATGTTGCGGGGCCTGGTTTCGACCCGTAACCTAAGCGGTCCGATTACCATTGCGAAAATCGCCAATCAAACCGCGGGCAATGGCCTAGAGAGCTTTTTAGGGTTTATTGCCCTAGTGAGTATCAGTCTGGGCGTGCTGAACTTATTGCCCATTCCCATGCTGGATGGTGGCCATCTGCTTTACTTTTTTATAGAAGGGTTGACAGGCAAGCCCGTCTCAGAGCGAATACAAACTTGGGGATTACAGATTGGAATGGTCTTTCTTGTAGGAATCATGATGCTAGCCTTCTATAATGATCTGCTCAGATTATGATTGGGCTACTGTGAAGATCGCTGCTTTTAAATCTATTGTTCGTTTGGGCACCTTTGCCTTACTGCTGTGCCTGGTGACCCAGGCGCAGGCCTTCGTGATTTCTGATGTCCGGGTTGAAGGCTTGCAACGCATCGGCGCTGGCGCGGTTTTTGGTGCAATCCCCTTTAATGTCGGTGACGAAGTCGATGACGAGGGACTTCGGCAGATCATTCGGGCCCTATTCCGGACCGAGAACTTTGATGATGTCAAAGTTGGACGCGATGGCAATGTGTTGCTGATTATCGTCAGTGAGCGACCGACGATCGAAACCATCGAAATTGAAGGTAATAAGGCCATTAAAAGTGAGGCCTTGCTCGAAGGGTTAAGTGGCGCCGGGTTATCTGAAGGCGAGATCTTTAAAAAGGTCACCTTGGATCAAATGGGGGCCGAGCTTGAAAGACAGTACGTGATCCAAGGTCGGTATGACGCCAAAATCTCAACGGACGTCGAAAACCTGCCGCGTAATCGCGTGGGGATCAAAATTGAGGTGGATGAAGGCAGTGTGTCCGGCATTCGACACATTAATATCGTGGGCAATCGTGTTTTTGATGATAAAACCCTAAGAGAACTCTTCGAGCTGCAATTGCCCAGCCTCTTATCTTTTTATACCAAGGATGCCCAGTACTCTCGAGAAAAACTGAAGGGGGATTTAGAAAGCCTTGAGTCTTACTATCTGGATCGCGGCTATCTAAATTTTGTGGTTGAGTCGACCCAAGTCGCCATTGCGCCCAATATGGAAGATGTTTACATCACCATTAATGTGAAAGAGGGCCAACAATTTAAGGTGGGCCAGGTCGAAATTTCCGGCGAACTCCACGATATCCCTGAAGCTTCAATTCGACAACTCATCCTGTCGCGGGAAGGTCAGATCTATTCAAGGGAGCTGATGACGGCCTCGGAAGAGCGGATCGAGATGATTTTGGGCAACGCCGGCTATACCTTCTCGAGTGCAACGGGTAATCCAGCCTTATCAGAAGACGGCGAGACCGTGGTGGTTCGATTCTTTGTGGACGCAGGTAACAGAGCCTACGTGCGCCGAATTTCCTTCCGAGGTAATACCTTGACCCAGGATGAGGTGTTGCGCCGAGAACTCCGGCAGATGGAAGGCGGCTGGGCGTCGAATGCGTACATTGAAGCCTCCAAAGTCAGGCTCGAGCGACTCGGCTTCTTTAAAGAAGTCAATGTCGAAACGCCTGCGGTTGCCGGTGTTGAAGACCAAATTGATGTTGAATATACGGTTGAAGAACAACCATCGGGTGCGATCTCGGCAACCTTTGGCTACGCGCAGGACTTTGGCGCGATCCTAGGATTGTCTTACCAGGAGTCCAATGTGTTCGGCTCCGGGAACTCGTTTAATGTGTCCATTAACCGCAGCTCCTATCAAACGTCCTACAACCTGTCGTTTTTTGATCCGTATTTTACGGTGGATGGCGTGAGTCGCGGGTACTCGATGTTCTATCGCAGTACCTCCTACGACGAACGCAATATCGCCCGCTTCTCAACGGATTCGTTGGGCACGACGGTTAATTTTGGTTACCCGATTAATGAGGTTTCTAGGGTCAACTTTTCAGTTGGTGCTGAAAACACCAATATCAAAGAAGGGATCTACCCATCCCAAGAAATTTCGCGCTTTTTGTCAAAAGAGGGCAACGCTTTTACGCTCCTGACGGTGTCAGCGGCTTACACGATGTCCGCTTTAAATCGTGGTCTCTTACCGACGGCGGGGCGGGCCCAAACCTTGTCTTTTGAAGCGACGGTGCCGGGCAGTCAGCTCGAATTCTACCGAGTTAATTATTCTGGTCAGATCTTTTTCCCGCTGACCAAACTGTTTACACTCCGGCTTAGAACTGATCTTGGTTATGGCGGCACCTTTGGTGGGACCGAGACTTACCCGTTTTATAAGCATTTCTATGCTGGCGGAATGGGATCGGTTCGAGGGTACGAGAGCAATACGCTTGGGCCGAGGACTACGCGATCGCCGAATGATCAGTATGGAGAACCGGACCCGCTTGGCGGCAATTTGTTGATTGAGACGAGTGCTGAAATTCTGTTTCCATTGCCCTTCGTTGAGGATCAGCGCCAGTTAAAGTCGGCGATCTTCATCGATGCGGGCAACGTCTTTAATACCAACTGTCCAGATATTGCGGTCTATTGCCTTGACCCTTCAGAGGGGGAGTTGCGCTACTCCGCTGGTTTTGCAGTGACCTGGATTACGGGTTTTGCGCCCATAAGCTTTGCGATTTCCTATCCGTTTAATCGACGCGATGGGGATGAGAGCGAATCGTTTCAGTTCGAATTAGGGCGAACTTTTTAATCACTCAGTAGTCTAAATATTTGAATCCGGGTCCAGGTTATGACACTATCTGCGACCCGAAGTGTTACCCTGAAAGTACGGGACGGGTTGCAATCAACCTGGTCTAGCGTCAAAGATCAGAATTTTGAAAAAAACGCTGATAAAATCAGTTGTGCCAAGGAGATGCGTTGTGCGATTTAACAAATTAATGAGCCTGGTTTTGGTGTTGGCGGCGACCTCATTCGGCGCCCTTACTGCTCAGGCAGAAATGAAACTTGCTGTGGTCGATGTTGATCGAGCCGTCGCGGGATCGGAAGCTGCCCAAAAGTTGCTGCGGCAGCTGCAGGAAGAGTTCAGAACTGACGAAGACACCATTAAGAAAATTCAAACAGAAGCCGCTGAGCTTTTGCAGAAAATGCAAAAAGACGCTGATGTGATGAGCGATGATGAAAAACGTCGGGTCCAACAGGAGATCGAATCACTCAATAATGACTTTGTTTATCAGCGTCAAAAGCTTCAAAAAGAAGTTGCTGCCCGCCAGAGTGAACTGTTTTTAGGGACCGAAGAAAAGGTGCGTAAGGCGATTGAGGAGCTGGTTTTAGAGAACGACTACGACATGATTTTGCCTCGAGGTGCGGCTTTATATGTCGGTGATCTCTATGACGTCACTCGCAAAGTGACCGAAAAATTGAATCAAGCTGCTACGGCTCAGTAATAGGCTTGTCGATAAAACGCCCATTGCTGGAAACCACCCTGGCGGTGATTGGTGAGCAATTTGGACTGACGGTGGTCGGTGATGGGCAGGTTAGAATTACGGGTATCTCGGCGCTCGATGAAGCGGGTCCAGAAGACCTCACGTTTTTGTTTAGCGCCAAATACCAAAGCCGCCTGGTTGACTGTAAAGCCGGTGCAGTCGTCGTTTCTCCTAAGTTTGCAGATGCGCTAACCGGGCCGGGCCTCATCGCAGAACAACCGCGTCTGGCCTGGGCCAAAATAGCCGTCATATTTGATGTCAGCGAAGCTTGGCCGAACATCCATCCAACGGCTCAAATTCATGAAACCGCAGAACTCGCGGAGGGTGTCTCGATCGGCCCTAATACCGTTGTGCGAGCGGGCGCTGTTCTGAGCGCCGGGGTTTCCTTGGGATCCGGTGTGGTCGTTGGGGAAAACGTGGGCATCGGCGCGGGTTCTCAGGTTCACGCGAATGTGGTGCTCTATCATCAGGTTCAAATCGGCAGGGCTTGTATTATTCATGCAAATGCCGTTATTGGCGCTGATGGGTTCGGGTTTGAGTTTGATCCCGAAACCGGCACTTTGGTTAAGATTCCTCAGGTTTATGGCGTAACAATTGGTAACAATTGCGAACTCGGCGCCGGTACGACCATTGATCGAGGCGCGTTAACGGACACCGAAATCGGCGATGGCGTCAAGATTGATAATCAAGTGCAAATTGGACATGGCTCTAAAATAGGGGCCAATACAGTAATATCCGGTGCCACCGCGATTGCAGGGAGCACCCGAATTGGACGTTCTTGTATGATTGGCGGTGCGGTGGGCATCATTGATAACCTGGTGATTGCGGATCGAGTTGAAATCACGGCGATGAGTCTTGTTACGCAATCCATTACCCAGTCAGGACGATACAGTTCTGGTACCGGATTAATGCCGAGCAGGCAGTGGAAGCGCAATGTGGTGCTATTTAGGAAACTCGATGATCTTTATAAGCGACTGCGCAAACTAGAGACTTAGTAACGGTCGATAGATCGTTTCCCCTAATTATTCGAACGCTTTACCCCATCGTGTTCGTCAATGGAGCGGTTATGGAAATAACGGATATCTGGAAATTATTGCCCCATCGATACCCTTTTTTGTTGGTTGATCGAGTGATCGAAATTGTTGGCGGCAAGAGAATTGTTTGCATTAAAAATGTCACGATCAACGAGCAGGTCTTTACCGGTCATTTCCCCAATTCGCCGGTTTTCCCAGGCGTCATGATTGTGGAAGCGCTCGCGCAAGCTGCCGGAATCTTGGCATTTTCATCTCGTGATAGAACGCTCAATGATGGGTATATCTACTACTTGGCTGGAACCGATAAAACGAAGTTCAAAAGCTCCGTGGTCCCCGGGGATCAAATGCGACTGGAAGTTGACATTATTAATCTTAGAACCCATTGGATGAAAGCCCAAGGCAAGGCCTTTGTTGGTGATCGATTGGCCTGCTCGACCTTGTTGACCTGCGCCGAACAGAAAGTGAGTTGACCGAAAAAATGGCAGCCCAGTCGGTGGGCCACTATGTCATCATTGCGGGTGAGCCATCCGGCGATGCGCTTGGTGCGGAATTGATGGCGGCGATCCTTGCGGAACAGCCCACTGCTCAGTTCTCAGGGGTTGGCGGGCCGTTAATGCAAGCGGCGGGCCTAAACGCTTGGTTCGATATCGAGGCTTTGTCCGTTAATGGTTTTATTGGACCGTTACGGAAGTTGCCCACGCTTGTTACCATGATCTGGACCCTGCGCCGCCGCTGTCTGCGACTGAAGCCCTCTGCCTTTATTGGCATTGATTTTAACTTTTTTAATTTGCTCTTGGCGGGCTTGCTCAAACGCGCTCAGATTCCCACTGTGCATTATGTGTCCCCATCCGTTTGGGCTTGGCGCAAGGGCCGGATTCATTCGATCAAGCGCCGGGTTGACCTGATGTTAACCCTTTATCCGTTTGAGACCGAAATCTATGAGCAGCACGATATTCCGGTGCGCTTTGTCGGTCACCCAAAGGCTCAACTGATTCAGGATCACGATCGCCTGGACCGAAATGCAACGGCGCGCCGCGCACTGGGTGTTGCGCCATCAGAGCAGGTGATTGCGTTCTTACCGGGCAGTCGGCGCAGTGAAGTCGCATCCATGATGCCGGCCTATTTAGCGGCAGCCGATCAATTGTCTAAAACCCGGTCCGTTCGGTTTATCGTTGCCGCGGCCAATGCATCGAGATCGCAAGAAATTCAACAATGGATTCTACAGACCGGATTCAAAGGTCCGATCCAGATCCAAGTTGGCAATTCGTTAACCGTAATGGCCGCCAGTGACGCCGTCATGGTGAATTCGGGCACCGCAACCCTCGAAGCGATGCTGTTGAGAAAGCCTATGGTCATGGCTTACCGGTTGGGTTCGATGACCTATTGGCTGGTTTCAAAGTTGGTGCAGACGCAGCATTTCGCACTGCCGAATATCTTGTCGGGGCAGGCACTGGTTGAGGAGTACATTCAGGATGAGGTAACCGGCCCTAATTTGGCAGCAGCTCTGGAACGGGTTTTGGATCAAGCCGAGCCAGTACGACTGCAAACGGCCTATGACGCGATCCACGAATCCCTGAAAGGCGATCTTAGGGTCCAGGCGGCGCAACCGATTATTGCGATGGCAGCGAGTCGACAAAACGCATGATGGGGTTGAGGATTGCCGGTTTGGATGAAGTGGGTCGTGGGCCCATTGCTGGGCCTGTGGTTGCGGCGGCTGTCATCCTTGACCGGGTTCATCCCATCGAGGGGCTAAAGGACTCCAAGGCCTTGTCGGAACGTCAACGCAATCATTTGGATGCGGGTATTAAACAAAGGGCTGTCAGTTGGGCTCTTGGGCGGGCTGAGGTCGATGAAATCGATGCGCTCAATATATTGCAAGCGAGTTTGTTGGCCATGACCCGGGCTTTCGACGGTTTAAAAGCGCTCCCAGAGTTAGCCTTGGTTGATGGTAATCGGTTACCCGATTTGCCCTGCATCGGTCGCTGGATCATAAAAGGGGATCAGTTTGTGGGCGCGATTCAGGCGGCCTCGATCATCGCTAAAGTGGCGCGGGATGCCGAGATGGTTGCCCTGGATTCAGAATATCCGGGCTATGGCTTTGCGGCGCACAAGGGCTACCCCACTTTAAAACATCGCGCTGCGCTGATCGAGCTTGGATTAACCCCGCATCATCGTCGCACGTTTGCACCTTGCCGGACTTTGTTGGCCGCAGCCTCGCTTTGAGATTCAACACAACGTGATAGCATGGGCAAATCAGTAAGGCGCAATAAAAGGACACCAAAATGGAAATTAAGCGGATAAAAGCCAACCAGCGGATGAGTCAGGCCGTGGTCTATGGGGGTCTGTTGACCACCGCCGGTCAGGTTGCCAAGCAAACCGCCGGTGGGGCGGTTAGTGAACAGGCGCAGGAAATTCTCTCAGAGATCGATCAATTGTTGACGGATGCGGGTACCGATAAAACCAAGTTATTAACGGCCCAAATCTGGTTGTCTGACATTAACGATTTTTCTGAATTCAACGAGGTTTGGGATGCTTGGGTTGCGCCTGGGTCGTCGCCAACCCGGGCGTGTGTTGAGTCGAAGCTCGTAGTGCCTGCGCTGAAGGTAGAAATTGCCGTCACCGCCGCAGTCGAATAAGGAGGCCTAGCATGCAAGTTGCTGAGCAGTTGATTGTCGAGCAAATCCAAATCGGGCCCATGCAGAACTTTGCCTATTTGATTGGGGACCGTTTGACCCGAGAAGTGGTTATTGTGGATCCTGCTTGGGATATTTTAGGATTATTGGACATGATTGAGGCGCGTGACTACAAATTGACCGGCGCTTTATTGACCCATTATCACCCGGATCACTGCGGCGGCAGTTTTGGGCAGAATACGGTTGAGGGCGTGAGTCGCCTGCTCGAACATCATAGCGTGCCGATTTATGCCAATGAGCATGAAGCCGCAGGCGTGAAGAAAGTTACGGGTATTTCGGACACGGATATTAAGAAGGTGACCTCAGGCCAAAAGCTGAAGGTCGGTGATATTGAAATTGAGTTTTTGCACACCCCGGGTCACACCCCCGGCTCGCAATGTTTTCGGGTTAAAAACACATTAATTTCGGGTGATACGCTCTTTATTGATGGCTGCGGGCGGGTCGATCTGCCGGGCTCCAACCCCGACGATATGTTTCGCAGTTTGCAACGGTTGGCGAGCTTGCCGGACGACACCTTGCTGTTGCCGGGCCATAATTACAGCGCGGTGCCCCATGCCACGATGGGCGAAACAAAGCGCAGCAATACCTATCTTAAGATCAAGGATCCCGAGACCTGGAAAATGATGATGGGCGGGTGAGGCTTAAAACTCAGCGTGACCGGGGGTTCTCGGAAATGGGATAGCATCTCGGATATTGTCCATGCCCGTCACGTAGTTCAGCAGTCGCTCAAAGCCCAAGCCAAAGCCGGCATGGGGCACCGTGCCATAACGTCTGAGATCTCGATACCACCATAAACTCGCGCGCATCGCCTCATCCGGTATTCTTGCGTCGAGGACCTCTAAGCGCTCCTCGCGCTGACTACCGCCAATGATTTCGCCAATACCAGGCGCTAAAACATCCATCGCCGCGACGGTTTTACCGTCATCATTGAGGCGCATATAAAAGGCCTTGATGCCTTTTGGGTAATCTAATAGGACGACCGGTCGACCGACGTGGGTCTCGGCAAGAAAACGCTCGTGCTCGCTTTGAAGGTCGCGGCCCCAGGCGACTGGGAAGTCGAATTTTTGCCCGGAGCGCTCAAGGATTGTGATGGCTTCAGAATACGACATGCGCGCGAAAGGCTCCCGGACGAGGGTTTCAAGACGACTTCGCACGGTCGGATCAACCCGCTCATTGAAGAAATCGATGTCCTGCTGACAGTGCTCGAGTACCGCACTCAAGCAGTGTTTGAGCAGGGCTTCGGCTAGATCGGCATTGTCTGAGAGATCGGCAAAGGCAATTTCGGGCTCAACCATCCAGAACTCAGCCAGATGGCGGGAGGTGTTGGAGTTTTCAGCTCGAAAGGTTGGACCAAAGGTATAGACTTTGCTCATAGCAAGGCAATAGGCCTCGACATTCGATTGCCCAGAAACGGTCAGAAAGGCTTCTTTGCCAAAGAAATCATCCGCAAAGCTCACGTCTTTTTGATTAACCAGGTCCAAGGTGCTCACTCGAAACAATTCGCCAGCACCTTCACAGTCGCTGGCGGTGATTAACGGGGTGTTAATCCAATGAAAACCGGATTGGAAAAAATAATTGTGGATGGCATTGGCTAAGACCGTTCGCACGCGGGTAATGGCCCCAAAGGTATTGGTCCTGGGGCGCAGGTGGGCGACCGTCCGAAGGTATTCGAAGGTATGGCGCTTTTTAGCAATGGGATAGGTTTCTGGATCATCGACCCAACCGTGAACAAAAACGGACTCAGCCTGAATCTCTACCGCTTGACCGCGGCCTTCGGAGGCGGTGAGTTCGCCGATGATGGTGACCGAACAGCCCGTAGACAGTGCTAGAACGTCGGTTGTGTAATTCGTAAGGGTTGATGGGATGACTGCCTGAATCGGATCAAAGCTCGATCCGTCGTGTACCGCAACGAATGAGAACCCCGCTTTTGAGTCTCGTTTGGTCCTCACCCAGCCTTGAACTTGAACCCTTTGACCGAGCGGCGGGTCCGTACTGAATAAGTTGGAAATTTGATGCGTTTGCATAGGACAATGACTCGCGTTTAAACGGCGCTATATTAACAGTTTTCTTTCGACGAAGATTAAACCGGCTCGCTTGTGAGACCTAATCGGGCGGCGGCGCTCGCCCTTAAAGTGCGCTTGTCGATCTTACCAGAGGCGATTCGAGGCAGAGGCTTTGCCTCGAGGTGAATGTATCGGGGGATCTTAAATTTCGCGATGTGTTCAGCGAGTTCGGCCTGGATTTGAGTGATGTCCAAATCGCCCTGAGTATAGAGGGTCGCACCGACTTCCTCGCCCAAGCGCGCATCGGGTACGGCGTAGACACTGGCCTCAAGTACTGGATCAAGTGCTAAAAGTGCGGCTTCGACTTCGGCGCAGCCAATATTCTCTCCGCCCCGGATGACTAGGTCTTTGATTCGGTCAACGATGAAGAGATAGCCTTCATCATCTAAGTAAGCCACATCACCGGTTTTGAGCCAGCCATCTTCAAAGGCTTCCGCATTGGCTTCAGGTCGCATCCAATAGCCGTCAATCACCGATGCGCCTCGAATACGCAACTCCCCGCGTGCTCCGGCAGGCAGGGGTTTGCCAGTATCATCGACAATTAGCATGTCGAGTACGGCGGAACACCGGCCAGAGCTTGCGGGTCGCAACAGGTAGTCTTCACCGCCGATGCCGGTGCCGATGGCATTGGTTTCGGTCATGCCCCAACCCGTACTGGGTTGGGCGTGCTTAAAGGTCTCGGGAATATTCTTAACCTGAGCGGGCGCCCGGGGTGCGCCACCGCCGCCCACCGATAATAGGCTGCTCAGGTCGGCTTTAGATTGTTTGCCCGCTTCAATGAGATCGCCGGTCATCGCGGCCGGTGCAACAAAGGAGGTAATGCGTTCCGCGCCAATCAGTTGAACCGCCTGCATAGGGTCCCAGCGATACATCGAAACCATCTTGCGTTGGGCGCGATAGGATTGCAGAAACACACCATGCGATCCGGTTGCATGAAACAAAGGCACGGCCAGTAGGGTCGCGGGTTGCTCGGTTGCCGGCGGTGGTGAGACGCCTAATTCTAATTGCCGTGCTGCGAGATCGAGCTCCCAGGAGAACAGGGCGCTCATGATATTTCGATGGCAGGATACCGCGCCTTTGGGATGACCGGTCGACCCAGAGGTATAAAAGATCGTGGCGTAGTCATCTGGACTGACCGTGGCCCAACTGAGGTCGGTCGAGGTACTTTGTGCCAATAACGCCGAAAATGAGCGGCATTCAAGGTTCGGATCCAGGTTTTGGTAGCGAGTACCAATGATTTGAATGCCTAAATTCTCTGCGATCGGCGCGATGCGAGCCAAGCGTTCTTCATCGGCAATGAAAACCTTGCTGCCACTATGACGCAAACCGTAGTCAATCTCATCGGTCTGCCAAAGCGCGTTCATGCAAACGGCAACGCCGCCCATAGCGGTCACCGCCATGAACGAGATGACCCACTCTGGGTAGTTGCGCATGGAGATTGCAACACGATCGCCGTGCTCGACCCCGAAATCACTGGCAAGCGCATTGGCCAGCCGCATCGCTTGATCATAAACCTCTGAAAAGGAAAGCCGCTCATCTTCATAAACCAAAAAGGTTTTATCCGAGACATTGTCAGCAAACAGTTGACCAAGGGTGCGTGGCGCATGGGTGAAAAATCGGCAGGGTCGACCATTAATAAGACCCGACTCAAGGGCGTAAGGCATGCCTTCTGCAGTCAGCGAGGCGATGGCCTCAGCACGGGTTTGATTCATCCGTTTAACTCCTTTGAAAGCGGTGCGATATTATCGTTTGATGGCATCTTGTTGTGTCTTTTTTTGATCAACGCATCACTGATCCAGTAATGAGTGTGCCAGTAATGATTGTTCAGGTATGGATTATTCAATGAGTTGTTGATCCCGTAATCGCCGTTTAAGGAATCCGCGATTCAAGAGAAAGTCACCGCATCGGCCCAGCAAGTAACAACGATTTGAGTGTAACAGTCCGTTTTAGGTGAAAGCCTTTCAAGTAACGTGCTTCAAGAAAAGTCACTTTAAAGCGCAGCGGTGGCTTGCAACAGCCAGGGTTTGGTCGCTGGGTCGACTCGGTCACAAAGTTTGTTGTAAACCGCTTCATGGTAATTGTTCAGCCAGGTTCGTTCCGGGGCCGTAAAAATGTCGAGATCAATGAGGCGATGATCAAAGGGCGCAAAGGTGAGTGTTTCAAAGCCCAGCATCCCAGACGCCAACCGCACGACCACCATGAGATTTTCACAGCGAATACCATAATCGTTTGGTTCGTAGTATCCGGGCTCGTTTGATACCACCATGCCCGGCAGCAACGGCGCCGTGGGGAGTGGCGATTTGCCAATGCGTTGTGGTCCTTCATGGACGCTCAGGTAACAGCCCACGCCATGCCCTGTGCCATGGTCGAAGTCTTTGCCAATTTCCCAGAGATATTGCCGCGCGAGAACATCTAATTGGTGGCCTTGAACCCCTTCCGGGAAGCAGGCCGTTGCCAGCGCAATATGACCTTTGAGGACCCGTGTAAACAGGTTTTTGTGATCTGCTCTGGGCTCACCGATGGCGATGGTCCGGGTAACATCGGTTGTTCCGTCAAAATACTGACCGCCCGAGTCGACGAGATACAGTGAGTTGGGCGTGAGTGCCGCTGGCACGCCGTTGGTGTGAGAGTAATGGGCCATCGCGGCATTGCTGCCCGCGGCAGAGATCGTTGAAAACGAGAGGTCTTTGAGCTCCGGTAATGCGCGCCGAAATTGCTCAAGTTGATCCGATAAAACGCCTTCGTCATGGTAACGTCCATTGTCAACTTCACCCTCTATCCAGCAGAGATACTCGCTTAGGGCGGCGCCATCACGGATATGGGCTGCACGAATACCGCTGACTTCAACGGCGTTCTTTTGGGCCTTCGGCAATTCAACCGGGTCTTTTTGTTCAATTAAAAGGCAGCCAGAAGACAAGCAACTCAGGGCCGATAGGGCATTGGTGCCCTCTGGGTCCAACAATATTTTTGGCTGTTGCGCGCCATAGCCTTTCAGGAATTCGGAAAATTCGGCTGCGGCATGAACAAAGACCCCGTCGCCAACGTGGTCGGCAAAGTCTTTTGGAATCTTTGCAGGGTCGATAAACAGATGCTGATCCCCGTCGCTCAGTAAAATGGATTGGCTGAGGAGTACCGGTAAGTGCGGTACATCATTGCCGCGAATGTTGAGCAGCCAAGCAATTGAATCCAGTTGACTGATGATGGCGGCATCGGCGCCGCGAGCTTTGATGGTTTCGGCAACCCGAGATCGTTTTGAGGTGCTGGACTCGCCTGAATACTGCTCGCTCAATAGGGTTGCGGGTGCATCCAAAGCCACTGGACGATCCGTCCAAAACTCATCGATTGGGTTTTGAATCAGCGCCTGCAAATTAATATTCAGTTCGCGCAGTTCGATCTCCGTATTTTTGAAAAACCGGTAGGTCACAACTCGGCCATCTAGCGCGACCGACTGACCCGATTGTAGCGTTGCTTTAAGCCAAGCCAGCACCGGGTCACTGATGAGATGATGATGTTCAAAGAGGGGTTCCGGGCATTGGTTAAACGCTTGCAGGGTATAGCGCCCATCGACAAAAAGCGCCGCCCGGTCTTGCGTCACGACGAGCGTGCCAGCTGAACCGGTGAATCCCGAAAGATAGGCCAGGCGTTTATTCTGCTCTGGGACATATTCTCCGAGGTATTCATCGGTTGTTGGAACGATGAAGGCATCGATGTTGGACGCGGCCATATTGGTCCTGAGCGCCTCTAATCGCTGGGGAATGGTCTTCATGCTGTGTATCCTCGATTGAACAAAAAAACCGAATTTCAGACGTTTACGCTGCCAATCGGAAAAACATTGTACGGCATGGATCATCTCAGATCTTAACCAGCGGTGAAAGACCGGAACGCATTACGCCCACGGCCAGGTTCTGCATGAAACCCGCTACAATTCGAATGTGGGTTACTCCTTGGCTCTGGAGATTGATGGCCTGCCGTTCAAGGACCTTGTTCAAAGCCATACGTTGGGTGGTAAAGGCTCGGGGATTAATGCATCCTTTAACGGTTGAACGAAAGGAAAAATAGCCATGATGAATCTTATTCAAATTGAGCAGCATCAAGGCTGGGCAGAAATAATCTTGGACCGGCCAGCGCGCCGGAATGCACTAACCCCTGCGATGGCGGCGCAAATGACAACGGCCATCGAGGGCTTGTCAAAGTCAGCTGAAGTGGCGGCGATCGTCTTGCGGGGTGCCGACCATTGCTTCTGCTCTGGGATCGATTTAAAAGCCCTGCAAAGCAATGAAGACCCGGGTAGTGAAGATGGTGTCTGGCATCCCGAACCTATCAGAGCCTTGCACCTGGCGCTCTATCGGTGTCCAAAACCACTCATTTGCGCCTTGGAAAAATATGCGATCAATGCGGGTGCCGCGCTTGTTTTTGCGTGTGATTTGGTCGTTTCGGGAACCTCGGCCTTTCTTCAGGTTGGCGAGATTCAACAAGGCTCAGATATTCCAATGAATGCCGCCTGGTTGAGACTGAAAGCATCAGAGCAAACACTCGCCCGGCTTGCGTTATTGGGTGACCGTGTGGGCGCAGCGGAGCTTGAAAAAAATGGGCTGGTTCAGGCGGTCGTGCCGGATGACGAGGTGTTAACGGCCGCCAGAGCTTGGGCCGCCCGATTGGCGAGCTTCCCGGTGGGCGCGAGCGACGTCATCATCGAGCGCATCCGAAGTTTTAGGCCGATTGATCCCGAAACCGTGTTTCCGATATCGACCAACAATGCCTTGCTGACGGCGGCTCAAGTTAAGTCGTGATGGGCGCGCTTGTTTTAAAAAGAATAATATTGATCCAAAAAAATGGGATAAAGCCATGATGCAAACACCGACGCAATCGACCTGGCTTGGCCATCCGCCTGGTTTGTTCGTTTTGTTCGCGACCGAAATGTGGGAGCGCTTCAGTTATTACGGCATGCGCGCCCTGTTGATTTTATATCTCACCAAGCATTGGTTGTATGCCGATGGTGAGGCGGCAATGATTTACGGCAGCTATGCCGCGATGGTGTACGCCGTCCCGGTACTGGGCGGGATGATCGCCGATCGTTATCTTGGCCTCCGCAAGGCGATTATCTTTGGTGCGGTGCTGCTGGTTGTGGGTCATCTCGGGATGGCCTATGAAGGCCCGCCGGCGGTCATGATGGGCGAGACGGTTTCACGTTCTGTGCAGCACGAGCAAGCCTTCTACCTTGCGCTATCTTTTATTGTCGTCGGGGTTGGCTTTCTGAAAGCCAATATTTCAACCATTGTTGGTGGACTTTATGGCGAAGGTGACCCTCGGCGGGATGGTGGTTTTACCATCTTCTATATGGGGATCAACCTTGGCGCGTTTGTGGCGACCCTTCTGTGTGCTTATTTGGGCGAAACCTATGGCTGGCGTTATGGTTTTGGTCTTGCAGGGATTGGGATGTTGATCGGGTTGTTGACGTTTTTACTCGGCTCTAAGTATCTCAATGGACTGGGTTTGCCGCCGGCGCCCGAGGCTTTGGCCGCTCGAGCCTTTGGCGTCTCGCTCGAACATCGAATCTATGCCTTGGCAGTCTTGTTTGTTGCGGTCATCTGGTTCGCGATTCAAAACACCCAGGAGATGGGGGTCGTGTTAACCCTGTTTACCGCGGTGATCACAGCCTATGTTATTTGGTTTTCGATCACGGCTTGCACGCCCCAAGAAAGAGATCGGATGCTCTCCATGTTGCTGCTGATGTTTCTGTCAGTGGTTTTTTGGGCGTTGTTCGAGCAGGCGGGATCGTCGCTGACGTTGTTTACCGATCGCAACGTGGATCGCGGTGAATTTTTAACGGCGGGTATGTTCGGCAGCTTAAACGCATTGTTCATTATTCTATTTGCGCCAGTTTTTGCACTGCTCTGGGTCATGATGGCGCGGGTTCAACGAGAACCTTCGACCCCAATGAAGTTTGGGATGGCGATTTTATTGGTCGGTCTCGGATTTTACGTCTTGGTCATTGGCGCGGCCTATGCCGGGCCAGATGGCCAAGTTGCTGTGGTGTGGTTGGTGCTGATGTACCTGCTGCATACTCTGGGGGAGTTGTGTCTGTCGCCGGTTGGATTGTCGATGGTCACCAAGTTATCGGTGCAACGGGTTGCTGCAATGATGATGGGGGTTTGGTTTTTATCCAGTGCCTTTGCAGCCTACGTTGGCGGCTGGATCGCGAGTTTGATGGCCATTGACGGCGCTGGTGGTGATGTTTCTGCCACGGCATCGCTTGCGGTTTATGTCACGGTGTTTGAAAAGTTGGGATTGTTGGCGGTGGTCATCGGTATTGCGTTAATGCTGATTGCACCGCGGATCGCAAAACGAATGCATTAGGCGACATCGTTGATCTGATTGTGTCGCGGGTTTGGTTGCGGTTGCACTGAATACTCAGCCTGCGGTCTGGTCTCGCGCTGGTTTGCCTCAAAGCGGTGATTGCATCAAGGCAAGCGTAGACGAGACGGCCTGAGAGCCAGCGTCCGTTCAGACGGCGGTCGATGAATGCCGTTTTGAAGCCGCTGGCTTTAAGCGGGCTGAAACCGCATGGAGATTGAATTAACACAGTGCCGGGTGTTTTTTTCGGTGATGCGCTCGCCTTCGAACACATGACCCAGATGGCCATCACACTGGCTGCACAGAATCTCAACCCGTTGGCCATCGGCATCGACTTCGCGTCGAACCGCACCGGGTATTTCATCGTCGAACGCGGGCCAGCCGCAGTGGGCCTGAAACTTGTCTTCAGAGCGATAGAGCGGTTGATCACATTGGCGGCAAACATAAACGCCGCCATCAAAATGATCGTCGTATTCTCCCGTAAAGGGTCTTTCAGTGCCCTTTTGGAGAATGACCCAAGACTCTTCTGGCGTCAGTGGTTTTCGTTGATCGGTCATTCATTGTCCTTATTGCATCAAGTGCTGTGTCTGTCGGCAGGTTACCAAAAATTCAGAGGGGATTGAAAGCGCAAAACCAAGTGCTTTGGTGCGGTGTCAAGCTGCAGGTTAGGCGAGCCGATTGAATCCGGGACCGTCTAAAACCGTGAATGACTTTGGTCTGGGCGGTCATAGCGTCAAACGAGCCGGCTCGTTGCTCGTTGCTCGTTGCT
>Ga0115004_10000033_pt1 | contig 69495 bp, 59 predicted proteins | sample ArcticOcean_MG_C_10_FD_88737 | JGI IMG/M metagenome (GOLD analysis project Ga0115004, IMG submission 88737) | Marine microbial communities from western Arctic Ocean - ArcticOcean_MG_CB11_90 | ecosystem: Environmental > Aquatic > Marine > Oceanic | place: Arctic Ocean: Canada Basin | collected... | reverse complement strand
GTGTGGACGGAGTAAAAAGGGAGGTAGACGAAAAAGGGGGTTTCTTTGTGATCGGCAATCCAGTTGGAAACGTCGCGGCCTAATCTTTCGGGGAGGTGCTCGCCTTTGGGGCCATCTTTGAGCTGGGGGTTTTTGTAGGGAGAAAAGTAGGACCTGGGGTGACCGGACTTGTTGCCTCCGAAGTTGGTGTCGAATCCGTCCTTGGTCGGATCAGGGGAGACGTGCCACTTGCCCGCAATACAGGTTTGGTAACCAGCTGATTTGAGCGATTCGGCTAAAGTGGTGAATTTTGGGGCGAGAACTTCGGTGTTTTTGATCGGGATGAGCTTGCGGTGTTTTGCTTTTCCGCGGTCGGAGTTGTTTACGGTGAACACGCCATGACGCGGGGTGTATAGTCCACTCAAGAGCGATGCACGGGAGGGGGCGCAATTTGCGGCAGCCGCGTAAGCATTGGTAAAGGTGATGCCTTCCTTGCCGATTCGGTCGATATGGGGCGTTTTGTAATAGCTCGAGCCCTGGCAGGAGAGATCTGTGTAGCCGAGGTCGTCGGCATAAAAGAGGACGATATTGGGCCGTTTTTCCTCCGATGAAGCGATAAATGGGCTGAGAAATTGACTAAGAACGAGGAAATATCTGAAAGCTTCTTTTTGGCAGGGCTTCATTTTTGCGCTTTATTAAAAGTTGCCTCATATTAACACATGCACATTACTTTGAAACTCCCATATTTTTCATCGGTAGCCCTCCTTAGTGGGCTGCTCGCAACGCAAACCTCGGCGAAGGTTTGGATCTCAGAATTCGTGGCTTCCAACGACGGATCATTCTTGGATGAGAATGGTGACGCGGTCGATTGAATCGAACTGTATAACGAAGGTGAAGACACGCTGGATCTTGGCGGTTGGAGTCTCACCGATGATGCGGGAGACACTCAGAAGTGGGTCTTTCCACCTGAGACGATCATCGGATCCCGTGGGTATCTTGTAGTGTTTGCTTCTGGGAAGAATCGGAGGATTACCGGTGGTGAGCTGCATATCAATTTTTCACTGAAGAGAGGCAGGGAATACCTTGGTCTGATTCAGTCGAACGGAGCGACGGAGGACAAGAATATCTCGGAGCGAGAGTGCGTCGCCGCACGAATGCCGCTGATTTTATTTGGACTCTTGAAAAGGCAAATGCACTTCAGGGATGGACCGGTGATTCGACCGCGACCGTTTCTACTGAGTCTCACAACGATGGCACCGAGATCGTGGTGCTGCGTGAGGCAGATGGTGTCGGCGGTGATCCTAAGAAGTTCCTTCGACTGAAAGTGGCTTACCAGCCGTAGTACACAACTTCCAGTCGTCCACGGTCAATTCGCCGTGGACGCCAGATTAAAATAGAAGGGGGGCTTTGACGCCTCCCTTTTTCTTTGTCGCCTTCGCCTCGATGCATCCTTCATCGTCAAGCCCCAGTCTTGCAAAACGAGATCAATATGGGGATTATTACGGCATGGAAAAACGACGACTTGGGCAAAGTGGAATCGTGGTGAGCGAAATCTGCATGGGCACGATGACTTTTGGGGCGCAGTCAGATCGGGAGGAGAGTTTTAAGATTATGAACGCAGCGGTGGAGGCGGGGATTGATTTTTTCGATACGGCTGAAATTTATCCTGTGCCTCCCTCCGAGGAACTCGCCGGGTTGACCGAAGAATGGCTCGGTGCGTGGCTTGCAGATCGACCGCGCGAATCGGTGATCATTGGGTCGAAGATCGCCGGGGCTGCGCACGGGTGGTTCTGTCCGCCGATTCGTGATGGCAAAGCCGCGCTGGATCGGGTGCATCTTCGGAAAGCGCTCGAGGGGAGCTTGCGTCGGCTCGGGACGGACTACCTTGACCTTTACCAGATTCATTGGCCGGATCACGGGATGAGAGCGGCGGACACGCTGGAGGTGCTCGATGAATTCGTGAAGGAAGGGAAGGTCCGGGCCATCGGTCTGAGCAACGACAATCCATATGGTGTGATGAAGAGTCTTTGGACGAGCGAACTGGAGGGGCTTACGCGCATCGACACGGTGCAGAATAATTTCTCGCTGAATAATCGTCGGGACGAAGACGAACTCGCTGAATGCCTTCGTCGGGAGAAGGTGAGTTTGCTTCCCTACAGCCCGCTGGCGGGTGGAGTTCTCACTGGGAAATACAACGATGGTGCGCCTGAAGGAGCCCGGTTTACCGATTACATCGACAATGGAGGACTACGGCAGAAGGCCATGGCGGGACGCTTTGTGAATGAAAAAGCGATCGCCTCAACGCGGCGTTTTATGGAGATTGCGGAGGAGATCGGGATTGATGTCACGACTCTGGCAACAGCCTGGAGTAAACAACATGACTATGTCGCAGCTACGATTGTTGGCGTCTCGAAAGTGGAGCAACTAAAACCGATCGTCAAAGCAGCAGGACTCGTTCTCGATGAAAGCACGATGAAGCAGCTAGATCAGGTGAGTAAGGATCATCTTTATCCCATGGGATAAGGAGCAATGATGCTTTATTTGATCCGCGCGATATGATTGATTCGTTCTCTCACCATGAGTAACGACCCTCAACCTCCCGAGAGCGATGGCGCTCTCGATTTATCCGGACTGAATTTCGGCCCTGCTTGGGCGCGCGATCCAGCGGAGTCCAAGTCCGTCAAAAAATATAATGACCAGGGTGATCGCTCTGAGTCTCGAGACCGCCGTGGAGGTGGTGGACGAGGCGATCGACGTGGCGGTGGACGTGGTGACCAGCGTGGAGGTGGTCAACGTGGAGGTGGTCAACGTGGAGATCGACGCGACGGCGGTGGAAATCGCGGTAAGTTTCAAGGCGGTCGTGATCGTCATGATGAACGTGGTCCTCAGCGTGAAGAAATAGCCTTTCCCGAAGGAGTCAAGGTGAGCTTCATGCCTAGTGAAGAGAGTCTTGATCTGTTGGCCAAGGAAGTGACGCAGACGGGTCGCACCTTTTCGGTTTTCGATCTTGCGAAGGTTCTTTTGCAGGGCCGTGATCGTTTTCGGGTGACTTTTGAGCACAAAGAAAATCCCTTCTTCCGTTGTCGCGAAGACAACTCGCTTTGGCTTACCAAGAAAGAGGCGTTGAGTCATCTTTGGCGGGCTGACTGGCGTAAAAAGTTTTACGAAGAAGTGCAAATCGAAGGGGAGGCACCGAGTGGAAGTTTCCAAGCGGTCGCTAAGTGTGGATTGACCGGAAAGCTTCTAGGCCCTCCGAATTACCACGCTTACCAACAGAACGTGGTCGCGCTCCATCGCGAGCAGTTTGCGAATATGCCGCTTGAGCGTTTCAAATCGCGGATCGTGATGGAGCGAGGCGAGGAAGCCGTCGAAGCATGGCTCGAAAGCATGAAGATTACGACTCAGTGGAAGGTTGCTGAACCTGACGCGGAAGAGGTCGCTGACGAAAAAGCGCCACAAGAGACTCCCGCTGAGGAGGCAGCTCCAGCTGAGGAAGTAGCGACGGGCGAAGAAACCTCGACAAGCGAGGAGGCTCCCGAGGCGGAAGTAATAGTTGAGGTGGCAGAAGATTCTCCCACCCCCGCGGAAGAAGCCGCACCTCAAGAAGCTTCCGTCGAGGCGGAGGCTGTCGAATCTCCTGATGCTTCAGAAGAAGAAATTGTGCTTCTCAAAACTGCTCGTGAGGTGGAGCAGCATTTTCTCGAGAATCATTTTGAATCGACTATTGAGGAAAGTAAGCGTGCTTGGGTCATGGGGGATATTCAGGGTAAGAACCTATCACCGGGACTTCTGGCTCTTCTGAAGAATTCAGTAGTCGAAGAGAAACGCTACCCGGCCAATTTGATGCCGATTGTCTGTCGTCAGCTTTCCGGTCGTCACGTTGCCGTCTTTAAGTGGGAGAAAAAACTGAAGGTGGGTCCTTCAAGGCCTCACGCTGTTTCTGCCAAGACCCAGCTCGCTGAACGTCCTCAAGCAATCATCGATTACCTCGGTAAGAATTCAGGCAAGAAACTGCAGGACCTTTGGAAGAAATTTCTCCCGGAAGATGCGAGCGACGTGATTAAAGGAGAATGGTATCACGACCTTCATTGGTTGTTGAACCAAGGCCATGTCATCCTTCTTTCTGACACCAGTCTTCATCTCGCCAAATCGGGAGACGTCGGAAAGCCTTCTGCCAAAAATGAGGTTAAGCTCGCTTCCAGAAAGAAAGCAGTTTCCAAAGAGGAGCCCGCAGCAGAGGAAAAGCCAGTGGCAGAGGAAAAGCCAGTGGCAAAGGAGAAGCCAGTGGCAGAGGAAAAGCCAGTGGCAGAGGAGAAGCCAGTGGCAGAGGAGAAGCCAGTGGCAAAGGAGAAGCCAGTGGCAGAAGAAAAGCCAGTGGCAGAGGAAAAGCCAGTGGCAGAGGAAAAGCCAGTGGCAGAGGAGAAGCCAGTGGCAGAGGAAAAGCCAGTGGCAGAGGAGAAGCCAGTGGCAGAGGAGAAGCCAGTGGCAGAGGAGAAAAAAGCTGAGGTGCCAGCACCCGAGCCAGAGGCTCCAGTCGCTGAATCCGGTCCTATTGTTGCCCCTCTAGAGGAAAGACCGGCCGCTGAAAAGGCTCCTAAGGAACCCGAATCCGAGTAGCTAGATAGAGTGCTTCCAAAATAGCGAAGATATTCTCATTGCGGGAAGCTTGGTCCGACCTGATGATCTCCCCATGGCAACCATCGACATTACGCCGGAGAAGGCGGGCGCATTGATTCAAAAGTTCAAACCCAAGGTAGGTCTTCTCGTTCCGGCGTTCCTTATCTTGATCGGAGTTTTCTCCTCGTTTTACACCGTCCCGGCAGACTCCGAGGCGGTTATTCTGCGATTTGGAAAATATGAGCGGACAGCGACCTCAGGACTCCATTTCAAGATGCCCTTTGGTTTGGAGCAAAAATTCATTCTGCCGGTAAAGCGTCAGCTCAAAATGGAGTTCGGCTTTAGCACCCAGGGTTCGACCAATCGTTACCAGTCGGTTCCGCAGGAGCATGCTGACGAGCAGTCGATGATTACTGGGGATAAGAACGCCGCTCTTGTCGAGTGGGTCGTTCAGTATCGCATTAATGATCCTGAAAAGTATCTCTTTCGGGTCCGTGATCCTGAACTTACCTTGCGCGATGCTTCCGAATCGGTAATGCGTGAAGTCGTCGGGGACCGCACCGTCGATGAAGTGATTACCATTGGTCGACAATCCATCGAGGCTGATGCCTCCACGAAGTTGGAAGCGTTGATTCGCCTTTATGGCTTGGGTCTTCAAATCACCTCTGTGGAGCTCAAGAACGTTAATCCGCCCCGGCTTGTGCAATCGTCCTTCAACGAAGTGAATCAGGCTCAACAGGAGCGTGAGACGATGATTAACGAAGCCAAAGGCCAGTATAACAAGGCGGTTCCAAAGACCAAGGGACTTGCCGACCAGCAAGTGAGTCGCGCCGAAGGTGATGCCAAGCAGCGAGTCAATGAAGCCAGCGGTGATGCCGAACGCTTCCTCGCTCTTTACCAAGAATATGCCAAAGCGCCGCAAATCACGCGGCAGCGCCTCTACCTCGAACGGATGACCGAAGTTCTTCCTCGACTGAAGAGCAAAGTCATCATGGATGAAAAATCCACCTCTCCCGTCCCCCTTCTCGACCTCAACAACGCATTGAAGAAATGAAAAAGTTTTTATCCTCATTTATTGCCATAGGCATTTTAACCGTTCTTCTTTTCGCATCCGGCGCGATCTACACCGTGCGCGAAGATCAGCAGATTCTTCTGACTCAATTTGGCAAACCGGTTGGAGATCCGATCACGGAAGCCGGACTTCATTTTAAGATCCCTTTTATCCAAAAGGTGAACGAGATGGAGAAACGCGTTCTGAGTTGGGATGGGAACAGTTCGCAAATGCCCACCCGGGATAAACTCTACATCAAGGTGGACACCTTTGCCCGCTGGGAGATTTCCAAACCGCTGGTCTATTTTCAAAAGTTGCGTGACGAAAGAACCGCACAATCCCGTCTCGATGACGTTCTCGGCTCGGAAACCCGCAATGCCGTCGCCAACAACGACCTGATCGAGATCATTCGCACTACGAAAGATCGAAAGCCTCAGCAACCGGAAGAAATTGGCGAGATTTTAGGATCAACCAGTGCTCTTGACCCGATTTCCAAAGGCCGGACGGTGATCGAGAAGGCCGTCTTTGATGCTGCAAGCGGAAAGCTGGAATCGTATGGCATTAAGCTCCTCGACCTTCGCTTCAAGCGGGTGAACTACACCAGTCAGGATGAGCCGAAAATGTTTCTGCGGATGGTCTCCGAGCGTCGGCAAATCGCCGAACGTTTCCGCTCTGAAGGTGCGGGTGAAGCAGCCCGGATTGTAGGAGACATGGAGCGCGAAGTGAAGACGATCGAGTCTGAAGCCTATCAACGGGTCCAGAGCGTGCTCGGGAAATCAGATGCCGAAGCGACCAGAACCTACGCTGAGGCTTATGGTGGGAGCCCCGAGCAGGAGGAATTCTACGGTTTTTTCAAAACGCTGGAAGCCTATGATAAAATTCTAGATGAGAATACCACCTTGATTCTATCGACTAACTCCGAGCTCTTTCGTCTCTTGAACGGGAAATCGTCGGGCGAGTAAATGACTCTTGATCGTCTTAACACTTCGGAGAAGATAGCCGCAGTTGTTTGAGCAACGACACGAACCCGAAACAACCAGATTATGAAAAAATTATCCATTCTTCTTCTCTCCGCAGTCTTCGCCACTCTCTCCAGCTGCCAGACCATGCAAGGTTTGGGGCGTGATCTCGGAAATGCCGGCGGTAGCCTTGAGAAAGCGGCTCAGCGCTAAATCTCCAAATCTCAATTTTCTCAAAGAGGGCGGTCTTCGGATTGCCCTTTTTTTGTGATTTGCTAAAGTTGCTTATAATGACAGCAAAGGAAGTTCTCTCCCAACTCTAGTCCTTGGGCAACGAGCAGACGAAAAAGATCCATCTCCGGCATGGCGCCATTGAGCCTCTCTTTGGCGTCAAGGTGGGGGATTTGAAGGCGATTCAGAAGAAGGTGAAAAAGATCACCCTCTCGCTCTTGAGCTCTATGCCACAGGGAACTTGGACGCGATGTATCTTGCAGGTCTGATCGCTGACGAGGCACAAGCGACCAAGAAGGATTTACGAGATTGGGCGAACAAGGCGACTTGCTCGATGATCTCAAATTACACTGTGGCAGGACTCGCTGCGGAATCGAAACATGCCATTGATCTGGAGTCCGAGTGGATCGATCACAAGAAGGAACTGATCGCCTTGGCGGGCTGGTGCACCTTAACAAACTCCCTTTCGATCACCGCCGATGATGAAATTGAATATGCGCTTTTCACCAAGTTTCTCAAGCGAGTGGCGAAGGAAATTCACGACGGGAGAAATGAGGTCAAGGCGGCCATGAATGGATTTATCATCGGTTTGGGATCGTTCTATCCGCCCCTTACTAAAGCAGCGAAAGAGACTGCGGCAAAGATTGGGAAAGTGGTGGTCGATCAGGGCAACACCTCTTGCAAGACCCCGGATGCAGTGGAACGAATCGAGAAGATCGAGAAAATGGACCGCATTGGGAAGAAGCGCAAATCGGCCCGGTGCTAGATCCGGGGCAGGCGTCTTAAGGCTGCCGAAACCCACTGCGTGCCGGCGTCGATCAAGTCCCAGGAAATATTGGCCCAGTTGAAGAAGAAGATCTTCCAGGTGAGGTCCGGTGACGCCGCGCATACCATGCCGCTGAGGAGCACGAGGTTGAAGAAAGCGATCACCATGAGTGAGAAAAAGGTGCCGTGCTCTTTCAGGTCGGGCTGATCTTTTGGAATCATCCAGAGGGTCCAGACGATGTGGAAACACCAAGTGCCGCCGAGGAGGACGATGAGACCTTGCTCTCCATAGGGGATCGATGTCGTTGAGGAAAGAAGCCCGTAGATAGCGAGAAGGACGATGGACCAGAAGGGGACAAAGTAGGGTGACAGCGCGATGAGCAGGTTCGACTTATTCGTCATGATGTAGCCGCCATCGGTGCTTACTTTCATTTCGGTGACACGGCCTAGGCAGAAGTAGACGAAAAGGGCGTGCGTCATTTCGTGACCGAGAATGTAGAGATAAAGGAATTTTTCAGCCAGAAGTCCCGAGAAGAACCACGAAAGCATCAAGCCGATCCCCACCGTGAAGCAGACAAATTCCTTTGTCCTGTAAAAGTGATGCAGGAAGTCCGGGTCACCGACGCGCTGGAAAAGCGTCAATACCGTGACGAAGCACAGCGGCATGATGAGGAGGGCCGCACACCAACGCAAAATCCTGCTGGGCCAGGAGAGGTGGAAGTCGTCGAAGCCAAGATCCTCGGCAGTTCCTGCGATGGCGGCATGGGCTGTCATTCCCGCGCGCCTTCCGGTGCGCATATTCTGCATGTCCTGAACCTTGCGGTCCACTCGCTTCAGGGTGCCCCCAAGCCCGCCCTTTTTCGACCGGGGAGCCCGACGATTGGTGCTAGGGGATTTGAGATTGAGACGCTTGCGTGCCACCAGTTCTTTTGAATACTTAAAATATCCGAAAAGATAAAGCGAAAGGATACCTCTGGTGGAAAATTATGGCGGCTGTTGCTCGTGGCGAGATTCTCTGGTGGATTCCTCAGATAGCGCTATCCCTCAGTGACTTCTCCGGATCGGAAAAGCGATCTTTCTCTGCGGGCTTTGCTTTCGTCAGGGGGCTCGCTAAGATCTCGCCGCTCTGACATGAAGCCGACCACGAACCTCGCTACCGCCACTACTCCCGACGGAGCTTCCCTGATGTTGCAGGAGCATGATGGTGAATTCTTCCTCAAAGTGGCTGGGGTCCCGCTGATGAGCACGATAGCGTGTTCCTCGGAGCAAACCATGAGCGAGCTGGCCTGTGAAAATGTCGGGGAGGATCCGCTGATCCTCATTGGGGGACTTGGCTTTGGTTTCACCTTACGACGGGTTCTTGAGCTGGTTGGAAAAGAAGCCACCGTTGAAGTGTCGGAGCTTCTCCCGATCATCGTGCAATGGAATCGCGAGTATCTCGGGTCGATCAATGGCACCCTCCTTGATGATCCCCGGACGGTGGTGAAGGAGCGCGATGTTTACGAACTGATCAAAGAAGGTCCCGGTCGCTACGACGCCATTTTACTCGATGTCGACAACAGCCCCGACCCGCTCGTTGATGAGGGGAATTCCCGGCTCTATGATCGTCGGGGCGTGTCATTGGTGGCAAGGGCGCTACGGCCTAGAGGGCGCGTCATTTATTGGTCGGCTCATCCCGATAAGGCCTTTTCGAAATCTCTCGAGCGCGACTTTAAAAACGTGCAAGCCATCCCCGCGAAAGCCTATCCCAAGGCAAAGCGCTTTACCCACACGCTCTTTGTGGGCGATCGGAAATAGCATCTTATGAAGGATATCCCACGCTTTGAAGAACTCGACTATCGCAAGACGCCGCTGGGCGATCTTATTCTCCGTCGAAGAACCGTGCTCTCGTTGGAAAACGAAGAAGTCTATGAGGTCATTCTCGGTGACGCCTTTTTGATGTCGTCGATGTTCACCGAGGTCGAACAAGCGCTTTCCCGATTTGGGTTGGCGGCGGCCGCGGAATCGTTTCCTGAAACTCCACTCGACGTTGTCGTCGGTGGCTTGGGGCTTGGCTACACCGCACGTGCTGCTCTGGAGCATGACTTTGTCGATTCGTTGGCGATCGTTGATTACCTCGAGCCGGTGATCGAGTGGTTCGAGAAAGAGCTCACGCCGCTTGCGCCGGGCCTCAATGCCGATCCGCGTTGTTCCTACGTGCATGGAGATTTTTTCAAGCTCGCGCTCGCGCAGGGAAAAGAACGTTCATTTGATGAAGCTGATGCGGAGCGGAAATTCCATGCGGTGCTTCTCGATATCGATCACTCGCCCGCGCATCTCCTACATGAGCGACATGCGAGCTTCTATGCCGCAGATGGCCTCCGGATTCTTGCGGAGAAGATTCATCCCGGAGGCGTCTTCGCACTTTGGTCTGATGATCCTCCGGAAGAGAGTTTCATGAAATCCCTGAACGAGGTTTTCGAATCTTGTGAGACGCAGATTGTTTCGTTTCACAATCCGATTCAAAACGAGGATTTCGAAAGCACCGTTTACGTGGCACGAAAACCGTTTTAGGGGCGTTGGGAAAAGAGCCGCATTAATGTTATAAGCTTACCAAAAAATCATCCGTCGCATTGAACCTTGAAAACAACGCAAACTTTTATGAAATACATTTCCTTCGCCGCAGTCGTCACCCTGGCTCTTTCCGGATTGGCGCTCGCCGATGAAACCAACCTGCGACGAGGTCATGCGCAGACCCCGGATGAGGCCAAGGCGGAACTCTTACAATTCCAGGCCTCCTATTCGGATTTGGGAGGATGGAAAAAGCGCAAAGAAAACATTCTCGAGGGCATTCTTGAGGGTGCCAGCCTGAGCAAACTACCTGAGAAAACACCGCTCAATTCAAGGTTCTCGAACAAGAGAAGCTATGAAGGGTATTTTGTGGAGAGTGTTGCGTTTGAAAGTTCGCCCGGAATTTATGTTACGGGCACACTGTATCGTCCCTCTGAATTCAAGGGCCGGCTCGCCGGCATTCTTTGCCCGCATGGTCATGGGGGGCGTTTTAACGATAATAGACAAAAGCGCTGTGCGATTTTGGCGCGCATGGGAGCGGCCGTATTTCAATACGATATGGTGGGGTATGGCGATTGGAAGGAGGCGGGGTGGTCTCATGACCAAACGCCGGAAGTACTCAGATTGCAGACCTGGAATAGTATGCGTGCAGTAGATTTTCTTCTTTCAGTGCCGGATGTGGATGCAAAACGGATTGGCATTACCGGTTGTTCCGGTGGCGGAACGCAATCATTCATTCTCGCGGCCATCGACGATCGCATCACGGTGAGCGTCCCTGTCTGTCAGGTTTCCGCTCATTTTTTCGGTGGTTGTGTCTGTGAGAGCGGCATGCCAATCCACCAGAGCGCCAAGCATAAGACCAACAACGCCGAGATCGCAGCACTTGCCGCCCCGCGCCCCCAATTGATTATTTCCAATGGTTCGGACTGGACCAAGCACACGCCTCAAAACGAATTTCCATATCTTAAGCATGTCTATGAGCTCTACGGTGCCGCTGGCAAGGTTAAGAATGTGCATCTCGCAGAAGAGAAACATGATTACGGTTTATCCAAGCGTATGGCGGCGTATCCTTTCCTTGCGGAACACTTGAAGCTGGATCTTGCCAAAGTTCGCGATGCCGATGGAAATATCGACGAATCATTTATCGTTGTTGAAGAGCGGGCTAAGATGTTGGTATTTGGAGCAAATAATCCCTACCCAGCGAATGCGGTGAAAGCTAATACCCCTTTGCCAAAATAAAGGGCGAGCATATGCATTGAGAGCAACACTTGATCCGCCCGGAGGCTGATTACTTTAGTTGTTGCGCTTTTGAGTTGCGAAAGCACGCCTGTGTCAAAGAAACGATTGCGCTCATGCTTCCAGATCGTTGCCTGCTCGACGTGAAGAAATGATGAGAGATTGGGAGTTTTTGGAGGAGTGTTTATCCTCTGGATTTGATGATCCTAGCGCTGCTTGAGAGGAGCTTTGCCGCGTGGAGCGCTGACTCTGCCAATAGGTCTTCCATTGAATCCCGGGACGGAGGATTTCTTGGCCGGATCTCCATTCGTTCGACAGAATTTAACGGTCTCTGGAATCATGTTAAGTTCGAAAGATCGGGTTTAGATTGGCAAGGTCATTTGGGGCTCCATTTGCGGTGTCGACGAGTGAGTGATTGGTGTCGTAAAGCTCAACGCTCAACGAGTTTAAGGTGGCTCGATTCACTCGGACGTCTCTCGTGCGGTAATCAACCGAGGGGATATCGACTAAAAGGAAAATGAAACTTCTTTCAGGGCGAATGAACTGCTGGACCTGGACCTCTGACTGCAAGGAGGGTATAAAAAAGAATCTGTCTGATCACGGCTGTCTCCTAGCATTAAAAATCTCTTCTCGGAAATAATTGCGAAGTGGCAGATTGGCGGTGGACCCGAAAGTCCGGTGGTGTGTGGCGGGAGGTTATAACCTATCCCCTTACTGCGGGGCTCCCGCCCAAAGAAGGTGAAATATTCATGTTCTGGCTTTCTTTTGTTAGGCTGGACAGGAGGCGAGGAAGAGCGAACCATATTTATTATGGAACGGTGGATCAGTGTTTTGGGAGTGTTCACGCTTTTAGGTATTGCCTATGCGTGTTCCGAGAATCGTAGAGCGATCAACTGGCGCACGGTAGGTGGGGCCTTGTTCATTCAGGTCGCTCTGGCGGCGTGGGTGCTCGGTTCTTCGTCTGGGCAAGAGGTTTTGGGCTGGCTGACGACACGGGTTCAGGAATTAATCGGAGCAGGGCAGACTGGGATTGAGTTTCTTTTTGGTGATCTCGCACGCAATGAGGCGGTGGGCTTCGTGTTTGCGTTCCGAGTGCTCCCGGTGATCATTTTTTTCTCATCGCTCATTGCGGTGCTTTATTACTTACGCGTGATGCAAGTGGTCATTCGTTTTGTGGGTGGTGGTCTCCACAAATTGCTAGGAACGAGCCGCACCGAATCGTTTTCTGCCGCGGCGAATATTTTTGTCGGGCAAACGGAAGCGCCACTCGTGATCCGACCCTTCCTGCCGAAGATGACTTCTTCGGAGCTCTTCGCCGTGATGGTGGGGGGCCTGGCGAGCGTTGCGGGTTCGGTTCTTGCTGGATATGCGCAAATGGGCGCGCGGATTGAGCATCTTCTTGCTGCCTGCTTCATGGCCGCTCCTGCGGGGCTTCTTTATGCAAAGCTTCTGATGCCTGAGACGGAGAAGGCGCACGATGGAAAAGTGGAAGTCGCGGAGGATGAGGATGCCCCTGTAAATGTCTTCGATGCCGCTGCGCTGGGGGCCTCCAGTGGTCTTAAGCTGGCGCTCAATGTGGGCGCGATGTTATTGGCCTTCATTGGACTCATTGCGGTAATAAACCTTGTTTTAGGCCTCGTGGGAGGCGGGTTTGGATACTCTGAACTGAGTATGCAGGAGATTCTGGGTTGGCTGTTTTCGCCGGTGGCTTGGATGTTGGGTGTGGGTTCTGCAGACGTTCAGCAAGTCGGAAGCCTGATTGGGCAGAAACTGGTTTTGAATGAATTCGTGGCCTTCGGTGAGTTTGGTCAAATTAAGGATGCGTTGACGCCCCGCTCACAGGGGATTGTCACTTTCGCGCTCTGCGGTTTCGCGAATCTATCGTCAATCGCGATTCTGCTCGGTGGTTTGGGCGTGATGGCTCCGAGTCGTCGTTCTGAGATTGCCAGGTTTGGCCTGAAAGCAGTCTTCGCCGCGACGTTGGCAAATCTCACGAGCGCAGCACTTGCGGGAATTTTTCTGAGCTAGATTAGGCGATGGCGGGCAAAGTCCTGGGAGTCGACCATGCCGATGGGCTTTCCTAATTCATCAAGGACTACCACGTCATCAATCTGATTCCCACCTATTGTCGCCACTGCCTCGGCAGCCAATGAATTGGCTGAAAGTGTGATCGGCTCCTTGGTCATGAATGCCGCAACCTGTTGAAGTCCAAGTAAAGGGTCTTTTTGGAAGGCGCGCACGAAATCACCGTGGGTGAAAATTCCGGCTAGCTGATCTTTCTGATCTAAAACAAGACAGGCCCCTGAGCGTTTCGATGTCATGGCGGCGAGGGCGTCATGCACGGTGGCACCGAGCGAAACCAAAGCGAGGTGATCTCCGCTACGCATGATCTCCGATACCTTGATGAGGAGGGCGCGTCCTAGGCTACCTCCGGGGTGGAAGCGGGCAAAGTCTTCCTCGGTAAAGCCGCGTTTTTCGAGAAGGACCATTGCGAGGGCGTCGCCCATTGCGAGCATCGCGGTGGAGGACGAGGTGGGAGCGAGATTGAGAGGGCAGGCCTCCCTGGGAACGCTGGTGTTTAGGATGTGATTGCTCTGTTTGGCGAGGCTGGACCCGGGGTTACCCGTCAGGCTGATGAGTCGAACCTGGTATCTTCGGATATAGGGAAGGAGGTTGACGAGTTCGTCGGTCTCCCCAGATTGAGACAGGATGATGACGGCATCACCATCTGAAATAAGACCGAGATCTCCGTGGAGCGCGTTCTGAGAATTGAGGACGACCGCGGTGGCGCCCGTAGAATTTAGCGTGGCAGCAATTTTGTGGCCGATGTTGCCTGATTTACCGATCCCGACGACGACAATTTTGTGATGAGCCGAAAGGGTTTGATGGAGTGTTTCCACGGCGCTGGAAAACTCTTCGTCGAGATTCTCGATGAGCTGATGAAGAGCTGCAATCTCGGTTTCGATCACGCAGCGGGCTTTGGTCAACATATCCACGGGCAGGAAAATAGCGGGTTAAAGGGCGAAGTTCCAGTTTATGCCCTGATTTCTTTCTTTGAGTGACGGTCTGGAGCGCTAGTTCATTGATATGAAAGTTGCCATGCAGTTTGCTTTGGTGTCCTTGATTGCCGTAGCTCCGTTTTTTCCGACTGGAGCGAATGACGCGGTCCCAGCGGAAATGGTGCGATCGAAAAGGGGGTCATTCCCTCGGAGTCTTCGCCAGTGGCATGCGATGGAAAGGTGTTTCTCTTCGTCGACCGCGGGAAGAAGAGAGGTTGGATCACTTGTCTTGATGCAAAGAGTGGAAACGTGGTCCGAGAGGGGGATTTGGCCAAGGCACCCAGCGCCTCCTATGCCTCGCCGATCTTGGTCGGAAACAAGCTATGCTGTGCCCGGGAAGACGGCACAGTCATCATCGCTGAAGTGAAGGAAGATGGCGTGGGGAAGATCGTGAAAAACAAAATGAGCGAGGCCATTATTGCCTCACCCATTGTAGTGAATAATTCTCTGATCGTGAGAAGTGATAAACACCTCTGGTGCTTTCGCTAGGAGCTTCTAGGAAGGAAAATACTGGAGGATCTTTTCGAGAGCGGCAGCCGAGGTGAGGCCATGCTTCTCGCGAAGAATATCGGGTTTTCCATGTTCCACGAACTGATCGGGCCAGCCGATCCGTTCGACTTGGGTGTTGATCTTGCGATCGTGAAGCAGTTCGATGATGGAAGCGCCGAAGCCATTGGCAAGAACGTGATCTTCGAAGGTGCACACCACCTTTGAGGAGGCGGTGAGGCGACTGATGCATTCAGCATCCAGTGGCTTAATCCAGCGAGGGTTGATGAGGGTCACCGAAAGGCCTTTCGCTTCGAGTTCTGTTTTCGCTTCAAGGGCGAGTTCCATCATCGTTCCGAGAGGAATGAGGCAAACATCGCTTCCTTCCTGAAGGACTTCCGCTTTTCCAATCTCAAGAATAGTGGGCTCATCCTTGATGGGTGCGCCTGGTCCATTTCCACGAGGGTAGCGGATGGCGATGGGACCTTCATCGTAGTTGGCCATCGTCCAAAGCATATCGATGAATTCATCTTCATCCTTAGGCTGCATGTGGACGATGCCTGGGACATGGCGAAGATAGCCGATGTCAAAGAGCCCATGATGAGTCGGGCCATCATCTCCTGAGAGCCCACCGCGGTCCATACAGAGGCGAACCGGGAGCTTTTGGAGAGCCATATCATGAATGATCATGTCGTAAGCCCGCTGCATGAAGGTGGAATAGATCGCCAGGAAAGGGCGGAGCCCCTGAGAGGCGTGTCCGCAGGCAAACAATGCGGCGTGCTCTTCGGCGATGCCGACATCGAAGTAGCGCTCGTTCATTTCCTCCTTGAAGGTCTCGAGCTTGGTGCCGCCAGGCATCGCGGCGGTGATCGCGGTGATCTTTTCGTCCTTCTTGGCAAAGTCAGTGACCGCGCGTCCAAAGAGCTCGGAAAAGGTAGGTGCTCCGGAAGCGGTAGAGCCGTCTTCGATCTTATAGGGTCCTAGGCCGTGGAACTTACCTGGCTTATCGAGAGCGGGCTGATAGCCTCGACCTTTCTCGGTAATGATGTGCAGAATGACAGGCTCCTCCTGCTTCTTAAGGTAGTCGAGAGTCTTGAGGAGAAGGGGGAGATCATGTCCATCGATAGGGCCGAAATAACGCATCCCAAATTTCTCAAAGATAACATTGGGGACGAGCATGTTCTTGGCGTTACGCTCGATCTTTTGGGCAAACTTTTTAACTGTGGTGCCTCCAATTTTTTCGACGAACTGCGATGCTTTCTCGCGAATTCCGCTGTAGATACTGTGTGTCTGAAGGTCGTTGAAATATTTGGCAAGCGCTCCGACATTCCGGTCAATCGACCATTCATTGTCGTTGAGGATCACGATGCAGCGCTTGGTAGTCTGCGCCATATTATTGAGCGCTTCCAAGGTAGGTCCACAAGTGAAAGCAGCGTCACCAGCGACCGCGACAACGTGGTTGTTTTCGCCTTTTAGATCACGTGCCGATGCCATCCCCAAAGCGGCGGAGAGAGCTGTGCCAGCGTGACCGGCACCGTAGCAATCGTGTTCGGATTCGGTGCGCAGAAGGAATCCATTGAGACCCTTATACTGTCGGATGGTATCAATCTTCTTGGCTCTTCCGGTGAGCATTTTGTGGACATAGCCCTGGTGGGAAACATCGAAAAGGAACTTGTCTGCTGGAGATTTAAAAACGTGATGCAGGGCGATCGATAATTCCACCACACCCAGATTGGGACCCAAATGTCCACCCGTATTTGAGAGAGAGTTGATAAGAACATCCCGGACCTCTTGAGCGAGCTTGGGGAGGTGGGCAACCTCAATTTTTTTGAGATCATCGGGTGACTGGATTTGATCCAAAAGTGGGCTATTAGAAAAGTCTGACATCGTCGTTTACGTCGGAAAAAGATTTTGAGGAATCATCGAGTGCGTCATCTTCAGATTCATTCTGAAGGGATGCTTGAATGACATTGATACGTTCGCGGGCACTCTTTAGTGCGCCATGACAAAATTGGATCAAGGATTGGCCTCGCTCGAAGTCATCGATTAACGCACCCAGTGATTTTGGTTCATGCGCAAGGCGTTCGGTAAGCTCCTCCAGCTCATCAATGGCCTCCTCGAATGACGGGGCGGCAGGTGGAGCTATTGATTCTTTCTGATCTGCCATTAGCTGCTTACTGGTTCGAAGAAGGTTTTGGAGAAAAGAGGACAATTCTCCCGGGGAATAGCTCCAGAGCGTATGGGTAGCGTCTGGTGACGCCGGAAAGCTTGGGGGATGTTTTGCTGAAATTTCCTACTGGACCCACGCCTCCCTCGGTCACCCTGGAGGCGGTTGCATCTAGCATCATGGGGGCAAATTCCTCATCTGAGCCAAAAGCACCAGGAGTATAAAATGGGTTGTCCTTGAAAGAAGTAGGAGAAACGAGAATTCCTCCAATGGTGAGTAATTGATCATCAGCCATTTTTTCCAGCGTTACCAAATCTTCCACCCGCTTGGGAAGCCAGACCGAATGTCTGTCCGCATACCAAGCGACAGCCCATGGCTGGTCGGTAATGATGATGGCGTCGTCATCCGTTTCGTCGTGCAAGGTTCGGTTGAGAAGTGGCGGCCAGTAAGGCGGCCAGACGGTCTTGGGCGATTCGCTTCTTAATAGACCACTTCTAATTCCATCCGGGATACTTAGTAACAGTGGGCCGGCGCTTATAATGACGACGAGGTAGAAATGGCCATAGCGCAGGATGCCACTCCCTTCCGGGAGCTCAATTCGACTCCAGATGATCGAAAGAAAGGCCAATCCATAGGCGGCCATAATAGGGGCGAAGAGGATGTGAAGTTGATTCGAGTCTACCGCGCTATCTGATAGACCAAATAGGGCCATGCCCAATGCCGCTGTGACCCACATGATAAGGATGATCCAACGAAATTGTGCGATGGAAGCCCGCTTGAAGGGATGGAGGAGAGCGAAGAAAAAGAGAGGGGCAGAAATGATGGAGCCCAAATTCGTGTAGAGTCCGTCCACTTGCAGGAGGATGTTGCGGAAGGTGTTCAGCAACAACGAATTCATGTTGTAGATGATGGCGGTGGTTTTATCGCCGGGATCCATGGAACGCATGATCCCCTCTTCAGATTGGGTAAGGCCACCATAAAGCGTGAGCCCCGCTGTGCCAGCTGGAGAACCAGTCCACTCCAAGTTTTTCCCGATAAAGTAAAGACTGAAGAGGAGAAGAATGCCAAGAACTGCCAGAGCAGCCACTCCTTTGGGACGGAAGAAAAAAGCGGCGTAGAGAACGAAACCGATAGAGATCCAGATGCTCAGCCAGTGGGACAGGGCAAGGAGGGCGAAGAATATGGCAGCAACGAGAATTGATCCCAGCGCCACTTTCCCTTCAATAGAAGCCTCCAAAGCGCGGTAGGCGAAGAAAAGAGCGCATGAGAACAAGAGAAGCATGAGCATCTGCGGAAGGCCGGTGTTCGTGAATTTCCACATCAAGTCACAGAGCGCCATGAGAAGGGCCACCACACCTGCGATTCGAACATCAAAGATGCGAGAGATGAGGAGATAATTTACTCCGATCGCAATCAGAAAACAGATCACCGAAACAGCTGCGATCACTCGATCCAAGCGGTAGATAGTACGATTTCCTTCGGTGATTTGGTATTTATCGAAATCATCACCACCAACAGCTTTGAGCACCGCGCCGTAGATGAAGGGATTCAAAGGGGAATGATAGGTGTCGTAAAAGTTATCAAGAGCCACTTCACCACCTTCCGTCTTCTCCGCTTGTTTGATCGCTGCTGGACGAATCACCTTGGTCGTGAAATTATTGCCTCGCGCGATTTCCCGACCAATTTGAGCCTGCTCCATTCCGTTGGCTGAGGTGAGCCCTCTGAAGGTTAGAGCGAGGTAGAAAAATACCAGCGAAAAGAGGAGGACGAAAAAGAGGAGTCTCCGGATCATGATGGCGGCATCTAGACTGCCGCCGAAGGATTCATTTTTACTCATATTGATTAATTTTCAGTGGGGGAGACCTTTCTCAACTTTCGTTGAAGAGTTCGTCGGCTGATGCCTAGTAGGATGGCAGCTTTCGTGCGGTTTCCCTTGGTTACTGCCAGAGCTCCGAGGATTGCGCGTTGCTCCTGTGCATGCAAATTGAATTCTTCGACAGGAGCAAGGGTGTTTTTCTCTGAATGGGAAACAGTTTGGCTTCTAAAGCTATCCAAGAATTCGGGGAGATGGAAGATGTCGAGGGTATCTTGATTCGACATGACCACGGCATGCTCAATGGCGGTGCGCAATTCTCTAACATTTCCAGGCCAGGAATAGGACAGGAGTTTGGCTATGGCGGCGTCGCTCAAGGGCTTCACTGAGCGCCTATTCTCCAGTGCAAATTCTTCCAGGAAGGAACCGGCGAGGAGGACGATATCCTCCCGGCGGTCCCGGAGCGGCGGCATTCTGACGGAAAGGACGTTGAGCCGGAAATAGAGATCTTCCCGAAAATCCCCCGCTTCCACGAGGTCGGCGAGGTGTTTGTTGGTAGCGGTGACGATGCGGACGTCGATCTGCACTGGTTGATTGGAGCCGACCCTCTCAATGGTGCGTTCCGAGAGAGCTCTGAGCAACTTTACCTGGGTCGATTGGTCGATTTCCCCGATTTCATCAAGAAAAAGAGTGCCGCCATGGGCTTGTTCGAATCGGCCAACCCGGCGTTGGGTGGCACCGGTGAAGGCGCCCTTTTCGTGGCCGAAGAGCTCGGATTCTAAAAGTTGAGGGGAGAGGGCGGCGCAATTGACCGCGACAAATTTTTCTTTCGAGCGTCCGGAAAGGTCGTGAAGGGCGTGAGCGACGAGTTCTTTGCCGGTTCCTGACTCTCCCTCGATGAGAACAGTGGCACGAGTAGGAGCGATTTGGATGATTTTCTCTGCGATGAGAGCCATCGGAGCAGATTTTCCGATGAGTCGGGAGAGTCCGTGGTTTTGAGAGCCTGACTTTTTCTTGAGGGTCTCATTTTCGGCAATGAGTTCCTCATTTTTCTTCTCCAGACTGCGGCTTCTGACGGCGCGCTTAAGGAGGAGTTCGACTTCATCAAGATTGAGGGGCTTGGTGACGAAATGCCAAGCTCCGCGGCGCATGGCTTCAACGGCGGTGTCGACAGAGCCGTAGGCCGTCATCATAATGGATACGGGGGGAGAGGGGCCGGCGAGGGCGGCATCGAGGACTTCCATGCCGGAGTCTCCGCCGAGGCGGAGGTCAGTAAGGAGGAGATCGATTTCTCCAGTTTTGAGGACTTGTTTGGCTTGGGTGAGATCGGCGGCAAGATAGCAGTCGAAGCTTTCCTCGAGAGCCATGCGGAGGGCATCGCGGGTGGCTTTCTCGTCGTCGACGATGAGTAGGGTGTGCATTAGACTTCGATGGGCGCTTGGTCTTCGAGAAGGCGTACTTGTTTGTTGGTTCTTGGGAAAAAGAGCGTCACGGTGGTACCGGCTTCTTCTTCGCTTTGCACTTCCAATTCACCACCGTGTTCGCGGACGATGCGGCGGACGATGAGGAGCCCGAGGCCATTTCCGGCAGCTTTGGTAGTGTGGAAGGGTTCGAAGATGGCTCCCATGACTTCGGGGGACATCCCAGTGCCGTTGTCGCTGATGGAAAGGGTGACCTCGTATTCGTTTGACGAGCTGCGGATGGTGATCTCTCCATTGGGAGGGCTGATCGCCTGATAGGCATTTCGGATGAGGTTGTAGAGGGCTTGTTGGATTTGGGTGCGGTCGAGTTCCAGTAAGGGGATATCATCGACGAGATCGAGGGCTACGGAGATGTCGCGGCTTTCGAGTTCCGGGCGAAGGGCTTGGAGGCTTTCGTGGAGGATTTTGTGAAGATTGTCGGGTTTTCGCTCGGGGGCGGAGGGGCGAATGGCCTGGAGGAATTGCTTAAGGATGGTGTCGAGGCGGACGATTTCGTTCCGTGCGGTGCTGAGGTGGTCGCCGAGAGATTGCTGGTCGCCTTCTTCCAAGTGGCGGACTTTTCGCTCGAGGAGTTGGAGGTGGAGGGAGAGGGAGTTGAGGGGGTTTCCGATCTCGTGAGCGACTCCGGCGGCGAGGAGGGTGAGGGCGTTGAGCTTTTCGGATTCTATTTCTTCTGCGGCTTCAGCGCGGACGTTGGTGACATCACGGACAAGCATGACGTAGCCGTAGTCTGCTTCGTCTTCTTCCTCGGCGATGGGGGAGAGGTAGAAGTTGAGGTAGCGATTTTCGGGGTAAAAGACTTCGAGGTCGCGGCTGACGGTGCTTCGGGAGGACCCCTTTAAATGATTCCATTCGAGGCCGCGAACGATCTTCCCGAGGTGCTGGCCTTGCGCTTGCTCGGAGGTGGTGCCGAAGAATCCGCAGGCGGCTTGGTTGATAAAGCTGATTTGGCCGGCTTCATCGAGGAGGAGGACGCCTTCGCGGAGTGCTTCGAAGACTTGTTGGAGGAAGCCTTTTTCCCGGACGAGGCGGGAAAGGAGCGCCTGCACTTCGCCGGGTTCGATCTGGTCGACCCGGGAGAGAATTTTTTCAAGGACGGCGGATTTCACGACGAAAGAATTGCGAGATGCCTGATGCCCGAATCATTCTGACAACATTACCCAGTAGCAAGAGGGGAGACAGATTGGCACAGCTCTGCTGGAAAGGCAACTCGTAGCCTGCCTGAATCTTTTTCCTGCGGGAGAGACTTTCTCCTTTTGAAACACTACTTGGCATTAGTAAAGCAACGAAGCCCCCCGTTTCAGAAGTGAAAGAGGTCTTAATCCAGCTTCATCCCTATGATGTGCCGGAGATTTTGGGGCTCGAGGTGGAAGAGGGAAGCGAATCTTATTTGGATTGGCTCCGAAGATCCGTGAAGAGTTAGAGGATGTTATTGACGAAGTCTTTTTTCTGAAAGCGCGCGAATTTTTCGGGTTCCTCGCCTGTGCCGATGAAGCGGGCCGGGATGCCGAGTTCCTTTTGAATCCCGGCAGCAATGCCGCCTTTTCCTGAGCCATCCATCTTCGTGATGATGAGTCCATCGAGGGGAACGGCTTTGCCAAACTCCTTGGCTTGATTGAGGGCGTTGCCGCCGGTGGTGGCGTCGACTACAAGGAAAGTATGATGAGGAGCATCAGGGTCTTGCTTGCTAATGGTGCGCTTAATTTTGGAAAGCTCCTCCATCAGATTGTGCCTCGTGTGCAGGCGTCCGGCAGTGTCGCAGAGGAGGAAATGGTCGCCTCGTTTGATTGCTTGCTGATGCGCCAGGTAACAAACCGATGAGGGGTCGGCTTCATGCGCGCCGGTGATAACGGGAAGGTTGAGGCGCTCGCCCCAGCGGACCAGTTGCTCCACCGCAGCTGCGCGGAAGGTATCGGCAGCGGCCATTGACACGGAGTAACATTGCTGTTGGAGGAGCGAGCCGAGCTTTGCGCAGGAAGTTGTCTTACCTACACCGTTCACCCCGACCATGAGAATTACGGTGGGTTTGCCTTCGGTTCCAGGAGTGAGTGGTCCTTGGTCTTCAGGGAAAAGTTCGGCGATGCGATCGCGAGTCACTTGGACGACGTCTTCAGGAGAAACCTTGCGGCCGAGGCCTTTGAGCTCTTCTACGATTTCGAGCGATAGCCGAACGCCTAAATCGCCGGAGATCAGTTCGGCTTCAAGATCATCCCAATCGATCTCCGCGGTGTTGGTGATGCGATTGATCAGTTTTTTAAAGAAGCCAGCCATGAGAGTCGTGGAAAAAAATGGCGCTCCCGAGAGGAATCGAACCTCTATCTAAGGTTTAGGAAACCCTTGTTCTATCCGTTGAACTACGGGAGCGAGCACTGTTAATGAATGAGTTAGGTGAAAATAAGGCCTCTGAAGACTCCCATTCGTACACCTTTGTTGCAAAGAACTGCACTCTTTGGGCATGTCAAAAGATTGGGAGAGGGTTTCAGAAAATTTAGTTCGCTACGTGCCATCGGGGATCTTGTATCTCCGAGCTAAGCTCGCTGGCAAGGTGATAAAGCAAATCCGTGAGGGCGGGAAAGATTAAGAGGGACGTGATGCTGGCCGACTTAAGAGCGCAGGCTGGTGGGGAACTATTCGGGATGACTGCTAGGAAATTGCTATTGGCGGGAGGGCCTTGAAGCCGCCTTTGGACCGGAGCGGAGGGGGGCGAAAGGGGTTTTCTCAGAAAGTTCTGACAGAAGGATATTGAATCGAAGGTCGGGCTGGCCAACCCTCACTTCGGTTGTTTAGGTGTTAGCGTGACTTCCAAAACCCAAAAGCCCTACTACGGATGGTTAATAGTCGTGCTCGCAGCGCTGGCCATGGTCGCCACCTTGCCTGGACGAACGGTTGGTCTAGGGCTAATTACAGAATCTTTAATCGCTGAGTTTGGCATGGCTCGGACTGAATACGCGAGGCTCAACATGATTGCCACCTTACTAGGCACAATTGGTGCCTTAATCGCTGGACCGCTCACCGATCGTTTCGGCATACGTGTCACCCTCTCAGGGACATTGATCTTATTAGGCTGCTTGGTCATGGCCATGAGCCAGTGGGTGACGGCGGCTACCATCATGGCATTTTTAATTCTGACGCGTGCGGTTGGGCAAAGTGCGCTATCGACTATCAGCGTCACCAGCGTTGGTAAATGGTTCACCACCCACTTAGCAATCGCCATGGGTGTCTTCTCTGTAATCGTGGCTATAGGTTTCAGTGTAGCGATTGTGGGTGCCCAGGCGCAAATTGCGATCGATGGCTGGCGCAAGGTGTGGATGACAATAGGCCTATCAGTCCTCACATTGGGCTTACTGTGTGTCGCATTAGCGGGACGAGGAGACCCGTCTCACCAAGCCAGCGAAGAGCTCAGTAACGAGGCCGTTCTCACATTACGAGAAGCCCTGCGCACGCCGTGCTTCTGGGTCTTTGGAATTGGAATGGCTTTGTATGGCGGTTTAATCGCAAGTGTGAGTTTGTTCAATGAATCCATCTTGCAAGAATTAGGCTTTGGCCAGGAGACATTTCGTTATGCTATGGCAGGGCTGATGAGTGCCGGCTTAGTAGGTAACCTGGTAGCAGCATGGTCGGTGCGCCGAGTCGGATTACCACGTGTGATGGCTGTGAGCCTTGCGATTCTAACCAGTGTGATGCTCATATACAGCCACTTACAATCAGACTGGCAGGTCATCATGCATGCCAGTATTTTTGGCTTCTGTGGTGGGGTGTTTTCCGTGCTGTTCTTTACTGGCTTTGGTCAAGCCTTTGGGCATACCCACCTCGGCAAAATCCAGGGCTGCGCCCAAGTTTTGGCTGTCATAGCTTCAGCTTTAGGGCCCTGGTGGTTGGCCGATGTCCAGCAGCGCCTCGGCAGCTACTTTTCCGCTATGACTAGTGCAGCGCCCGTGTTTGCCTTAGTCGCAATCTGTGCCTGGTTCACCAAGATACCCTCCCGACAATCACTGTAATAAATCGACACTATTTATTAACCTTGTCATCACAAGAGCACTGATCTTCAGCTTGAGAAAATTGCACGCTGAATTGGAGAGGCAGGGGGTGAGCAAAAATACCATGATTGTTTTTATCAGTGACAACGGACGTCCTTTCCCAGGAGATAAGACCACACTTTATGATGGAGGTATTCCCCACTCCGTGGATCGTGAAGTGGCCTGCCAAAATCAAGCTAGGACAGAAAACGACGAGCCTTGTGTCTTCGGTCGATATCGCTCCCTCTTTTCTTGAAATCACGGGTTTAAAGTCACTGGAATCATTCGAAGGAACCAGTTTTTTACCTATCCTGAAAGATGCCCGGAAAATCACCCGTGAGTATGCTTTCTCAGAGGATCGCGGGCACGATTTCGAGGATCATGGCCGAGCGGTTGCGAATCAGCATTGGAAGCTCATTCACAATACCTATCCTGATCTTCCCAATACTCCATCGGCGGATGCCGGAAGGAGTCCCACTTGGATTGCTATCCAGAGGTTAAGAAAGGAAATAAACTCACTCCTGCCCAACGTCGTTGTCTCAGCAAACCTCGTGCTTCCAAGAAAAAGATGTTTAGGACCAATGGGTCTTATTAATTCAGCAAAAATACTAGCTCTGAAGAGCGGGTCAGCGATTAAAGAGATTCTAGGCCATAATTTTTTCTAGAACTCCGGTGCTGTCGCCGTGTTTCTTCGTTCGAATGTCGAGTTGATTGAGTAATGACAACCAAAGATTATTCAACGGAGTCTCATTTTCCATAACATGGTTGTGTCCAAGCTTGATTCCTGATGCGCCTCCAGCAACGAGGGTTGGGCAGTTGTCCACCGAATGACTGGTTCTGAGGTTGCTGCCGTAGACAAGGGAGAGGTGGTCGAACAGGCTGGAGCCATCTGCTTCTTTCGTTTTTTTGAGTCGATCGATAAAGCCGGCCAGTAGTTCGCTCTGGACAAGATCCCGCTGTTTAGAAGCATGCATCTTCTCGGAATTCCCGTGGTAATGACTGATGTCGTGACCGCCGACAGCGATGTTTTCGCTGTTGAGCAAACTTTGGACTGGTTGACGGAAGGTCATGATCCGGGTGCTGTCTGTTTGCATGGCCAGGACCATTAGATCGTAGGTGGCTTCGACAAGTTCCCGACCATTGTTCACCTTGGGTTCGGAGATTGGTGCTTTAGGGCGAGGGACGTCGAGCCAGGCCTCCTCCTTAGCGATTCGGTTTTCAAGTTTTCGAATGCTTTCAAAATACTCGTCCAGTTTGTCTTTATCGGTGTGCCCCAATTTTTTTTCAAGTTGTTTGGCGTTCCCCATTATCGTGTCTAGCACACTGCGTTTCTCGGATAATCGCTGCTGCACTTGCTCAAGTGGAATCTCACTGCCGGAAAACAAGTGACGATATAATTGGACCGGATGATTTTGGCCCCCTAATGGTTTGCCTTTCGAGTCCCATGACATGGATAGCCCAGGACCGTGACCATCACCGTTGACGTTTCCGCCGCCATTGATCTGGATGGAATCAAAGCGCGTGTGTTTGCCGAATTCTTGGGCTGCTACCTGATCGACAGAAATGGTATTGGCGAAGCTTACGCCCGGTTGCGCAAATCGATTGGCACCAGTTAGCCAGAATGTGCTGCCCGAATGTCCAGCATCGTTGAAGAGGCTATACTTATGCCAAAGGCCTTGGACAATTGAGAAGTCTTGACGATGGCGCTCAAGGGGAGCGAGACCAGTCGGCATTTTGTAAGCGTCGCCCGGTTTGGTGATATCCGGATACCAACTTTCCTCGGTGACACCCCAACCAAAGCTAAGAAAGACCATCCGCTTGGCCGGAGCCTTGGTCTGACGAGGGCGATTTTCGGCGAAAAGATCTAACGCTGGAAGAGCTAGGAATCCGGCTGCAGATCGGAGGAAAGGGCGTCGGCCCATCGGATGATTCATAAGACTACTTTAGTTTGAAGTTATCGTGTTGCACCAAGGCGTGGAAGAAAGATCGGAATGTGTAGTTTTGGTCTTTCGACTGTTTTACGATCTCCTGAAGAAATATTTGATCACTAAAACCAATCGGTCGACCCATTCCGTACTCGATCGCAGCCGAGGTGAAGCTGTGAGCAAAGGCATCCGAGTGAGCGGCAATATGGTTACGTAAACCAAAGTAGTCGGAAAAATTCGGACCGTTGTGGATTTGGCCACTGGGATTGATCTTCCAGGCTTTCCTTTCTCCTTCTTTGTCCTGAGGTTCATAGCTGTTTTCGGTTCGCCACAAACCAACCGCGTTGAAATTTTCCAGACCAAATCCGATTGGATCGATTTTGCGATGACAGCTGGCGCATTGCGGGAGTTCCTGGTGAGCCCTCAAGCGATCGCGCGTGGTGAGGACTTTATCCGAAAGTCTGGCTAAGTTGGGAACGTTGGCAGGAGCGGGCGGAGGTGGTTGATGGAGTAGTTTCCGGAGGACCCAAGCCCCGCGTTCGACCGGACTCGATTCGTCGCCATTTCCGCCCATGAGGTGAATCGCCGCCATGCCTAGCAAGCCGCCTCGTGGCGAGTTTTTTGTAAGAGTCACCTTTCTGAAGTGGTCGCCTTCGACGTTAGGGATCCCATAGAATTGGGCCAGAAGGTTGTTGATCACCACATAGTCAGCCGATAACAGTTCCGTGATACTACGGTCTTCTGCGAGAAGAAAAGATGAGGTTTGATAAACTTCGTCGCGAACGGCCATCTTCACACTATTGTCGTAAGTTCGATGCTTAATTAGATTAACGTTAAAGAAATCGAGTCGCTCCATATCTAGCCATTGATGAACAAGCCCGTGGATCATTGCGGTAGATCGTGGATCCTCGAGTAGTCGGTCAGTTTGTTGGCGGAGGACTTTGGAGTCAGATAGTTTGCCAGCGCTTGCCAGCTTTATCAGTGTGGAGTCGGCCGGGGCGCTCCACAGAAAATAAGAGAGTCGTTGGGCGAGTTCTTGCTGGCTGATTATTTGTTGGTTCTGCAAAGAGGACTCGGACTTATAGAGAAACATTGGGGAACTCAAGACGATCGCCAAGGTGCTGGTGAGGGCCTCCCGATGTTTAAGCCCATCGACTTTTCGTTTAGCGTGATAATAGTTTAGGAGACGATCGATAAAGCTTTGGTCTGCCTGTTCTCCCCGAAATGCTTGGGTTGAAAATTCTTTGAAGCAGGCGGCGAGCTCTGCGGTTCTTGGATAGTTATTTCCCTGAGGTTCCCCTTTCGCGTCTATGATTTCCAGGATGTAATCTTTAAGGCGAGACTCTATCGCTGGGCTGTCGTTCCGGTTGTAAATACGGACTTCATCGATTAACACTTCGCGGCCAAGATCGACCTCCCACCATTCTCCGGAGTTAGTAATATTCGAAGTGTGATTGATACTCGTCATGTCTCCATCGATTGCACTTTTTGCGCCCCGTTCATTTTCATTACCGTGGGTGGAACTCTGTGAGGCAGTTCCCTCTAGTGCGATGTTCTTACCTTCACTCATTACTTGCACTTCACGAAGGTGGAGGAAGTCGTTGTCACCGGCATCTGGGTTAATAATACGGATCCTTTGGGCCTTAATTCCGCCTGTTTGATGGATAAAGAGACCTTCCTCGGAACGCTCTTCAACCAACTTCTCGCGATTTAATAACTGGACCACTGTTTGCATGCCTTCTGGAAGCGAGTGGTCTTCTGTAGTGACACGTTCAACCTCTAGCCAGTCGATCCAAAAGACATATTCGGGGCCATATCCGTTTCGTTTTTTAGTTTCCGCGAATACTTTGCGCGGGTAGTGGAATTGATGATGCATCCCTTTTTCACGGAGATAAATTTGCCTCTCGTCGCGGTTTTCGCCCAGAGAATGCTTACGCGTGATTTCTAATGAAGTCTCGATTATTTGGGGGTTCTCCATGGTTCCGGTCACTTCATGGGCACTTAATAAGTCTACATTACGCACACGCAGTCCAAATTCCAGAAAGCGACGGTCCTCAGGTGCATTGTCCGCGCGTGCAGCTCGAAATCTCACTTTATATTTTCCGGGTGGCCAACCCGGAGGGAGATGGTATTCGATATACCCTGTGGGCAATTGATTTGGATGAATGGTCGGTATCGTGATGAAGGCACCTTGCTCAATTTTTGGCAGATTCAGGTATCTTTTGAGATAAGAATGATTGGGTGCGGAAGCACTGATAAATTGATCGACCCGAGTGGGGTTGTCGAAAAAACGAAAGGCATTATCACTGGGGACTGGTGGCGCTCCCGATATCTCATCAAAGTGGAGATAGAAGGGAAGATGTTTATCTTGTCGGGTCGGATGTTTCTTTTTTAGTGATTCATAGATTTTTTTATTCACTGTTTGGGACCCTGCTTTTGCGAGTTCACTTCGCCATTTTGTTGAGGTATCCCATTTTTTGAAATGTGCCCGGTATTTTTTGGTCAGCTCTTCGCCTTCGTGCCGGTGGTTGACGGCAACTCCGCGTGCAAGGTAACGGTCGATTGCTTCCTCTACTGCCTCGCGTCCTAATTCCAAATACGATTCAATTTGGTTACTTGAAATGTAGAGGCTGCTGCCGGAAGTGTCATAGTTACCTAGACCATGATCTGCGGGTAATTGGCTGACATTAATTTCGACGCCAAGTAATTCGCGGAGAGTATTACGGTATTCGCGTCGATTAAGGCGGCTCATAGCGATTTCTCCATGGCGGTCGCTCATTTTCTTTCGCAAGGAGACCATCGCCTGTCCTAGGTCATCAACCAGATCTGCTTTTGCCAAAGGTGGAACTTGCTCTTCATCCTCGGGTGGCATCTCGCCGGCATTAAGGGCATTGAGCACCTTTTGCCATCGTTCCGCATCGGCTGTCGTTTGAATGGTGAGGCTAAGTTTATCAATTCGGAATTTTCCTTTGCTCTTCTTCTCGTTGTGGCAAGACGCGCAGTGGGTGGCTAAAAGACCGAGATGTTTGCTGTTAATGCCCGATAGCGAATGACTTGTTTCACTCGCTCTGACCGTTGTGGTCATGGAGATAAGAGTAACAAGGCTTGTTAAGAAAGTAGGTCTCAAAGAAGCCCGAAAACTTGAAACCGAAAAATACAGTCTTGCCATTTTTTTGTACTAGATCTGGAAGCAGTGAGTAGTCAGAACTTCTGAAAAACCAACGTCTCCTAAGTAGAAGACAGTCTGAATACTACGAAAATGAACCGTTGATCCTTTCGACTGCTAGGAATTTGCTTTTAGTGGGAGGGCCTTGAAGCCGCCCTTGGACCGGAGTGGAGGGGGCGAAAGGAGGTTGTCCCAACCAGATTAACCCCCAATGAATCCAAATAATTCTCAAAATTGACGGGAGCTCCGGTCTCAACAGATTGGTGAGCTGCATTAGCAAGCAAATGGCCTAAAAGGCATTCGTCTCGGGGGACGTTGGATAAGCGGCCCTCTGAAATCGCTTCACCAAAGTCCCTAATCTCAGCGGCGTAAGCGTCTTTATAGCGTTTAGGGAAAGACTCATTGATGGCTGCCACTTCCATTCCCTTGGAGGTATGCATTTGCACCGTATGATCCCGCTCATTTTCAGCGATCGCCATGCCCCCCTCACCAAAAATTTCTAACCGTTGGTCATATCCATAAACAGCATTTCGGCTTGTATCGATTGAGCAAATCAGACCCGTCTTGTACTTGAGTGTTACCATTACGGTATCGAGATCTGGAATATTCCTGATGTCTTCATCGTAAGCATGGCCATAGGCGAAAACCGAAATGGGAGGCTCGTTTCCTAAAAGAAAGATCAACATATCGAAATCATGAATTAACATGTCGTGAAAAATATTACCTGAAATCTTTAGGTAGTCTAACGAAGGTTGGGGGTTGTCCCGAGAGCTCGCCTTAATAATTTTTACTGGCTCAAGGGTTTCAACCCTTGATTTAAGAGCGCGGAAATTTCGGTCATACCGCCTCTGAAATCCTAGGAATAACGCCTTTTCTCGCTCAGCCGAAAGTTCAAAACAGGTTTGGATTTCAGCAAGGGATCTTCCAAGAGGCTTTTCTGTAAAGACATGTTTGCCAGCTTTTAAAAAGCGAGTAACACAATCAAAATGGAACTGCGTGGGTGGTGAGATAATCGCGGCATCAAGCTCGTCATCAACTAGCGCCTCTTCAATGTCTTCCAGCAAAATGAAATCATTATTTTGAACGATGTCATCCTGTGTCGAGAGGCTAGGATCAATGACATATTTCAGATCAAAGAAATCTAGATTCTTAATCGAGGTTAAATGGAAACGACCAGCTCTTCCGAGCCCTACAATACAAACTCTGATTTTTGTTTTCATTTTATTTTTTAGCGACCTTCAGAACTGCCTTAAGCATTCAAAATGCAATAGTATCTGGCAAATACTTGGCAGCGAGGTCCTCATAAAAAGGACGTAACTCCGCCACGTTTGGAGGAGCTGGTGACTTGGAATAGAGATCATAGGAATTAAACCGCTTTACCCATTCAAAGAGTCTATGGTCATGCTCCTTCATCAAGTGGTCATATGCTCCTTCTTTGTGCTGAGCATAGAATGAGTGATAGCGAATCATATACAAGGCAGGCTCAGGTAAATATTCTTTGAGAACGTGGTATAAATATTCGTCATGGCCCCATGAAAGCTCGACTTTATCGAGGCCGCAATTTGGCTCATATATACCATATTTTGTGTTAAAACGTTGGTCGTGGAAATCGGAATTTTCTTTGAAGAATTCGGGATAAACAATGGACTGGGAAAACTGACATCCTACGGGGAAAGTATCTCCCACTACCGCCCATTGCGGTTCCCCAAAGAGGCAAAGAACCTTGCCTAGGTCATGTAAAAATCCGGTCAGGATAAACCAATCGGGATGACCGTCAGAACGGATTGCCTCGGATGTCTGCAACAAGTGCTGAGTTTGGTCCAGATCGATATCAGGATCGGAGTCATCGACGAGGGTGTTTAAAAATTCAACAGCTTCCCACAGACCCATCTTCCGCTTTTCGAGCTTCGTGTAATGCGCTTTTTTTTGAAGCACGAAGTCATAGTTCTGATAGTGATGATTCAGGCGGTAAAACTCCCGCACCGTATCTCTCGCCGGATCGTTATAATCTCGGAAATCTTCCTCTCCTTTATCTCCATTTTCAGGGTAGCGACTACGCAAGTTATCCTCCCATAGGTCTTCGATATCAGGGCTTTTATCTTTTAGGCTCTTCATGCTGGAGGAATGCGGGTCTTAAAATACGAGTTGTGACGCCCCGGAGGATTTCACAATCTTGAGATTTGTCCCGGGAGGCACTTACTAAATTAACCACCCTAGCCAAATATAAATTCCCACAATTAGTAAAACCAAAAATCTGCTAAACACTTTTGTGTATTTCCATTCTTCAATTTCCACAAGTCCTTTGTCCTTCGGTTGGAATGGGTTCTTATTGGGATAAAAATGCGTTACGACAAACATCACGACCATATTTAAAACAAACTCAATGCCCCAAATATGAACAAAATGGATTTCGACCTTAAAAATAAATTCGGCACTGATGTAAAACGCAAGTCCCACAAACAATGCGGCTTTCGCTCCTTGAGCTGAGATTTTGGGCAGGAACAATCCAGCGAGCATCACTGAGGCAATTGGAATAAAAAAGATTCCATTTAGTTTTTGGAGTAGGTCATAGAGCCCGTCTGGAGCTCCCGCTACCAAGGGTGCCGTTAAAATCGCTACGACGGCCAAAATAATGGACACGGTCTTTCCTGCGCGAACCATTTGGCGATCATTTGCGCCGGGATTCATGAGCCTCTTATAGATTCCCATACTAAAGATGGTCGCGGTGCTATTTAAAACACTGTTGAACGTGCTTAGGACCGCTCCCATCACGACCGCCGCAAAGAATCCTACGAAACTTAAAGGAAGGACTTTTTTGATCAACTCAGGATAAATGAGATCTTGGTTAGCAAATAAGCGGTCTCCAAAATAATAGAACCCGATTACTCCAGGAAGGACGATGATCACTGGGACAAAGACTTTTAATAACCCGGTAATTAAGAGTCCTTTCTGAGCCTCTACCAAAGATTTTGCACCCAAGGCACGTTGAATGATGGTTTGGTTCATCCCCCAGAAATAGAGTTGGTTGATCACTAAGCCAGTGAACAAAGTCCCAAAAGGCAGCACTGAATCTGAGGCCCCCACCACATTGAATTTTTCGGGGCAATGCTCATAGACCTTCACTAGGCCACCCCAGACATTACCATCTCCAATATTCCACAGGGCCAAAATTGGTACTAATAATCCCCCTAAAAATAATCCTACGGCATTGATTGTATCACTATAAGCGACTGCCTTGAGGCCGCCAAAAATGGCATAGCACGAACCCACGCAGCCAATCGCGATAACGGTGTACCATAACGCTGCCGACTGGCTAATCCCAAAATTTTCAGAGATATTAAAGATACTCTCCAGATTAATAGCCCCCGTATAAAGTACGATCGGCAGTAGAGTGACCACGAAAGAAATTAGTAAAAACAAAGCAACTATTGTCCGGGTAGTTGCATCAAATCGTTCTTCGAGATATTGCGGGATAGTGGTTAATCCCATTTTTAAATAAGTCGGTAAAAAGTAGGTAGCGGCGACTACTAAGGCTAATGCTGAAGTCACCTCCCACGCGATGATGATGAACCCATTTTTGTAAGCACTTCCATTCATCCCGATCAAATGTTCGGTTGAAATGTTGGTTAAGAGCATCGAGCCAGCGATGACGACACCGGTCAGGCTTCGACCACCTAAGAAGTATCCATCTTGGGTAGAGAGCTCCTCTTTCCGCAAGCGGAACCACGAATAGAATGCCACGAAAGCGGTAAAGCCTATGAATGTGATAAAGACTTGCATCCTTGGAGGATGCGATTTGAGAAAGCTACTAGGAAGTTAATTCCGAGAGGAAGGAGCTTGGTAGTCAGCGTTGGGCAGATTGGGAGGCGGTGGGAGGCCCAGGCTAGGATCTTCCACTCAGCTCACCCACCAAACAGGCTATGCGGACGCATAAGGTGTGATTACTGACTGATTACCTTTTCCCCTTTGCCCTTGCAAGACCGCCTGCCCACTCGTCACTGTTCCGGTATTCCGCCCCTCTCCGATCTCCCCAATAACGTCCTCAGGGACGCCCCTTTCTTGCGGCCCTGTTGATCCTGCCATTACTGCTAGGAATTTACTTTTAGCGGGAGGGCCTTGAAGCCGCCGCTTGGAGCTGAGGGGGGCGAAAGGGGGGCACCCTGGAGAATCAGGGAGCATTCGTGAAGGCAATATAGGAATCGGATGCCATAAACTCCTCACCCATCCCCACCAAAAGAAACTTCCCCGCAGGTTTAAGACAAAATAAAACCTCACTACTAAAAGCAGTGAGGTTTGTGGGAAAAGAAATTCCGAACCAAACTAGCGACGGCGTCTCATCGCCAACAAAGAAGCGAAGCCAAGAAGGATGCTGCTGGAAGGCTCAGGAACCGTCACAAACTGGGCATCTGTTCCTGCCCAAAAACGAAGTCCAGTAACTAGATTAATGGCTGCGGTATCTTCAAGATTAGCAATAGATAGAAGGTTTTCATTTGCACCATTTCCCGCAGCAAAGTTTCCTCCGAATACACCCAGCCCAGCCCCGTTTCCTCCACTCCAGTTATTCTGAGTTCTGGCATCTGCAGTCGTATCGACAGTGGTTCCACTACTGACTCCATCAACGAAGAGCTCAAAGTCGATTTCGCTGGCATCGTATGCCCACACAACTTCGAGTTCTCCCCCTGCAACTTGCGCAGCTGTAAGTTGATGAGTTACCACTCCCAACGCGAGTCCAGCGTTCGTTGAGTGGTGCACGCTCACAGCAGCTGCAGCTTGGTTGTAGGAAATAGTTGATCCGATTGTTGCTCCACCGCTCTCCCAAATGACTCCATTATTGGCGTTAACACCTGCGTTGAAATCAATTGAGACTGCAAAAGTGGCGTCTTTTGTATGAACTGCCGTAACTCCGTCAAGAGAGCGATTAGCATAAGTCGGCATAAACCCGAGTGTGTTGATGGTCTCCGAAGGAACTCCCAGATCACCTAGAGAACTTATACTGACAGTTGCCGATGAAGCGGTGCCGATAAGAAAGGCACTTAGAAGAATTGAAGTTTTCATAAAAAAGGCGCTGATAAAATGTTCAACTTAAAAAAAAGGGCCTATTTGACCCTTTAAGTCAATAAAAAATTGGTGCCGATTCTCCTCCATGGATTGATTGGTCCTTTGGATGGGAAAACCTATCAAGCCGGATTTATGGCTCCCGGAGCGAGCCTTGGGTTGAGTCGGTAACGCGATATCGCGCAGGTTCTGAGCTATCTCCGCTACGCCTGGGGTGGAAAAGGCGGTCCTGTGACCGAAAAGGAGGTCAAAGAGATCTAGAAAGCCCAAGCCGGCCGGAAGACGCCCTGGACGCAAATTGAGTTGGAGGAATTGAATTAGGTTTTGGGTTTGCGGTGGGAAAAAGGCGTGCCTATTTTGCCACGTTGTTTATGAAAAAATTATTGTTGATACTACCTGTGGCGGCGGCATCTCTGGTGCTCAGCTCCTGTAATGACAAGGAGTCCAAGAGTTCGGAGCCAACTGGCGGAAGCCCCGAATCTGCCGAGCCGGCTGAAATCACCGATGTCAATATTGTCCTGAAGACTTCAAAGGGAGATATTGAGGCGGTGATTTATGCGACGAAGACTCCCATGACGGCGGCTAACTTCCTTAATCTCGCCGAGAAGGATTACTACGATGGCATTACTTTTCACCGGGTGATCCCCAACTTCATGATTCAGGGAGGTGACCCGGAGGGAACCGGTGGAGGTGGTCCGGGATATCGTTTCGCAGATGAGTTTGACCCTTCTCTAAAGCATACTGGTCCTGGGATCTTTTCCATGGCTAATGCCGGACCTGGAACCAATGGCTCGCAGTTTTTCATCACCCACGTAGCGACTCCTCATTTGGATGGAAAGCATTCGGTGTTTGGAAAGGTGACCAATGGGCAGGATATTGTGGATGCAATTGAAAGAGATGATGTCATCACCGATATCGTAATCACCGATCCAATTGCTGCTCTCTTCGCAGCTCAGAAGACCAATCTCGACGAGTGGAATTCGAAGCTGAAGAAGTAAACTACTAGGAAATTGCTTTTGGCGGGAAAGGGTTGAAGTCGCATTTGGAACGGAGCTGGTAAGGAGAAAGGGAGGTGATTTGAATTCCAATGATGCTGATTCGTCACCGGTATTTCGTAACCAACCTTCATCCCTGTCTAACGAGCAATCGGTTATGAGGGCAATTTGATCTCTTGACGGAGTGGAGATTGGGGTGATGTTCTATAAATGTTAAGATCATTCCTATACTCCGTCTGCCCTCTGTTTTTGATTGCATCTTTTGTCGCTGCTTCCCCGTTGGACGTTAAGGTGAAAACCATAGATGGCAGGAAGACGACCTTGGGCGCGACTAAGCCTAAGGTCGTTCTGATCGTCAATACCGCTTCCAAGTGTGGCTTCACGCGTCAGTATGAAGGACTGCAAGCCCTACATAAGAAATATGGAAAGAAGGGGCTCTTGATCGCTGGCTTTCCTTGCAATCAATTTGGAGGGCAGGAGCCCGGCACCGAGACTGACATCCAGGCCTTTTGCAAGACGAACTATGACGTTAGTTTCCCGATGTTTTCGAAGATTGAGGTGAATGGTAAAAAGCGACATCCCTTGTATGAGGCATTGGCAGGGAAGAAGTCTCCACATGCCGGTGACATTGGCTGGAACTTTGAAAAGTTCCTCATCAATGCTGACGGTAAAATCATCGCTCGTTTCAATTCAGGGGTTGAGCCAACCTCAACTGACGTCACTGAGAAAATCGAGAAACTTGTGAAGTAGCTTACTGAGACCGTATATAAGGGGGCAAACGAACTTCTTATGGTGCAAATCTTGCTTCCGCCCTCAAGGTAGCTGCTGCGATGAATTTCAAGGCAAGAGAATCGTGACGATCGGATGTTCTTCAACTGAACGCTACCTGAGCACTCCGCTTGCTGAAACATACCGGGAGGAAGTGACTTACCTTCCGGTAGCTGATCTTCTCGAGTGAGGATAGGATTTTTCTCAGAAGCCCCGGCCGGTTGGTTGGGGCTTTTTTATTCTATGAGAAACATGAAGAACTCATCCGATTGCATGGGAAAGCCTCTCATTTCATTAGGAATTCGATGACTTCGTTTTTGGGGGCTACTTCACGGGGAAAGGAGGTCAGACTGAGGAATCAGAATTCTTTATGCGCATAGATAATCGTAGGTGAAATTTTTAGATAGTTTGAGGATTCATCAGATCTGGGGAGTGACTACCTAAAATGCCGACTTTCGGGAAATTTGTTTGAATCCCCGTGAAGTGGTGGGGGAGTTGGTGGAGAGAGGGTGCGGATTCTCCTGGATGGGAGCCAGCAGACGGGGTTTAACCGGGCGCGAGTGAGGTGTTCAAAAGGGGCTTTTCGGAGGGCGGGCGAGTCATGGTTCAGGGTGATTTTAGATCAGTCTGGAAAGAACCATTTGGCGGTGAGGTGGAGCCATTCTTTCGAGGTTTGGTCTTTCTGGACGAGGCGGCGGATTTTCCGAAGGATGGCTGCGGTTTGGTCGTCGGCGCGATTGTATGGTGCCGAAGATTCGGCGAGGATGTTTGGCTGGGTTTCGCTGAAGCTGACTTCCTCCGAAAGCGGAGCCGGGAGGAGATCGCGGCAAGCGGCAAGGCAGAGGGATTTTGAATCATCGGCGGAGAGGTTGGGGGGTGATCCTTTCGAGGGTCTTGGTGGTGAGAGATTGGGCCTGGGTGAGAAGGGTGATGACTCGGGGAGCGATGTCACAGGCTTTAGCGAGGTTTGATTTCTTGTCATGGTTTTCGGTTTATGGGAAAATCCCGCTCACTCCCGCCAGTTGTAATCGATACCGCTCTCCCAACTATGAATTCTCTTTCCCTCGTTTTACGCCTCTTTTGGCTGACCGCTCTTGTAACCTCTGCCAATGCTGGGCTTGTCATCTCCGAGGTCATGGCGCGAGGCGGTCATGACTTTGCCGATGATGATGGTGATCACCCTGATTGGCTCGAAATCTTCAACAATGGTTCGGAGGATATTGCACTCGGGAAGTACGCCCTTACTGATGACGAAGAGGACCTCCTAAAATGGAAACTTCCTGCGCGCACTCTCCCAGCCGGCACCTTCGTGACCGTGTTTGCCTCCGGAAAAGACCGGAGGCCGGAAGAAGGAGCCCTCCATGCCAATTTTGAGTTGGACGGCGATGGCGAGTATCTGGCCGTGGTCCAAATCTCCGACCAGAGTCCCGTCAGCGCATTCGCCCCCTACTATCCAAGCGTGGGCAAAGGAGAGTCCTTTGGATACCCTTTCAAGGGCGGGAGCATCGATGCCAAGAAGATCGTTTTTTTCAAAGATCCCACACCAGGGAAAGCAAATAGCAAACCCTGGCTCCCTGCCGTCGGCACGGCAAGCGGTGAGGACCTTACCCTCGACCTGGTCTTCCCCACCGCCCGGGTGATCGATGTGCAGATTACCGTTGCCGAAGCGGACTGGGAGACGATCCGGAATCAAACCCGTAATTTGTTTGAAGCCCTGAGCGAGAAACGGAAGGAGGCCCCCATCGCCGGGCCCTATACCTATGTTGAAGCCAGTGTCACGATCGACGGACACAGGTTCCCCCAGGTCGGGCTCCGCAAAAAGGGATTCATCGGCTCCCAGAGCACCACCCGTCCGTCGCTCAAGATCAAATTGAATCACCTCGACAAGGAGGCCGGGATCGAGGGCCTGACTAACCTCACTCTCAACAACAACAAACAAGACTCCACCTTGGTGAATCAGTACATGGGATACGCCTTCTTCAATGCTGCGGGTGCACCCGCGCCACGTTGTGCCTTTGCCAAAGTCACCGTAAACGGAGTCAACCTGGGGGTCTATTCTCATGTTGAGACCATCCGCAAGACCCTTATCAAAAGGGAATTTGGAAATGACAAGGGCACTCTCTACGAAGGCACGGTGGTCGATTTCCGGGAAGGCTGGGAGGGCAGCTTTGAGAAAAAATTTGGGAAAGACAAACGTGGCCGCGCCATGATCAGAAAACTCATCTCCATCCTTGAGAGTGAGGAGGTGGACAAGGATCCCGAAAAGATCATCGGTGAACTGGTTGATCTAGACTCCTTCTTCACCTTCTGGGCGGTCGAAGGTCTCCTTGGTTTTTGGGACGGCTATTCAGGAAATCACAACAACTTCTTCACCTACTTCAATCCCCAGAATGGCAAGTTTCACTTCCTGCCTTGGGGGGCGGATGCTCTCTTTGATAAATTCAGTGAGCTTGATTACGATCCCAAGGCCCCAATCTCCGTTAAGAGCAAGGGCATGATCGCGCACAAGCTTTACCAATCAAAATCGGGGCGGGAGCGCTATGCCAGAACTCTCCATGGATTACTCGAAGAGTTGTGGAAGGAGGACGCCCTCCTGGCGGAGGTCGATCGCATCGAAAAACTCCTCCTGCCCCACCTCGCCACCATCCAATCCAATTTTCCGAAAAAACTCGAAGAACTTCGGAATTTCATTCGAGCTCGCAGCGCTGATCTCCTCGCTGAGATCTCGAGCGACATGCCCGAGTGGACCAAAGTGCCCGATCATCCTCCGCTCATCCCATCCTCCCTCGCCAGTGGCCTGAAATCAGACTCGATTTGGAACTCGGCCAAGAATGGCGACCTTGAAGGCATCAAGGCCCAACTCGCCAAGGGAGTGGATGTCGACGCTCAGGATTCCTTAGGGTCCGTTCCCCTGGCCTTGGCCGCCCTGACTGGGAAAGCGGAGGCCGTGAAGTTCCTCCTCCAGAAGGGTGCAGACATCGATGCAAGGGATAAGAAGAATCAAACCGCCATGCATTCCGCGGCCTTTCTTGGCCAATTCGAGGTCATCCAGGTCCTGATCGAAAACAAAGCCGATCTCAACGCGCGCAACGATGAAGGTGAAACGCCCCTCGACGTCGCCGCCGCCCCATGGAGTGAAGAACTCAAGGGGATCATCCAATTCGTCGGCGGCCTGCTCCAAACGAAGTTTGATGTGGAAAGAATCCAGGTCGCTCGACCCAAGGTCGCGGCCTTCTTGCGCAAGATGGGAGCCGCCTCGGGTGGCGACCTTCCCCCCCCCGCCCCAAGGAACATTTGGGAGTCGGTCAAGGTGGGAAATCTCGACGCCCTCAAATCTCAGCTGGCTGCAGACGGAGCGGACGCAAATCAGCCAGATCCCAATGGGATGACCCCATTGTCCTGGGCCGCCTTAACCGGTCAACTCGAAGCCGCCGAGTTGCTCCTTTCGGCCGGGGCGGACATCAACGCCACAAACCGGGACGGCGCCACCGCCTTGCATTCCGCCGCCTTCCTCGGTCACCTCCCGGTGGTCGAGCTCCTGGTCAGCAACAAGATCGAAATTAATGCCATCAATGGCACCGGTGAAACGAGCCTCAATTCGGTCGCGGCGCCATGGAATGACGAAATTGGTGGATTTCTCAAGTTGATCGCTGGCCTTTTAAAAATCGAAGTCGATGTGGATCAGGTCGAGGCGAGCCGACCCAAAATTGCCGCCTTTCTTCGAGAGCATGGCGGAAAGACCTCTGCAGAGCTGAAGTAAGCCTCAGGCAGACCGCACCGAAATGGGCGATCCCCACCCTGCGACCTCTGGGGACAGACCCTCGAGATTCGAGCCGCTCCACTCCGCCGCTTAGTCAACCCTCCATTCTCCGGTGCGCTGAAAGCCTTGTTCTATCCGTTAAACTACGGGAGCGACGGGGGATTACTGGATGTTTTATCCTTCAAGGTCGAGTCGTGCAAAAGGGTTTCCCAAGAAACCGTTGACTACGCTTCAGGAGATTTTGTGACTTATGGCCAAATCATGGGCGTGCTCAGACAGAATGAGGGGATATGTGCATTGCAGTTCTTCAAATTCCTCCCTAGCGTTTTGGCCCCTTCAGGAAACACGATTTTATATGAGCGCCCCATCACGAGTTCAAATCTACGACACCACCTTACGGGACGGAACCCAGGGTGAAGGCTTTTTCTTATCTGGCCTAGATAAGATGCGTATTGCCAAGCGGCTTGATGAGTTCGGTGTAGATTACATCGAAGGCGGTTGGCCGGGCTCGAATCCCAAGGATATTGAATTTTTTAAGGCGGCAGCAAAGGAATCGTGGAACCACGCGAAAATTACCGCATTTGGCTCGACCCGTCGCGCCAATATAGCGGTAGAAGAAGATCCTCAAGTTCAATTGCTCCTCGATGCGGAAACGCCGGTGATTACTATTTTTGGAAAGAGCTGGGAGCTACAGGTTACCGAAGTACTCCGCACAACGGCGGAGGAAAATCAGGCGATGATCCGTGATACCGTTCGTCATTTAAAAGATGCGGGTCGTGAGGTTGTCTATGACGCCGAGCACTTTTTCGATGGCTTTAAAGATAGCGAAGAGCATGCCATGGCGACCCTGAAAGCTGCGGTCGAAGGTGGCGCGGACTGGCTTGTCCTTTGCGATACTAACGGGGGTTGCCTGCCTACTGAGATCGCCGAAATGACCAAGACAGTTTGTGAAGCTTTCCCAGATGCGAAGGTGGGAATTCATACGCACAACGATTGCGAGCTTGCCGTGGCGAATGCCATTGCTTCGGTGAACGCTGGTTCGACTCAAGTGCAGGGAACCATCAATGGCTACGGAGAACGCACCGGTAACTGTAACCTCACTTCGGTGATTCCAATTCTGGAATTAAAAATGGGACGTAAAGCAGTCAAGGATCTCACTCAAATGCGGGAGCTTTCGTTCTTCGTGGATGACGTTTCAAACAACCCGCACTTTGCCCGTGCCGCCTTCATCGGGCGCACTGCCTTTTCTCACAAGGGGGGCATGCATGTGAATGCTATTCAAAAGCTGGCGAGGACCTACGAGCACATTCGTCCTGAAGAGGTCGGCAATCAGCAGTATATTCTCGTGAGTGAGCTTTCGGGCCAAACGAATATTCTCATTAAAGCTGAGGAAATGGGGCTGAAACTTGAGAAAGGAAGCACCGAGGCACTCAATGTTTTGACGCAAGTGAAGGACCTGGAGCAGGCTGGATATTCTTTCGAGGCAGCCGGTGGGTCTCTGGAACTTCTGATCCGGCGGGAACTTGATGATTGTGACCGTGCTTGGAGTCTTGATGAGTATCATTGCTCATTCCGCCAGTATCAGGACCGTCAGCGTCCAGTGTGCGAAGCAACGGTGAAATTGGTGGTCGCGCAACAGGAAGCATACACGGTGGCCGAAGGTCATGGGGTGGTGAATGCGCTCGACAAAGCCTTGCGCAGAGCGCTTGTGCCCTTCTTCCCTGAGATTGAGGGAGTCTCGCTCGTGGACTACAAGGTGCGGATTTTGGATAGTGAGGAGGCGACCGCGTCCAAAACGCGCGTGTTGATTGTTCACTCCGATGGAGAGTCTACCTGGGGCACCGTAGGGGTCTCCGATAGTATCATCGAAGCGAGCTGGATCGCTCTGAATGATGGGATCGATCTCTTCCTTCAACGTAAGGGATAAACCTTTTGGCTTGTCGGATCTTCAGAATTAGGCAGTCTTATAGCGGTTCATATAATCACACTTACGAGAACCGTTATCGTCAGATAAACAAAAAATAAAAAGGGGGCTCCGGTCACCTGGGAAGGCCTTCGGGCCTGTCCAAATTTCGAAAAACAACCCATCCCTAAATCAGTTCAGGGTTGTTGGGATTTCCTAGTCAGGGCGGAGAGCATAAAGCTCCGTCCTGACTTTTTTGTTAGAGAATGGGATTTGGCGCAATCCTGAGCTTGTCATGTCCGGCGAAATGGTCAGGATAATCGAATCCCAAACTAAGCAGGGTAATTTTAAGACGAACACAATGAGTGATAATCAACAGGTAAACAGAAAGCGCCTTTTGTGGGCAGGTTTTGTAGCAATTCTTGCTGCTGGTGTCGGATTCGGAATTCGAGGAGGTATCTTTGCCAACTGGGCATCAGACTTTGGATTTTCTGGAGCTCAGCTTGGTGCTATTGGTGGAGCAGGTTTCACGGGGTTCTGTTTTGGAATCATGATTGGCGGAGTTGTCGTCGATAAAATCGGTTATGGAAAATTAGTTTTTGTAGCCTTCCTTTGTCACGTTTTGTCAGCATTTGTGACTTTTGGTGCGACGGCCGGTCAAAGCACCGAGACCGCCTATAATTTCCTCTTTTGGGGAATGTTCCTTTTCGCATTTGCAAACGGAACTTTGGAAGCTGTGGCAAACCCCTTAGTTTCCACTCTCTTCCCAGAGAACAGAACTCACTACCTGAACATTCTTCATGCCTCTTGGCCGCTGGGAATGATTTTTGGAGGAATGGTCGGTTGGTTCCTTGGAACGGGTGAAAGCGCTCTCGACTGGAAAACCCAGCTCGCATTCTACCTTGTCCCGACAATTGTCTATGGGGTGATGTTCATGGGACAGAAGTTCCCGAAATCAGAAGCCTCCGAAAAGGGGCTCAAGATGGGGGAGATGTTCAAGGACGTGGGCCTTATGGGTGGCGCAGTCGTTGCTTACATGCTCTATCTTTTCTTTAGTGGCACCTTCGCACCGATGTTCGATGAGGGTTCAAGTGCTCCTCAGATCCTTGCAACCTTTATTGGTCTAGGGACTCTTTTCTGGATTGGTAAGATCACCAACTTTGCTCCCGGTCACTGGTTGATCTTTGTTCTCTTTATCACCCACGCTCTTGTGGGTGCTGTTGAGCTTGGAACAGATGGATGGATGCAGAACATCACGGGAGCGATTCTGGACGAGAAGCAGGGCAAAATTCTATTTGTGATCACCTCATTGGGAATGTTCCTCCTTCGTTTCTGTGCTCACTTTATTGAGAAGAAATTGGGACTGAATCCAATCAGCCTTTTGTTCGCGAGTGCCGTGATCGCCTGTATCGGACTCAACGCAGTGGCAGCGATCAATTCCTTTGGCCCGGCTATCGGTGCCGTTCTGATCTACTCGATCGGTAAAACCTTCTTCTGGCCAACGATGCTAGCAGTGGTTGGTGACCGTTTCCCTGCGACAGGCGCAGTAGCGATGAGCCTTATGGGTGGAATCGGAATGATGTCCGCTGGTCTGATTGGCTCGGCTGGTCTTGGATATTTCAAAGATCGCTACGCTGTAGATGAGCTGAAGACCGAAGACGCTGCTCTTTATGAAGAATGGCAGAGTGCAGGGGACGAGAGTAAGTTCCTTGTCTTTGAGTCAGTCCAGGCGATCGATCCCAAGCGCTTGGAAGATACGAAGAAGCTTGGAAAAGATGAGCGTTCTAAAGCAGAGCAGACTGTCGTGGACGCCGATATCCGGGGTAACCGCCGCACCCTGAGGACTGATTCACTGATTCCGGCCACGATGGCGGTTATTTATCTTCTCTTGATCTTCTACTTCAGGTCCACTGGCGGCTATAAAGCAGTGAAAATTGACGAGGCTTAAGCCCAATTTTTTCTGGAAAATGATTCAACGGCGACCCTCGGGTCGTCGTTTTTTTGTGCCTGTAGTATGAGGTCTAGGGGATTTCCCCACATAAAAAGTAAATCCGATCATGACAAATTAGCATTGAGTTTCTTTCAAAAAATCTAGACATTCCCGATCCCATGTCTCAAGGGTCGCTCGAAAGGAACCGTAACCAACTTCCTCTGAAATGAAAGCAGCAGCCATGATTAGTATTGCCATTAGCATCCTTCTCTCCAGTTGTGGGGATTTAGGCAGCTCCGTTTTTGATCGGAGTGGAATCCATGACGGGAAGAGTAAAATCGTTTTTAGCGGTAAACTGACCAGGTGGTTCTCCGTTCCCCGGGGCAAAAGCCCGAACGGATTTCATCCCGCTCCTGTGTCGTCGTCGACTCGTGATAAAGCTGCTCGTCTTCTTAAGGACAAGCATGGCATGGCGACCTACAAGAGTAGCCAGCGCCAGCGCCTCGTCCGCACGACTTCATACTCTCATGAAGAAATGGAAGTGGGTGCACCGTGGCGCAAGAATGCCTTGGGAACCTACCTGAAATATGGTCAGGTCAGAAGTGCTGCCGCTGATTGGTCGCGCTATCCGGTTGGTACCAAATTTAAAATCAAAGGCCTCCCTTACACCTATGTTGTCGATGACTATGGTTCGTCTCTTGTTGGTACCAACACGGTTGATATTTATCACCCGAATCTCACTACTATGAGACGATGGGGGACCCGTCTGGCGGAAATAACGGTGATTCAGTGGGGATCGTATGAGCGGACTGTCAATATCTTGAAGGGGCGTCGTGGCTATGACCACACTCGCAAGATGTATTATGCGGCAAAAGCGAAGCTCGATAGTGGATCAGTCGCTTCGAACTAAGTTGCGCTTTAAATTTCTGAGCGGCTGGGTTTTTGAACTCAGCCGCTTTTTTGTGTCGATGAATAGGCAGGGTGGGGCTTGCCTTCACGTCGTTGATCCGATGGAATCCAGCATGCTGAAAAAGGAACGGGCCGCATATATTTTGAAGCGTTTGGAAGAACTTTATCCCGAGACCCCGGTTCCTCTCGATCATACAAATTCCTACACGCTTTTGGTAGCAGTGCTGCTGTCGGCTCAGTGCACGGATGTGCGGGTGAACCTTCAGACACCCGCGCTTTTTAAAAAAGCGGACAGCGCAAAGAAGATGCTCAAGCTCACCATTGAGGAAATTGATGCCATTGTTCGGCCTTGTGGTCTCGCTCCTCGAAAGGCGCGTTCGATTAGGGGACTCTCGGAAATTTTGGTGGAAGAGCATGGAGGAGAAGTTCCAGCTGACATGGAGGCCTTGGAAGAGCTTCCTGGGGTGGGGCATAAGACGGCATCCGTCGTGATGTCCCAAGCATTTGGGGAGGCGGCCTTTGCTGTCGATACGCATATTCATCGGCTCGCGCAGCGGTGGAAGTTGACCGATGGTCGGAGTGTGACCCAGACGGAGTCAGATCTTAAAAAACTCTTCCCTAAAAACGTTTGGAGTAAGCTTCACCTTCAAATTATTTTCTACGGAAGGGAGTATTGCAGTGCGAGAGGCTGCGATGGGACGGATTGCGAAATTTGCCGTCATCTTTTCCCAAAGAGGAGAACTCCGGTGGCTACCCGGAAGTAACTTGAAAGAATTTCTTTTACTTATCGTGATTGTCGCAAGGGAAACCCACCATCACTTCCTAATAATACAATGAATTGTGGCCGAATTATCCAATAAATTACGTGGGAGGTGGCCTAGCCTCCGAGGTGATGGCGATCTCAGGTGTGAGGGGGTTGGATGATTTTAGAACCTCCTAAAAAACGTAAGAATTTAGGCAAATTGCTCCTTTACTAGGATGCCGTCATTTCCGAAGAATAGCCTTCCGGCAACACTCTAAACGTAATTCAAACAACATGATTCTTAATATGTCCCTTCCAAAAGCCAACGCATGGACTGTTGGTACCGCAATGACCGTCCTTGCCTCCGGCTCAGCCATGGCAGCAGAGAAAGGAAACGCCCTACAGCGTTTTATCTTTGATGGTGGTCCTCTCACGATTTTTATCGTTGCGATAGGACTCCTCTCCCTCATCAGCCTGACGGTCTTCAACTTTATGAATCTCACCAAGGCAAAGTATGCGCCCGATGATCTCAAAGGAGCACTTCTTGATCACATGGTGAACTGCCGGGTTCGCTCCGCAATTGAGCTCTCTGCTTCTCACCCAAGCTACTTGGGACGCATGATGGCTTACTCGCTTCCAAACATCGACGCTACCCAGCCTGAAGACCTCGGCCGTGAGCGTGTCGAAGATGCTATCGCTGACTTCTCGATCAACGAGACCCGCAAGCAGATGACGTTCATCAATATGATCTCACTCGTGGCCCAGTCCGCCCCCATGCTCGGTCTCTTCGGGACCGTCTTTGGTATGATTGAGGCCTTCTCAACTCTCGCTACGAACAACTCAGCCGACCCTAGTGAGTTGGCCGGATCGATCTCGATCGCTCTCTTGACCACCATGTGGGGACTGATCGTCGCTATTTTGGCTCTCTTTGCCTACTTCTTCTTCAAGAACCGCTTCAACACACTCGTTGCTGACTGCCACGGAACCGCTGAGAATCTCATCAATGCTTCCATCCAGACCGTCAACGCAGACGCTCATTTGGCTAAGATTCCGGAGGGTATCGCCGTCTAAGCAGCAGGGTGTTTTTGGCACCCACTTTGGTGAATTTAATTAAATCTCTAGAACTATGGCTTCCAATCGACTCCGCGCTGCAAATGCAGCCAAGCAGGAAGAGGACAAGATGGACATGTCGCCCATGATTGATATGGTCTTCCTCCTCCTCCTTTTCTTCCTCGTTGTTTCCAATCCCAAGACTGTCAAGATCGACCCGGATGTCACTCCTCCAATCGCTTCCGCGGCGAGGACGCCTAAGAGCAAGTATGGTAAGATTGTCGTGAATATCCACGAAAATGGCGATCTCCGTGCGGAGAACTTTAATGTCACTTTGGATGATCCTGACGCTCTAGAGGCATACATCACTAGGAGCAAAGATGACGCAGAGCGTGTCGGTCACGTTGCTAGGCTTCATATTCGAGGAGACCAGAACACGATTTTCAAATATTGCCGTAAGGTCATTCGGGTTGCGGCCCGCGTGGGCGTTACGGAAGTCGCCTTCGGTGGATACATCAACGACAAATAATTACCCCTGATATAATATGGCCCGCCATAAAAAAATGCAGTCTCCGGACGAAGATGAGCCAGGTTTGGACATCTCGTCACTCATTGATGTCTGTTTCCTACTCCTCATTTATTTCATCGTCACGACAACGATTGTGAAAAAGGAGCAGGACCTCGACATGGCACTACCTTCGGTGGCGCCATCTGAAACACCGCCCGAGATTAGTCCATTTTTTATTAAGTTGGAGGAAAATGGTTATATCTCGATTCGATCAGACGGAACTCCGGAACAGCTCGTCGAATCGGATCCCGATTCTCGCGCTCTACCAACGCTTCAACCTCTTCTCGAAACTTATCGTGACGCGGCGATGGCGAGTTCCCAGGAGCCTCTCGTTCAGATCTACGTTGAAGCGGAAGCACGCCAGCAGCGGGTGATCGATGTTCTTAACTCGCTTGCTGCGACGGGGATTTCGAAAGTTACCTTCACTGATTTGCTCGACGAAGAATAAGATTTTTGAGCTTCTACCGTTACCTCCTTTACAGAAAGGCTGCTGTGCTCAGCAGCCTTTCTTTCTCCAAAAAGCCAACCTTAAAACACCACATATGACTCCCAATACCAACCTCCGACGCACCTTCGCTCTGTTTCTTCTGACGCTGGGGCTTTTTGCTGCTCCGTTGCAGGCCCAAGCGGTGCGCGAGTTTAACACGAATGCCATCACCGCAATGAAAGCGGAAAAATGGGCTGAAGCCCATACCATTCTGAAGAAGGCGACCGAACTTTACGATGGTCGCGCCATGACTCTTTTCGGACCTCGTTTCGGATCGTTTTGGTACAATCGCGGTTATTGTGAACTCATGCTCGGAATGTATCCGGATGCGATGAAATCCTTTAAAACTTGCTACAGTAAGTATCCCAATGGCAAAGGGGGAGAAAACGAGAGTCTCAACATGTACCATAAAAAATCTCTTCTTTACTGGGGGCACGCTGCCAAGGGATCAGGAGAGTGGGACATTGCGATTAAGAGCTACAAGAAGTTCCTCGCCGAGCGGGACAAGACCCGGGACAAATACAGTCGTGGCGTGTTTTACACGAACATGGCAACTTGCTATTATAAGTTGCGGAAAATTCCGGAAGGAAACAAAGATCTCGAAACGGCCATCACCAATAAGGTTCAGTTCCCGACTTCAAATAAGAATATCCTGCTGACCTTCAATGCCATGGTGGAAGCGGTCATCGAAAAGAATGACGAAAAAGCCCTCCTCGATTTTATCGCCAAGAATCGCGGCCACATTAAGTTGGATCCTTTCGAGGCCTACGAGTTTGCTCCTCTCTTCATGAAGCTTGCTCTCGATGCCAAGGGTGCTGATATGATGCGCTCTTCCTTCGAGCTTTACTCGCTCGTTCCCAGCACGGTTGCTGCGATCGATGACGTGCGAGCCCGACTTAAAATGGTGGGTGATTACAAGCGCTTGATCCGTGATGGCTCGAAGCTCGTTCGAAAAGAGAACCTTGAGAAAGATCTTGAAGCCCTTCAGGACGCCCAGAAAACCGGGCAGATGAACGAAGTTTACGCTTTCCTCAACACGGCCGTAATGCACGAGGACGACGGAAATACCCGTGGTGCCTTTGCTGTCTACGAACAACTTGAGCGCTACTTCCCCAATGCCAAGATTTTCAAGGATAAGAAGATTGTCCCAGCACGGGAGAAGAATCTTTATAACCTTGTTCGAACTTCTTCGATCATCGGAGAAGTGTTGACCACCGAGAGGTATGGCAGCCGCTTCTTGAAAGACTTTCCTACAAGTGATTACGCCGAGGAAGTCCGTCGCCTCACGCTTTCTAGTCTCTTCTGGGAAGGGGAATATGAAAAGTGCATCGAGGTTGCCTCCGTGATGATCGATAAGCTTCCCAAGCCCTCTGAGCAGCACGATATTTGCCTCTTCGTGCTTGGTGGGAGTTACCACTACACCGGCCAATTCGATATTGCGCAGAAAGAGCTTGATGATCATGTGAAAACATATGCCGAGACGAAAGCACATCGTCGCCAGGCTGTTCTCTATTTTCAGGCCTCGAATCTTTTCCGCCTGCAATATTGGACCAAGTCCGCCGCTCTTCTCGACACCTTCTTGAAGACTTATCCGGACGCAGGTTCCAATGCCTATCTTCCCTTTGCGCTCTTTGACCGCTCGAATTGCCACTTTGCCGAAGAGGAATATCCCGAGGCTCTTGAAAAGGTGACCCGGGTTGAGACCGAGTTCCCCGGGTTCTCGGCGATGGAGTCAATCTACGCTCTCAAAGGAAACATTCTTGAGAATACGTCCCAACCAGTGGAAGCCGTGGCCTACTACGAGAAAGCACTTGCTCTCGCGGAGACGAAAGAGAACGCGATCGTCGCTGCTGAATCGCTCCTTTATCTGGTCAATATTCTCGGTGCGGAGAAGATCGACGGAAAGCCAAACCCAGATGTTCAGAACGCGCTTCCGTTCTATGATCGCTTCTGGAAAAGCTATGCGGATTCGCCCTACCGTGCTCAACTCGCGGTTACCGGTCTTCCTGCGATGCGTGCTGCCGGCCGTATTGATGAAGGTCTCGAGAGACTTCAGAAGGTCATTGCCGAACTTTCCAAGATCAAGGGAACTCCCGGACTTGAGCAGTCGATCAATTCATACACCGAAGCTTACCTTGAAGAGCACAGTGAAGATGAGCTGAAGGCGCACTACTATGCCTTCCCTGGAATTGATTCCCGCGATATGGCGAGCCGAGCCTTGCTCCGGATTGCGGTGATCGGCGTCTTCGAAGATAAGCTGGAAGCGGGAATTAAGACCAAGGATGAGGTCCTGATTAGTAAGGCTCAAGCCATGATCAAGGTTCTCTTTAATGAGCTGAAGACCGACTTCGATGTGAAGGATCTTTCAGACTATATTCTTGTGAGCATCGGCGACTTCCTTCGCGAGAAGACTTCTTCGACGGGCCAAGCAAAACCGTATTATCAGGCTGCACTTGATAGCTCCGATCCTTCCTATGAGTTCCCAGCTCTCTTCGGTCTCGCAGATGTTCTCGGAAGCGGAAGTTCTGCGGAGCAAAAGAAAGCAGTAATGCTTCTTGATCGAGTCTACGCCGACGCTAAGAAGGACCAAAAAGAAAAAGCGATCTTCCGAATCGTCACCATCTCATTCGGTAACAAAGAATACGACGAGACGATCAAACGTGGTCGCGAGTATCTTGATGACAAGTCCTTTAAACAGCGCAGTAGCGCAGATGTCCGCCTTCTGATTGCCCAGTCTTATGACGCGCTTGGAAAATCGGAGGACGCCATCGCTATTTATGGTCAGATTTGGACAACTTCTCCGGGTTACGTTAAGGTCTCAGGCCCATCGCTCAAGCGCTGGATGGAACTCTTGTGGGATCGTAATGGCACAAATCGCGAAGATGGAAAGTCAGACCGCCAGAAGGTCTATGAAGAAGGCTGGAAGTGGCTCAATAATACCAAAGGGTTTAAGAGCAAGCTTAGTGATCCGGAAACCGCTAGCTGGACTGCAGTTGAGTCGCTCGTTTCAGAATACGAAGCACGCACCGAGATCAAATCGATGGAGGATATCCTCGAGGAACAGAAGAAGTAAGACGAAACCAACAACGATTGATTCCACTAGAACCATGAAAACATTCTTATTTTCCGCCCTTTCCCTCGTTTCCGCGTTTTCGTCTGTCTTTGGGCAGACGGAGACCAAGGAGCCATTTGCTCTCATCATGACTGAGGGGGATAGCTTCTCCGCTTATATCGTCGCTTCATCAAAGTTGAGCCTCCGTTACCGTAAGGAAAAGCAGTCCACAACCTTCAAGAACGTGCGTCTTGCTAGCACGAACGTCTACTTCATTGAACCTGCTGAGTATACTCAGGCCATGGAGCTGTTTCGTGCCCGAAAGTATGTTGAGGCGAGGGATCAGTTCACGATCTGTGCGGCGACCTACGCCAAGGTCGATGAAGTTCCCGGGAACTATAGCACCTTGGCAAACTACTTTGTCTTGGAGTGCCACCGAAAGCTTGGTGATTTAACCGCGCTTGATACCGCGCTGGAGAGTTTCATCGCGGGTCCACTTCTTCCTCAGCAGTATCACGCTCAGATTGAGATTTATAAAGTGTTCTGGGATGCGGTCCGGACCAGCGCCTGGTCTCGTCTCGTTTCTATTGCCGTCGACCCTGAGTGGGAGGAAAAGAAACTGGCGGGAGAGCTTCGTGCTCAGGTTTCCTATTGCACCGGCCTTGCATACGAAGGAAATAAGAAGCCCGGAATGGCTCTCAATTCTTACAATGGCGCTTTCGTGGCCGACTTTGCGGCTTCCGAGGTGATCACGCGCAAAGCGGCTCTCGCCTGTCTGCGGATCCTAAAGAATCACGAAGACGTCGTGCTCGCGATGAAGCTCTACGGCAGCGAAGAATATGATGAGAACTCAAATGGCGCGTTCCTCATTCGTGAAGGAATCGCTTTGGTGAAACTCTGGGACAAGTCGCTCGGCGGCGGGGAAAAGATCCCAGCTGAATATAAGATCTTCTTGAAATACCCATAAGAAGGACAATTAGACTGATTCATTCCAACTTTTCAAAGCGACCTCGGACTTGTCCTTGGTCGCTTTTTTAGGGCTTCAACTTGTGCGCAATGAGCGCTGCCGATGCTGGGGTCGAGGCAAGACGACGATGTGGAAATTCCGTATTCTCAAGTTTGGCGAGATGGGCTATCGTCGCGGCGTGGATCAGACAACCTCGACACTTATCGATCTCGCATTGGCGGAAGATATTGGAACAGGCGACGTCACTTCGGAATATTTCGTTCCCGAGGATCGAATGGCTCACGGTGTGATTATCGCTAAGGACATCGGAATCGTTGCCGGAGTCGAGATCGCGGCCGAAGTCTTTCGACGTGTCGATTCCGAAACCTCAGTAGAGATACTTCTTGAAAGCGGAAAGGCGGTCTCTCATCGGACCAAGGTTCTCAAGGTGAAAGGGAAAGCCTGCTCCTTGCTCACGGCTGAGAGAGTAGCGCTTAATTTTCTCCAGCGCCTGTCTGGGGTGGCCACGAAGACGAGACAGTTCGTCGCGCTCACCGAGGGGACATCGGCCCGCATTCTTGATACCCGTAAAACGACTCCTGGCTGGCGTTCTCTAGAAAAAGGCGCAGTGCTTGCAGGAGGGGGAAAAAATCACCGCATTGGCTTGTATGATCGTGCCATGGTGAAGGACAACCACATCGTGGCAGAAGGGGACTTGGCAGCGATACAGGACGCCATTTTACGTCTCCGCTCGGAGAAGCCGGGCGTGGAGGTGGAGCTGGAGGCAGATCGCCTTGATCAGGTGGAAGCATTTTTAACGCTGGAAGGGGTAGACTACATTCTCCTCGATAACATGTCTCTTGATGAGCTTCGGGCAGCGGTGGCCTTGCGCAAGGGGGATTATCCTGAGCTGGAAGCGAGCGGCGGAGTGAATCTTGAGACGGTCGCCGAGATTGCCAAAACTGGGGTGGACTATATTTCCGTGGGTGCGGTGACGCATTCTGCGGTCGCCTTGGATCTCTCTCTCGAATTTCTGAATGATGACGAGTGAAGAAAGCTGGGACGGCTCACGGATTCGGGCGCTTTCTCCGGAGTGGGCGGCGAAGATTATTTTTATCGATGAGTGTGCCTCGACCAACGACGAGGCCCGGCGACTGGCCCGCGAAGGACTCGTTCATGAGAGCCTTGTATTAACGGAAAGGCAGACCGCTGGAAGAGGGCGCCGGGGGCAGGCCTGGAGTTGTCCTCCGGGTGAGAGTCTCGCGTGTAGTTTTCTTTTAAGGCCTGAAGAACCGATGCAGTTGTGGTCGCGATTTTCTCTCGTGGCCGGACTTGCCGTGGCTGAAGCACTCGATGGCTTTGGTCTTGCGGCGGAGGTGAAGTGGCCCAATGACGTCTGGGTTCATGAACGGAAAATTTGTGGGATTCTGGTCGAGAGCGCCGGCGACTCTGTCGTCATCGGGATCGGTCTCAACATCAACACGGTGAAATTTCCAGAAGGCTTGGTTCATCCTGCCACTTCGATCGCTCTCGAGAATGGGGAGGTTGCAGAGAGAGAGGGGGTTCTTGTTGCGATTCTGGATCGTTTGCGCATTCGTTCGAGGCAGATCGGCTCGTCATTTGCGGAGCTTCTTGAGACCTGGAATACCCGCTGTGTCCTTCGGGGGAAAAGAGTGATGCTGCAGACTAATGGAACAAGGAAGACCGGGGTGATGGAAGGCCTCTCGGCGAATGGTGAGCTTCTTTTACGGACCGCTGAGGGCTTGGAGAGAATTCTTCACGCCGATACTATTCGCTTGGTGAAGAGTTCTTGAGCCAGTTCTCAAGAATGAGACGGAATTCTTCTGCGCGGTCTCCTATGAAGGGTTCGTGAAGGGCGTCGGTAATTTCGCGGTAGGTGATTTGATTACGAGGCAGTTTTACGAGTCGGCTTCGAAGGATCTCGGGGGTGCAGACGGGGTCCGCTCCACCCTGCGTAAAGAGGATGGGCCTGTCCGTGGCCATGGATTGGAACCGGCTTTCAAACTCCTGTCCCACCGCAATCAGGTCTCGTGCCCAGCCGAGGGAAATTTTGTTGTGGTAGAGAGCCTTGTCATCCGGTTCCGAACTGCCGCCGTTACGGCATTGTTCCGAGGACACGCCGGTACTCCAGGTGATCCACGGAAAAAGGCGGGCAACTTTTGGAAGAATGAGGCTCATGCATGGAGTCGTCTGTCGATCTGGGGCCAGAAGGGGAGAGCTAAACCACGCGCTTTGAAAGCGAGACGGGTCTCGCAGAAAGCAGCGAAGGGCCATCATGCCACCCATGGAATGACCGGCGATATGACAAGATCCCTTAGTTGCCACTAGTGCATTGTCGAGGAGTTGGTCGATAAACTTGAGTCCGGGAACGTGACCTCGTTTTCCTGAAGAGCGGCCGTGACCTGGGAGATCCGTGAGGATGCAAGTGAGACCGTTGTCGGTGAATGGTTCGAGGATCGGTGGGTAGCGATCGATGAAGTCGCCTTGGCCATGAAAGAAGATGAGGGTGCCGCGAGAGGATCCAGCGGGTTTCAAAATGAGGCGATGCAATTGATGTCCTGATTGCTCGAGAGTTTCACTTATGATTCTCATGAGCGCACGGTGAGCATCAGTTCTTTCACCAGATTTTCGTCTTCGTTTCTCTTTACCTTCGCGAAGGCATAGTGGAGGTTCGCGAGAATACGAGAGAGCATTTCTCCGAGGGTGCAGGGCTGTTTTAGCGCTTTTTGGGCATCCTTGGAAATCTCAGGATGATCCTTAATGAGCTGTCTAACCGGAGTGGCTCTCCCATTGTGAAAGGGGTCGATGATGGTGGCCTCTCCTTCGTGATCGATGAGTGAGAGAAAATGGCCGGGATAGTTGCATCCAAATACGGGAATGCCCAAACGATTGCCGACCAACATGTAAATGAGACTCAGCCCCAGTGGATTGCTTTCTCCTTCCTGAATGCACCAAGCAAGATCCGAGTTCCGGATGTCGAAGGGTCGGAGGCGATTGCCGGTGAGAGTTGTGGTTTTAAAGAGGTGCTTAGCAAGGTCCATTGGCGAGTGCACTTTTCCAGTCGCAGTTTCGGAGAGGAGATCGAGTTCGTCGGAGAGTGATTGCCGCATCGTGATGCCATCATGGAGGAAATCAGAAAGGAGACGAAGCAGGGCTTCGAGAGATTCCCAATCGCCATCCACCGCGTCGAGTTGGCGGGCAGGGTAAGCCCATTCCTCGCGAATGACCGTGCGTCGTCCTGGTCGGAGGGATTTTGAAAGGAGCTTGGCTTGCTTGCGGGGTAAACGGAGACCGGCGGCGACGAGGTCATCAGTGGCATCGCCGTTGAAATCAAGAAGCGCCTTTTGAAGGCCCTCTTGAACCTGTTCGTTCTCGTCATCGAGAAGAGTGAGGATGGAGGAAATAGTGGCGGTTGGCATTGCTTCTTGGGGGAAGATAATGCCAAAGCGAGAGATTTGCAAAGAGCGGGATGAGACTCCGGAAAAGAAACAAAGGCAGTCTACGACTGCTGGGAATTTACTTTTGGGGTGGGGAGCTTGGGGGAGTCGATCCAAGGGATCGAAGAGGGGGAGAAAGGGGGTTATTTGTCCATCACTCGGCGGCAAGAAAACGGCGGAGCTCTGACACCGTCGGCGCCCCCGCACCTGCCCAAATAATCTCTCCTCGCTGGTTCGTTACGACAGATGTGGGATACGGCAGCTCAGCGGCTCCGATCCAACGCTGAAGAAACACTGCTACTTTTTTACGGTCCAACATCGAGAGGTCCGTCTGTAAATTATACGGGAGGTCGTGCTTATTCTGATAAGCGACGAGTGCTTCGCGGCCTTCTTTTTCATCGAGAGGAAAGCCACGGAATTCCACGCCAAGCCCCTGAGTCATCGCTTTGAGCTGCTCGAAATGAGGACGGTAACGAGCGCAAGCGGGGCACCACGTGGCCATTCCTTTCCAAACCGTCAAACGAGCTTTTGATTGATATCCGAGCGGAAAGATCGCTTTTCCCAGCAAAGAATTCTGTTTTAGTTCTACGTGCCGGCGGTAGGGTTTCCGGTCCTCGTCGCCCCGCTCATCGACGGTCAACCATTCTCCATGCTTCACCTTGGTAACCGTTGATTTTTTTCCAGACGGCCACCTTACGATCAGCTCATCAATCTCTTCCCAATCGCCCAATCCTACGATCATCACAGCGCTATTTTGGGAACCGTAACCCTGGCCGCAGCGATGCTCTCTCTCGATAACATCCTCACCTTTCCTGACTTCAACGCGGGCGCCGTATCCATCACGATTACTCCAATCTGATGCGGTGGCAGTGCGATTACCTCCCCTGAAAGAAAGGGCGATAAAGTTACCGCTCCGATCTTCATCACTCATTTCATTGTGAAACAGCCGTGTCAGCGGGTTCATCGCATTTACCGAAACGATGTCACTCCACCCGTCCCGGTCATAATCGAAGACGGCAAATGCCCGTCCATCAGATTCATCGTCCAAGCCAGAAAGGCCGGACTGGTCTGAAAAGTTCGAACCAGTCCCTTCATTTAGGTAAAGCTTGTTTCGCTCGTGACCACTCAGGGAGTGAACCCGAAGTTTCCCCTCAAACATCTCATCACCAGCTTCGACACGGGCGTCCAGTAAGTTATCGACGATCCCTGTTTGAGGGTCGCGATCCCAAGCTTTGGATTTACGGAGTTTGCCTCCGATATTTTCATCCTGCCGCACGACCGTACGCCAGAGGTTACTTCACAAATCAATATCCGATTCAAAAGAACGAGGGGCGGTAAAATAACCACTCAAGACATGAATATCGAGATCCCGGTCGTTGTCGATATCGACAAATTGACCACCCCAGGACCAACCGGATCTGGCAACAGGGATCATTGACCCTCCATATCCGGCAAGCTGTTCGAACTTCCCCTCATCCTGACGATAAAGAAAATTACCGGACGCCGCCTCAACAAAGCGGGAATCAATCTCTGCGAAATCGCCTAAAACCCGTTGCCCTGCTTTGCTAAACATATTGGTCACAAAAAGATCGTCTTTACCGTCCCCATCGTAGTCCCCCCAACACGCTCCCATCCCAAAACCCATTCGGTCCAAGCCAGTTTCAGAAGCGATATCGACGAACCCCTCCTTTCCATCATTACGAAAAAGGTGATCCACAGCCCAGTCGTTTGCCACCGCAAGATCGGGATCCCCATCTTCATCAAAATCCCCCCACGTCCCTTGAAGGGAATTTTTCCAGCTACTGATTGAGGAGTCAGAATGAACTCTTTCGAACTGCCCGTTCCCCATGTTTTTAAGAAGCCAGTTAGGAGGTCCCGTTTGATTCAGGTACCCCCCATGAGATTCCCGACGAGATTCTTGATACTTATTGCGGAACATCCGCGCCTCCCCAGCTGGCAGGTATTTGGAACACCAATCTGTCCCCTCCTCTCCCGCAAATCCGGGAATACCCCCGGTCAGATTTCCCCGACGATAGGTCGTAACATAGAGATCAAGAAGACCGTCCCCATCATAGTCCGCCGCCGCGAGGGAAGTCGCCAAGTAGGGAAGTTCCGCCTTTTTCTGTTCGACGATCCGAAACCGACCTCCAACATTCTCGAGATAAGTCATGCGCTCAATACTTCTTCCGAGCATGAGATCCTGATCCCCGTCATTGTCGAAATCCGCAAATATTCCGCAGGTGGAATTGCCCGGCAACGAAAGCCCAAGCGGCGTGGCCTTTTCCACAAAAGTCCCGTCACCCTGATTGTGCAGGAACAAGTTTTTCCCAAGACGGACCATGACATAAATATCGTCCCACCCGTCGTTATCCACATCGACCACCGAGACGGCAGGCTTAAAGCCCATCGAAATGGGCTCAAAGTCCTGCGAAGGGGCCATTTTTTTATTGGTGCTGTAATGGTAACTCAGCGCCCTTCGATGTTCGGATATAGTGAGGCGTCGACGTGTCGAGAGATCAGGCAAAGCCTCGTCCATGCGATCGCGAAAATATTTCCGGGATACCTCCGGTTGGTCGGCCTCCCGGATCAAGGTCCAATCGCCCATTTCATACTGCCCGTCTTTTCTGGACCACTGGACTTGGTATGAAGAATAGCGCTCCTTCCATTTCTTGCTCCGGGTCCGGACCACTGCATGAAATGCCACTTCAGCGACATAATCGTCCTGGCTGTCAGACAAAAACTCTCCCTTCACAATCTTCAGAGAGGCACTATCAAAAAAGTCGACCTCAGTAGTCCACATAGAAGCCATTTTTTTCAGAGAATCTGAATCTGGAGCTGGTTCGCGCAAATTCTGTAGATCCCGGGCAATTGCTTTAAGCTCCTTCGTGAAGTCTAGGATAAGTTCTTCACTCGCCACAAGCCCTTGAATTCGCCCGGAGATCTGATCACCCGAGAGATCCTTACGGTCGCCTTCTCTCAGAAAGAAAAAGCTCATTCCGATCACGATGATCGTGAGGGCAATGATTGAAATACCCTTTCTCATCATTTTTAGTGAAGCAAATTTAAATTTTCGCCACAATGTTCAATTTAAGAAAGCGCAACCGCTTTATTTTTGCCTTGAACTCAAACGGATTTTTTTTTGTAATACAAATAAGTCCATGAAATATATTAAATATTTAACAATGATGAGTCTGGTGGCGATTCCGGCCAAGGCTGCAGTAATTTGGAACCTTGGAATTGATGATAACTCACAAGATGGCAACGGTGATACCACTCTCGACGATCCTGCCACGCTAAACGGAGTAGACTTTAACGTCTCAGGAGTTCGCGAAAGCGGTGAACAAGAACTCCCCGGCAACCCGGCCAATGTAGGCGGATTAGGTGATGATGATGCCCGTGATGTTGATGATGATTATTACTTCGCGGGAGTTTATACAACGGCAGCTGGTGATGGCGTCTACGAGCCAGTCGGTGTCGTCTCGGAAAATGAATCCTACTACGATCGCGCCCTAACCGCTGGGGATCCTAATATGCGTTGGCATTTCAATATTCCCGAAACCGTGACGCCAGATGACAACTTCATTTTCACGATAGACTTTTATAATTTAAGCGAAGCAAACGACGGAGATATCTCAAGTTACGATCTTACTTTCTGGGTCGATGGAAAACAAATTGGGGAAATGCAACCCCATATGGATATCGATCTCTCCTCAGCACAAAGCTGGGACTTTGGCTTGGATGACTTGGGTGGCATCGCGAAGGTTGGTTCAGGATTTGATCACTACGTCGAAGTTAGGAGCACTCCCATCGGCAGCGCCCGCTGGAGTAGCCTTGACTATGCCCAATTGGAAGTTTCATCCGAACCCATCGTTGAGGATGACCCGAACATTTCTGTAGCAACAGCCGTCAACTTTGGTGATATTCCGTTGGGGGGAGAAACCTCCACCAAAACCATAGTTTTCACAAATTCTGGCGTAGCACAGAATCTAGTCATCACTGAGCTAACCCTTGAAGGAGAACGGCCCGACGCCTTCTCTATCATTGCCCCAAATCTGCCTCTTACCCTGGCGCCTGGAACTGAATCGCAAATTGAGGTGACCGTTACTTCTGGTGCGATCGAGGAAAGCCTTTCCGCCATCTTAGCGGTGACTTCGAACGACACCTCCGATGGAGGAGCTACGATCGTTCGCCTTGGTGCCCGGATTTTTGAGCCTTTCAACGATGAAAATACTTTATGGTTCATCGGAACTGATGATGACAACCAGGACGGCGACGGTAATGCCACTCTCAACGATCTTGCTTTCTTTAATGGCACCAATTTTTTTGCCTCGGGGGTCCAAGAAAGCGGAGAGGATTTCTTGCCTGGAAACCCGGATAGCCAGGGAGGAAGTGGTGGTGGTCGTGATATTGATGATGATTTCTATTTTGCAGGTGTTTTCAACACGGTTGTTGATGGAGGCGATTACACTCCTGTCGGCGAAGTGGCAGCCAATGAAAGCTACTACGATAGGGCCTTGACTAATGGTGACCCCAATATGCGATGGCACTTTAATGTTCCAGAGTCTGTGGGGCGTAACGACAACTTCACTTTCACCATCGATTTTTACAGCCTCAATGATGACGGCGCTGCAGAAACCTCTGGATACGACCTGACCTTCTTCGTCGATGGACAGCAAATCGGAGACATGCAACCCCACTCCGAAGCAGATTTTAGCGCCGCTCAGAGCTGGGATTTCACCGTTGATGATTTGGGAGGCACCGCAGAGCTCGGACCCGGTTTTGATCACTATGTAGAGGTTCGAAGCACTCCCACTGGAAGCTCTCGTTGGGCAAGTCTTGATTATGCTAAGGTGGACATAATCCCCGGAGGGAACCAAGGCCTTGTTATCACGGAACTTTCGGTGGATTCACAAACCAACAACGTGACCTTTAGCTTCCAAGCAAAGATCGGAAGACCCTATATTATTGAGCGCAGCACAACGATGCTCCCCACCGGAGAGCCTGGCGGATGGCAGGAGATCGAAGATTTTCTGGTGGCGGAATCCGAGATTCAATCGTTCACTGATCTTGGAGCTGCTGCAGGCAGCGAAAAATTCTTCTATCGAGTCCGTGTCACCGATGAATAGTCTGTTCTTCAGCCACCGTTTTTTTTAAAGCCTGGCACAGATAGATTCTTTCCAAGGTCGGAACGCACAGTGCGATTCGGCCTTTACTCTTACCTGCTAGGAGCCTGTCGGAGTGGGCACACGTTCCGCGGAGAATTCGGCGAGTAAGCGAAGTGACCGCGGAGAGATGGAATGGACAATTTCACCAAGCCAGTCGCTCACCAGTGAGATTCCAGAGGGCTTTCTGACCATAGACGGCGATTTCGGGCCGCCCGCTCCGTTCGTCACACTTCCCACCATCCGGTGGAGGCGTTTGAGGTTGTAGGCCAAGCAGACCAGCGTCCACTCGCCGCTGACTTTCTCTTTGCCGCACAGACTAACCCCGCGAAAGCCCATCACTGTCTTGATGATCCCAAAGACCGGTTCGCCGGTGTGGTTGTGCCGTCCATACAACGCCTTGCCCTCCTCGGTGCGTAGCTTATCGCGCATCGCCACGAGTCTCTCATCGGTAGGTTCCTTCACCTCGCGCCCGCAGGCCACCCCGTTCGCCAACTCCGCGTAGTCGCCTGCGCTCTGGCTGATATGCTGACCAACGACGAGTTGACTGCCGTTGGCGTCCACAAAGGAGGCAACAATTTCACAAGATGCCATGCTCTCCGACCACACCAGGCTTGCGGGGCCTAAACCTAGAAATCTCTCATGGTCGGGGATTTTCCGATACGACGTAGAATCGGCGATTTAGACCTGGATTCGGATCCGTATAGGTCGTGGTCGCACCCTCGCTGGCCCAACTGTCGTCGAGCTCCTCCCAGGTGCTGGGATCAGTATCGAGGCCTTCGTCGGCTAAAATGGTATAAGTCCGGTCGGGTTTGGAATTCCAAGTAAGGACAACATCGCCAGTCTCCGGATCTTTCGAAATATCAGACACTTGAAAAGGAACCGAACTGGACGAAGTCTGGACGAGCTCAAAGCCGTTAATCCCAAAAATCTGGGTGTGCACCGCGCCCTCGGAAAGACAGGTAAAACGAATGACGACATCGCTGCCCCCATCGGTTTGAAATTCAGTCACCACCGTGGAGCTCAGCGAAGTCGGGTCAGGGCCGAATTCGAGATCGGGATTGGCTGGATTCCCCCCCCCCGAGCTGGAAGACATTTTCAAGTCACCCTCGACCGGATCAAAACTGACCCCTCCATCGGTAGACACATCCATTAGGAAAGGGGTATGCACGTTTTCGGTATCATGATGGAAGGAGGTCCACTCATAAGCCCCTGCGGGAAGGTCACCCAGGGTAAGAAGCATCGTGGTGGCTGTCCCGACTTTGCCATCATAGTTGCCATTTCCGCCATTGCCTGTCCGGGTGTCTATTCCCAGAAAATCAGTTACAAGCTCTAGATCCGTTCCGGTCCAATTGGCGTCGTTGCCACCCCCCCGATCAATCATTTGCTGAGCCCTGTTGTCGGTAGTGTCTGGCCAACTCGGAGTCACTGAAACCGAAGTTCCGAAGGCGTCATAACTTTGCGTTACGAAATCGACCGCCACCTCGTGACCTGCGTCATAGTTGCTATATTTCCCGCCCACGGGATTCGGGCCTCCGTCTTGGGTCGTTGAGTTAAAATCAATGTTAAGCTCTGCCAAGATATCGGCTTGAGTTGAAAACATGATCAGGGCGAGGGTGCATGGAATGTGAGGCTTCATCATAAATTTTTAAATTAGTGGCTTTGATAGCATCGACGAATTCCCTTTCAGGGCAAGAATCAAAATCCTTTTAACTGTTAGGAGTTTGCTTTTGGCGGGAGGGCAGGTGACGGGCTCGTAGCGTAGACTTCGAGAAAAGACGAACTTTTCAAAGAGAGTCCGGCTCCGGGAATGGTGAGGATGTCATCAATGAGATGAGCCGAGGAGAAATCGATGGAGGTTTGGATAGCACTGGGTGGGTGCTTCCAAAGTCAGTTCACACTGTGAAAGAAAGGACACGTTGCTCCAAAAGGACGGAAGCGAGGTATTGAGTCGGTGCATGGGACTGTTGGTTTATAAATGTGCTTTTCTGCAACGGTTGCCAAGGCCAAGGGTGATTCCTAGTATGGAGATGAGCGCGGTCGATGGCTCGGGAACGGGATTGATGGTGAGGAAGGTGGCTCCGGGAACTTCGGTGTTGTTGGAAAATCCGTGGAGGAATTCGTTTCCGCCGATGTCATTTTTTCCGGTTAGCGCGATGCTGAATTGGGTGTTTGTTCCTGCGATCCAATCGTTGATGAGGGGGGTGACGTCGAACTGGAAGACGCCGACGTCGTCGATTGAAGTGGAATCGACTGCTGCGAGGATATTGTTATTAAGAAAGGCATTCCAGGCGATGGATCCGGTCGCGTTGGTATCGTCGGTGATGGAGCTGAAAGGGTCGGCATTCACGGCATGGGCCGAAACGAGGAAGGGAGTGGCGGCACTAGCATCCGCATTAAAACCTCCGGAAACCGAGGTCACGGAGAGAACGGCACTTGCAACAGGCCCGGTGTAGTTCGCAGGGTCGAAGCCGAAGGACATGTAGATGGTTTCGGCATTATCAACACTGAAAGGATTATCAGTGCTGACACGAAGAGTCCCCCGGTTATCTCCACTGTATCCCCTGACAAGGTCGGTTCCCTGAAAAAATGATGAGGTCATGATATCCTCGCTCGGGGCGAGGACGGTCACCGCTTGCATCGGAGCGGAGAAGGAAATGAGAGCGACGGCGAATGGCAGTTGGTATTGATTCATCGCTTCGGACGATGGCGGAAATTCTAAGACGGTGCTGTCGTTCGGTTGACAATGAGTGGCTTTGATTTGCGAAAAAGGTAAAAACACCCTAACTACGGGTTTCGTCGTACTCCAACGCGTTCTCCCAAGTTATATGATTGGCTGGCCGGGACTTTGATTTTGATCTCCTGCGATTGGTCATCCGGTTGGACGAAGATTTGTTGGAAGGAGCCGAGAAATTCGATGGCTGTGATTTTTCCTTTGGCGAGGCACTCCGGGGACTCGCTTCCCAAGGCGATTTGGTCGGAGCGAAGCCAATCCGGGGGACCACTCTTTCCTTCGGAGTTTTGAATCTCATTGATGCTGCCAAAGAGGGCGGCCACTTCGGCAGAAGCGGGATTCTCCCAGATGGTACGGGCCGAGGCGTATTGGATGATCTTTGCGTGGTGCATGACCGCGACCTGATCGCCGACTGCGAGGGCGTCGTAGGGATGGTGGGTGACGAAGAGGACGGTGGTTTGTTCCTTGCGAAGCACTTCAACGGTGATGCGGCGCAAGTGTTCCCGGAGCATGGTGTCGAGATTGCTGAACGGCTCATCCATCAGGAGCAAGGCGGGGCGGGGGGCGAGGGCGCGGATCAGGGCGACTCGTTGGGCTTCTCCGCCGGAGAGTTGGTGGGGGTATCGTTTTTCGAGGCCGGTGAGGCCGACGGCTTCGAGGAGATTGAGGTAGCGTTTTTTTTTATCGGAACGTCGCCATTTTTTGAGTCCGTAGGTGACGTTTTGAGCGATGGTGAGGTGGGGGAAAAGATCGCCGCTTTGGGAGACGAGTCCGATCTTGCGCTGGTCTGGTCTTAAGAATTTTCCGGGGCCGCTGAGGAGAGTTTCGCCCAAGGTAATTCGTCCTTCCTGAGGTCGTTCGAGCCCGCTGATGGCGCGGAGGAGGCTAGATTTTCCGCTGCCGCTTTTTCCGACGATGCTGAGAATTTGGGAGGGAGCGAGATTGAATGAGATTTCTGAAACCGAGGGGAATTGTGAGCGGGGATAGGTCAGTGAGACCTTTTCGACGGTGAGAGAATTTGCGAGAGTGATCATGAGTCGGATTTGTGGTGGAGCTTTCGCCAGCCATTGAGTTCGACGAGAATGAGTCCAATCATGGAGAGAAGGATGAGGAAGAGAGAGGGCATGGCGCAGGCGTAGATTGTCCCTTGATCGACTTTTCCATAGATGAGGGTGCTTAGGGTTTCGAATTCGAAGGGTCGTAGCAAGAGGCAGAGCGGGAGCTCTTTGCAGACATCGACGAAGACGAGAGTAGCTCCGCCGAGGAGGCTGGGGGTGAGAAGAGGGAGCGCGATTTTGCGGAAACTTTGGAGGGGGCTGTCGCCGAGGATGCGGGAGGCTTGGCCGAAGTTTTCCGGTTGGCGAGCGAGCCCTTGCTGAACCATCTGGGCCGCGACTGAGAAGTAGCGTGCGACGATGGCGAAGATGAGCCAGAGTATTCCTCCTGAGATTAAGAAATCGCCGATGCTTGTGCCGGCTGGAAACCAATCGCGTGCTGTCACGGCAACGCCCATGATGCCTAGGGCGATGACAGTGCCGGGGCTGGCGTAGCCCGCGACGGTGGAGACGTGGGAAAGGAAGCGGAGGAGTTTTCCGCGCGAGTAGCGCACGATGCCCATGATGATGAGCGCGGAAACGAGGCAGGTGACGGTCGCGACGAGGCCGAGGATGAGGCTGTTTTTTGCGGCTTGGAAAATCTCCCGCCAGCTTTCGGCGGTGGGTTTGGTGGCATCTTCGAGGAGCCAGTGAACCAGAGAATAAGTTGGGAAGATGAGGCCGAGGGAGATGGGGATCAGGCAGGAGAGATAGCAGAAGATCGTGACGAAGAGGCCACGTGGAGCGGGGGTGATGGGGCGGCCTTCTTGATGAAGGATGAGGCGTGCTTTACCACGGTGCCAGCGTTCCAGCGCGACAAGAAGAAAGATCGTGACGAGGATGAACCCGGCAAGGCGTTTGGCGGTTTCGATTTGATCGAGACCGAACCAGGTGCCGAAAAGAGTCACGGTGAGAGTGCTGAAGCCGAGGTGCTTGACCGCGCCGTAGTCGTTAAGGACTTCCATCGCGACGAGGAAGAGTCCGGCGACGAGCGCGGGGCGGGCGAGGGGGAATTGGACGGTCCAGAAAACCATCCACGGGGAGCGCCCAAGCATTCGTCCGGCTTCGCCCAGGATGATGCCACTACCGGAAAAGGCGCTGCGTCCCGCCAGAAAAACGTAGGGGTAGAGGACGGAGGCGAAGAGGAGAATGAGGCAGCCATATCTGAGGCATTCTTCCCAGAGGAGATAAGTATCGATACCTTGCTCGGTCCGAACCTTGATGAGGAAGGGGATGAATTTTTCGCGAGCCTCGGTGGAAAGGTAGGCCGCGATGAAGGGCGGGATGGCGAGGGGCAGGACGAGGGCGATTGAGAGGAAACGGCGACCGGGGAAGTGGAAATTTTCGACAAACCAGGCGGCCGGAACTCCGAGAATGAAAGCGAGTGAACAGGATCCAATGATGAGGATTAGGGTTTCCTTGATGGCATCCTCAAGAAGGTATTCTTGGAGTTGCTGCCAGGCTTCGGCGGCATTCGGCGTGAGGGGCGTGAAGAGGGAGGCGAGAAGGACGATGACGGGCGAAAGCAAGAGGAGGCCGAGGGCCCACGCGAGAATTTGCCAGAGAGAAAGATCCCACCCGCCCGAGAGTTGTGAGTGCTTGTTTTTTTGAGCCAACGAAGGGACGGGTGAGGATGGATGGATGGGGGCGGGGCTTTATTTCCAACCCACGAAGTTGAAGATCTTGACGGCTTCCTGATCGTGCTCTCCCATGACGTGAATGGTGTCACGATCCGGGGAGATTTTCCCCCAAGATTTTTGGAGTGGTTCAAGCTCGATGCCGGGGACGACGGCATATTCGGAGGTGAGTTTTTGGTAGAGTTTTTGTACTTCTTCCGAGACGAGAAACTCGAGGAATTTTCGCGCGTTTTCTCGGTTCGCAGCGCCTTTGATAATTCCTCCACCGCTGACGTTGACGTGGGTTCCTTGATCCCCGGAGGTGGGGAAGATGACCTTGACGGCGGCGCGGGCTTTTTGGTCTTCTTCGTTGGATGATTGCTCAAGGAGGCCGAGATAGTAGGTGTTGACCACCGCGAAGTCACCGAGGCCTTTGGCGAGGGCACGGACTTGATCGCGGTCACTTCCCTGGGGAGGACGGGCGAGGTTTTTTTTGACTCCGGTGGCCCACTTGGTGGCTTTTGCCTTTCCGTCGATAGCGATGAGGGAGGCGAGAAGGGAGCGGTTGTATTTATTGCTTGAGGAACGGATGAGGATGTTTCCTTTGTAGGCGGGAGAGGCGAGATCCTGGTAGCTTTTAGGGAGGTTGCCTTTGACCCGGTCCTTGGCATAAACGATGACTCGGCCCCGCATTGTGAAGGCGGCCCAGGTATCGTCTTTTCCTCGAAGTGAGGCGGGAACTTGCTTGTTGATGATTTCGCTTTTGAGCGGCGTGAGAAGGCCGGCCTTGGTCGCTTTGGTCAGACTGGCGGCATCGGTGGTAATGTAGAGGTCGGCTTGGGGAGCGTTCACTTCCGACTTGAGTCGGGCGATCAGCTCGTTGGCCCCCGCTTTCACGACTTTGACATCGATTCCGGTTTTTTCGGTGAAGGCGGCGAAGACTTTTTTGTCGGCATCGTAGTGACGTTCGGAGTAAAGGCGGACTTCGGCAGCATGAGCGGATAGGCCCAAGGCGAACAAGATGGAGGTAAAGGAACGAGTCATAGAGTCTTAGATCAGGAAGACGATGAAGGGAAGGGTATCATGGTGCTGGTGGTGAATTGTTTTTTTTTAGCGATGGATTCGGATTTCGCTAAAGGAAAGAAACCGCCCGCGTAATTAAGGGCGAGCTACTTATTCAGTCTTACCTTCTTCCAAGACTGCCTTAAGCCCCTCATCACTGATTTTGGTTACGACCCAAAACTGCTAGGAATTATGAGTGGGGTTCGCTGGCAGTTTTATACAGGAATTGCATTAGCTGCATTGGGTGGATTTTTAGTAACGAAATATAAGCCTGATCCTCCGAAAAAGCCTGCCACGGAAAGAGCTGCTGATTAGTTAGCGATCTCCGGGAAAACGTGGGGCACCTCCTCCGTAAGTGGATACAGCGAATTTAAATTCTGGTCCTCCATGACGAGGGTCTCCTGAAGCTTTCAGTTCTGATCGGAGTAATTCGCGATATTTTGCAACAATCTTTGGCATCTCCTTCGCAAGGTTGTTGAGTTGGTCTGGGTCATTACTGACTTTATAGAGTTCCTCGCTAGGTCGCTTTGAAAAGCTCCATTGGTAGAATTTTGATCCAGGTCCTAAGTTTACGATAATCGACTTGGTTGGGCCATTATCGGTATCTCCATACCATGCGTTTTTTATCGTTGCCTTCCTCCAGTTTGGGGTGCCATTTGGCCAGAGGCTTGGTGAGTAATTATGGATGTAGAGGAATTTATGATCTCGGTATGATCGTGACGGATATCCTTCCATACTGGGTGCCTCTTGACTTGGAACGTGCCGCTCTTTACCTGTGAGGATGAACTTTCGAAGTTGCCCATTTCCTGTTAAGGCGGGAAGAAGACTCTTACCAGTCATCTCGACGGGAATCTTCACGCTTGCGGCTTGAAGAAAAGTGGGACCTAGATCGGTCAGGGAGGTGAAATCTTTGAATTGTAGTCCCTTTTTGATTTTCTGACCCCATCTGATCGCGAGGGGAACACGAGTTCCAGAATCGTAAAGATTAGATTTGCATCGTGGAAAGGGCATTCCATGGTCGCCAGTGATTACGATAATCGTGTTTTCCATTTCACCTATTGCTTCAAGCCGGGCGATGCCTTTGGAGACATCGGAGTCGAAGCGCTGGACTTCGAAATAGTAGTCTGCGACATCGCCCCGAACCTCTTTGTTATCTGGAAAAAAGGAGAAGAGTTTGATTTTAGAAAGGTCCATGCCGGATTTCTCTCCAGAACCTTTTTTGTAGCCCCGGTGGGGGTCGGAAGCTCCTAGCCAAAAACAAAACGGAGTATCCTTTGATGGACGGTTGGCAAGGAAATCAGAAAAGCCTTTGGGATAAACTTTCCCGGCAGGATGTTCTTCTAGGAATTTTCCTTCGAGTTTTCCTGGGCCGAATGATTTGCGCCATGACCCGGTGTGATAACCTGATTTTTTGAGAAGTCTTGTGTAAGTTTCAACTTCCTGTGAGAGGGTTCCGTAGAGATTTGCGCCATCTTTCAAACGCCAGTGCCACTGTCCAGTCATGATGGAGTTCCGGCAGGGAGTGCAGGAAGGTGAAGAAACGTAGGCGTTGTGAAACAGCGCGCCCTCGCGGGCAATTCTGTCAAATGCCGGAGTTTGAACGACATTATCATTTTCGTAAATTGAGGCATGAGGCGCACCCCAGTCGTCAGCAATACAGAAGAGGATATTTGGTCGCTCTGCTGCTTCAAGTAAGCAAGCAGCTAAAATAAAAAGTGAAAGTCGGATGATCATCGTGGGAGCCTGATTAACTCCTGAGGCTTTGCCAAGACGAAGAATCAGGAGACCACGATTGGCTTTTCATCGGTGTTGGTCAGAATTCCGATTTTCGCAACTATGTTGGCACCATTTGCGTTAAGAACATCTTGAGCCTCCTGGAGGTCATCAGGATTGACAGCGACAAGAAGTCCACCAGAAGTCTGGGCATCGGCGAGAAGAATTTGCATTTCTTCGGAAACGTCGGTTCCGAAGGTTGTAAATTCCCTCGCAAGTCTAAGGTTTTCTCGGCTACCTCCGGGAATACATCCTTGCTTGATAAATTCGAGGACACTTGGATCGATTGCAGGGAACCTTTTTTGAGTTGAGGTGGGCCGTAACGCCAGATTCGCGGCAAAGATGACTTAGATGTCCAAGAAGTCCAAAACCTGTCACATCGGTGCCAGCCCTAGTCAAGCCAACTGCTGCAATCGCGGAGCCGGGCGTGTTCAAGGTTGCCATCTGGGTGGAGGCTTTTTTCTCAAGCTCAGGTGAGCAGATGCCCCGCTTGATAGCAGTTACTGCTAGGAATCTGCTTTTAGCGGGAGGGCCTCGAAGGCGCCTTTGGACCGGAGCGGAGGGGGGGCTGACAGAAAAACTGAGAAAGGGCCCATGGTTTACTTAGCAAAAATCCTAGAAAACTTAGCCCAAAATCCATTATAGGTTTTGTCGAACCCTGAGAGAGACTCTTCCAAATTTCGATCAAAAAACACTTCGAGTGCTTTTAATTCACCTTTATTCAGCCAAACACCAAAACACTTGGGACATTTATCGATGACAATTTGAGTGGCATAACCTTCTTTTTTGAACATCTCTACTTTGCAATTTGGGCAAGTGATATCTGCGGCGTTTTGTTGACGAGCTTTCTCGTGAGCAGCAATCATCTCATTTGGAACTTTTTTTAGGTCCTCGGAATAATCATTCTCTTGAATATCTTGTATTTTTTCG
>Ga0115004_10000027_pt1 | contig 73098 bp, 84 predicted proteins | sample ArcticOcean_MG_C_10_FD_88737 | JGI IMG/M metagenome (GOLD analysis project Ga0115004, IMG submission 88737) | Marine microbial communities from western Arctic Ocean - ArcticOcean_MG_CB11_90 | ecosystem: Environmental > Aquatic > Marine > Oceanic | place: Arctic Ocean: Canada Basin | collected... | reverse complement strand
GATCTGGAAGAGACGATAGACCAAGTTCTAGATTTAAAAAAAGAGATGACAGAAGTGAAAGATCTGGAAGAGACGATAGACCAAGTTCTAGATTTAAAAAAAGAGATGACAGAAGTGAAGGATCTGGAAGAGACGATAGACCAAGTTCTAGATTTAAAAAAAAGTTTACTGGCAAAAAAAGTCCCTTTAAAAAAAGTAGATTTAAAGACTAATTTTCCCCTATAATAGTGTGGTTTTGCTCACCTAAAAAATCAACTTTTAAATTTAGCTTATCACCATTTTGCAAAAATTTAGGCTCATCCATTTCCATCGCTGTTCCTGCAGGAGTTCCAGTAGTTATGATAGTGCCTGGATACAATGTCATGAATTGACTAATGTGAGATACTAAAAAATCAAAATTAAATATCATTCTTGCTGTATTTCCCATTTGCCTTCTTTGACCATTAACATCTAATGAAAGATTGATATTATCAAGGTCTTTAATTTCATCTTTTGTAACTATATAAGGACCACAGGTTCCTGCGATCGATTTCCCCTTAATCCATTGTCCACCCCTTTCTTTTTGCCAAGAACGTTCAGAAATATCATTAACAATACAATAACCAAAAATATAATTTTGAGCTTCATCTTCCAAAACATATTTAGCTTTCTTCCCAATCACCATTGCGACCTCAACCTCATAATCCATTTTTTTGGCTTTTTTGGGTTTAATTATTGGATCGTTGGGACCTTGAATACATCCTGAACTTTTATTAAACAATATTGGTTCTGTTGGAAGCTGTGAGTTAGTGCCTTCAGCATGTGCTTTATAATTTAAACCAATAGCTAAAAAGTCAACTGGATTTGAAATAGAAGCACCAATTCTTATAAACGGATCAATCTCTCTAAGTTCGTTCAAGTTTATTTCTTTCAACTTTTCTAACGTTTCAAAATTTATTGTGTCTGGATTTAAATCTTTTATTTGTAATGACAAATCTCTAATTTTATTATTTTTATCTAGAGCGGCAACAACTTCCTCTCCTTTATTTCCCACACGTAATAATTTCATAAATGAAGTTTATTGAAAATTTGATTATTTTACAAATTTTTTAATTCTATCAATAGTAGTAGTATCAGGACCAGAATACGGGATATTATAAGAGTTCGTTTTAGTTAAAACCTCTACTCCTTTAGAAAATATAAAAATAAAAAATATAACAAAGAAGACAACAAAAATTTTTGCAGGATTATAGTCTCCAGTTACAAAAACACTTTGACTTTCTTTTTTTGCTTTATGAAAAAATTTAAAAGTAATGTATATAGCAAATATTAATCCCACGTGGGCCATAACTACACCAGCCCAACCCCAGATAAAAGACGTTAAACTAAAAACATATAAACTAAAAACAGTAGACCACACAAATGAAAGAACAATTAAAATTTGTAATCTAACAGTTTTTGGTAAACTTCTAATGTCATTTTTTGAGTCATCAAACATAATATTTGCTGATTCGATTAAAAAGTTTCTGAATTTATTTAACATATCTAATAGTTATATTATTTAAAAATTAATTACTATAATTGTCTTGCTAGTATTCTTACTTTTTCCATCTCTTTTTCAAATCTATCTTCTTTCATACCTGGAAGAACTTCATAAAATCTCATATATTTAATTTTCATACCACCAAGCTTAAGTACTCCAGCTTTAATTCTTCTAAAAGGCATATTTTGGAACCAAGTTTGGATGGAAAAAATATTTCCACCGTAAGACATTGACATAATGGCTAACTTATTTTTCATTGCACCAGCGACAGGATAACCCCAGTTTCCAACTACTTTTTTAAAAGCGAAAAACCATTTTGGTGCCAGTACAAGGTCAACCCAATTTTCTAGAATTGCACTTGCTCTTAAATTGTAACAAGGAGAAATCATAAACATTATATCGCTCTGCTCTAATCTTTTTCTATAATCTAATACTTGGTCGGAAGGTGGAGTTCCATTGAAGAAATTTAAGGTTTCTTCTTCATGTAAGTTTATTAAATCAATCTCATGACCTTTTTTTTTAACCTCATCTATAAAAACATCTCTTATTGCGGCATTAAAAGATGTTTTTGAATTATGATGACCATAAACAATAAAAATTCGTTTAGACATATTAGCTGTCTATATTATTTTATTTATCTTTCCAGAAAAAAACACCTGACCCTATTCCAATAGATATAGCCGAAACTACCCAAGCTGCCTCTTGCTTGCTATAGAGAACCAAGCCACCAAAAACAACTATAATCAAGCCCAGCGTCTTATTATTCATATATACATTGACATATTATGTGTAAGCATACTAGAGTCTTGGTATCCATATGTCATGGAAAAAAAGACTCTGCATCTACATGCAGAACTCTATAGAGAGTTAAAAAGTAGGTTGAAATAAAAAAGGAGATGTGATGATAAAAAGACATACGCATTTGCTAAATGAGTTCAGCCGAAAAAAGTCAGAGGCTAAACTTATTCAGCAACTACAAAGATCAATAAAAGCAGTCAATGCTAACGCTAATGGCACGAGCGGCTATACGATTAAAGAGGGAAAAAATGCTGGAAAAGTTCTCAAACACATAAGAAAAAATCCTAATAAACTTTAAACCTTAACCTTTATAGGGAGGGGTTTTAAGCCCCTCTCAAATCTTTAACAATGCTCAAAATGGAAAAAAAAAATTTTTATGATTTCAGTTATGACCAATTAAAAAATTTTTTAATAGAAAAAGCTGAAATTGATAATAAAAAAGCCAAAATGAGAGCTCAACAACTTTTTAATGCCATTTATAAAAAAAATATTAAAAGTTTTGATGAGCTAACCACCTTTGGTTTGAAACTTAGAACTAGAATAAAAGATTTAATTAGTTTAGAAAAACCAAAAATAATCGATGTTCAAAAGTCAAAAGATGGAACTATAAAGTTTCTATTGGAGCTAAAGGATAAAAGAAATGTTGAAACAGTATTAATACCGGATAAAACTTTAAGTCGATATACAGTTTGTCTCTCAGTCTCTGTAGGTTGCTACTTATCCTGTGAATTTTGTGCAACAGCTCAAATTTCAAAAAAACTAGTTCGAAATCTTTCTGCTGGAGAAATAATTTCACAGATCATTCTGTGTAAAGATTATATTAACGATTGGTCTACGCAAAAAAAAATAACTAATCAGGTTTTAATGGGAGAAGGCTCACCTTTTTTAAATTTAGAAAATGTTAAAATAGCTATTGATAATTCTAAAAATAAAGATGGTTTAGAATATGGGCGAACCAGGATAACAGTAAGCACAGTCGGAGTTGGCATTAAAAAAGGAAATATGGATGCTATTGAATGGGCTGCTAATGAACTTGACGTTTATTTAGCTTGGAGTTTACACAGCTCTATCCCAAAACATAGATCTAAAATTATGTCTATTAATGATAAATATTCTATTAATTCTCTTATACCCCAGTTGCAAAAATACTATAAAAAAACAAAATTACCTATATTTATAGAGTGGATTTGTTTAGAGGAAAATATGACCGCAGAACATGCTAAGGAATTAGTTAAAATTATGAAAAAAGTTCCCTCAAAATTAAATTTAATTGAATTTAATCCTTTGGAAAATAAAAGCTTTAAACCTGCAAAACAAGAAAATATTGATAAATTTTCAAAAACTATTCAAGATAATGGATTTCTATCACTATTTAGACGAAGCAGGGGTAGAGACATCAACGCTTCCTGTGGCTCCTTAGCAAATAAGAAAGCATAAGGTAAAAATTTTAACCACACGCACTTTTAATTCAATAGTAGCTAATACCAACAACGATATTAATGATATATAATATACCATGGATTCGGTGTTAATTTTAATAGCTATAGTTTTAATGATTGCAAATATAATTGTAGTTATTGTTTTATTAAAGCGAAAGCAACCAGAAATGGTAAATAATGAACAGGTTCTGAAGGATGAAGTTAGCTCATTAAGAAACTCTTTTAGTGAGTCTTTTGGATCAATGAGCAAAGAAATTGCAAAAGACATGACGGGGGCTTTAACCAAAGTAGATGAAAAAGTTGGAGTTTTTAATCAACAGGTCAGTGAACTAAACAAAAGCCAAGACAATTTTAGTAGAATTTTAAGTGGGGTAAAAACTTACGGAACGTTAGCGGAATTTGGACTTGGTTCATTATTAAGAGATTTGTTGCCAGCCTCACAATTTATAGAAAATGTAAAAATGAAACCTGAAGAGACATCAGAAACTGTTGAATTTGCAATCAAATTACAAGACGTTCTACTCCCAATTGACAGTCATTGGCCTGTAGAAAAATACAAAGCTATAGATGACGCCTATAAAGCTAGCGATAAGGAGGCTCAGGCGGAAGCAAGAAAAGATTTAGCTGCAGCATTTAGATTAAAAGCTAAATCGGTAAATATAAAATATATAGCGCCACCAAAAAGTACAGACTTTGCCATTATCTATGTTCCAACTGAAGGGCTATTTTCTGAACTTTCAAGTTATAGAGATCCTAAAACTAAAGAATTGTTACTACAAGAACTAAGAATCAAATATAAAGTAACTATTTCAGGCCCAAATACTTTGTCAGCTCTATTGCAATCTTATCATTTAGGTTTTCAAACTTTAAAAGTTCAAAAACATGCCACACAAATATATAACGATTTGAGAAGTATAAGTTCTAGGTTCGAAAAACATTTTGATGGCATTAAAGATTTAAGAAAAAAATTAGAGCAAGCAATGACGGCCACGGACGGTTTTGGTAGAGATGCTAGATCAATTATGAACACACTTGGTAATATTAAAGATCCGGAGCAAATAAAAGAAACTTTAATGGAACATCCAGAAAAAATTAAAGTTCTTAAATAAATTTAACATATGTCTAATTTTGTTTTTTACGATTTTGAAACCAGTTCATCCAATAAATACTGGGGTCAGATTATTCAAATAGGAGCAATGTTAACTAATGATAATCTTGAAGAATTAGATCGTTTTGATGTCAGATGCAGATTGAGTCCAGGAATAATTCCCGAGGCTATGGCATTAATTGTAAATAAATCATCACCCAAAATGCTAAAAAATTCTAACCTTTCCCATTATGAAATGATTAGACAATTTGTTGGTATTCTTAAAAAATGGGGCATGGCAACTTATATAGGTTTTAATAGCATAGAATTTGACGAAGAGTTTTTAAGGTGTACTCTTTTTCAAACATTGGAATATCCATATATTACTAGCACGAATGGAAACACAAGAGGAGACGTTTTGAGTTTAGCTCGTGCAGCAAATCTTTACTATCCAAATACTCTAAAAAATTCGATTAATGAAAAAGGTAATGCTGTTTATAAATTAGATAAAATGGCACCTTTAAATGGAATTGAACATGGTAATGCGCATAGCGCAATAGGAGATGTCATAGCTACTGTCGGAGTGGCAAAACTAATTGTAAAGAATGCCCCCAATGTATGGGAAGCCAGCAAGTTAACAATGGATAAAAATCAGTCTTTAGAGCTTATAAAAAAAGAATTATTTTTTTGTACGAATGAATATTTTTACGGGAAAAGTAGACCATATGTTCAAGCTTTCATTTGTCAACACCCACAATTTCAATGGCCTTTATGTTTTGATTTAAAACACGATCCAAGCATTTATTTAAAAATGTCAATTCAAGAATTGACTGCCGCAATGAAAAAGCAGCCAAAATTTATAAGAACAATTAGACATAACAAACACCCTGTTATTATGAATCCTTCTTATGGTGATAAATTTGAAGAATATAAAGTCATTGGCACAGCAAAACTAAAAGCCAGAGCTGAAGTAATAAAAGAAGATAAGGAATTTGCTGAAAAAATAACCTCAATAAAACGTTCTGAAATTGAAGAAAAAGAACAGTCTAAATCTCAAGAGGATTTGTATAATGAAGAAAGTATATACGCTAAATTTACCTCAACAGAAGATAATAAGATCATGCCTGAGTTTCACACCGTCGACTGGGGGGAAAAATTATCTATTCTTTCTAAATTCAAAGATGAAAGACTTCAATATTTTGGAAAAAAACTTCTCTATATGGAGAAACCTGAAATGTTGAGTAAATCAGATTACAATATGATTCATAAAGATACAGCCAAAAAACTTTTAAGCACTAATAATGAAAAATGGAATACAATTCCAAGAACTTACTCAGAAATAGATACACTCAGAGCTAAATTTGAAAAAGAAGGTCAGCCAGAGAAATTAATTATCTTGGATGAAATTAACGCATACGTTGAGGAATTAGAAAAAATATACTCTTCTGTCTAGTTGACTTTAAATTAAAAATACTTAATTAGGTTATATGGCTACAAAAGCAATTACAGATGAAAGTTTTCAAAATGACGTTATCAAATCAGATAAGCCAACAGTTGTAGATTTTTGGGCTGAGTGGTGTGGCCCTTGTAAGCAAATAGGTCCTGCGCTCGAAGAAATCTCTGATGAAATGAAAGACCAAGTTATTATTGCAAAGCATAACATTGATAACGAACCTAATATTCCAACAAAATATGGGATTAGAGGTATACCTACTATGTTACTATTTAAAGGCGGTGAACTTAAAGCTACGAAAGTAGGGGCAACCACAAAGTCAAATATTGTTTCTTGGATTAAAGAAAATATTTAATTTTTACTTAAAACATTTCCACATAAATAAAGAGATCCAAATATGCAGATAATTTTTCTTTCTTTTGATGAAATTATTTTTAACGCCGTATTAAAATTTTTAGACATTTCAACCTCATAATTATTCTCTTTGGCAATCTTGAACAATATTTTATTTGATAAAGATGCAACCTCATTTTCAATCGGGACTGTTATAATCTTTTTAAATATTCCTTTAAATTGTTTAATAAATTTATTTGGATCTTTATTTTTAGTCATTCCCCAGATGCCGTAGATTGGAGTGCTTAAAGTTTTAAGATAATCAGCTAGGTTTTTAGCACTTATTTCAGAGTGACAGCCATCAATTAAAAGTTTTTCATTTTTATTTATTATTTTTATTAACTTTCCTTTATTTATATAATCTATTCTTGCTTGATATTTAATTTTAGGAATAGTCTTAATAATTATTTTTTTATCTATTTTAAGATCTAGAGCAATTTTAATCGCTAGACATAAATTTTCTAACAATCCTTTTGAAATAATATGTCTTGTACTTATTTTTATTTTCGTTTTTTTATCTTCATAATAAAAATTATTATTTATTTTAGATAGCCTCCAAGAATTTGAATACTGAATCGAACTGTTATTCTTTTTTAATAAATACTTAATCTTTTTTAAAGTAGAGGTTTTTTGCCTTCCGATATAAATATTTGTAAAATTACTTAAAAACCCTACTTTTTGTAAAATAATCTCATTTATTGTTTTCTTTTTTAAAAAATTTAAATGTTGTTTGTTAATATTCACTATTGCTTGTATTTTTGGATAATCAAAGACATTAGTCGAATCTTTAGCAAATAAAGCTCCAGCTTCTACAAGATTATATTCGTTATTTTTTTTAGCAGCATTTAAAATGAATATGACTGTAAGAACTTCAAAAATTGTTAGATGGACCTTTTGCCTTTCTATAACTTTTATTGTTGCTTTTATCTCTTTATGGCTGAGAAAATTTTTACCCATCCAAAAACGCTCTTTTATATCTATTAAACTAGGTGAAATATATGCTGAAGTTTTTTGCTTATTAGCTTCAATAAAATATTTTAAGGCAGTCAGCAAAGAATACTTTCCATCACTTCCTATAATATTGATGACATTTTTTAGTTTTTTTTCTGGATGGTTTAATTTTTTTAGTACTAATTTTATCCTATCAAGATTAAAATTAACCGATTTGCTGAATAATTTATTTTTAGCTAGCTGATTGTAGAGATTGATTGATTGTAACATTAGATGACTCATTTTTAGCCTGAGCTTCTGATTTTTTCAACAATACATTTAATAATGTGCCAATTGTGGAGTTTAAGTATTTTCTTTCTACTACAAGGTCAATTCCACCATGATCCTTAATATATTCAGCGGTTTGAAACTCTTCTGGCAAAGTTTCTCTAACTGTATCTTGTATTACACGCCTTCCAGCAAACCCAATAGTTGCTTTTGGTTCTGCTATTAGCACGTCTCCAAGCATAGCCCAGGAAGCAGTTACACCTCCTGTCGTCGGGTTTGTTAGAATTACAATATATGGGATGTTTTTATTCTTTAATTCGCTAACTGCTAAAGCAGTTCTAGACATTTGCATTAAAGCAATTGAACTTTCCATCATGCGTTGACCGCCAGAACAGCTAAAGAATATAAATGGGATATTATTTTCTATTGATTGTTGAACACCAGCAATAAATGCCTCCCCAGAGGCAGCGCCGAAAGATCCACCAATAAATCTAAAATCTTGAGAACCAACTATCACATCAATGTTTTTTACTTTACCTTTGGCAATTAGCACCGCATCATCTTGTTTTGTTATTTTTCTAGCTGATTCTAATCTGTCAGCATATTTTTTATTATCCTCAAATTTTAAAGGATCATCTTTAGGCAGAGGGGTATCTATTAATTCATATTCTTTGTTGTCAAAAAAAGTTTCAAATCTTTCTCTACAGGAAAGCTTGTGATGAGCGCCACACTTGGGGCAACAATTTAAATTGGATTGAAGATCCTCTTTATAAATAAGATTTTTACATCCACAAGTAGTCCAAAGATTGTCCTCTATTTTAGATGATTTTTTTTTAAATAAAGATTTTATTTTTGGTTTTATAAATTTAGTTATCCAATTCATAGAATTTTATTCTTAAGATTATATACTAATTTATCTAACATTGTGACAGGATTTTGTCTGTTTTTGATAGAATCAGTGATTGTTTTGCATAACTGACTACCAACAACTAATCCATCAGCTGTTTTTAAAGAGGATATAGTTTTGCTTGTTATTCCAAAGCCTATAACCAAACTTTTATTTTTACTTAGTTTCTTAATTTTCTGGTAATTTTTAAGTATTTTTTTTGGAGAAACTTTTAGTTTTCCACCAGTAGTAGACAGCATGCTTATGTAATAAATCATATCATGTGAATCTTTGATAATTTTTTTTACTCTTTCTAACGATGTAGTGGGTGATAAAAGCTGAATAAAGTTTATAAACATTTTTTTACATTTATTTGCAAAATTTTTATTTTCCGGCCAGGGTAGATCAACAATAATAAGACCGTCAACTCCTGACGATTTACAATTTTTTAAAAATTTTCTCTCACCATTTTGATAAATAAGATTATAATAGCCCATGAGTATTATTGGTTTAAAAGGATTAGACTTTTTAAAATTTTTTACAATTTCAAACACATCCTTTAATTTTATTCCATTTTTTAAAGCTCGATAAGAGCTACCTTGAATTTGCCCACCATCTGCAATCGGAGTATTGTGAGGAAAACCTAATTCTAAAATATCAGCATGATTTGCAATAGAATTTAATATTTTTAATGAATTATTTTTGGTATTATCTCCTGCCACTGTGTAAGTGATTAGCGCAGGTCTTTTTTCTTTATTACATTTTTCAAAAGCTAACTTAATTTTTGACTTCATCTTATATAAAACCCTAATTTACTTTTAATAATGTCCTTATCTTTTAGTGAATCTCCGCAGCTATTGACAATAATTATATTGGATGAACTTAATTTAGGAGCTATCTTCACTGCTTCAGCAAAAGCATGCGCAGGTTCTAAAGAGGGTGATATATTTTCCAATTTAGAAACTAATTTATAAGCACTTAGAGCTTCCTCATCTGTTGCAGATGTATATCTGGCACGTTTTGTATCTTTTAAAAAGCAATGTAATGGTGAAATACCTGGATAATCTAAACCAGCAGAAATTGACTCGGTAGAGCCTATTTGTCCCTCCTTGTTTTGAATTACATATTGAGCCGCACCATGTAAAATTCCAACCTTAGATTTATTTGTTAAAGGAGCTGCGTGTAGTTTACTGTTTTTAGGTCCACCAGCTTCAATCCCAACAAACTCTGCTTTAGTATCCATAAATTCGTTCCAAAAACCCATTGCAGAACTTCCACCTCCAACACAGTTTAATAATTTCAATTTATTTGGAATCTTTCCAAATTCATCTTTAATTTGAATAATAAGTTCCCTAGAAATTTGCGCAGTACTCCATGCACATATTTTAATAAATATGTTCGGACCAACTGTTGAACCTACACACATATGTGTGGTATCACAATTTGAAACCCAGTATCGCATACATTCGCTTACAGCGTCTACAAGTGTTTTACTTCCTGTTGTAACAGGAACTATCTGGGCACCATTTTTTTTTATAGCATCGACATTTGGCTTTTGTCTTTTAATATCTTTAGTTCCCATAAATATTTTACATTTAAGTCCAAATTTTTTAGCTGCCATGGATAACATTTTTCCGGCATAACCCGCACCTGTGTCTCCAATGACATACTTTTTTCCAGCTTTTTTTGCAATCAAACAGTGTACGGTTGCATTATAAATTTTGTGTGCCCCACCGTTAGCTTCTGAAACAACTTTTGCATAAATTTGTGCTCCTTTTAAATATCTTGTCAAATTTTCTAATTTAATAAACGGGGTTGGGACTCCAATATAATTTTTAAAATAATAATCTCTTTCTCTAATAAATTTCTTATCTTTTCTAAGTTTTGCAAACAATCTAGTTAAATCATCTATTGGTTTTTTAAGAGTCTCTGGAATATAATTTCCACCAAATTTTCCACCATACAAATAGCTTTTGTCATGTTGGTCGATAAGAGATATTCCTTTTCTAATTTTGAGCATTAATTTTTTTTACTTTAGTTATAAAATTTTTAATTTTATTAATATCTTTTACTTTATTTGTTTCTAAAGCTCCAGAAACATCAATAGTGTCTGCTAAATTATATAAATCATCAAGTTTATCGATTGTTATATTTCCAGCTATCATTTTCTCGACTTTTGTCGAGATAGGCTCTATCCACTTATAATCCCAGCCTAAGCTATCTTCATACCCGGAGCTATCCCATAAAATAATATCTGCCCCATCTTCTATATCTTTATATTTTTCAACGTCTGCTCTTTTTTTTACCTGCAAAGAAGCAATAATATTTTTTCTGAATGTCTTCTTAATTTTTATAAGTGAACTACTGCTATAGTTTCCATAAATCTGAAAATAATCTAAGTTTAATTTAGAAAATTTTTCTAATTCATTTTCATTTGGATTCACTAGAACCCCAACATATTTTGATTTTTTTTTATCAATTTTGGTAAGTTCTCGAGCAAGGTTTAACGAAATATGTCTATGACTTTTTGGATAATTTAAGATAAAGCCGCAGTAAGTAACTTCATTGCTCACACAGGTTTCAACCTCTTTTGATTTTGAAAGACCACAAACTTTTAATTTCATTAATTTAATTTAATGATTTAATTAGCTTTTGAATATTATTTTTTATATCACCTTTTGTTATACTTCTACCAATAACAATAGCTGAAGCTCCATTCTCGAATGCTTCTCTTGGAGACATAATTCTTTTTTGATCATTAGCGCTCTCGCCTCGTAGTCTAATTCCAGGAGTGATAATTTCCATTTTTTTGCAAATTTTTCTAATGAACTCTACTTCATGACCTGAACAAACAATGCCATCTAATCCTGCTGACTTAGCTAGTTCTGCTTGTTTTTTTACCAGACTTTTTATAGAGCGTGTATGTCCTATTTTTTTTATAGAAGACTTTGAGAAACTTGTTAATACAGTAACTCCTAAAATTTTTAATTTTTTATTAATTTTCTTTGAGGCTTTCTTTATTTCTTTAAGCATTTCATAACCACCACTAGTGTGAGCAGTCAAATATGAAATATTTTTAAGTTCTTTTAAAGAATGAATGGCGGCGGCACAAGTATTAGGAATATCATTTAGCTTAAGATCTAGAAAAATTTCACAATTTTTTAATTTTGAGATAAAACTTCTTCCATTGACAGTTAAAAAAAACTCTAATCCAATTTTATAACCTATATCTAGTTTACTTGTTTTTGTGTGAGAAATAATTTTTTTTATTTCATCAGGGTTTTTAGTGTCACAGGCAATAAATATTTTAAATTTTTTCATTGGTTTAAAAATCTTTTAAACTCCTTACTCGATCTAAATCTCACTTTATTTTTTTTGGGCACATAAATCAGCTCACCTGTTTTTGGGTTTCTAGCTGAAAATTTTTCTTTAATTTCTTTTATAAAAAAAGTGCCAAAGTTGCGCAATTCTACTGACTTCTTTAATTTGAGTGTATTTTCGATACTTTGAAAGAAAGTATTAATGACTATTTCTAATTGAGGCTTATTGAGTTTTGGGTGTTTTACTTTTAATTTTTTAATGAGCTCTGGTCGCGACAATTATTTTTCTTCTTTTTTATTTTTGTTGCCACCTATAGCTTTTTCAAAAATTCCTTTTAACGTTGCTCCTGATTTTGTTGCTCCCTCACCAAATTTAGCAATTAGAGATTTTTCTTCATCTATTTGTGCAGCTTTTACACTTAGTTTTATTTTTCTTGTCTTTAAATCCAATTCAGTGATTTTAGCATCCAATGCATTACCGGGTGAAAATACTTCAGGTCTAGCGTCAGCAGATTCTTTTGCTAAATCTACTTTTCTAATTGTTACAATTAATTTTTTTTCTTTATCTACAGTGACTTTTACTCCAGTTCTTAAAACTTCATGAATTCTTGTAGTTATAATGTCGCCTATTTTTTTCTTATTATCTTTGAACCAATCTAACGGGTCACTATCTAGAGCTCTTTTAGAGAATCTAATTTTATCATCTTTGATTTCAATAATTTTTACATTAATTATATCGTTTTTCTTAAATTTTTTTAAATCTTCTAGATTCTCTTCGTAAGATATTTCTTTGTAATGCAACATGCCGGTCAAAGCTGATTCGGTAAGTTCTCCAAAAATTGCTTTGTCAGTCACATTATTGATTTAAATTTTTACTTCTTTACCAATATTTTCTTTTATTTTGTCCCAAGGATTATCTAATGTAGCTTTATAAGATAGTGAAATCCTTTTGGAATCTTTATCTATATTTACAATTTTAAATTTTATATTTTGCGACACCGATAGCACCTTACTCGGTTTAATATTTCTGTTTGTCCAATCTAATTCTGAATTATGGATTAATCCTTCTATCCCATCTTCAATTCTGACAAAACAGCCATAGTCCATTATTTTTGTTACTGTACCTTCGTAGATTTCACCAACTTTATATTTTTTTTCAATGCTTGAATAAGGATCTTCAGTTAACGCCTTAACCGATGCAGAAACTCGGTTTGTTTTAGGGTCAATTTTTGTAATCTTAACTTTTAATTTTTGACCAATAGTAACTAAATCAGATGGTTTTTTAACTCTACCATGACTTAAGTCTGACACATGTAGGAGGGCGTCAATACCATTAATGTCCAAAAATATCCCCCAATCAGTTGTGGCTTTTACAATCGCTTCTTCTACAATATCTCCCTCTTTAATATTTTTTAAAGCCTCAGTGATTTCTGCATTCTTACTTTTTTCAAGAACAGCTCTTCTAGAGACACAAACGTTACCACGATTCTTATCAATTCTAGTTGCTATGACTTTTACAGGAGTATTCATTAGATGATCAACTTTTTTTAAAGGTCTAACATCAATTTGTGATGAAGGCATAAAACATGGCAATCCTTCGACATTAGCAATAAATCCGCCTTTAACTTTACCAGTAATATATCCAGTCAACTCTTCTTGGGTTTCAAAAACTCTTTCCATCTTTTTCCAAGCTTTCATTTTTCTTGCTTTGTCTCTTGAGATAACTATTTCACCTTTAAAGCTCTCGATACGTTCTAAGTAAACATCTATAGTAGAGCCAACTTCTAATTTTGATAGCTCATCATCATTTTTAAACTCTTCAATAGGTATCATGCCTTCCATTTTAGCTTTACAGTCAACTACAATGAAATTTTTAGTTATCTCTGTAACAATAGCTTTGATTATTTCGTTTTCTTTAAGTTTCCTATCTTTAAAATCTTCATCTAGAAGACTCTGAAATTCTTTATGTAAAGGGTTGGGTTTCTTTAATTCTTGTTCAATGGCCATATTTTTCTTTAATCGCTTTTTCTACGTATTTTATCATTTTTACTAGCATAGCATGTTTATTTAATATTCCGGTGTCGATTTCTATCGCATCCCCATGTTTGAGTAAAGGACTGTTTTTTCTTTTGATGTCATGATTATTTCTTATTCTTAGGGCTTTTTTAACGTCCTTAAGTTTAATTTTATTGTTACCTTTTTTTAACTCCCTATATCGCCTAACAGCTGCAGTGCTTAAATTACACTTAAAGAAAAACTTTACATCTGAATCAGGTAAGATTTCTGTAGATATATCCCTGCCTTCAATGCAGCAGTTTTGATTTTTTTTGGCAAAATTAGTCTGAAAAACTTTTAAAATTTTTCTTAATTTATAAATTTTTGCAATCATCGAACTCTGTTTAGATATTTCGGGAGAATGCAAATTCATTCTATTAAGTTTTTTATAGTTAAAATTTTTAAATTTTTTTTGTAAAAAAATAATCTTATTTTTTGGCTTATATTTGATTAAGAGAAAACTTGCATACCGATATAATAAACCGGAAGATAAAAATTTAAGCTTATATTTCTTTGAGATCATTTTGGCACCTGTAGACTTGCCAGTTGCAGCACCCCCGTCACATGATATTTGAATTCTATTATTTTTTGACTTCAAATTTCCCCCCTAATGATTTGATTATTTTAAGAAAAGAAGGAGACGAAGTATAAACTGTTTCAAAATTATTTATTTTAGTTCTTACACCGGTTATTAAAGATAAGATTAATGCCGACATACATATTCTATGATCACCCAAATTAGGTACATTTAATATTTTGTTTTTTAAATTAAGAAATTTTTTTCCATAGATCTTTATCTCATTACTTGATGATAAACTCTTAACACCAATTTGTTTTAAAATTTTTTGCATTTCTTTAATTCGGTTACTCTCTTTATTTGCAAGGTCACCGATACCTTTAAAAATTGAAGTACCTTGAGTTAAAGCAGCTATAATAAATAAAATAGGATATTCATCTGTGGCTTTCGTGTAATATTTACTAGAAGCCTTGAGTGGTTTGATCTTACCGCTTGTAACATAAATATCTCCATAAATTTCATTGTTGTCTTTTCTAATATTTTTAAATTTGATATTTGCGCCGTGTTTTTTTAGTAGTTGAAAAAAACCTACTCTAGTAGAATTTAAACCAACGTTTTTAATTTTGAGAGAAGAGTTTTTATTTAACAATGTTAGCGCCGTAAAAAAAGCCGCTGAAGACGGATCACCCGGCACATTAATATTTATTGAATTTAAATATTTTTTGCCAAAAATTTCTATTATTTTCTTTTTTCCTCTTTTTATTTTTATAGTTTTAAAATTTTTAATCAGCATATTTTCTGTGTGATCTCTACTTTTTTCATCTTCAATAATTTTTGTAGAGCCAAAAGAATTTAATCCAGCTAAAATTACAGCACTTTTTAGTTGAGCTGAAACACCAGCTTTATAATTTATGCCTATTGGCATTTCTGTTGAAATAAGTTTTAAAGGAAAATTAAATTTATTTTTAGGTAAAAATTCAGCCCCAAATTCTGACATAATAACAATCAATTTTTTCATATTCCTTTTATTCAGAGAATGATCACCCTCAATTTTAATTTCTATATTTGGGGTTGTAGATAAGATTCCAATCAATAGCCTCGCTAATGTTCCTGAATTACCAAAGTTTAGATGTAAGTTTTTTTTAGCAATTAACGATCCCAATCCTTTTCCATGAATTAAATAAGCCTTAGGTTTGACTTTTTTAATTTTTACACCAAGCTTCCTAAGGCAATCAATAGTAGAATACACATCTTCAGACTCTAAAATATTATAAGCTTTTGAGATATCTTGGCTAATAGCACCTATTAAAAAACTTCTAATTGACAAGGATTTATCCGAGTCAACTTTAATTATCTTTTTAAAGGGCTTAATGGAGCTATTAATATTTAAAGTAAAACTTTTTGACAACATTAATTTTATGAAAATTGAGACCCAAAATAATGCTCTATTGCCTTTGATGACTTAAGCAATTCCCTAGATGTGCCTTCTGCTATCACAGTATTTTCTCCAAGCACATAACTTCTATCGGTTATATCGAACAAGTTTTTTACGTTATGATCCGTCACAAGTATTGCGGTGCCACTAGATTGAATTTTTAAAATATATTTTTGGATATCTTGAATAACCAAAGGGTCAAGAGCAGCTAAGGGCTCATCAAGTAAAACTATTTTAGGTTTATTTATCATTACTCTTGCCATCATTAATCTTCTTATTTCACCACCTGATAAAACTGAAGCATTTATACTTCTTAAATGCTGTAAATTAAACTCATCTAATAATTTTTCAGTAATTGCTTTCTGATTTTCTGAACTCTTGATACTTATTTGAGCTATGCCAAGAATATTGTCATAAACAGTCATGTTAAAAACACTTCTCTGTTGAGGGAGGTATCCAAGACCTTCTTTGGACCTCAAATGAATTGGAATTTGTTCAATTGATTTGCTATTTAAAAAAATTTTCCCACTCTCAGGATTTTGTTCTCCAATTGCTATTTGAAAGAGTGTTGTTTTACCACAACCGTTAGGACCCAGAACTCCAACGCATTCACCAGGATATACTTTTAAAGAAAGTTTTTTTAGGATTGGTCTTCCATCATAAGATTTGCTTATATCTTTTGCCTCAAAAATAGGCTTGTCTTTTTTAAATTTTAAAATTCTAAAACCTTTTTTCATTCAATTTTACATTAGCATTTATTTTACCATCATTAAAAGATGTAATATTTAATTTTTGTGTTGTTAAATCAAATAATAGTTTGTCAGCAATTAGGTTGCCTCTTTTATCATTAATCCTTACATTTTCATAAATACTTAGAAAACTATTAGAGTTAGAATATTCAGCTTTTTCTGCAAAAAGTTCACTATCGGAGTAATTTGCCTTAACATTTGTATCAAACGACATATCTAGGGTTTTGTTGTTATAAATACCTTTGTCAGACCAAACAAAGAGAATTGTGTTATCTTTAAAATAAAAAACTGCCTCAACTTTTGCCATATAAACAAGTTCAGATTTAAATTTGTCCAAGTATGCTTCATTTGATTTTAATAGATATCTATTTCCGTGTAGATCTAACCCAGTATATTCAACATTAAAAAAAGTATCTCCGTCATTCGCATTTATGGATTTTTTTTGCCTTTGTTTATCAAGTTTTTTACTAGTCGATTCAGAGATAATTTTGAGATCCTTATTTTCCTCTACATTGTAATAAACAAAGTAGATAATTGAGATACCAAAAATTAGTAAGAAAAATTGAATTAATTTTAGTCTCCTTTTTCTTCCAATCATTTGAGACCATGTTTTAAAAGAGAGTGTATTTCAATTATTCCTTTTAATTTAAGTTTGTTATTTTTCTTAAAATCATTATCTGAAACCACCAGTAGACTAGTTATTCTTTTTTCATTCATTACTGCCAAAGCTTTTGATGCGGGCATATTCTCATTAATAAATATTGGTTTTTTAGTCATAATTTTTTTAAGATATGTATTTTTTGAAAAATATTTAATCTCCCGCCTTAAATCTCCATCTGTAAATAGACCAGCGATATAACGATTTTTTAAAACTACTACAATTCCCAATTCTTTTTGAGTCATGACTTTTAAAGCGTCACCTAGATTTTTTTTTAAATCTATTATTGGTAATTTTTTTCCAGTTATCATAATGTCTTGAGCTAATAGTAGAGAGCCACCAATATTTCCACCTGGATGGAAGACTTTAAATTTTTCTTTTGAAAATTTTCTTTTAGTCATGACTATTGTAGCTAAACAGTCGCCTAATAGTAATGCAATCGAAGTGCTAGTTGTCGGGACCATACCAATGACATCGGACTCTTTTACTTTAGGTGTTAAAAGCTTAACGTCACTTGCTTTCAAAAGAATACTATCGGACTTTGATGCAACACCTATAACCTTTATTCTAAATCGATTTGCATATTTCAGCATATTAATAAGTTCAGAAGTATTGCCAGAATTTGAAAAAACAACCAGTAGGTCTTTTTTTTCTATTTGACCCATATCACCATGCAAGGCTTGAGCGGGGTCACAAAAGAAGCTTGGGATTCCAACGCTTGAAAATGTTGCACTTATTTTTCTTGCTATAAGACCAGATTTTCCTATACCAGCCAAAATTACCTTACCTTTACAATTTAAAATCAAATCAACTGCTTGAATAAAAGATTTATTAAAAACTTTTTTTATTTTCTTTAATTCATTGATTTGTAAATTTGCTGCTTTATTAGCTAAATTAATATAATTTTGTTTGCTCATTAATGTTCAAAGATATCATATTTAAATCCATTCTGGTCAAGTTCTATTCTTGTATCTAAAAAAGTTAAACAGTTTTTAAATAAATTCATTCTATTTTCTCTTATAAGCATTTTTTCCAGCTCATCTTTTATTTTATGGAGATAAATTACATCATTAGCGGCATATTCTAGTTGTTTCTCCGATAGATCTTCAATGTCTTTATTCCAGTCACTACTTCCTTGGCGTTTATCTAAAGATTTATTGCAAAATTCTTGAACTAAATTTTTTAAACCATGTGAGTCCGTATAAGTCCTAACTAATTTTGATGCTATTTTGGTGTCAAAAATATTTTGTAATTTACATTTTAAAAAAAATTCAAGTGCACTTTTGTCAAATCTTAAAAAATGACCAATTTTTAAAATTTTATCATCCTCCAATATAGAGACCAGATTTGGTGCTTTGTAGGTTTTTTTGTTTGGTTGAATAATGTATGTATTTCCTGTCTCATCACAAATTTGGATAAGACTCAACTTATCCCTTTCAGTAATCTGCAAACCAGTTGCTTCTGTATCAATCGCAATACTATTTTTGAAAGAACTTGCTATCTCAGTTGTTATGTCTTCTTTAATTTTAATTATTTTCATATATAATTGTTTTAAATACCATGAAAAATCAAATTTGCACAATTTTAGGTGGCGGAGGCTTTATAGGAAGATATCTTGTTCGAAATTTGACCAAGAAAAACTATAGATGTATCATCTCCACTAGAAACAGCTTTCAAAAAGGCTATTTAAAGACCCAGGCAACACCAGGTTCTATAGAATTAATTGATTGGAATTCAAACAATTTTGATGAATTAAAAGAAGCTATAAAAAATTCAGATATTGTTATTAACTTAATTGGAATTCTTTATGAGACAAATAAGCAAAAATTTAAAAACATACATACTGGAATTCCTGATGCTATTTCTAAAATATGTGAAAAAACAGACGTAAAAAAATTTATTAATGTTAGCGCTATTGGAGCAAATGAAAACTCAAAATCAGAATATCAAAAATCTAAATTTCAAGGTGAAGTCAAAGCTTTAGGTAATTTTAAAAATACAGTTATTATTAGACCAAGTGTTATTTGTGGAACAGAAGATAACTTTACAAATCTTTTTTCAAAATTAAGTTTTTTGCCAATCATTCCAATAGTGGGAATTAATTACAGATTTCAACCCATTCTTGTTTCAGATGTAGCGGATGCAATTATGCAAGTAATCGAAATAAAAAATAATGAAGGTAAAATTTATGAGATTGGTGGACCAAAAATTATTAGCTTTGGCGATATGGTTAAATCTATTTTGAATGTATTAAATAAGAAAAGATTTGTTGTTAAAATGCCAATGCCAATAGCAAAAATACAAAGTACACTTCTAAGCTTATTACCTTTTCCGCCAATTTTAACAAAAGATCAATGTGAAATTTTATCAGAAGCGGACAATATAGTTTCAAACAATCACCTGACGATAGCAGATTTAAATATTAACCCATCTGACGTTGAGATAGCGATGAAAAAATGGCTATGGAGATTTAGAGATGGTGGAGAATTTGCCAAAACATGAAAAGTTTCTTTTCTTTAAAATTTTAGTATAATAGTTCATGACTTTATTATTTTTATCTTTAGCAATTATAATTGCTGTTGTAGTTATAGTAGTATCAGCAAAGCATATTAAAGCAGGCGTAGAAGCAAGATCTGAAATAAAAGATTTTAAGGAAACAACATCTTTAAGTGGAGTGGAGAAAGACATGTTAAAAAAGTTGAAAGAAAAAAACTTATCTACGGAAGATCTTCGGGAAATTTATAAAGAAATTCAGAAGAAAAAGTAATCAATATAGTCCTTGAGGGATTATGAAGTAATGAATTGCCAGCACTATTGCCACCGAAACACTTAAACCAAATATCATTTTTACAAAATCTTTTCCTATAAGAGGGAAAACATATTTAAACTTATAGTCTTTATTCATTGTAGAAATTGCTAGCTCTCTTCCACACAGCAAGCCAACAAATACCCATGTTGTAGACATTGGTAAATCGTTTAATTCTTTAAAAAAATATAGTATTGCAGCATAAATTATATTTATAATTGTTGCCGAACGAGCGTATCTTGTCCCTGTTTTGTCTAAAACAACTTTTTGAATTGGTCCACCATGGATATAGAATATGTAAAATATTAATACTGTAAAGTAAGTTAATACGATTAACAGTAAAGAGAGATCTAATTGTCTTGGTAAATATACAGCAATATTTGCAACATCATGTGATAACCAAACCCACCATAACCAACCAGATGTAACCCATACAGAGTTACGCCAAAATGCAATCCATTTATCACCTTTAACTTCATCAAGTTTTTCATTAATAAATTTAGAAACTATAATCCAACATGCATAAGCAACAGTAGCAGCAATGCCGTAACCTATAATACTTTTTACAAGCATTTTTTCTAAAACAATTGTTGAAGCAAACGCAGATAAAACTAAAAATGTTGTAGAAACGGGTATACCAATTCTAGTTAATAATAATAAAATTCCAGGTGCGACTGCGTGATACCATTGAATTTCTTGAAATGGTATTCTAGTTAATCTTCCATATGAAATATCACCGTCATAACTATACCAGCCCCAAGTGATAGCAATAATCATTACAAATGATGCAGAGCTTGCAAGCGTGTACCATTTAAACCATTTTTGCTTAGATGCTATAAATGTACCTAGTGTTTGAATAGAGTCGTTTGCAATGACGCTGTACCCTGCTAAAGCAAAACCTACTATCGTATAAATTAATGTTAATTCCATAACGATGTTTTTATATTGTTGTTTTTTAATTCTGAAACATAAAACTTATTATTGATTTATAGCTTGTGACAAAAATTAGTCTAGAAAAGAATTTATTTTTAATTATACGGTCATATTCCATAAAACTGTTTCACATAATCACTTAAAAATTTTATTTTTCAATATAATAATTGATAAAATCCAATTAAAAATAAGGGAATTTGTAAACCAAAGTTTGTTAGTATAGCCTTATCTTTTGATAGAAATCCAGATATCGTCCAACCAACAACGCCCACTCCATGAAACATTATATTTACTGGATATAAATTTAAATTTGTTAAAAGTATCCCTGTTAACACTAAAAAAGTGCTTAACCATTTAAGATATTTTTTTGTGAAATTCATAAGTCTGAACCGATAATTTGAATGCTTAAGTTCTGTTAATTAGGCTGACTTAACTTTTTTTTCAATAAATTCTGGAATTTCATTTTCCTTATCTAAAACTTCTTCTTTAGATCCCTTAGGTTGAAATGCATATAAAACATGTAATTTACAATATGGAAACTCGCCTTCCGGCTTTCTTCCGCAAAAATAAAACTTCTCTTCATTTGGATGACCTACTGGCCATTTACATGTGCTTTCGGTTAAATCTTCTAGTGATTTTGGATTTTCAGGTTCAAAATTTTTATCAAGTATAATGGACTGAAATTTAGCTTTTCGAGAGACTGGAGCAGTTGCTCTCCTTATATGTTTGGTGTTATTAATTTTCGTTGAGCTTGATTGTTTTGACGGGGCTCTTGCCTCTAGATCAAGTCTGTGAGCTTTACCAATCACCGCGTTACGCGTTGTTTCACCCAACATTCCGGCAATTTGGCTCGCAGTATGACCTTTTGACCAAAGATCTTTTAATTTCATGACTTTTTCTGGTGTCCAGCTCATAGTAAATTTTACTATATTTAGTATTTTTATAATATTTAGTACATTATGTTGGGGTTAGATACTTTAAAAAAACAAAAAAACCCTAAAAGAAGTAGTTTTGCACAGATTTTTTTTAATATGAGGTTATAAGACTATCAATGGTTGAAATGACAAAAAAATATAAAATGGGGTTAAGAAGATTTGGTTTAATAAACTGGGTTGGCGCCTATACCTCGTATCAAAAAGAAGTTTTGAGATTTTTAAATGTTTGGGTACAAACATTATTTTCTCCACTAATTTCATCTCTGCTTTTTTTATTAGTTTTATCATTGGCAATAGGATCTGAAAGAGGAGACGTGTTAGGAGTATCATTTATAACTTTTTTAGCCCCAGGGCTAATAGCAATGCAAGTTATACAGCAATCATTTTCTCATTCCTCATCTTCTTTTATGATTGGAAAAATTCAAGGTAATATTGTTGATCTTCTTTATGCACCATTATCTGCCGCTGAAGTAACAATTTCCATTTCTTTGGCTGCAGTAACAAGAAGCTTCATGATAGCTATAATTTCAATAATTATATTTAATTTAATTCTTGATATTCAAATTAAACATTATTTTACTCTATTTATTTTCACTTTTTTATCATCATTTATATTGGGCAATGTAGGTATTATAGCAGGATTGTGGGCAGAAAAATTTGATCACATGGCGTCAGTAACTAATTTTGTAATTATTCCTCTATCATTTTTATCAGGAACTTTTTACACAATAGACAAACTTCCAATTTTTTTACAAAACATAAGTAAGGTAAATCCATTTTTTTATATGATAGACGGATTTAGATATAGTTTTATTGGAAATTCAGATAGTTCAATTTTGATAGGAATAATCTATCTATCTATCCTGAGCTTTCTGAGTTGGCTCACTGCATATCTTTTATTTAAAAGAGGTTACAAAATAAAGTCATAAATAATATGAGCGCAATACTTAATACTTATAATAGAAAAAAAATTTCTTTTAAAAAAGGAAAAGGAAGTTTTTTATACACTACAAACGGGATAAAATATTTAGATTTTGTTCAGGGGATAGCCGTGAATTGCTTAGGTCATGCAAATAATTATTTAGTAAAGTCTGTTTGCAAACAAGCTAAAAAATTATGGCATGTTTCTAATGCATTTGAAATACCTGAGCAAGAAAAACTAGCTAAAAGACTTACGCAAAAAACTTTTGCAGATTATGTTTTTTTTCAAAATTCTGGAGCAGAAGCAACTGAAGCTGCTATAAAATTTTCTAGAAGGTACTTTTATTCAAAAGGTCTTCCTAGAAAAAATAGAGTTTTATGCATAAATAATAGTTTTCACGGTAGAACACTCGCAACAATATTTGCTAGTAATAGCAAAAAACTAACTGAAGGTTTTGGTCCTAAAGTTGATGGATTTGATCATTTTAATTTTGGTGATCATAAAATGTTAGAAAAAAAAATAACAAGCAGAACTGCCGCTATTATGGTTGAGACCATAGTGGGAGAAGGTGGAATAAAAGTCATTCCAGATTATTGTTTAAAAGGACTTAGAAAATTATGTGATAAAAAAAAAATACTACTGATATTAGATGAGGTTCAATGCGGGGTAGGTAGAACAGGAAAATTTTTAGCTTTCGAACATGCTAAAATAAAACCAGATATCGTACCTATAGCAAAGGGCATCGGGGGAGGATTCCCAGTCGGCGCTGTTCTAGTTAATAAAAAAGTTGCTTCCTGCATGGTGCCCGGATCACATGGCTCTACATTTGGAGGTAATCCTTTAGCTATGAGTGCAGGAAATGCTGTTATGGACGTAATGTTTAGAAAAGGCTTCTTAAATAATGTGAAAAAAAATGGGAAATATTTTAAAGATAGTCTTATAGAATTAAAAAATAAATACCCTAAAATTATTAAAGAAGTTAGAGGTATGGGGTTGTTGATTGGCTTAACCCTTCATGGAGATCAAACAAATTTTATAAAAAAATTATTGGATAATAAGCTATTAACCATAAGAGCGGCTGAAAATGTAGTCAGACTTTTGCCTCCTTTAAATGTTACAAAAAAAGAAATTAACTTAGCTTTAAAAATTCTAGAAAATGTATGCAGGAACTATATATGAAAAATTTTATTAATATTTCTGATTTATCATCTAAAGATCTTAGATCGATTATAGATGAGGCTAAATTAAGAAAAGCAAATAGACAAGGATTAAATAAATCAGCGCCAGACCAAGATAAACCTTTTGAAGGTAAATCAATGGCAATGATTTTTGAAAAGCCATCAACAAGAACAAGAATGTCTTTTGATATCTCAGTCAAACAACTTGGGGGCCACTCTATTATTCTTAATCCAGAAAGTATTCATTATGGCAAAGGTGATGAAACCTTAAAGGATACAGCTAAAGTATTAACTGAATATGTTGATATAGTGATGATCAGAACTGGATTGCACAAAAATTTAGAAGAATTTGGAAAACATTTAAATATTCCAATTATTAACGGACTTTCAGATCAAAGCCATCCTTGCCAAGTTATGTCAGATATTCTCACTTTCGAAGAAACAAAAGGCTTAATTACTGGAAAAAATATTTCTTGGCTAGGAGACGGGAATAACAATATGTCTAATTCACTAATAGAAGCTGCGGGAAAATTTAATTTTAATTTAAAAATTGCATGCCACAAAAAGTATGCACCAAATAAAAAGATATTAAGTTGGGCAAAGAAAAATAAAGTAAATCTTTTCATTACAAAAAAACCTGAAGATGCTGTGAAAGACGCAGACTGCGTCATGACGGACAAATGGGTTTCAATGAATGACAAAGTTAATAAAAAAATAAAAAAGAAAGATTTAAAAAGTTATCAAGTAAATAAGAAATTAATGAAAAAAGCTAAATCTGATGCAATTTTTATGCATTGTTTACCTGTAGGAAGAGGTGAAGAAGTTACAGATGAAATAATTGACGGCGAACAGTCTGTTGTTTGGAGACAAGCCCTTAATAGAGTTCACGCTCAAAAAAGTATAATTAACTGGTGCTTGAATTAAGGTAATGCCTTTGGATTATCGCTTCTTGAATTTAAATATAATATTACTGACGCTCTATCCTTTTCTTTTCTAAGACCAGCAAATGCCATTTTTGTACCCTTAACGTAAGCCTGTGGCTTAATTAAATAATTATTCATCTCTTCGAAAGACCATGGTTTTGCATAAGCTACCATAGCTTTTGAATATTTATAATCAGATATGGATCCAGCAGTTCTTCCAATAACTCCCCATAAATTTGGTCCAATCATATTTTTCCCATCACTTGCTATCATGTGGCAAGCACTACATTTTTTGAAAACCTTTTCTCCATGAGCCATATTTCCCAGAGCTAACAATAGAGCAATGTCAATTTTTTCAACTACTTTATCTTCTGATTCTAATGATGTTGCGGCTGTTACCGCTTCTAAACCGTCAATTCTGTATGCTGATTCCTTTGGCTTCTCAATATGAAAAAGGATGTCCGTAAATTTACCTATACCTATGACAATAAGAGCCGTAAGAAGAATTGCTGCAATAATTTTATTTATTTCAAAACTGTCCATAATTTTGATAAATACTTATTTGACGTATAACACGACTTGGTAAAAAAAACTTAAAATTACTTAAAAAATTTTGCGTCTTTGAGCCGCACAACTATGAATAAAATAGCAATAATTATACCCTCAAGACTTAATGCCCAGAGATTACCTAACAAACCCTTAAAACTTATAAACAATAAAGAAATGATTTTACACGTTTATGAGGCAGCAGTTCGCTCTAAAGTAGGAGAGGTTTATATAGCCACACCGGATCAAAAAATAATTGATTTTATTAAAAATGCAAAAGGAAATGTTGTAAAAACTTCTAATAAGCATGAGACAGGTACCGACAGAATTTTTGAAGTATTTAAAGATGCCCTTAATAATGAACCAGATATTATTATCAACCTTCAAGGCGATATGCCTAATATAAAACCTCAGGCTATTTCTGATTTAGTTTCTTATATGAAGCAAGGTAAATGTGATATTGGCACTTTAGCGAGTGAGTTTAAATCAGAAGATGAGTTAAGAAATTCAAACGTGGTAAAAGTGGCTGTTAAGGAAAAACTTTCTGGTAATATTTTCTTAAATGCGTTAGATTTTTGTAGGATATATAAAAATTCTAAAAATTATTTATATCATCATGTCGGTATTTATGCCTTCACCAGCAAAGCTTTGATAAAATACGTAACCTTAAAAAGAACCAAACTTGAATTGGAGAGAAAATTAGAGCAGCTTAGAGCATTAGAAAATAATATGGCAATTCATGTTGGGTATATAAAGTCATCACCCCTAAGTGTTGACACTGAAGAAGATCTAATCGAAGTAAAAAAAATAATGGAAAATAAAAAATGAAAATTGGAATTCAAGGAGAACTAGGGGCGTATTCTCATATAGCTGTAAACAACTTATATAAAAATGCGGAAATTAAAACTTGTGCAACATTTGAAGAAACTTTTAAACAAGCATATCAAGATGAAAATTATAAAATTATTATTCCTATAGAAAATTCTTTAGCTGGAAGAGTGGTCGACATTCATTATTTATTGCCAAAATACAAGTTACAAATACATGGTGAGTATTTTTTAAATGTGGAGCATAATTTACTTTGTAAACCAGAGGCGACAATTAATGACATTAAATATGTTAGAAGTCATGCCCAAGCGATTGGACAGTGTCAAAATATAATTAATAAGAAAAAATTTAAATCAATAATTTCTGTAGATACAGCAGGTTCTGCAAAAGATTTAGCCGAAGGGGATGACAAATCTATTGCAGCTATTGCGTCAAAACTATCATCTGAAATTTATAAATTGAAAATTTTAGAAAAAAATATTGAAGATGAAAAAGGAAATGTTACGCGCTTTTTAATAATGGGAAAAAATGTAGAACAACCTGAATTTAAAAAAGAAAAAAAATATATAACTAGTTGTATTTTTAGATTAAAAAGTGAGCCTTCTGCTCTTTATAAATGTTTAGGAGGATTTGCAACCAATCAAGTTAATCTTACAAAATTAGAAAGTTTTTCAGTTAAAAATACTTTTGATCAAGCAAATTTTTATTTAGATTTAGAGGGTCATCTTGAACAATCTACGGTAAAAAAGGCAATGGAAGAACTGGGTTTCCATACTGAAACTCTAGATATCTTGGGCGTGTATGAAGCCTCTACATTTAGGGAAAAATAGTCCACAAAATTTAATTCTACCCTTGTAGTATTCAAATTGATCTTGATATACTCATATTGAGGTTGGCATCAGGTGGATGTTTCATAAACCCGGTCAGATCTGAAAAGAAGCAGCCGTAGTGAAAATTATTCAGGTTGTTGCCTGCCTCTTAAATAATGACAAAAAATAAAGTTTTAGCTCTTAAATATAGACCTCAAGAATTTAAAGATTTAATTGGTCAAGAAGTGATGGCTCAAACCATTATGAATGCCATTAAGTTAGGTAAAACCCCTAACGCTTATTTATTAACTGGAATAAGAGGAGTGGGCAAAACAACTACCGCCAGATTAATTGCAAAAGCATTAAATTGTCAAAAAAATTATGATGAAAAAATAAAATGTTCTGGAGAAAAATTTTGCCCAACGTGTGAAGAAATCATCGGATCAAATCATATAGATATTTTAGAAATGGATGCTGCGTCTAAAACTGGAATAGATGATATTCGTGAATTAATTGAAAATTCAAAGTATAGTCCTACAAGCGCAAAGTATAAAATTTTTATAGTTGATGAAGTTCACATGTTGTCTAAACAAGCTTTTAATGGATTATTGAAAACTTTAGAGGAGCCACCACAAAGTTTAAAATTTATTTTAGCCACTACAGAGGTTAGGAAAATACCAGTTACTATTCTATCACGTTGTCAAAGATTTGATCTTAAGAGAGTAAGTGTCGAGGAACTTTGCAAACATTTAAAAAACATCTCAAAAAAAGAAGATGGAAAAATTTCTGACGATGCAATCAAACTAATAGCAAGAACTTCCGAAGGATCAGTAAGAGACGCAATTTCACTCTTAGACCGAGCTTTAATTTCTCAATCTCTAGTTAAAAATAATTTTATAGAAGAATCGGACGTGAGAGAAATGCTTGGTTTAGCAGACCGAACTAAAATTATATCACTTTTCAAAGAAATTTTAAGCGGTAATGAGAAAGAAGCGCTCAAACTTTTAAGAGATCTAATCAACGATGGAATTGACGCTAAAATTTTTTTAAATGATATATTAGAAATTCTTTATCTTTTTAGTAGAAGAATAAATTTAGGCCCTATTGAAAAAGATATGACAATTTCTGAAGCAGAAGTTCAATTAGTCGATACTTATTCAAAAAACATTGATATGCAGGATATAGGTTTATTTTGGCAATTTACTCTTAAAACAATTGATGACCTTAGAATTGTAGGAAATGAAAATTTAACTCTAGAAATGTATATAATGCAATTAGCACACCTTAAAAATATTGATGACAAGAAAATAATCGCACAAGACATCACCACTGAAAATAATATAGAGTTAAAAAATAATTTAATTGGTAAAAATATTAAAGAAGAAAATTCAGAAAATGAACCATCTAATCAAATAAAAAATCAATTGAAAAGCACAAATCAAATAAAAACTATTCCAATAAAAGATTTATCAATGAAGGCGAATGTAAGCAAAATTGAAATTACAAATTTCCAAGATTTAATTAACTTAGCAAATAAAGAAAAAGAAGTTGAACTCAAATACGATCTAGAGCGAAATGTCAAACTTGTTAGTTTTAATAGAGGAAAAATTGACATTAGCTTTAATGAAAATTTAAATAAGAATTTTATTAAAAATCTTACAGAAAAATTATTACTGTGGACAAAAGAAAGATGGATTATTTCGTTAAGTAAGAATGCAGAAGCTAAGAGCATATATGAAAAAAAAATAGAGCAAAAAAACTCTAAATTAGCAGAATTTAAAAAAAGTCAACTAGCGGTACAGATTGAAGAGGCGTTTCCTGATGCAAAACTTATAGATATTGAAGAGGAAAGAAATGACTAATTTTACAGATATGCTTTCAAAAGCAAAAGCTATGCAAGATCAGATGAAAGAAGCTCAAGATAAAATTAAAAAAATTGAAGTTGAGGGAGAGGCAGGTGGCAATTTAGTCAAGGTAGTTTTAACAGGAGACTATGAGCTGAAATCAATTTTTATTAGTGATGAAGCAAAAAAAGAGGAACAAGAAATTGTAAACGACCTAATTATAGCCGCGTATAACAATGCTAAAGAAAATTTGAAAAAAAAATCTGCAGAAGAACTTTCTAAAGTTACAGGCGGATTAGATTTACCTCTCGACTTTAAACTTCCCTTTTAATGGATAACGATATTCCAGAAATAAATGAACTCATTATTCAATTCTCTAAATTGCCAGGGTTAGGTCCAAAGTCTGCTAAAAGAATAATTTTAAAATTGATTAACAATAAAGACAACATGGTAAAACCTTTAGCTAAATCTTTAGTACAAGTTTATAAAAATGTCGTTCGTTGTGTGGAGTGTGGAAATTTAAAAATTATCGATAGGATTTGTATATGTAGTTCTGATAATGCTTATGATAAAATTTGTGTAGTAGAAAATCTTGCCGATATGTGGGTTATTGATTCTGCAAATATCTATAAAGGCTATTACCATATTTTGGGTGGCACACTAAATTCTAGTGAGAATTATGAACAAAAAAACTTACTTATAGAGTCTTTGGTAAAAAGAATAAAAAAAAATAATTTAAAAGAGGTTATAATTGCTACAAGCGCTACTGTAGAAGGTCAAACAACCGCACACTACATAGAGGATACAATTAAAAATGGTAAAATCAAAATTACTAAGCTGGCTCAAGGACTACCAGTTGGCGGGGAAATAGAACAATTAGATGACGGTACATTATTTTCAGCTTTTAAGAATAGAGTTCCTGTAACGGGAAACTAATTAGAGGCTTTCTTTTCTAACCTTTTTTGATGCAAAAGCGGTTCAGTATAACCTGATGGCTGTACTCTACCTTTAAAAACTAAATCACATGCAGCTGAAAATGCTATTGAATTTGGAAAATCATCAGACATTTTTTTATAATTAGAGTCATTTATATTTTGCTCATCTACAATTTTAGCCATTTTTTTCATTACAGTCATAACTTGTTCTTTGGCACAAATACCGTGATGAAGCCAATTCGCTATGTGCTGTGAAGATATTCTTAATGTCGCTCTATCCTCCATTAAACCAACATTATTTACGTTAGGAACTTTTGAGCAACCTACGCCTTGATCAATCCATCTAACTACATAACCTAAAATACTTTGAGCATTATTTTCTAATTCACGATTAATGTCATCTTCAGACCAATTAGGTCTATCAGCTTTTGGTATTTCTAAAATATCTTCAATCTTTGATTTGTCTCTAGACTTAATCTTGTTCTGTACATTAAAAACACTTATCTTATGATAATGCATGGCGTGAAGTGTTGCTGCAGTTGGAGACGGAACCCAGGCGCAATTGGCGCCAGATTTTGGATGACCTATTTTTTGATCCATCATATCAGCCATTTTATCTGGCATAGCCCACATACCCTTTCCGATCTGAGCTTTACCAGAAAATCCGCAGTTTAATCCTACATCAACATTCCAATTTTCATATGAATTTAACCAAGCAGATTTTTTCATATCGCCTTTAAAAATCATTGGGCCAGCCTCAAAGGAAGTGTGCATTTCATCACCAGTTCTATCTAAAAACCCAGTATTGATAAAAACTATTCTATCTTTAACTTCTCTTATGCACTCTTTTAAATTTACTGTTGTTCTTCTTTCCTCATCCATAATGCCTACTTTAATTGAATACTTTTTAATTCCCAAAGCCTCTTCTATTTTACTAAACAAAGTATTAGTGAACGCCACTTCTTCCGGTCCGTGCATTTTTGGTTTAACGATATAAAGAGAGTTTGTTCTTGAGTTATTTTTAGATTTAAAATCATGTAAAGCACATAAAGTAGAAACAAAAGCATCCATAATCCCTTCAGGAATTTCTGATCCATCTTCTAAAATAATTGCTGGATTAGTCATTAGATGACCAACATTTCTATTTAACAATAAAGCCCTTCCATGTAATTGGATTTTAGAGCCATCTCTTGAAATATAATTTCTATTAGAATTTAATTTACGAACAAAATTCTTTCCTTTTTTTTCAATATTAGCTTCTAGGTCACCTTTCATTAATCCCAACCAATTTCTATAACATTTAACTTTATCCTGAGCGTCTACTGCAGCAACTGAATCTTCGTTATCGATAATTGTAGATAGAGCTGACTCAATTATCACATCTGAAATATTGGCATTATCTTCTTTTCCAATCATGCTATAAGAGTCAATAATGATATCTAAATGTAGGTTATTGCATCTAACTAGAATTGAGTTAGGTTTATCTTTTTCTCCAATAAATCCTATAAATTGTTCTTTATTTTTTAAATAATTATTTTGACCACTGATAATTAAAACTAATTCATTATTTTTTATTATAATTTTTGATATATTTTTCCAACTGGCGTTATTAAGTGGAATTACACTATCTAAATGTTCCCTTACATATTCAATTACTCTATTTCCTCTTGCGATATTATAGTCTTTACCTTTATCGCCTGATATTACATCTGTTCCATAAAGAGCGTCATATAAACTCCCCCATCGTGCATTAGCTGCATTAAGTGCGTATCTAGCGTTATCAACTGGAACCACTAACTGAGGCCCTGCTATTGAAGAAATTTCTTTATCAATACCAGAAGTGCTTATTTGAAAGTCTTCTTTTTCTTCAACTATATAAGAAATTGATTTTAAAAAATTTATATATTCTTTTTTTTTAAAATCTTCGCCGATCTTATTTTTATGCCATTCATCTATTTGATTTTGAATTTTTTCTCTTTTTTCAATTAATATTTTGTTAATCGGTGATAATTCATGAACAATTTTTTCAAATTTTTTCCAAAAATCTTCAGAATTTATATTCGTATCGGGAATTACTTCATTATTGATAAATTCAAATAATATAGAGTTTACTTTAAGTCCATTTTTATCAATTAGATTCATAAGCACCAAACTTTTACCCCATCTGTATTGATACCTGAGAGATTTACTCCATCGGTGAGATTTTATCTCTTTCCAGAATTCTTAGTTTATGCGGTACTTTTGCCTGAGAGTTTCCGGGGTGGTTGCTCTTTCGGCGCTATAATTAAATAGTCTCTCCCGAATTCTATTATTGTCGCCTAGGTAACACTTAAAGTCAAATAATAATTGCATTAACTGTTAAAGTGTCAATATATTGTCTTAATTGGATTCTATTAAATTGGTAATTATAATAACATTTGTCTATGAAAAATTATTTAGAGTTTGAAAAAGAAATCAAATCCCTGGAAGAAGAAGTAGTTGGATTGAAAAGTCCTTTCGGATCAGAAGGAATATCAGAAGTTGACACTAAAAAAATTCAAAATACTCAAGAACAGATTAATGAAAAATTAAAAGAAACTTACGCGAATCTCAATAGTTGGCAAAAGACTCTAGTTGCTAGACATGAAGACAGACCAAAAGCTAATTTTTACATAAAAAAAATATTTTCTCAATTTACATTGTTATCGGGAGATAGATATTTTGGCGACGATAAATCAGTAATTGCTGGTTTTGGACTTATAGATAATAAATCAGTTTTGATAATTGGCCAAGAAAAAGGAGAAGATTTAAACACTAGAATAGAAAGAAATTTTGGAATGATGCGTCCAGAAGGTTATAGAAAATGTATCAGGCTTATGCGTCTGGCAGATCGATTTCAAATACCTGTAGTAAGTTTTATAGATACTCCTGGAGCCTATCCCGGCATAGGTGCGGAGCAAAGAGGACAAGCTTCCGCAATTGCTAACTCTATAGAATGTTGCATGACATTAAGAGTTCCAAATATTTCAATAATCATTGGCGAAGGTGGATCAGGTGGTGCAATTGCTTTAGCCTCATCTAATAAAGTTATCATGTTAGAGAACTCAATTTATTCAGTTATTTCGCCGGAAGGGTGCGCCTCAATACTCTGGAGAGATCCAAGTAAATCTCTTCAAGCCGCGGAAGCTATGAAGTTAACTGCAAAAGATTTATTAAAACTTGGTATTATTGATGAAATTATTCCTGAACCTTTAGGGGGCGCACACAGAGATCCTGAAGCTATATCAGCAGATATAAAACATTCCATCATTGCAAATTTAAAAAGTTTTGAAAATTTATCAAAAGAAGAAGTTTACGAACACAGGAAAGCAAAATTTTTACAAATTGGAAGAGACCAAGGGTTTAGTAAATCTTCAAATTTAGATAACACTGGTTTAAGTTATAAAAAATCCAGATATCAAAAAATTAAGTCCCACATAGATCAAAATAAACTTATTTATGCAGGCGTCAGTCTGGTATTAATTGCTGGATTAGTATCTATTATCTACTAATTATTGTTGTAAATAGACAATTTTTTAAAATATTTTATTCATCTATTGACATTTAAAAGACAAATCTATTTAAGAAGCATGGTTAGTATTTTGCTAACTAAAGTTAATAACAAATAAGGAATAGTAAATAATATGAGTACACTAAAGGGAAAAGTAAAGTGGTTCAATGGCACCAAAGGTTACGGTTTTATTGAAAGAGAAGACAAAGAAAAAGACGTATTCGTCCATTCTTCAGCAGTAAGAGAAGCTGGTTTAAAATACTTAAACGAAGGTGATGAGCTAACGTTTGAAGTAGAGAATGGAGAAAAAGGTCCTTCAGCAGTTAAGCTGCAGAAAACATCTTAAATCTTATTTCCTAAACAAAAATTATCGAGTCAAAACTTAAATATCATTGTTTTGTCTCGTTAACACGACTACGTAGTCAATTTTGGCAACGTATAAACAAACACAAGAAAGAAAATAATAAACATGAGTACATTAAAAGGTAAAGTTAAGTGGTTCAATGGCACTAAAGGTTACGGTTTTATTGAAAGAGAAGACAAAGAAAAAGACGTATTCGTTCATTCTTCAGCTATCACAGACGCAGGTCTAGGTAGTTTAAACGAAGGTGATGAGCTAACGTTTGAAGTAGAAAATGGAGAAAAAGGTCCTTCAGCAGTAAAATTGCAGAAAGCTTAATTTTATTTCCAACTATAAAAATTATCGGGATAATAAATTAAGCAGTTTAGAGTCCCGATAATTCTTTCTTGAAAAAAACACAATTATTTTATAAAAAAAGCTGATGATTACTAAAAAAAATACATTTTCTACTCAATTACATTCTCACAGAATGCATGCTGAGCTATTGCTTAGCTTATAATCATATATATAAATTTAATTAGAATTAAGATAAACATAAGAAGAATGCAGCTGTAGCTCAGTTGGTTAGAGCGCCTGTTTGTGGAACAGGAGGTCGGTGGTTCGAGACCACCCAGCTGTACCAAAAAAATGAATAAAGAAAAAAAATTAAAACCTTCTAAGGAACTACCTTTAGGGTTTACAGATAGACAAGAAAAAGAATTATTAACTCGTGACTTTATAATTTCTAACATTAAAGAAGTTATGGTTAATTATGGGTTTCAATATCTTGAAACACCTAGTTTTGAGTATTCGGATAGTATTGGAAAATTTTTACCTGATAAAGATAGACCTGACGAAGGAATATTTTCTTTTAAAGATGAAAATAAGTGGCTCTCTCTTAGATATGATCTTACAGCACCATTAGCTAGATATGTTGCAAAAAATTATCAAGAAATATCAAAGCCATTTAAACGATTTCAATTAGGAAAAGTGTGGAGAAATGAAAAACCAGGTCCGGGAAGATTTAGAGAATTTTTACAATTAGATGCCGATTTTGTAGGAACAAAAAATTTACAAGCAGATGCAGAACTTTGTATTTTATTAGCTGATACATTGACGAAATGTGGATTGGATAAAAATGAATTTGAGATAAAAGTAAGTAATAGAAAATGCTTTTTTGGTTTGTTGGATTGGTTGAAAGCAACAGATGAAAAACAAAGAATTGCGATCACAAGAGCAGTTGATAAATATGACAAGATAGGAATCGAAGGAGTTGCATCTTTGCTCGGCAAAGGTAGAAAAGATAAATCTGGGGATTTTACAAAGGGAGTAGATTTAAGCAAAAAGCAAATTGAAGATATTATACAATATATAAAAGATAACAGTTTATATGATGATGAAAATTATCCCAAAGATAGGTTTGTTTTTGCTCCGTTGGCAAAATGGGATGATTTGAGTTCTTTGTATAATGAGGGAATAAAAGAATTAAGTGAAGTTTTTGCTTATACAGCATTAAGTGAATTTAAAGATCAAATAGTTTATTCTCCAACATTAGTAAGAGGTATAGAATATTATACCGGCACTATATTCGAAGCTAATTTATTATTTAAAGTTAAAAATCAGAAAGGACAAGAAATAGAATTTGGATCCGTTGGTGGTGGAGGAAGATACGATAATTTGATAAATAGATTTGGAAACCTAGATGTTCCTTGTACTGGAGTTTCTTTTGGTATTGATAGATTAGTATTTGCTTTGATGCAAAAAAAAGATTTTGAGATAAAAACTACAAGACCAGTAGTTATATGTGTTTTTGATAAGAGCAAAATTTCAGAATACTCTGTCATATTAAATAGACTTAGAAGTTTAAACATCAGTTCTGAGATTTACCCAGGAGAAGGTAAGCTAAAAAAACAAATGGAGTATGCTAACAAAATAGGTTCACCAGCAGTTATTTTGTATGGAGATGACGAAATAAAATCAGGGAATCTAACTTTAAAAAATCTTGAAACTGGTAATGAGAGTTCCGTTAAAATAGAGGACTTAGTAGATGAAATCAAAAAAATTATCTGAACAAATCGTTAAAACTTTTAAGAGTAATGGTTTTGTTTTATCAGAACCAGATGTTCTATTAGATTCAGAATATATTATTCAAAGATCTGGTGAAAACTTTAGAAGATCAATGCTTACATTTGAAAATGAAGATGGAAAAGTAATGTGTCTCAGACCCGACCTTACAGTTGCTTCTTGTATCAAGTTCTTAGAAAGAAAAACTAAATCTAAATCTAAAATATATTATTCTGGTCAGGCTTATAGAAGAACTAGTAAAAAAGGCTCTGATTTAGTCAATGATCAATTGGGTATTGAAATCCTAGGTTCAAAAGACCAGCTTAAAGATGATTTTAAAGTCATTAACACAATTTTAAACTCAGCAAAGAAATTAAAAAATAAAAAAATTAAGATAAAGGTTGGTGATATAGGTTTATTCAAAAAATTGATAAATTCTCTAGATATGCCTGAGAGATGGAAACTGAGATTAACAAAACACTTTTGGAGACCAAAATATTTTGAAGAACTTCTTGAAAGATTAGAAAAAAATTCAGATATAGACGCTGTTACTTTCGATGCAGATAAAAAGAGATTTTTTGAGATGAAAAAAATGAGTCAAGACACAGTTATTGCTGGCAGAACAGTTACAGAAATTTTAAAAAGATTTGATAAAAAGATTAAAGACCCAAGATCATTTAGTGAGGGAAAAAAAATTGTCACAATTATAAGATCATTTCTAAAAATTAATTGTAAATTATCTCAATTAGATGAAAAGTTATTAGATTTTGTAGAAAAGAATAATCTCAAGAAAAATATTTTTAAAGAATTTAAATCTATTCTAAATTTAAAAAAATTAAACAAAGAAGTAACTTTTATTACAAATTTTGGAAGAAATATTGAGTATTATACAGGTATTGTATTTGAAATTTTTGCAGGAAAAAAAGAAATTGCTAGAGGAGGCCGTTACGATGATCTACTTAAGAGTCTAGGAGCTAAAAAAAGTATTCCCGCAGTGGGAGCAGCAATTAACTTAAATAATATATGAAAAATTTAATTACTATAGGCTTGCCAAGTAAGGGGAGATTAAAAGATAAAGCAGTAGATTTTCTAGATAAGAAGGGTTTAAAAGTTTTACAAGGTGATAAAGAGAGAAATTATTTCGCCTCTATTGAAAACAAATCTAACATTAAAATAATATATCTACACGCAAAAGAGATTATCCAAAGATTAGGAGACGGAACTTTAGATGTCGGCATATCTGGATTAGATCTTTTAAAAGAGTCTGAAAAAAATTTGCAAGAAAAAATTACGATAAAACAAAAACTAAATTTTGGAGAAGCCGATCTAATTGTAGCTGTCCCAGATGACTGGATAGATGTACAAACTATTGCAGATCTTGAAGAAGTAGCTTTTGATATTAGATCTAAAAGAAATACAAGATTAAGAGTAGCAACGAAATACCCAAACCTAACTAATAATTTTCTTGTTTCAAAAGGCGTCACCCAATACAAATTAATATCAAGTCTTGGCGCTACAGAAACCTACCCATTTATTGGTTCATCTGAAATTATTACAGATATTACTTCTACCGGCAAGACTCTAGCTGATAATAATTTAAGAGTTTTAAAAGATGGTTTAATTTTAAAATCTTCTGCATGTCTAATGGTATCAAAAAAAAAGCTGTCAATTCTAAAAAATTTTTTAATCTTATTAAGTTAATTGGAATTCAAGATATTTAACATCTTTTTTCCCGGATAAATTTTATTTAAAATATTTTTTTTTATAAAAAGAATATCAATTTGAATTAAAATATTATCCATTCTGTGTATCTCGCAAACATCAAAAGGTACAAAGTTAATAGAGTCTAAATAACTTATATATTCATTTAAATTAGGGGCTTTCAAATTATATTCTATGATAGGACACTCCAGGTAAAGCAAAGAACATTTTGAAATACATTTTTGTGCACCTTTAAGAATATCAAGTTCACTACCTTGAGTATCAATTTTCATAAAATCTGGGCAAGGTAATTTTTCTTTTTCGACAAGCTCATCCAAAGATACAGTTCTTTTTAAAATTGGTTTAATATCATTTTTGTAGAATGACGTCTGCTCAACAAGATAAGAATCTCCTGTTGATACTCTAGAAAAAAATTCAACTTCTTTTCTTCGATCAGAAAGAACATTAAAAAAATATTTGAAACCCGATCTTTTCAAAAATTCACGATTTTCTTCATTAGCTTCAAACAAGTAGAATTTTTTATTTTTTAAAGACGTTTTATTAAATAATTTGCTCCATTCTCCTCTATAAGCACCAATGTCAAAAATTATATCTATTTTTAAACCTCTTTTTAATAAATTTAGCAGATTATGATTTAATTTGTGATCATAAGATCTATTAAAAAATTTAATATATATTTGTGGGAAGACTTTAAAAAAAAGATAATATAATTTAGGTTTAAACTTCATGAAAATTATTTTAGCATATTAATTAAAAAAAACCCCCAGAAATTTCTTTCTGAGGGTTTCTAATTTTTCTAATGTATGTTTTTAGAGTGATTTGGTCGGGGAACCGTATTACATTCCCATTCCACCCATTCCACCCATACCACCACCCATAGGAGGCATACCAGCACCGCCAGCATCTTTTTCCTCAGGCTTGTCTGCGATCATTGCTTCTGTAGTAATTAATAATCCAGCTATCGAGGCAGCATCTTGCAAAGCTGATCTTACAACTTTTGTTGGATCGATGATGCCTTTAGCAAACATATCTACATACTCTTCATTTTGAGCATCATAACCTTGAGATAGTTTTTTACCCTCTAAAAGCTTGCCCACTACAACAGAGCCATCAACACCAGCGTTAGCTGTGATTTGTCTTACTGGAGCTTGGAGCGCTTTTTTAACTATTTCTACACCAGCTTTTTGATCGTCGCCTTTGACTTTAAGTTCGTCTAAATCTTGTGTCGCGTAAAGTAGAGCACAACCACCACCAATAACAACGCCCTCTTCAACAGCAGCTCTTGTAGCATTAAGAGCGTCTTCAACTCTATCTTTTCGCTCCTTAACTTCTACTTCTGTCGCACCGCCAACTTTGATTACCGCAACACCACCAGCTAATTTAGCTAATCTTTCTTGAAGTTTTTCCTTGTCATAGTCAGACGTTGTTTCGGTTATCTCTGATCTAATTTGATTACATCTCGCTTCAATATCAGATTTTTTACCTTCGCCCGCAACAAGAGTACTATTATCTTTATCAATTTTTACTTTTTTACAAGAACCCAAGTCACTAATTTTAACATTTTCTAATTTAAGACCGATATCTTCTGAGATTACCTGTCCACCAGTAAGGATGGCGATATCTTCTAGCATTGACTTTCTTCTGTCACCAAATCCAGGAGCTTTTACGGCTACAACTTTTAGACCACCTCTTAATTTGTTTACCACTAAAGTAGCCAAGGCTTCACCCTCAACATCTTCAGAAATAATCATCAAGGGTCTATTTGCTTGAACTACAGATTCTAAAAGTGGGACCATTGGCTGTAAGTTTGTTAATTTTTTTTCAACTAAAAGAACAAGGGGATTATCTAGTTCAGTTATCATCTTTTCAGTATTTGTGACAAAATAGGGAGAAAGATATCCTCTGTCGAACTGCATGCCTTCAACTACATCAAGTTCAGTTTCCACTCCTTTAGCCTCTTCAACTGTGATAACACCTTCATTCCCAACTTTTTGCATAGCTTTTGAAATCATATCACCAATAGATTTTTCTCCATTAGCTGATATTGTTCCAACTTGTGCAACTTCTTCGTTTGCTTTAACTTTTTTTGAAGATGATTTTAATTTTTCGATCACGTGCTCTACAGCTTTATCAATACCTCTTTTGATATCCATCGGGTTCATACCAGCAGTTACATATTTTAAACCTTCAGTAACTATTGCTTGCGCAAGAATGGTTGCAGTAGTTGTTCCGTCACCAGCATTATCATTAGTCTTGCTAGCAACTTCTTTAACCATCTGAGCACCCATATTTTCAAATTTATCTTCAAGTTCTATTTCTTTAGCAACTGACACACCATCTTTAGTAATTTTAGGTGCACCATAAGATTTGTCCATTACAACATTCCGACCTTTTGGACCCAAAGTAACCTTCACTACATTAGCAAGTGTATTAACACCTTTAAGCATTTTTGTTCTTGCCTCAGTATCAAATATAATTATTTTCGCCATTTTAATTTTCCCCTAGAGTTATTTTTTATTCTTTGAAATCCCCATTATGTCTGCCTCTTTCATAATACTGTATTCTTTACCGTCAATTTTTACTTCTGTACCTGACCATTTTCCAAAAAGCACAACATCACCAACTTTAACATCCATAGGCGTTAGTTTTCCTTCTTCATTTTTAGCTCCTGGACCCACAGCGACAACTTCACCTTCTTGCGGTTTTTCTTTAGCTGTATCAGGAATAATAATTCCACCGGCTGTTTTTTCATCACTGTCTAATACTTCAATAAGCACACGGTCGTGCAAAGGTCTAAATTTCATATATTTTTCTCCTATAATTTTTAATGTACGGCTGATATGGTGTGTTTTAAGAAAATTTCAAGGGTTATTAATACTTAAAAAAAGACCAAAATGCTATATTTTGTGGCTTAATTTCTTAATAATTTAACTAGGACTAAAAAAATTGAAAAAATTAGAACACTTATCCGAAATTTACACTTCTTACGATACCTTTATAATTGATTTATGGGGTGTTATGCATGACGGAATTTCTCTTAACCATAAAGCAGTACAAGCCATAGAAGGTCTATTAAAAGATTCAAAAAAAGTTGTATTTTTGTCTAATGCACCTCGACCTAGTGAAAAAGTTAAAGAATTTTTGCGAGAAATGAAAATGAAAGAAGAATTTTTAAAAAATATTGTAACATCAGGCGAAGCGGCGATGCAGACAATAAATGAAAATAAATTTGGAAAGTTTTTTTTTCATCTTGGGCCGAAAAGAGATGAATCTATTTTTTATAAAATTAAAGAGAATCAAACATCAATTGAAAATAGTGATTTTATATTATGCACAGGACTTTTTGATGGGCATGAAAATGATTTAGACTTTTATAAAGATTTATTAAAAAATTCATTGTCAAAAAAATTAATTTGCACTAATCCAGATTTAAACGTTCACAGGGGAGAAAAAGAAGAACATTGTGCCGGGGCAATTGCCAGAGTTTTTGAATCTCAAGGTGGCACGGTCATATATTTTGGAAAGCCGCATAAAGAAATTTACAAAATGTGCTTTAGTGGCAATGAAAAAGTGTTAGCGATAGGAGATAATCTAAGAACTGATATTAGGGGAGCTAATAATTTAAATATTGAATCTATTTTTATTTCAAATGGAGTTCATCGAAGTGAATTTCAAAATGAAAATGAGTTATCAAAACTTATACTGAAATACAAAGTAAAAGTAGACTATTTTCAACCAGAATTAACTTGGTAATATGAAAGTTTATAATAATTTAAATATTAAAAAAATTCATAAAAGATCAGTAGTAGCTATTGGTAATTTTGACGGCATTCACACAGGTCATCAAAAGGTCTTAAAACAAGCGAAACAAAAAGCAAAAAAAAACAAACTACCATTTGGATTAATTACATTTGAACCAATTCCAACTATGTATTTTAATCCTAAAATAAAAAACCATAGAATAAATTCTATAGAACAGAAAAAAAATCAACTAAAAAAATTAAAATTAGATTTTTTAATCATTATAAGATTTGATAAATTATTTTCATCACTATCGGCTAATCAATTCATTAAAAAAATTATTTTTAAAAAAGTTAATTGTAAATTTTTGTTTGTCAGTAAAAATTTTAAATTTGGAAAAAAGAGAAATGGCAATATAAATACACTAAAAAAATATGAAGATGTTTATAAATTTAAAACAATAATTACCTCCCCTTTAAAAAAAAATAAAAAAATAATTTCATCTACTATAATTAGGAATAAAATATCTTTAGGTAAAATTAAAGATGCAAATGAATTTCTAGGTAGGACGTGGTGTGTGAGTGGATTAGTGATTAAAGGAAAAAGAAGAGGAAGAAAAATCGGATTCCCAACTTGCAACATTAAGATGAATAGCTATATTTTGCCAAAATTAGGTGTTTACTCTGTAATAATAAAGACAAATCAATTTACAAAAAAGGGAATAGCTAATTTAGGCTTTAGACCAACATTTAATGAACAAAATTTGTTATTAGAGGTGAATATATTTGGAATTAATAAAAATTTATATAATAAAGTAATTAACATAAATTTTATTAAATTCATAAGACCGGAAAAAAAATTTAAAGATCTTTTGGAGTTAAAAAAACAAATAAAAATTGATATAAATCAAGCTTAGAAAAATGTCAAAAGATAACTTACATTTACCAAAAACCGTCTTTTCCATGAAGGCAGGCTTACCAACTAAAGAACCATTAATTTTAGAAAAATGGGAGAAAAATAAAATATTTGAAAAATTAAGAAAAAGTTCAAAAGGTAGAGAGAAGTTTGTTCTTCATGATGGTCCACCTTATGCTAACGGGCACATTCATATGGGAACCGCCCTTAATAAAATTTTAAAGGATATTATAATTCGCTTTCACCAAATGAGTGGAAAGGATTCCGTGTATGTACCTGGTTGGGATTGTCATGGCCTACCAATAGAATGGAAAATTGAAGAAGAATATAAAAAAAAGAAAAAAAACAAGGACGAGATACCAATCAAAGATTTTAGACAAGAATGTAGAGAATTTGCAAAAAAATGGATAGCAATTCACATAAAAGAATTCAAAAGGTTAGGCGTTGTCGGTGATTTTGAAAATTACTATTCCACAATGAGTTATGAAGCGGAAGCGCAAATTGTAAGAGAACTTGGAAAATTTCTTTTGGATGGCAGTCTTTACCAAGGGTTTAAACCTGTTTTATGGTCAACGGTTGAGAAAACAGCTTTAGCAGACGCGGAAGTTGAGTACATGGACCATACTTCGAATACAATATTTGTTGCCTTTAAAGTCAAAGATACTAAAAAAGACTTTCTTAAAGACGCAAGTATAATAATTTGGACAACAACACCTTGGACCATTCCAGCAAATAAGGCTTTAGCATTTAATAGCAGTATCGAATACTCATTAGTAGAGATTAGTGCCTTGAGTAATTTTAAAGATAAAAAAATTGTTGTTGCTACTAATTTAATTCAGTCAATAATTCAGTCTTGTGGAATAGAAAACCATAAAGTTTTAAAAACTTTTAAAGGATCTGAATTTAAAGATACAATTTGCAGCCATCCATTTCTAAGCATGAATTTTGATTATAATGTCCCTATGTTAAGCGCGGGTTTTGTAAATCTTGATCAAGGAACTGGAATAGTTCATTGCGCCCCAAGTCACGGACCTGATGATTTTAATTTATGTTTAAAAAACAATATACCCTCAAGTTACACTGTAGATAACGCTGGTTTATACACAAAAGAAATACCTTATTTTGCAAATACGCATATTTTCAAAGCTGATCTTTTAGTTATAGAAAAACTTAAAGAACAAAATAAATTATTAAAAAATGATAAACTTCAACATAGCTACCCTCATTCATGGAGGTCTAAAGCACCTTTAATTTATAGAGCTACGCCGCAATGGTTTATTTCTATGGAAAAAAACTCTCTAAGAAGCAAAGCTATTAAAGCGATAAATGACACTGTTTTTTTTCCCAAAAAAGGAAAGGACAGACTCCTTTCAATGGTGGAAGGAAGGCCGGATTGGTGCGTTTCTAGACAAAGAGTGTGGGGTGTTCCTTTACCTCTTTTAATTAATAAAAAAACAAAAGAGCCATTAAGAGATAAAAAAGTAATTGATAGAATTGCTGAAATTTATGAAAAAGAGGGCTCAGATTGCTGGTTTACAGACGATATAAAAAAATTTTTAGGAGAAGAGCACAACCCAGCTGACTATGAGAAGCTTAACGATATAGTTGAAGTATGGTTTGATAGCGGATCAACACATAGTTTTGTTCTTGAAAAAAGAAAAGATTTAAAATGGCCAGCTGACATGTATTTAGAGGGTTCAGACCAGCATAGGGGTTGGTTTCATTCTTCATTGCTAGAGTCATGTGGCACAAGAGGACGAGCACCTTACGATAGTATTTTATCTCATGGGTTTGTTGTGGATGGAAAGGGTCTCAAAATGTCAAAATCAACAGGTAATGTAATTTCTCCAGAAGACATATTGAAAGATTACGGTGCCGACATACTTAGAGCCTGGGTAGCTTCGTCTGATTATGCAGAAGATTTAAGAATAGACAAAACTATATTAGCTCATCACGCTGAATCTTATAGAAAAATAAGAAATACCTTTAGATTTATACTCGGAAATATAAAAGATAATTTTGAGAAACAACCAATTGAGTCATTAAATATCAAAGATTTTAATGAACTTGAGCAGTATATACTTCATAAGCTTTTTGTTTTAGGTGATTCAGTAAAAGAAAATCTAAGAAATTACAACTTCCACAAGCTTTACAAGGAGCTGTTAAACTTTTGTACATTAGATCTGTCGTCATTTTATTTTGATATTAGAAAAGATGTTTTGTACTGCGATAGTATAAATTCAAAGAAAAGAAAAGAGTGCATAGTTGTTTTAAATATCATTTTGGAATGCCTATTAAAATGGTTTGCCCCTATTTTTGTTTTTACTACAGATGAGATTTATAGCCTGGTAAGTAGTGATACCAAAAATATTCATGAACACACTTTCCCAGAAGTGCCAAAAAAATGGGAAAATAAAATTTTGAACGATAAATGGAAGCAACTTTTTAAAATTAAACAGGAAGCGAATATTGCCATTGAAGAAAAAAGAACAAGCAAAGAAATTGGTTCAAGCTTAGAGGCTGAGATAAAAATTACCGTAGATGATAAAAATTTTGCATTACTGAATGGATTAAATTTGTCAGAATATTTTATTACATCGAAAGCTGAAAAAATTAAAAGTGAAAAAAAAGAAGAATTTAAGATTGAGGTAAAAAAAACACAAGGTAACAAATGCGAAAGATGTTGGAAAATTTTAGATAACAAATGTGTTAGGTGTGAAAAAGCTGCCAAAGAGAACACCTAATATGAAAGACTTCAAGTATTTTGATAAAAAAAACATATTTAGCTTATTTATAATAACTCTAATTTTTTTTCTAGATAGAATCTCAAAAATTAAAATAATTAACCAGGTTAGTGATAATAACATTTATATAAATGATTTTATTAATTTAAATTTAGTGTGGAATACAGGAATAGGCTTTGGTCTTTTGAGCTCAAATTCAAGCTTGATCTATAATTCTGTATCAGTTGTTATTTTTTTTGTGATAATTTTTTTAGTCTATTTGATATTAAAATCATTACTTTTTGATAAAATAATGTTTTCTATAGTTGTTGGCGGTGCTTTAGGTAATTTTTATGATAGATTAGTATATTTTGCAGTCCCTGATTTTATCGATTTGCACTATCAAAGTTTTCACTGGTTTACTTTTAATATCGCAGATATATTCATTACACTTGGAATTTTAACAATAATTAGTAAAGATCTATTTTTCAAAAATGAAAAAAATTAATAAAACTATATTAGTTCTCATAATGGCAGGTTTGATGTATTCTTGCGGAGGTTTTAAAGATGCAGGTAAAGTTTTAAGAAACGAAAAAGTTTCATCAAGAGATGAGTTTTTAGTAAAAAAACGTGAGCCTTTGGTTTTACCCCCAGAATACAATACATTACCAAAACCAGGGTCTACAAAAAAGAATCCAAGTAGTAATAAAAATAAAATTAGTAAAATTTTAAATATCGCAGAACAGCAAGAAACATCGACAATGTCTTCATCAGTTGAACAGTCAATACTTAATAAAATTGGTAAGTGAAAAATAAAAAAATAACCTATAAAAATTTTATTCATAAAAAAAATTTAAATTTAAAAATGAATAAAAATTTAGGCAACAACTTTAATAAATATATTAAAAAAATTTATGTAAATTTAGACACAACAAAAGACACATTCCATTCTTTAAGTAGAAAATTCAAGTTAAATTTTAAAATAGACGAAATTAAAAAATTTAAAAAATTTAAGACAGTAACTATTATAGGTATGGGAGGTTCAATACTAGGATCTAAAGCGATATACTATTTTTTAAAAAAGAAAATTAAAAAAAAGTTTATTTTTTTAGACAATATCGATGAAAATAAAATTAATAATTTAAAAAAAAAAGAAGATTTAAAAAAAATATTGTTTATAGTTATATCCAAATCAGGAGAAACAATTGAAACTCTATCAAATCTTTTATCTTTACAAATAATAAAGAAAAATTCTAAAAATATAATAATAATTTCAGAAAAAAAAAATAACCCATTGCATTTATTATCAAAGAAAATGAATCTACACCTAATAGAACAAAAAAACTTTATTGGGGGTAGATATTCTGTTTTTGCAGAAGTCGGGATGTTGCCTGCATACTTAATGGGATTGAATATAAATGAAATAAAAAAAAATTGTTTAATTAATTTCAATTTAAAAAATCAAAATTTTTTGAAAGATAGTTCAGTTAAATTAACTAATTTACTATTAACACAAAAATTTAACAATTTAATATTTTTTAATTATGTCCCGCAATTAAATAAATTTCTCTATTGGGCTCAACAATTAATAGCTGAAAGTTTAGGAAAAAAAGGAAAGGGATTCTTGCCTTTAGTTTCTGAGGCACCTAAAGATCAACACAGTTTACTACAACTTTATTTAGATGGTCCAAAAGATAAAATATTTTATATTTTTAGTTCTAAGAAAGAAGATCATATTAAATTAAATGCCAAAGTCTTGGGCAATGAATTCAATTTTTTGACAAATAATAGTTTAAATCAAATTAAAAATGCTCAAAAAAACGCTTTTATAAAAGTTTTAAAAAAAAAAAAAATTCCTTTTAGAGAATTTAAAATTGAGGATTTTACAGAACAGGCTATAGGAGAGCTATTTTCATATTTTATTTTGGAAACAGCCCTCATCGGTAAGCTAGCAAAAATCAACCCATTCGATCAACCCGCTGTCGAGCAAGTTAAAATTAGCACAAAAAAAATATTAGTTTAAAATGTCGCAAATATTATCTTCGATCGCCCATAAGTCTTAATTATTATTGGTTTAATAATATTTTCAAAATTATCTAAAGTTTTTTTTTCTCTATGAATTATAATTATATGATTTTTTTTATATAATTTTTTTTTAGAGATTATCTTTAATTCTTGAATATAATCTTCGTCCGCAAATGGAGGGTCAAAAAAAATAATTTCATATTTTTTAGTCATTTTATTGTTAAGAAAATTTGATATTTTATCCGTCACTATTGTGGCTTTATCTATGCATGATAATGACAACAAATTGTGATTTAGAGTTTCAGCAATATTCTTATCTTTTTCAACAAATGTAATATTTTTTGCGCCCCTTGAAATACATTCTAGTCCAAAAGAACCAATACCTGAATAAAGATCTAATATGTTTGAATTCTCTAAAGTTACGTTTAACAAATTAGAGTGTGATATAACGTTAAATATATTTTCTTTGACAGAATCTTTTAATGGTCTCGTATTCTTTGACTTTAAGAATTGGATGGACTTACCTTTAAATTTACCACTAATTATTCTCATTTAATCTAAATTACTTTCCAACCAATATCTTTTCTAAAAAAACCGTTTTTCCAATTTATTTTTTTAATAATTGCAAAAATATTTTTTCTTATAGCTTTGAAGCAATTTCCAGTTGATGTAATATTTAAAACTCTACCACCATTTGAAATTAACTCTTTGTTAATCAATTTTGTACCAGCATGAAAAATGAATGATTTTTTTTGGATATTTATTATATCTATATTTTTAATAATTTTATGTTTTTTATATTTTCCAGGATATCCCTTAGAGCACAACACTACAGTCATGCACTTAATTTTTTTCCATTTAATAATAGTTTTATTCAATTTGTTTTGCAAAGCACTGTTAAAAATTTTTAATATGTCAGTTTTTAATCTTGGTAAAATTACTTGGCACTCAGGATCACCCATTCTAACATTATATTCGATTAGATAGGGTTCATTGTTCTTAATTATTAATCCCACATATAAAAAGCCGGTATAAGGTTTCCCATTCTTTTTTAATGCTAGTAAAGTTGGCTCTACTATTCTTTTAATTATTTTTTTTTCTAAAATTTTATTAACTATCGGTGCCGGAGAATATGCACCCATCCCTCCCGTATTCGGACCTTTATCTCCTTCCCCTACGCGTTTGTGATCTTGAGCTGTACCAAAAAATTTGTAATTTTTTTTATCTGCAATTAAAAAATAACTGACTTCTTCTCCTTTTAAAAATTCTTCCAGCACTAATACTTTTGATGATTTAAATTTACCTTTAAAAATTTCACTTGAAACATCATATATTTTTTGTTTTGTTTTGCATATTGTTACACCTTTGCCCGCAGCTAGACCGTCTGCTTTAACGACTAGTGGTAATTTACTTATTTTTAAAAAATTCATTACATCTTGTTTATTTTTACAAATTTTAAATTTAGCCGTTGGAATATTATTTTTTTTACAAATAGATTTCATAAAAGCTTTAGAACCCTCTAGCATAGAGGCATATTTATTTGGTCCAAATACCTTAATTTTTTGCTTATCTAAAAAATCAACCAAACCTTTTACCAAAGGTTCTTCCGGTCCAACTATTACTAAATCTATTTTATGAGATTTAATAGTTTGAAGTAATTTTTTGAAATTGAGAAAGTCTACATCAATATTCTTTGCTATACTCCCGGTTCCCGCATTGCCTGGGATGCAAATTATATTATCTGATAATCTAGATTCATTAATTTTTTGGCATAAAGCATGTTCTCTTCCGCCACTACCTATTAAAGCAATATTCATATGAAAAAATATACTATATATTTTATAGATGTATAAAAAAAAAGCTAAACTTAATTATAAACATAATTCTTTTGACATAGTTGAAGACGGAGACCATGTAAAATGCGCCATATCAGGAAAAGAAATAGCTCTAAATCAATTAAATTATTGGAATGTCGAATTACAAGAGGCATATTTTTCGCCAATAGAAGCCAACGAGCGCTTTAAAAAAATTAAAAATGAAGATTAATTTAAAAACTATTTCCATCTATCATGAGACCAAATCCATTGATTAGGATTTTTTAAAATCATACCTTCTAAAATTTGGTTTAATTGTTTTGATAATTTTAATTTATTTTTAAATTTTTTTGTATTAATAGGTTCATATACCTGCATTACAAAAGAGTTATCAAGTTTTCTTTCGATAAAAATGGGAACAATATCTAAATTAAATTTAAATGCTAATTGAGCAGGAAGTGTTGAAGTTAAAGCTTCCTCATTGAAAAAATTTATCTTTTCACCCTCACTAACTCTTTGGTCTATCATAACAGCTAAACTATTATTCTTTCTTATATAATCAATTGATTCTTTTACTCCTTTACGACCTTTTTTTATTTGATTTTTACATATATATTTTTTTCTCAAAAATTCCATAAATGGATTTAAAAAAAAATTGTTGAGAGGTCTATAAATTGTAGCTAGTTTAATTTTTTTTTTAGTAATTTCCATCGACATAAGTTCAAAGTTAGCGAAATGTCCAGATATAAATATTACAGGTTTATCACTTTGAGATATTTGATCTAATATTTCTCCACCTATTATTTTTATATGAGAAGTCTCTTTTTTAAACCTTTTTAAATATATATATTCCACAAAAGTCATTCCATAATTTGACCACATATTTGAAATAATTTGATCTCTCTCATCATTTGAAAGACTTTTAGAAAATTTAAGTAAATTTTTCTTTATAATTTTTTTTGATTTTATCATTGGACCAACTATTTTAAAAATAAAAGAAAAAAGCTTTCGACTTAAAAAAAGACCAATTATTTTTATAATAAAAAAAAATAAGTATATAAAAATTGATTCAAAAAAGTATTTAATTATTTTAATCATAGATGCATTAAAATCTTGTTTTTTAATCGTTCTTTCTCCAAAATATTAAGTTTAACTTTGAGGTATTTAATATTTTTGAAATTAAATTTTTTAATTCTCAAATAATCCTTTTCAGTTGTAACAAGCTCAAGATTATCTTTTATCGATTGATCGGTTATTCTTTGTAATTCTGATTTACTAAATTCATAATGATCAGGAAAGGCAAGAGTTTTTTTAACATTTAAATTATTTTTACGTAATAGATCAAAAAAATTATTTGGATTCCCAATTCCAGCAAATGCAAAAAGCATCTTACCTTTAAATTGATCAATATTTGAAGGTACGTACTCCGAATAAAAGATATTAGTTTTGTTCGAAATATTTAAGATCTTTGCCTCAAATGCCGCGTTCTTTTCCCCATTAATTACAATAATTTTAGCTTTATTAATTGAATCTAATTTTTCTCTTAAAGGGCCCGAGGGCAATGTCATGCCATTGCCTACCAACTGACTGCTATTAAAACACAATATATTTAGATTTTTTTTTATTGAATGATCTTGAAAGCCGTCATCTAAGATGGCAATGTTGCAGGCAGCTGCCTCGGCGTCATCTATGCCATTGGCCCTATTTTTATTTAAAAAAAGAGTACCAACATTTTTTTTAATTAAAAGGTGTTCATCCTTATGTTGTATATAATATTTTTTAATTATAGCAGGTTTTTTTTTAATTTTAATAAATTCTTCAGCAATCCAAATGCATAAAGGTGTTTTTCCAGTACCACCTAAGTAAATATTCCCGACACAAATAATTGGGATTTTGAAAATTTTTTCAGAAATAAATATTTTCCTGAAATTCAATAATATTTGTAAAAACAATGAAACAGGAAATAACAATATAGATATTAAATTATTTTTTTCTTCCCAGAACTTAGGCTTTGCAAATTTCATTGATATAAGATTTCACTTAACTCTTTATAAGTATCATTTAATATCTTCTTACCCAAATTATTAATGAAAATTATTTTTTCATTATTAATTTTTTTAGAACCCATTAAGTCAGTAGTTAATTTATGTGATAATTCTGACACTTCATTAATTTTTTCTGAAATCTTATATTGATTTAAAAGTTCGTATATTTCTTTAAAATTATTTACATAAGGACCGTGGTAAATTTTACACCCTAGTTTTGCAGCTTCTATTGGATTTTGCCCTCCCACAGGTTCTAATTTTTTTATTAAGGACTTTCCAATAAAAACACTTTTACAAATATTTAAGTATTTAGACATAACACCGTAAGAATTAATGATAATAATTTCTTTTCCCCGTTTTATTAATTCACCTTCTGATAATATCTGAGATTTTAAATTCATTTTTTTACATTCTGATTTTATTTTAACCACTCTATTTATATGTCTTGGAATTATAATCGTAACTATGTCTTCAAAATTTTTTCTAATTTCTAAGTGAGTTTTGAGACAGAAAATATCTTCACCTTCATGAGTACTCACAGCACACCAGGTTTTTTGTGTATTTATTATTTTTATATTTTCTACGTTTAAATCTTTAATTTTACTTTCTGCAGTTAACTTTAAATTTCCGAAATATTTTATTTTATTTGTATTCATTTTTTTAAGATATTTTTTTGACTCATTGCTTGATGCTAGACATAGATCAAAATTATTAAAAACGCTTTTAGCTAATGTAGGAAATAAATTCCATCTTTGAAATGTTTTTTTTGTTATTCTTGCATTTAAAAGAATTAGGGGTATTTTTCGTTTTTTTATTTCAAAAAGAAAATTTGGCCATATTTCGGAGTCAACAAAAATTGTTAAATTTGGCTTCCAACCCTCTAAAAATTTTTTAATAAGACTAGGTTTATCGATAGGAAAAAATCTATGTGTTATGTTGTCTTGAAGTGAGAATTCTTTATTAAAAAGTTGAGCTGAACTAACTGTAACTGTTGTAATTAAAAAATCAAAATTATTATCCTCTTTTAATTTTTTAATTAAAGGAATTATACTTTTAAGCTCCCCAATACTCGCAACATGAAACCAAATTAATTTTCTTCTAAATTTTTTTACAATATTAAACGAAGAAAAAAATAATTTCTCTTTAAATCTTAGTTTGTCTTCTTTATTAAATATTACTCTTAAAAAAATTATAATAACTATCAATGGAAAAAAAATATTTATAAAACATCGATAGATTGTTAGCATTTACTTTAATTGATTTTGATAAAGAGATTTATATTCTTCATTGTTTTTAATAAGTTCAGCATGTTTGCCAGAACCATTGATCTTTCCATTTTTTAAAACAAAGATTTTATCTGCATTATGAATAGTTGATAGTCTATGTGCAATGACTACCGTGGTTCTTCCCTTTATTAAATTGTTGATTGCATTCTGAACAACTCTTTCAGACTCAGTATCGAGAGAAGATGTTGCTTCATCTAAAAGTATTATTGGTGATTTTTTAAGAATCGCTCTAGCAATTGATATCCTTTGTTTTTGTCCGCCAGAAAGTTTTACCCCATTTTCTCCAACCATTGTCTCATATTTATTAGGAAGTTGATTAATAAATTCATCAGCAGCAGCAAATTTACATGCACTTTCTATCTCCTCTCGTGATGCATTTGGATCGGCATAAGTAACATTATTTTTTACAGTATCATCAAATAAAATAACATCTTGACTTACTAGGGATATTTTTTTTCTTAAAGATTGTAAGTTTATTTTTTTAATATCCTGATCATCAATTTTGATTTCACCATCTTCTGGATCATAAAATCTAGGTATAAGACTAATGATAGTGCTCTTACCACCACCACTTTGACCAACTAGAGCCGATACTTTTCCACCCTCTATTTTAAAATTAATATCAGTAATTGCCATTTGAGAAGTGGATTCATATTTAAAATTAACATTTTTAAATTGTATTTCACAATTTTTAGTCTGCAAGTCAGGTAAATGATCTTCATTTTTTATTGTTATGGGCTTGTCGATTACAGTAAAAATTCTATTAGCTGCGGCAGAACCCTGATAGGCAACCATATTGAGTGTAGCTAAAGACCTGATTGGCTGGTAAGCCAGCATCATCGCAGCTAAAAAAGAAAAAAAATTATTAATTCCAATTTCTCCAGAATTAATCAACTTGCCAGAAAAAAAAATAAATCCAGCAATCATAAATCCAGTTAAGATTTCCATTATTGGAGTGGCAGTAAACATTATTTTAGCAATTTTAATGTTTTTATTTACTAAATTTGATATTACATTTTTGGCATTTTGATTTTCAACTTCTTCTTTTTGATAAATTCTAATCATCTTTGATCCTCTAAAAATATCTGATAAAAAAGATGTTAAAGCTCCAGATATTAAACTAGCTTCAGTTGTCGCTTTACCAATTTTTTTTCCTAAATTTTTAGCAAGCCCACCAGCTAACGGTATCATTAGCATAGCAAAAGTTGCTAATTTCCAGTTTTGATAAAACATTAATCCAAGTAAAAATACTACAGAAAAGCTATCTTTCATTAAATTTAGAATTCCAACACTCACTAAATGCTGAACATTTCCAGCGTCATAAGTTATATTTGAAATATATTTACCTGAGTGCCTAGAATCCAAAGTTTGTATATCGGAAAATAAAATAGATTGTGCTAATTTTTTTTGTAATTCACCGGCAATCCTTTGCCCCACTATATTAATGTTTAATCTAGCAAAAAATAAAGACATACCCTTAATTGAAAAAGTAAGAATAATTACAATAGGTATTAACCACGCCAGAGTTTGATCTTTATCTATAAATATTTTTTTTACTGCAGGATCTAATAACCAGGCAGTCGCCGCAGAGGTTCCGGCAACAGAAATAGATAGAAATAAACATAAAAGTATTCTTTTTAAATGAACTTTTATGTATTCTCTATAAAGTCTTTTTAGGACAATTTTTAATTCAAAAAATTCCATATTTTAAGCCAATAGTATCGAACAAAACATAAAAAATCCTGAAAAATTATTTACTTTAAAGGCTTTAAGACAGTTTAAAGATTTTCCTTTTTCAAAAATTTTTAATTGATAAGTTAAGCTAAGAAAAAACATAAAAATAAACAAAGTTGATAAATTAATCCCTATATTTTCTTTCAATACATATATCATTAACGAAAAAGAGATTAAGTAACATATGCTTACAAATAATTTTATATTATCTTTAAATTTAATCGCAGTAGATTTAATACCTATAATTTCATCATCTACTATATCTTGCACTCCGTAAATAGTGTCATATCCCAATGTCCAAAATATGGCTGATGAATAGAGTATAATAATTTCAAAAGAAAACTGGTCTAAAATCGACATATACCCCATTATCATTCCCCAGTTAAATGTTAAACCAAGAAATAATTGAGGCCAGTAAGTAATTCTTTTCATAAATGGATAAGAAAATGCAAGTAACATCGATCCAAGACCTAATAAAATTGTTTTATAATTAAACTGAATTAAGATTAAAAAAGACAATAAACAAAGTAATAGTACATAAAGTATTGAAAACTTAACAGAAATTTCCCCACTAGCTAACGGTCTCTTTTTCGTTCTTTTAACTTTTTTATCTAAATCCTTATCTACAATGTCATTAAATATACACCCAGCACTTCGCATTAAGACAGAGCCTAAAAAGAACAGTAATAAATAATATAAAAAAATATTTAAATTTTGATTAAAACTATAGGCGTAGGACAGACCCCAAGAACAAGGCCAAAACAAAAGCATAAAACCAATTGGTTTGTTTAATCGAGTTAAATCAATAAATATTTTTAAATGCTTCATGAAAATATGACTTGTAAATATCAAACACTAACTACATAATCAATTTGATTCGATGGATATAGATTACACAGTAGCAGCTTTAATGTTCCCAGCTATACCTCTAATGATGACTATGTATAGTAACCGATTCCACACTTTGAGTAGCTTAATTAGAAAATTGCACGATCAGTACATTTTTGAAAAAAAAACACCACCAGAATGGGAAAATCAACTACATGTTTTAAACAACAGAACCAATATATTGAAATATACAATGGGTTTCGCAGCATTTGGTTTTCTTTTTAATATGACAACAGTTTTAATGCTTTATTTAGGAAACACACAAACTGCTAGATTAATATTTGCCAGCTGTTGTGTCTGTATGATAATTTCAATATTTTTATTTTTACAAGAAGTAAGACTTTCTAATCAAGCGCTCAAATATCATTTGAGTGATATGGAGTCGATGAAAAAAGATTTATAATTTATTTTTTTCTAGAAGCTTTTTTTTAAATAATGATATTCCATTATTAATTTTGTGATCATAAGATTCTTTAAAAGTGTTTAGTTGCCAACCTTTCATTCTTGAGATAATTGAATCCAGATTCTTTGATTTCCATTCATTACTTGCCTCATCTTCTTTCCACAATTTTTTTTCTTTATCTGTGCGCGCGCAACCATAACAAAAACCAGTCACAGGATCGGTCTTACAAATACTTATACATGGAGAAATGATCTTCTTAATCATTATGGAATTAAAATAGCAGGACCAGTAAGTTTTCTTGATTCTAAATCTTCATGGGCTTGTTTAGCATTCGCTAACGCATACTCTTTAAAAATATTAATTTTTATTTTACCGAATTTAATTTTTTCAAAAATTGCATCGGCACCAGCTTGTAATTCTTTTCTATTAGTAAAGTAATGACTTATAGTGGGTCTTGTTAAATAAAGACTTTTAGACTGAATGTCTTTGGGTACATTTACTGGATCTAAAGGACCAGATGCATTTCCAAAACTCACCATCATTCCCCTGGGTTTTAAGCAAGATATAGAGCCTTTGAATGTGTTTTTTCCCACACCATCAAAAACAGCTGTCACACCTTCATTATTTGTAATTTTCATGACCTCTTTTGCAAAATCATCTTTAGAATAATTGATTACATGTTCGTAACCATTTGCTTTAGCAATCTCTATTTTTTCGTCTGAGCCTACAGTCCCAATTACTTTTGCTCCAATACTATTGGCCCACTGAGCAAATATTTGTCCCACTCCACCAGCGGCAGCATGGAATAAAATAGTTTCATTTGCTTTTAGCAAATAGGTTTTACAAATTAAATAATGGGTTGTTAATCCTTTGGTCATAAGTGCTGCAGCCATCTTATGAGAAACACCATCTGGAACTTTTACAACAATTTTTGCAGGAACAATTCTTTGTTGAGAGTAAGCCCCAATAGGCATGGAGGCATAAGCAACGCTATCACCTTTACTAAATTCAGTTACGTTAGGTCCAATTTCATCAACTTTACCAGCAGCTTCTAATCCAATTCCACTGGGCATAGGAAGGGGATATAAACCAGATCTATGATAAGTATCAATATAGTTTAATCCAATAGCATGATTTGTTACTTTAATTTCATCCGGACCTGGCGTGCCTACTGTGACATTTGAAATTTTTAAAACCTCGGGACCGCCATTTTTTTCAATTATAATTGACTTTGACATTTTATATTATGAAACCTACTTTAAGCTTTAGTACTTTGCAAATGTTCCGTTGTTATAGTCTTGAATAGCCTCTAAAATTTCAGCTTTTGTATTCATTACAAAAGGCCCACCTCTCGCAATAGGCTCGCCAATAGGTTTGCCAGCAATAAAAAGAAATTCAGTTTTTTTATTGGCTTTTGTAATTAATTTAGTTCCTCTATTTAATAAAATTAAATTAGAATTATTAGTTTTCTCATGATTATTTTTGCCAATTTTTAATTCACCTTCTAAAAGATAAATAAAAGAATTATGCCCTTCTGGTACATCGCAATTGAACTCTTTTCCTTTTTCTAAAATAATATGAAAATATATTGGCTCAACATTATGATTTTTTTCCGGTCCTTCGGCTTTTTCATATTTACCAGCAATAACCTTAACTATCTTTTCATTATCTTTATGAACTCCAAGCTCACTTCCTTTCATATAAAGATATTGAGGTTTATTTTTTTTTAGTTTTGCGGGCATATTAATCCAAAGTTGAAATCCTAGTAATTTACCATCTGACATAGCTGGCATTTCAGAATGAATAATTCCTCTACCAGTCTTCATCCACTGAACATCTCCAGCGGTCATTAATCCTTTTGCTCCCGTGCTGTCTTCATGTTCAAATTTACCATTTAACATATAGGTAACTGTTTCTATTCCTCTGTGGGGATGAGGAGGAAAACCTGCCAAGTAATCATCTTTATTTTCAGAACCAAATTCATCTAACATTAAAAAGGGATCAATATAATCAGCTTCAGGGGTGCCAATACTTCTTTTTAATTTTACCCCCGCACCATCAGATACATTTAAAGCCTTAATTATTTTTTTTGTTTCTATTTGTGACATTCAATAAATATAGTTAATGGTTAAACTATTTCAAGTACCTGCGTTAAATCACTAACTTCATCTTTTGGTTTATAATCAAGGTTGTCGAAAATATCTTTATTTCTGTTAACCCAAATAGCATTATAGCCATAATTTCCACCTCCTGATACATCCCAAGTATTGGAACTGAGAAAAACTACTTCACCTGCATTGATTTGATATTTTTTTACAGGGATTTCGTATACTTTTGATTCCGGCTTATAAATTCCAACCTCTTCAACTGAAAAGATGTCATCAAAAATATTATCTAAATTATTACTTTTAACTAATTGATTTAAAAGAGTAGGAGTTCCGTTTGAAAGTATGGCAATTTTGTATTTCTTTGCTTTCAGATTTTCTAAAACCTCTTTAACTTCAGGGTAGGGAGATAGAATTTTATATAGATCCAGTAACTCACTTTTCATAGAGTTATCGATCTTAAAAGTTTTCATTGATTTATCTAGACTGTCACCAGTAATTTGCCAGAAGTCTTTATGTCTTTTCATTAAACTTCTTAGCCAAGTATATTCTAGTTGAGTTATGCGCCAGTGATTAGCAAAACCTTCCCACTTATCTCCAATTTTACCTTTACATTTTTCAGCTGCTGAATTGACGTCAAATAAAGTTCCATAAGCGTCGAACACAATAGCTTTAATGTCTTTCATTGAGAGAATTATAGACTACTAACGATTTCCTTTTAATAAAAAATATAATCCAACTAAAAGAAGGAATATCTGCTCACTAGTAAATAGTTTTGTTGTAATAAACCAATCTCTATGTGCTATGGCTAAGGCACTAATCATTACTATTACAACTGTTCCTCCAGCAAATCTTGTGGCTAAATTACCAAAAGGTCCTTTTATAAAACCTCCAGCAATTAAAATTAATCCCGCTCCTAATTCTGATATAGCAACAAACGAGGCTAAAGATGATCCTAGAAAATTAGATAAACCTTGTGGGGGTAAAGGAAATTTGCCTAACCCATGTAAAACAAAAGCAATTCCTAATCCGAATCTAATTAACCATGGTGCCAAAAATTCTATTTTTGAAAAAATTTTATTAATTTTATTATCTAACTGTTTCATATTATTTTCCTTTATTTAGCGTTATGCGATCCATCACAAAAAGGCTGATCATTAGTTTGTTTGCAAGTGCAAAAAAATACTTTTTTAGATTGTTCTGCCTTATAAGTCAAAGGTCCAAATTCTGATCCATCATGTGAACCATCGCAAAAAGGTTGTTTCGAACTTTTTCCGCACGAACACCAATAATACGATTTATCTTTAATAACATCCACTCCAATTGGAGCATCTCCAGCCCATATTCCTTTTTTCATACAATCTCCTTTTTATTAATTAATTATTTAATAGATAAAGCTTTGTGCAATTTAATACAAGACATTAAAATCATAGTAGTGTACAAAATCATACCATGAAGAACACAACTGAATGCCCAGCTGAAAGAGCTATTTATTTTCTAGGAGGAAAATGGAAGATAAGAATTATATTTTTGCTTTACCAAAATAGAAAAAATAGATTTGGTGAACTCAAAAAGATATTACAAACTATAACGCAACAAATGCTATCTAAGCAGCTAAAAGAATTAGAACTTGATGGATTAATAAACAGAAAAGTCTTTCAAGTAGTTCCACCTAAAGTTGAATATACGCTTACAGACTTTGGTTTATCAGTTATACCAATCTTAAAATCTTTTTCAAATTGGAACAAAAAAAATAATAGAACTATTTCTTTAAAGTTAAATAAAAATTTTGAAGAAAATAGAATTAGGTAAATTTAATGAGCAATGTAAGATTATTTTTTCCAGATAATATATTAGAAAATACTATCAGCTTACTCTCAAAAGAACACACTCATTATGTTGTAAATGTAATGAGAATGAAAAGAGGTTCTAATATAAATTTTTTTAATAAAAAAGGTGAATGGCTTAGTGAGATAATTTTTCTAGATAGAGATAGAGTTGAAGTAAAATTTTTAAATAAAATTAGAGAACCTTCAACAACATCAAACATTGAGCTTGCTATATGCTTAGTTAAAAAAACACCAATGGAAATAATTTTACAAAAAGCAACTGAGCTCGGAGTTGATAAAATTACACCAATAATTTCTGAACGCACAGAAGTAAAAGAATTAAATTATGATAGAGCGCAGAAAATTGTAACAGAAGCCACAGAACAATCTAATCAGTTAACTCCACCCGACATTTCCAAGGCAATCAATCTTAAAGATTTTTTGGAAAATTTAGATAATGGAACTAAATTTTTATTTGCAGATGTAAACTCTCAAAATAGCCTTCAAAAAAAAGATGTAGAAGGTGATATATTAAAAATAATATTAATTGGTCCAGAAGGAGATTTTTCCCCTAATGAACGTGAGTTTATTTTAGCTAAAGCAAATACCACCTCCTTTTCAATGTCCAAGAATATACTTAGGTCTGATACAGCTGTTATAAGCGCGATTTCATTGGTTAATTTTATCAATAGAACTCATTAATTGTCGCATTAATTGAAATTGTGAAATCGTCTAAAAGCTGTATAAAAACTTATGTTTAAAAAACTTTCATTTATTTTCATGCCATTTATCAGCAGTGCAGCTTTCGCAAATCAGCCTAAAGAATGGCAACTTGGATTTCAAAAAGCAGCCTCACAAGGTATGGAGGATATAGTTTGGTTTCATGACTATATGCTTTTACCTATTATAACAGCAATAACAGTTTTTGTTTTATTTTTACTTTTATATACGTGTGTAAGATTTAGAGCTTCGAAAAATAAAGTAGCTTCAACAACAAGCCACAATACTTTGATCGAAGTTCTTTGGACATTAATACCTTGTTTGATTTTAATTGTAATGGCAGTTCCATCTTTTAAAGTTATGTATTCGCAAGACACAATTCCAAAAGCAGACGTTACTATTAAAGCGGTAGGTTACCAGTGGTATTGGGGGTACGAATATCCTGACGAGAATATAATATTTGATTCTTATATGGTTGATGAAAAAGATTTAAAAGAAAATCAACCGAGATTACTTACAGTTGATAATGAAATTTATGTTCCTGTAAATAAAGTAGTTAAAGTAATGATAACCGCAAATGATGTTTTACATGCTTGGGCATTACCCTCTTTTGGTGTTAAGAGAGATGCAATACCTGGAAGAATTAATGAGACATGGTTCAAAGCAGATAGAACTGGAACTTATTACGGACAGTGCTCAGAATTATGTGGGATTAAACATGCTTTTATGCCGATAACAGTAAATGTAGTTACGGAAGAAGAGTACAATCAATGGCTAGATAAAGCTAAAGTAGAATTTGCTAAAGAAGACTTAAATACCAATATTAAAATTGTAAAAAAAATTAAGGAAATTAAATAATGTACGGAGAAGCAGCAGTAGACGGCCTTCATCATAATCCAACAGGTTGGAAGAGATGGGCATACTCTACCAACCATAAAGATATCGGTACAATGTATCTTATCTTTGCAATCATTGCGGGGATTATTGGTTCAGTTTTTTCAGTTATAATGCGTATGGAATTGATGCATCCTGGTGATGGAATTCTAGGAGGAAATTATCATTTATATAATGTTTTAGTTACTGGCCACGGTCTAATCATGATATTTTTTATGGTTATGCCTGCTATGATAGGTGGTTTTGGCAATTGGTTTGTGCCTATAATGATCGGTGCACCAGACATGGCATTTCCAAGAATGAATAACATTTCTTTTTGGTTATTACCTGCAGCTTTTATTCTCTTATTAGCTTCTATTTTTGTACCAGGACCTCCAGGGGGAATGGGAGCGGGTGGTGGATGGACTATATACCCACCTCTATCGTCTAAAACTGGTCAACCAGGTCCTGCGATGGATTTGTTAATTTTAGGTTTACATATAGCGGGAGCTTCATCAATTTTAGGAGCAATCAACTTTATAACAACTATTTTAAATATGAGAACACCTGGAATGACTTTACATAAAATGCCACTATTCTCATGGTCAATTTTAGTTACTGCATTTTTACTTTTATTATCTTTACCTGTTTTAGCGGGAGCTATAACAATGCTTCTAACAGATAGAAATTTTGGAACTTCTTTCTTCGAAGCACAAACTGGCGGAGATCCAGTTTTATTTCAGCACTTGTTTTGGTTCTTTGGACACCCAGAAGTTTATATTTTAATTCTTCCAGGATTCGGAATGATTAGTCATATAATTTCTACTTTCTCTAACAAACCAGTTTTTGGATATTTAGGAATGGCTTATGCAATGGTAGCAATTGGAGTTGTTGGCTTTGTTGTTTGGGCACACCACATGTATACAGTTGGCTTAGATACAGATACTAAAGCATACTTCCTAGCAGCAACAATGATTATCGCTGTTCCGACAGGTATTAAAATTTTTTCTTGGATAGCAACAATGTGGGGTGGTTCAATCAGCTTTAAAACCCCAATGCTTTGGGCTATAGGTTTTATTTTCTTATTTACATTAGGTGGAGTTACAGGCGTCGTACTTGCAAACGCAGGAGTAGACACAGCTCTACACGACACATATTACGTAGTAGCTCATTTCCATTATGTATTATCATTGGGAGCAGTTTTTGCTATTTTTGCAGGTTTTTACTACTGGTTTAGTAAGATGAGTGGGTATGAATATTCTGAATTTTTAGGAAAACTTCATTTCTGGTTAACATTTATTGGAGTTAATTTAATTTTCTTTCCACAACACTTTTTGGGATTAGCGGGTATGCCGCGAAGATACGCTGATTATCCCGATGCTTTTGCAGGCTGGAATTATATTTCTTCAATCGGTTCTTATATTTCGATTGTAGGTTTAGCGGTATTTTTATTAAATCTTCTATACTCTTTTATTAAAAAAAGAAAAGCAGATCAAAATCCATGGGGAGAGGGCGCTACAACTTTGGAATGGACCGTTTCTTCACCACCACCATTCCATACTTTTGAAGAGCTACCTAAAGTAAAATAAATTGAACCAAACAATTACAAAATCTAGAAACCCTAAACTCAGTTTAGTATTTAATTTACGATCCTTTTTCAATTTAATGAAACCTAGAGTTATGTCGCTCGTTTTATTTACTTGTATGGTTGGACTTTTGATAGCCCCAACAAGTATTGAATTATCATCATCATTAATATCTTTATTAGCTGTCGCGATTGGCTCTGGAGCAGCTGGAGCATTAAACATGTGGTACGAATCAGATTTAGATGCATTAATGAGTAGAACTTGTTTGAGACCAATACCAGCAGGTAAAGTTAAAAAAAATCAGGCTTTATATTTTGGAATAGCTTTATCCGTAATCTCTATAATAATACTTAATTATTCAGCAAATTTAATTTCAGCAATACTTCTTGCTTCTACTATTGGTTTTTATTTTTTTATTTATACAATTTGGTTAAAAAGAAAAACTCCACAAAATATTGTAATAGGAGGAGCGGCAGGAGCTTTACCTCCTGTTATAGGATGGACGATTGCTACTGGAAATATTTCATTCGAACCGATAATTTTATTTTTGATAATATTTCTTTGGACTCCATCTCATTTTTGGGCTTTAAGTTTATACAAATCAGGAGATTATAAAAAAGCTAAAATTCCAATGCTGCCAATTATTGCTGGGACTAAAACGACTAAATTAAATATATTAGTTTACTCACTGGTAATGACGCCAGCTGTGTTAGCCCCATATTTTTTAAATTTTGCTGGTTTAACCTACCTAATTCTCTCATTGCTAATGACAGCTTATTACGTTTATTTATGTTTTAATTTATTTAGAGCAAAGAGTACAAAAATCTCAAATGTGCTGGCTAGAAAAATCTTTATATACTCAATATTTTATTTGTTTTTTATATTTTTAATACTATTAGTAGATAAGTTGGTAAAAATTATATGATGAACAAAAAACAAAAAAACATAATTACCGCTATTCTTTTGGTTTTATTCATGATTTTTTTGTTTGTAACAACTTTTTATAATATTGGCATTTACAATAGAGAAATATAATGAACATTAATAAAAAAAAACTTACACCTATCGTTTTAATTTCAATATTTTTTTTAATGTTAGGCTTATCTTTCGCGGCAGTTCCTTTGTACGAATTGTTTTGCAGAGTAACTGGTTTTGGAGGGACTACTCAAAATGCATCAAATAAAGAAATTCCTAAAATTGTAATAAATCAAGATTATAAAATGAGATTTGATACAAATATCAACAGCACATTAAACTGGAAATTTTCACCAGAAATAAATACTTTAAATTTAAAACCAGGAGAAGTTCGTACAGTAAAATTTAATGTAGAAAATCCTGGTAACAAAGTTTCATCAGGCTCGGCTTCGTTTAATGTTTCTCCTTCACCATTCGGTATTTACTTGAATAAGATTGGATGTTTTTGTTTTGAAAAACAAACCCTCAACGCAGGTGAAAAAAGAGAGTTTGTACTCACATTTTTCTTGGATCCAAAAGTTGTTGATGATAATAAAACTAAAAATATAGCCGATGTAACTTTGTCATTCACTTTTTTTTCATCAGACTATTATAAAAAGGATCAAATATAGTTATGTCTTCAGGTGATAAAAAACACGGATTTCATTTAGTAGAACCAAGTCCTTGGCCAATTTATGTTTCTTTTGCTACTTTGATTTTAGCTTTCGGTGCAGTTTATTATTTTCATACAAAAACTTTTTGGCTTCTTTTAGTAGGTTTTGCATTAGTAATTTATGGAGCATTTATGTGGTGGAGAGATGTAATAGAAGAAGCTGAACATCAAGGCCACCATACTCCTGTTGTTCAAATTGGACACAGGTATGGAATGACACTCTTTATTGCCTCCGAGGTAATGTTTTTTGTTGCATGGTTTTGGGCATATTTTAACGCAAGTTTATTCCCAACAGAAGCAATAGGTGGAACTTGGCCGCCGGCTGATATTGAAACCTTTGATCCTTGGGACATTCCATTAATCAACACTCTAATACTTTTACTTTCTGGCACTACAGTTACTTGGGCGCATCAGTCAATGATTGAAAATGATAGAAAAGGACTGGTAAATGGACTGACCGCAACAGTATTTTTAGGATTTATTTTTAGTTGTCTCCAAGCATATGAATATCATCATGCGTCCTTCACAATAGATGGAAATATTTATGGAGCAACATTTTATATGGCAACGGGATTTCATGGATTTCACGTAATAGTTGGAACAATTTTTCTTGCAGTATGTTTGTACAGGTCTATCAAAGGGCACTCAAACCCAGAACACCACTTTGGTTTTGAAGCGGCAGCTTGGTACTGGCATTTTGTGGATGTTGTTTGGTTATTTTTATTTGCAGCAATTTACATATGGGGAAGCTAAAATTAATTGAAAAAATTATTTTTATTTAAAATATTTGTTTTTTCATTCATTACTTTATTTTGCTGTCTTGGAACTTGGCAATTATATCGTCTCCAATGGAAACAAGATTTAATTAATCAAATAAGTGACGGTTTGGAATCATCTCCTGTTCAATATTCATACAATATTAAAAAGAATTATCAAAGAGTCAGCATATCTGGAAGATATGATTTTAAAAACCAGATGTATCTTTATAGTTTAAACGATAAAGGACAGCCAGGTTTTGATATTATAACACCCTTCATGACATCAAATGAAAATGATGTTCTAATTAACAGAGGTTGGGTTAAAAAAAAATTCAAGAATAATTTTGAAACAAACTCTTCCCCCATCAACATTACAGGTTTATTGAGACGGGCTAATAGGAAAAACTTATTTACACCTGATAACAACCTAAAAGAAAACATCTGGTTTTCAATAAATTTAGACGATGTTCATAAATTTACAGGTAAAAAGTTTAATGCATTTATTGTTTATTTAGAAGATCAGAAAATAAATATACCAAAACCTAAAAAAATTACAATTGATGTGCCAAACAATCACCTTAAATACGCTATAACATGGTATTCAATATCAATATCAATTTTATTTTATTATTTATATTTTAGAAAGAAAAATGAAATATTTTAGCACAAGAAACAAGTTATTAGAATTTAGTTTTAAAGACATTTTTCTTAGAGGTTTAGCTCCAGACGGTGGGTTATTTTTACCACACAAAATCAAGATGTATGACCGAAATGAAATTAATAATTTAAGCTCGCTATCTTATGTTGATCTAGCGACAGAAATCTTGTCTAACTTTTGTGAAGATGAAATAGCAAGAGATCAGTTAAAAAAATTAATAGATAAATCTTACAATAACTTTAAGAACAAAGAAGTTGTTAATTTAAAAAAAATTGGAAATATCAATCTTCTAGAACTTTATCATGGACCCACATTAGCTTTTAAAGATATTGCCATGCAAGTCATAGGTAACATGTATGACTATCTAAAAATAGCAGAAGTAAAAGTAGTTAATATTATAGTGGCAACATCTGGAGATACTGGTGCAGCAGCTATATCAGCATTAAATAATAGAAAAAATATAAATGTTTTTGTTTTACATCCTCATAATAAAATTTCAAAAATTCAAAGAAAGATTATGACAACAATTGGTTCAAATAACATTTATAATATTGCAATCAAAGGGTCATTCGATGATTGTCAAAAAATTGTAAAAGACATGTTTAACGAAAATAAATTTAGAGAAAAAATAAATATGTCAGGTGTTAACTCAATTAACTGGGCAAGAATTATCTGTCAAATTGTTTATTATTTTTATGCATTTTTTAAAATTAATAAAAAAAATATAAGTTTTTCTGTTCCCACAGGTAATTTTGGAGATATTTTTGCTGGGTATGTAGCTAAAAAAATGGGTTTGCCGATAGATAAATTAATAGTTGCCACCAACGAAAATGATATTCTACAAAGAGCAATTAATACAGGAGAGTATAAACCAGATAAAGTAAAACCATCTTTATCACCCAGTATGGATATTCAGGTATCCAGTAATTTTGAAAGACTACTTTTTTATGTAGTTGGCAAAGATGACAAGAAAGTTACTTTATTAATGAATGATTTGTCAGTGAAGGGTTTTTTTAATTTGAATAAAGATGAAACTGAAATCATTAAAAAAGATTTCCTTGCAGAGAAAATCAATGATCAAGATACTTTATCTATTATTAAAGACTTCAGTATAAACTCAAAATTTGTACTCGATCCTCATACGGCAACAGCTGTTGGAGCTGCAAGAAAAATTGGAAATCTTTCAGACACCATAGTTCTAGGAACAGCTCATCCTTATAAATTTTTAGAGACTGTTAAGAAAGCAATAGGTAAAGAAATTGAACCACCGCATCAATTTTCAAATATATTAGATAAAAAGGAAAAATTTGATATTATAGATAATAACATTTTAGAAGTAAAAAATTATATTTTAGGTAAAACTGCATGAAAATTAAAGAAGGTGAAAAACTACCCGTATCAGAATTTTTCTATTTAGATAAAGAAAACGTTGTTCAAAAAATAACGAGTCAAAAACTTTTTAAAAATCAAAAAGCAATTATAATAGGTGTACCTGGTGCTTTTACAAAAGTTTGTTCTACCAAACATTTACCTGGATATGTACTAAATTATGAGGAAGCCAAAAAAAAAGGAGTTACAAAAATTATTTGTATCTCAGTAAATGATCCTAATGTAATGAAAGCATGGGGAGAAAATCAAAAAATTGAAGATAAAATATTTATGGTTGCAGACCCGTTTTGTAAATTCACTAAAGAAATAGGTGCCAACGTTGACAAATCTGCAAAAGGTCTAGGCATTAGGTCGTCTAGATATACAATGCTTGTGGAAGACGAATTTATAATAAAAATTAAAGAAGAAGAAGATACAAGTTTTTGTGAAGTATCTGCTGCAGAGAATTTTATAAAAGATATTTAATTTTAAATTGCTTGAGTTGCTAATTTATCTGCTAAATTATTATATTTATTATTCGAGTGACCTTTGACCCATTTCCAAATAATCCTATTATCTTTACATAGATTGTCTAATTTTATCCAAAGATCTTTATTCTTAACCGCTTTTTTATTTGCATTTTTCCAACCATTTTTTTCCCATTTTTTGATCCATTCTGTAATACCGTTTTTAACATAAGTGGAGTCGGTAAAGATCACAATTTCAGATTTGGGATTAATTTTTTTTAAAGCCATTATTGGGGCTGTTAATTCCATACGATTATTTGTAGTTTCCCTGGCTTTGCCTGAAATATTATTTTGTTTATTATTTTCATCAAAAATAACAGCTCCCCAGCCACCTGGACCAGGATTTCCAGAGCAAGCACCATCGGTATATATTGTATATCTCATTAAAAAAAATAATCCTCAAAATTCCTAGAATTTTTATGAAATTCTAGTCTTTTTAAATATTCGATTGGATCTTTAACTTTAACAATTGCACCCTCAACTTTATTTAACGTATCAAAAACTCGTGTTAATAAAAACCTTAGAGCCGCTCCTTGGGAAAGCACTTTGATATTCATTTTTTCGTCATCCGTTAGTTTTCTTATTGTATTATACCCATCAATAAAATTTTTGGCTTTCGTAACATTAAAACTTAAATTATTTTGAAAGCCATCAAAGCACAGTGCATTAAAACAAATTGCTATCTCAAGTGCATAAAAATCATTACAGGAAAAATAAAAATCAATTAATCCACTGAATTGGTCATTTTCAAAAAAAATATTATCACTAAATAAATCAGCATGAATTATTCCAGCCGGTAAGTTTTTCGGCCAATTTTTTTCTACATCATTAAGATTAGTCTCAATCAATTTTGGTAAATCTTTATGAATTTTGGAACATTCTGCTTTGACAGAATAAAATAATTTGCGCCATGAACTAATAGATAAATCATTTTTTCTAGTAATATTAAATTCTTTGGTAATACTATGCATTTTTGCGACCTCAACACCAACTTGTTTGCAGTTTTGAGGTGAGAGGATTTGTTTAGCTTTACCCTCTAGGAAAGTAACAACCATAAGTTTTTTACCCGCATAATCAGTAATAGTTTTTTTTTGTTTATTTAAAATTGGTATTGGACATTTAAAATTTTTCTCATTTAAACCGGTCATAAGATTTGAAAAAAAAGGAAGATCTTCTGATTTTACACGTTTTTCATATATTGTTAGAATATACTTTTTATTGTCTACGAGTAAAAAATAATTTGTATTTTCAATACCTTCTTCAATTCCCTCAAAAGAATTTAACATACCTATTGAATAATTTAATAAAATTTCTTCAATATTTTCTTTTTTAAATTTTGTATACACTGCCATTTAATTTAATTCTTTAGGTAGTTTGAAGATCACTTTTTCTTCCGCTACAGTGATTTCTTCAATAGAAACATTTCGATCTTCTTTAATTTGATTAATTAAATTTTGAACTAAATGTTCTGGAGCAGAAGCACCAGACGAAATTCCAATTGTTATTGAGTTTTCAATTTCTTCAAAGGGAATTTTTTTTTCAAAATACATAAGTTGAGAATTTTTGCAGCCAGCCTTTTTTGCAACCTCAACTAATCTCACAGAATTAGATGAATTCCTACTACCAACGATAAAAAATATATCACATTTAGGAGCAATTGTTTTTACAGCTAATTGCCGGTTTGTTGTAGCGTAGCAAATGTCTTCTTTTACCGGGGATTTAATATTTGGAAATTTTTCTTTTAACAAGTTTATTATTTCCGCGGTATCATCTACTGATAAAGTTGTTTGAGTAATATACGCAATTGGTTTATTAAAATCTCTATTATTTAAAGATTGAGCATCTTCAATTGTTTCCACAAGTTTAATGGAGCCTTTTGGAAGCTGCCCCATAGTTCCTATGACTTCTGGATGGTTATTGTGACCAATTAAAATTATTTCAAAACCATTTTTATGTAACTGCTCTGACTCTCTATGAACTTTGGAAACTAATGGGCACGTTGCATCTACATAAGATAATTGTTTCTGCTTTGCTTCTTCTGGAACACTTTTAGGCACACCGTGTGCAGAAAAAATTACAGGTCTAGTGGTATCTTTGATATCAGATAATTCATCCACAAATATAGCACCTTTTTTTTTCAAATCTTCAACAACTTGTTTATTATGAACTATTTCATGCCTCACATATACAGGAGCACCATATTTATTTAAAGATTTATCAACTATTTCTATGGCTCTTTTAACTCCAGCGCAGAAGCCTCTTGGGGAAGCTAAATAAATTTTAAGTTTTTTTTTCATTTTTTTCTAAAAGATGTTCAAGTAATATATGCGGAAATGTTAATGACGCCAAACCAATAAATATAACTTTTATAAGGGCTGCATCTAATAAGTAGTATTTGTTAAGAAAAAAAATAATAACTAAAAATCCAATAGCCGTTACAAAAGTCAGAGGTAAAGCTTGTTTTAAAAACCCAAATAATCCTTTCTTAAAATTTTTACTATTTATTTCTTTAATTAAGGAAAAAGAATGCCTTAAAGAGTGTAAAAAACAAAAATAAATTGTGAAGGATAAGAGGGGTAAAAAGTTTAAGTTAAGTATTATTATGGTCAAAGAGTCTAAAGAAGAAAAAAAAATATTTTTATTAACAAAAAAATTACTGATTACACTAAGCGCTATAAGCATAATTAAAATATTATTATTTATTGGATTTAAATCAACATTTAAAATTTGAAAAATTCCTATAGTTTCATCAGGGTTAAAATACAAAGGCGCTAAGATAACTAAAGATCCTTTAAAAAATAAGAAAACATCTAGTAGTTTAATATTTCTATTTTTTCCAAAAACTGAGTCTTCTTTACCAAAATGAAATGCGGCAACTATCAAAAAAGTTATCAGAGTGAATAAAGGATAAATTAACCATAACCCTAAAATTATTAAAGAAATAAAAATATATACAAAGTAAAAAATTGATTTACTTTTAATTTTAAAAATCTTTAACACCTTATCACCCTTGATATGGTCTAGAGATCCATGCGACACACCAATGGTGGCGATTAAGAAAAAACAAACAACCGTTGTATTATCAAATTGAAGATCTATATTTAAAATCAAAAAAAAAGCACTTAGGCAAAATAAAATAACAGTTTGATACTTATTTAGCTGTAAAAAGTTAATCATTTCTAAACAAAGCCTTTATAAAAATCCATTTAGGCATTTTTAAAATTATTAATATATCTTCAAAAAAATTGCTCTTATTTGATAAAAATTTTATAACAATAGTGGAGGAACCTTTGAACATTTTCAAAAAAATATTTTGCATTTTACTAGGATTATTTTTTAAAACGTTTAAAAAAATATTATCTAAAAACTCATATTTTTTACCTATGTGATAAAGTTTTTTATTTTTTATATCGTCCAAATTAATTCTAATATATTTGCTGTGTTCTTGAATATTAAGAAAAGTATATCCAGTACTTAACCTAGTCATGCCTCCAACTGAACCTATATTAATTTTCTTATCAGAAAGATCAGATGAAGGATAAAATAATGGTATCGATCCTTTTTCAGTAAAATTAACCTTATAATTTTTTATGCCCAAGTTATTTTTAATATAATCTTTTAATTGTAAATCATAATTCATATAAGATTCATTTTTTAAATTAGAAAGCCATGTAGTTTCAATCAAAGCCTTATTTTTTGTAAAGGGAAGAGTATAAAAAAAATGGACAGCGTCTTTTTGTTCACAATTAAAGTCCATTAAGTTTAATATCTGATCGTCAAAAGTATTTTTATCAGTCTCAATTTCTATCCCTTGAAAATGTTGCCATAGTTTTGATTCATAAGAATTTTTTTTATAAACACTATTAAATACAATTGAGTTAGCAGTATTTATTTCATTAATATTTTTAAAGAATTGTATTTTGTTATTTAAAGAAAGTTTTGCGATTATCTTATTATAAAATTTTTCACTATCTATACTTTGATAGGGATATTTTTCACTTCTCAATTCAAGTGAGGTTTCGGAGGTATTAATTGAAAAATTATTCCAACTTTTAATTACACAATCTTGAAAATTGTGGTCATAAACTTTCCAGAAAGACCAAGTCTTATCTCTTTTGTATTCTTTTCTAGGCTCGATTATTGCTAGGGTCTTATCTAATAATTTTTTATGTAACTCAAGTTCGTACGCTAAAGACAAGCCCGCGCATCCCCCGCCAATTATTACGTAATCAAATTCTTTCATTTAAATCAATTTCCTTACTCAAAATAGAATGATTTTTATTATTATCGTAGCTTATATTTTTAATAAATAATAATTTAAAAAAATCCACAATTGATAGAATGGTTTCTAAAATTTTTCCTTCTAGGGGGACATATATTTTTCCTGCTTTAATATAGTTTTCAATATTTTTCTGTTTAAGAATATAATCACCAATTTTTTTATAAACACGTCTTGCAACAATGACAGAAAATCTAGATTTAATTGGAATTCCTTTTATAGCCACAAAAGATTTTTTATAAAAAATTTCTGCTTTATTTATAGTTTCTTTTATTGAGGAAAAATTATTATCAATGTATTCACGATTTTGATTTTTATCTTCAATAACATCTCGAGCTATATTTGTTAGCTGCATAGCGATTCCTAAATCTATTGCTCCCTTTAAAGCTTCTTTATTTTCCACTTTTAAAATTTTTGACATCATTAAACCGACTGTTCCAGCGACTCTATAGGAGTAGACCAATAAATCTTCTTTTGATTTCATTTTAACTTTTACATTTAAGTCTGTTTCAACCCCATCAAACAGATCCAGTATGATTTTTTTGGAGATATTTACGTCGTCAATAACTTTCCAAATCATTTTTATGACGAGGTTATTAAAATTTTTATTTATGAAATCACTTTTAAAGTTTGAAAATTTTTTTTTCTTAATTTCCAATTTATTTGAACCATCTGCAATATCATCTAATGTCCTACAAAAATTATATAAAATTGAGCATTTAAGATAAATATCTTTAGAGAGAAAAAAACTTGCCCAATAAAAAGATTTAGCGTGTGACGCCAATAAATCATTATTCATTAAAATAATTTATCCAATACTTTGGCAGATGATAGAACACCGGGCATTCCAGCGCCAGGATGTGTTCCAGCACCAACAAAGTATAAATTTTTAAATATTTCAGACTGATTATGAAATCTAAAATATGCTGATTGAGAAAATTTTGGTTGAATTGAAAAACCAGAGCCATGAAGTGTTGCTAAATCTTTTTCAAAATAATCAGGTGTTAAATAAAAATCACTAACGACATTTTCTTTAATTCCAGGCAATATTGATTCATCCATTTTATCTAAAACTAAATCTTTAAATTTAACCCCTTCATTGTCCCAATTTATTTTTGATAAATTATTGGGAACTGGAACAAGCACATAAAACGCATCTTGTCCATCTGGTGCCATATTAGGATCTGTAGCAGACGGTCTGTGTAAATAATAACTTATATCTTCAGAGAGAATTTTTTTTTCAAAAATCTTATCTAAATGTTTCTCATAAGATTTTCCAAAATAAATAGTGTGATGTGCAACATTATCATATTTTTTCTTAGATCCAAAATAGTAAACAAATAAACCCAT